>Ga0302314_10005907_pt1 | contig 22240 bp, 19 predicted proteins | sample III_Palsa_N2_3_FD_200533 | JGI IMG/M metagenome (GOLD analysis project Ga0302314, IMG submission 200533) | Peat permafrost microbial communities from Stordalen Mire near Abisko, Sweden - III_Palsa_N2_3 | ecosystem: Environmental > Terrestrial > Soil > Palsa > Peat permafrost | place: Sweden...
CGGCGAGGGCATCCGTGTAGAGGGTGCCGCGCGGGTTTCCGCCCCGGAGCTCCTGCTGAAGGGCCAGGGCCGTCTCGACGAGAAACGCGTCCTCCAGCCCGGAACGCGGAGCCATCTGGGAAAAGCACTGCGGTGACTCGTCGAGGAGGAGCTCGCTGGCGGTCTCCGGTGGGACCTCGACCAGAATTCCGCGCATCGGTGTGCGCCAGCGCGCCGCCGCGCGGACGCCAGCGGGTGTGATGCCCACCGTGTTTCTGCGCACCGGCACGGGCCTCCAGACGCCATCGAAGGCCAGCTCGAGCGTGTCCGACTCGCACTGAGAAATCCAGATGAGGTGGGAGCGGCTCACGCCGTCGACCATCTCCCCTGGAGGCGAGTCCCCGCCTTCCAAGCGGATGCCCTTCCACAAGCTGGCGCTGGAGACATCGACGACAACCGGAAAGGCGTCGGTCTGTCCCGTGTCCGTGCGTGTTCTCGACAGCACCGCGAGGTCTGCCACAGAAACTCCCCTCCTCAGGGCCCGCGAGGCGACGGGGTGCGCTTCATACGCGTGGGCGCATGTCCGAGGAAGGCTTCCTTCGATGGCGCGTCGCGCCATCCGACGAAACCGGACAAAAGGTGCCGCACTGCGCAAGCGCGGGGAGGGGCGTGCCTGGGCCTTCCGTTTGGCAAGCTTTTGGAAGACCGGCATTCGGAAGCCGACGTAGGACGGCCGCCTTCGCATCCGCCGCGCTCGAGGCGTCGGCACACTGGCGCTCACGACGGACCGGTCTCCCACACACCACTGTTGCTGCATCTCTTCCCTGGAGGAAACGACACATGGCTCTACAAGAAGGCTTCACGTCACGACTTGGCTTGGCGATGGGAGTCGGCATCGCGGTTGCCTCTCTCCTGTCTGGCTGTAGCAGTTCCGTCAGCGCACCCACCACTTCCCCTTCCGTCAGCAGTGAGAACAACGGCAGCTACAGCCGTAACCGTCCGTTGCAGTGCTCCCAGCTCGTCGGGAAGAAAATTCAGGCCAGCGTCATCGGGCTTCCCACCACCGGAGCCATCGTCACTGCCGCGACCGTGGTTGCGGCGACCGACGCCGGCCCAGCGTCCATCGGCGAGTATTGCCTCGTCTCGGGCAACATCATGCCGGTCGACCCCACCGCGCCGAACATCGAGTTCCAGCTGGGGTTGCCGAACGCCTGGAACGAGAAGGTGCTGATGCTGGGCGGCGGCGGCTTCGACGGCAGCATCCCGCCCGTCAACAGCAATACCCCCAACGGGGCGGTCGACGGGTCCGTGCCACTCGCCCGCGGCTACGCGGTGTTTGCCAGCGACTCGGGACACCAGGACACGAGCAATGGCGGCGGTCCCTTCTCCGTCAATCAGGAGGCGTACCTGAACTTCATGGGAGACGCCCTGAAGAAGACGCACGACGCGGCCCTCTTCCTGGTGAAGGAATTCTATGGAGTGCGGCGCGTGAAGCAGTCCTACTTCGCCGGTGGTTCGACCGGCGGACGTGAGTCGCTGACCGTGATTCAGCGCTGGCCGGAAGACTGGGATGGGGCCATCGCGCTCTACCCGGCCTGGGACTTCACCGCGCTCACCCTCATGCAGCTCACCGCCACCGAGGCCTTCGCCGCACCGGGCGCCTTCCTCGACAGCGCCAAGCGCGGTGTCCTCTACAGCGCCGCACTGGCCGCCTGCGACATGCTCGACGGCGTGGCCGATGGGCTCATCAGCAACGTCCAGGGATGCCAGGCCACGTTCGACCCAACCTCCGTCCGGTGCGCCGGCGGGGCGGACACCGGCGACACCTGCCTCTCGGATGCGCAGCTGGCCGCGCTCAACACCATGAATAGCCCACTGCTCTTCAACTTCGAGCTGGCGAGCGGGGAGACTTCGTACCCCGGCTACAACGTCTTCGTCGCCGACACGGGCATCCCCAGCACCAACCCCTACGAGTTCTACGTCACCTTGCTGGCCCTGGGGAGCGTGCAGCCCGCCTTCCCGGTGACGGGCTCGATGATGTTCGACGGACAAATCTCGGACAGCTTCATCCGCTACACCGTCATGGACGACCCGACGTTCGATTCACTGACCTTCAACACCTCGAGCCCCGGGCCGTTTGCCCAGCGGGTGAGCTACCTCTCCTCGCTGGATGCGGTGATTACGGACCTCACGCCCTTCGCCGCCAAGGGCGGGAAGCTCCTCATGGCGCACGGCACGGCTGACTTGACGGTGAGCACCCGTGCCACCGAATACTATTTTGCGAGGATGCAGGCCGTCATGGACACGGACAACGTCGCGACGTTTGTCCGCTTCTATGAGATTCCAGGCCTCCAGCACGCATTCAGCACCGTCTTCAATGCGGCCTGGGACAACCTGACGGCGCTCGAGGGCTGGGTGGAGCAGGGCATCGACCCGGCGATGAATCAAACCGTCACCGACACGCTTGGCGTGCCGGGCCGGACGCGGCCGCTGTGCCTCTACCCGACGTACCCGAAGTACAACGGCTCGGGCGACGTCAACGTCGCCTCGTCGTTCACCTGCGTCGTGCCCTAAGAAGCGAGAGCTCTGGAGGGCGGAGGGCCGTTGCCGAAAGCGTCCGGCGACGGCCCTTCTGCTTTTGGGGCTGAGGCCTGAAGCGGCGTCCTTGGGAGGCGGCTGAAGGCTACCCATGGTACTTCCTGATGAAGGCGCATCCGTCGCCCTCCCTGGCTGTCGTCGAAGCAACAAGACGGGTGGCGCTTCGGTAGTCCTGTCCACGGCACGGGCCCCCTCCCTTTGCGCGCGCACGCCCTCAAGTCCGTCCTCTGGGCGCTCGCCGCCTGGCCTCTGGCCACGGGCTTGCGACTCCTCACCCTCGCCGTGGAGTGGACGTCACGCGTCTCGGTGGAGGGGCCCGGCGCGGACTATGCCCGGCCGGCCCTGTACGTGAATTGGCACCGCTACCTGCCCTACCTCGGCATCCACCATGGAAAGGCGCGGCGGTGGCTGATGGTGTCGCGCGACGCGTACATGGCGCCCATCGTCCTGTGGAACCAGCTGCACGGCGTCCGCATCATCCGCGGCGGAAGTGGGGATGGCGGACAGGAGGCCATGCAGAAGATGGTGGCGCGCCTCCGGGCCGGGGACTCGGCCTTTCTCGCCGTGGATGGGCCGGCCGGGCCAGCGCTGCGGGTGAAGCGGGGATGCGTGGAGATGGCCCGCGCCGCCAAGGTGCCCATCATCCCCGTCGGCTACACGAGCCACCGCGGCCGCTTCTCGCCTCGCCGGTGGGACCACTGGCTCTTCATGCGTCCCTTCGACACCCTGCGCGTCTTCTACGGGGCGCCTCTCTTCTTCGACGCCGAGGAGGCGCTGCCGGTGGCGCTGGAGCGCGTGGCGCAGGGGCTGGCCGCGGCCTCGGACAGCAGCGAAAACCCCGGCGTGCCCTAGAAAAAAAGCAGCCCGGAAACCCCACGGGGGGGAAACCGGGCCACTTAGGACTGCAGTCAGCGCGAGGAATGCCACATGGGCCGGTGGGGGGGAACCTGCCCAGCGCGACGAACCTCACGCCCGGCACTTTCTATAACCACTCCGCTGGCGCGCGTCCATTCCTCCTACTTTCGTAGGGTATGGAGCGCGTCCACACCCGAGGACGCCCCCTCACACAGCATTTTTTCAAAAGACCGCAGTTTTTTCTGTCCGCCAAAATTTCCAAGCCTGCTTGCCTGGGAGGTCCCCGGACGTGCCTGGTCACACACGGCTGGAGCGGGCCACTCGACGCTCGCCCACCCTCAGCGTCACCTTCTCTCTGTCAAAATACTCGGAGAGGGGGATGACGAATTTCCGGCTCTGTCCGACGAGTTGCTTGAAGGCCTGGGTGGAGATTTCGCGGTGCTCGGCCAGGTAGGCCAACAGTTGCGCTCGCAACGTTTGGAGCGGGGCCTGGTGGAAAAAGAGCTCCTCCGTCACCTTCACCACCGTCCCCTCGCCCACGGGGCCCTGTAACAGGGCCGACACCCGGGCCGGTAGAAGGCCGAGGCTTTGCCCCAGCTCGGCCAGCGTCGGCGGGGCAAGGCCTGAAGCGGCCAGCGCAGCCACGGCCTTCGTCCGTGCGGCCTCCTCGTCCAGGGTGAGGCTGCGTCCTCGGCCCTTGAGGCGAATGGCATCCGGCGGCACGAGCTCCGCCTGGCCGCGCTCCACCAGCTGCTGGACGAGGCGCACGGCGAGGCGCGGCTCGAGGCCCGAGGACAGACGCTGACGCAGCTCCTCGCGGCCAAGGGCGTCCTTCAACGGCTCCCGCTCGTGGAAGGCTTGCAAGAGTGACAGCGCCCGGCCGAGGAGTCCCTGGAAGACTTCGCTGGCGAGGTAGAGCCGACGCTCGCGGTCGATGAGCAGCACCTCGCCGCGGCTACTGAGGACTTCCAGGGTGCGCGTCAGCACCTTCTGGCTCAGGCTCGCCCGGACGAAGAGCTCCGCGGCGGTGAGCCCCTTGTACCCGGCCTGGCGGATGAGCCACCGCACGCGGCTCTCCCCGTCTCCGGCCCGCATGGCCTCGAGCTCCGCGCCGGCCCCCCGGCGCCGCCGTGGCGGAGACAGCGTGAGGACGCGCCCACCGGCCACGGTGGCACCCCGTCCGGGAAGCGCCCGCGGCCCCCTGAGGATGAAGCGCTGGCCGGGCAGCGCCGCCACGGGGGACGACATCCGCAGCTGCGCCAGCGCCGTCTCGCCCGGCTGCAGCGTGTCCACGTCCAGGAGGCGCACGCGTGCCTCCACCTGGGCCGTGCCGAGGTGCAAGAGCAGCGTGCGCCGGCGCGGCAGCGCCGCCTCCGCGGCGGGAAGCAAGGTGAGCTCGACGTCGAGCGTGCGCGTCTCGGGGAGCTCCTCGAAGCGGGTGAGCACCATGCCGCGGCGCACGTCCTCGGTGGCCACTGCGGGGAGGTTGACGGCGGTGCGCTGGCCGGCCAGGGCGCGGGGCACCGGCGCACCATGCACCTGGACGGTGCGGGCCCGGAAGGGGCCGACCAGCCCGGGAAGCAGGGAGACGGACTCCTCGGGGGCCAGCGTCCCGCTCAGCAACGTCCCGGTGACGACGGTGCCGAAGCCCTTGAGGGTGAAGGCGCGGTCCACCGGGAGGAAGAGTGGGCCGTCGACATTTCGCACAGGAAGTGCCGCCGCTGCCCGCCCCAGCGCGGCGACGAGGGCCGGGAGACCCGCCCTGGTGCGGGCCGACACCTCCACCACCTCCGCCGTCTCCAGCGCGGTGCCGGCAACCAGCGTGCTCAAGTCCGCTTCGAGGAGTGAGCGCCAGTCGCTCCCCAACTCCTCGAGGAGGTCGGCCTTGGTGAGGGCCACCACCCCGGCCCGGACGCCGAGCAGCTGGCAGATGTCCAGGTGCTCGCGCGTCTGCGGCATGACGCCCTCGTCTGCGGCGACGACGAGGAGCACCAAGTCCACGCCGCCGGCGCCGGCGGCCATGGCCTTCACGAAGCGCTCATGGCCCGGGACGTCCACCACGCCGGCCACCGTGCCGTCCGGGAGCGCGAGATGGGCAAACCCGAGCTCCAGGGTGATGCCCCGGCGCTTTTCCTCCGGGAGTCTGTCCGTGTCGATGCCGGTGAGCGCTTTCACCAGCGACGTCTTGCCGTGGTCCACGTGTCCGGCCGTGCCGACAATCACCGCCGAGGCTCCACGCCCGAGTCCTTCACATAAGCACCCGGGCGCACGTCCCGGGGAAGTGACGCGGGTTCGGCGGAGAATGCGGGGAAAACGCGGGAGCTCCGGCGACTTTGGTGAGCGGTGCGGGCCACTTGAGAAACCATGGTGGATTTCGAGTCTCGCACTTCGAGGCTCGAGCGAAGTCGTCAATTCCTCCAGACAGGACAGCAGAGCAGCGTTGCGAAGAAACCCTCGGGCCAGCAGCCCCACTCCTTTCCCCGAGGAAGGACGGATTCCTCTGCAGCGTATTTCACTTTGTCCTCGATGCAGGGCCGACAAAAAACGTCGCAAGATTCTTTTCGCTCGATGGGGTAGGAGGCTCCGGTGATGCTCCTTCAAAAACACGGCAGCGTTTTCGGGGGGCAGTCTCTGCTGCGTCCTTTCCAAGTGGCCCAGTGATGGACGCTGAGTGGCTCGACGCTCACGAGGCGCCGCTCGCAGAGTCGCAGCCTCCGGCTGGAAACTGGCTCCTCCCCACCGCCCTCTTCGACGAGGCAGCCGAGTACGCCTTCCGGCTGTGTGCGGCCCATTCCTTCCACCAGGGCAGCAAGCGCGCGAGCCTCCTGGCGGCGAGAATGTTTCTCGGGATGCTGGGCTGGTCTCTCGCCGAGAGCAATCGCGCACTCTCCGAGGCCCTGGTGGCAGTCGCCGCCGGCACCTACGGACACCCCGCCCTGGCCGCCGCCCTCGAGCGCCGTTTTCGTCCAGCGGGCGAGAGCCTCCAAGCCGGCTGACGCACGCCCTCGGACGGGCGAGGCGTGGCGTGCAAGCGTCGAGGCAACGGCTTCGGCTCCAGTGCGCCGCTACACCGTCCCCTGAAAGGTGGACGCGAGGTAGGCCTCGGCGTCGCGTTCGCGCCTGTGCGACTCGAGAAGCCTCACCCAGGCGTCTTTCTCGTGGAGGACGGCGCCGAGCTCCCAGACGCAAAACGTGCCGCGGTGCGCGCCCTGGAAGGTGTAGAGCGCAAACTCCTCCATGGCCTCGTTCTCCTTGTAGAAGATGGTCTCCCACAGCTCGTTCGAGCCGCGCCAGGTGCTGACGAGGAGGAAGTAGAAGTCTCTGCCGCACCGGTGGAGGAGGACGAAGCCGAGCTCTCCCTCGAGCTTCAGCCCACCGGTGCGGGACTGCGCTACGAGGAAACTCCGGGCCCGCTCCTCGATGGCCTCGGGCACTGGCTCGCCGGCCTTGGCCAAGTCGTACCACTTGAGACGCGCCCCCTCGAGCTCGAGCCGCGCGCGAGGCGTGACTTCCTTGGGGTGGTGTCGGTAGTCGCGGTCGACGGTGCGAAGCGCGGTGTCCTGGGTGGAGACAGCCACGACGGCCTCGAGCTCCTTCGCGTGCAGAAAGGGCCTCTCTTACACCGCGAGGCCACAGCGACATGACCCACCCTGCCGGGCGGCGACCGGCTTCGTCAGCCGCCGTCCCGCGTCCTCATTTTTCTTGAAATGCGCTTCTCAAGGCACCGGGCATCGACTGGCCCGCGCCGCGTCGATTTCCATTCCTTTCGGAGGTCTTCTTTTACCCAGCCCTCGAGTGTGGACTCCCCACCGCCTCAGTGAAGTTGGCTGAATTCCTCGGGGGAGGACGCGGTCCTCGAGTTGCAAAGAGGCCGGCCCATGAAAGGTCTCTTCGAGAAGGCGATGGTGTGTGTCTCCCTGGCGGCGCTCGTGGGGTGCGGCGGTGAGATGGGCGCGGCCGGGGCGGCAGGGACGGACGGCAAGAATGGCACGTCGACGCTGCTCAGCCTGACGCGCTCAGACTCTCTGCCAGCCTGCAACGGCGGCTCCGGCGTCACCGTGGTCTCGTATGTCGACGTGGATGGCTCGGGCACGCTGACTCCCGGAGACACCATCGTCTCGCAGGCCGTGGTGTGCGACGGCGCAACGGGCGCCACCGGGGCCCAGGGAGATGCGGGGACGAGCTGCAGCGTGGAGGCCGTGGACCCGGACCCCACCGTGGCGCCCAACGGCGGCGCGCTCATCACCTGTGGCAGCACCTCGACGCTGGTGCTCAACGGTGCGCCCGGGCCAGCAGGTCCGCAGGGAGACGCCGGTGCGCCGGCTCCGCCCACCGCGTACTCGGTGGTGAATGTCATCGACCCGTGCGGCCCCTCTGGTGGCGCCGATGAAGTCTTCCTGTTGCTCGCCAACGGGACGTTGGTGGCCTCCTTCTCGGATGACGCCGACGGCCTCAATACGCGTCTCTCCATCCTCACCGATGGCACCTGGGAGACAAGCGACGGCACCAACTGCGTCTTCACCGTCAGCACCGACACCTCGGTGACGCCCAACACGCGCTCCATCACCTGGCCCGGCGGTGGTGACACCTGGACGATGAGCCCCTGAGGGCTGCACCGACGTGGTGGACGACTGGACGGACGCACCCTCGTTGAGGTGCCTGACTGGCCGCGGGCAGCTGTCTTCAGTCGCCCGCGGCGGCACGGGTGCGGGCGAGCCAGGCGGCGAGCGCGTCGGCGTCCGCCACCTTGCCTTGAAAGCGGAGGATGGACTCCTCCTCGTCCAAGAGGCGCAGTGCGCCCTCCCGGAGTCGCGGGGCGGCCAGTACCTCGAGGGCCGTCCGCGCATCGAGCGAGAGGAGCATGCTCCGGGGTATTCCGAAGAGCTCCAGGGTGGCGCGGTGGATTTCCTCGAGCGCCTCCTCGTCCGCCCCGCGCTTTCGGAGGCCAAGCACCCGGGCCAGCGCCTCGGCAATCTGGCTGAGAGCGCGCTCCAGCCAGTCCCTGCGTACCGGGCTCACCCTGGCACCTTACGTCCGGGACACCGCTCCAGGGAGTCCCCCCGCGGCTCGAGGGCCGAGGGGGGAGCGACACCCACCGACGGCGGGGGACGTCCCCTTAGAAGGGGATGTCGTCCTCGGCGCCGGCGCCGTTGGCGGTGTGCGCCATCTCCTCGGCCGCATGCGCCGGGGCGGCGTACTCGTCGCCGTTGCGGACGCGAGGCCGGCCGTTGCCGGCGCCTGCCTCACCGCGGGGGCCGCCGAGAAACACCACGTTCGAGGCCACCACCTCGGTGGTGTAGTTCTTCTTGTTCTCTTTGTCCGTCCACTCGCGCGTCTGCAGCCGGCCCTCGACGAAGCATTGCCGGCCCTTGGCCAGGTACTCCCCGCACAGCTCGCCGAGCTTTCCCCAGACGACTATCCGGTGCCACTCGGTGCGCTCCTGCTTCTGCCCTGCCTTGTCCGTCCAGTTTTCACTCGTGGCAATGCGGAAGTTCGCCACCGCCTGCCCACTGGGAGTGAAGCGGACTTCGGGGTCCGCTCCGAGGTTGCCCACCAGGATGACCTTGTTCACGCCTCCAGCCATATTGCTTTCCCGTCCTTTCGAGCACCGGCCCGTTGCGGCCCGGTGAGAGAAACGCTCGTAGCAGAGGGAGCTGACAGCCACCAACGGCTTCGAGGGAGGCGCCTCGAAAAGCCCTCAGCCGCCGGGCCGGTCCGCGGGCGGCGTTACCACCGGGCTCTTGGCCGCAGGTGGCGGGGCCGGGGCGGGTGGAAGCACTGCTGCCTTGTCCTCGGCGATGCGCTGGCTCAGGCCGGCCTCGAGCTCCTTGGCGAAGGCGGCCTTGCTGGGTTCAGTGGCGCCCATCAGCAGGCGCACCGCCGGCCAGAAGGGATGCTCCGGGTCCGCCTCGCGCTCGAGGCCCTTGGCCAACAGCCGCAGCGCGGCTTCCCTGTCCGCGGCCGCGGCCGTCTGCAGCGCGTGCACCAGCTCCTCGGGGGCGGTGCGGGCGACTTCCGAGAAACCCACCGCCAAGTCGCTCCTGGCGTGCTCATCCGTCCCCGCGGCGCGCGCCAGCTCCACGAGCCGGCCCAGCGCCTCCGGGTTTCCTTCCGCCCCGAGCGTCACCAGGGAGGAGACGCCTGGCGTCTCGACACCCAGGGAGCGCGAGAGGAGCCGGAGCCGCAGGTAGACGTCGTCCGAGGCCGAGAAGCTGTCGAGCAGCGCCCGCGCCCCGATGTAGTCCGCGGGGTTGGAGAGGTAGATGCAGTCGGCGAGGGCGGCCCGCACTGCGGGGTCCTTCTCGCTTCTCCAGGCGGTCCGCAGAAAGGCGACGTTGCGGCGGTCGGCCTTTTCCCCGAGCGAGAGGTACGTCTTCAACCGGGCCCGGGCCTCCTCGGCCGGCGAGAGTTGCGCCGCAGGGGCAGCCAGGGCCGCCACCGCCGCCCCGGGGCCAGCCGCGGTGCCGGAGGCCAGGAGCGCCGTCCCCACCGCGTCGATGGTCTGCACCACCGGCGCGGTGTGCCCTGAAAAGTCATTGACGAGGATGCTGAAGGCCAGCGTCTCACCGCCGGCCGTCTGCACCACGCCGCTCAGCGCACAGACGTTTTCCAGCGTCCCCGTCTTGGCCCGCAGCCGCCCGGCGACGTCGTTGCCCTCGAAGCGCCACTTCAGCGTCCCGTCCTTCCCCCCGATGGGCACGCTGGAGAGGTACTCGGCGCTGAAGGGAAAGCGCTCGGCCATGGTCTTGAGGAGGCGCGCCAGTTGCCCTGGCGTGAAGCGATTGGTGTCGTTGATGCCCGAGCCATTCTTCAGCACGTAGCTGCCGCGCGAGAGGCCCACCTCGCGCTCGAGGAAGTCCTCGGTGGCCTGTACGCCCTTGGCCGTGCTGCCCGGGGCCCCCTTGGTTTCGGCGCCCAGCGTCTTCATCAGCATCTCGGCGATGAAGTTGTTGGACGTCTTGTTCATCCGCTTCAGCACCAGGTCGAAGGTGTCGCTCTGGGCGACGTAGAGGATGTGCATCCGCTCCGGGACGCTGCCCAGCCGCACCTTGCCCCGCACGTGCACGCCGCGCTGCTCGAGCAACATCTTCAGCGTGTGCCCGTAGTACAGGGGCGGCGCGTCGATGCGCCGGTACACCACCGACTCTCCGGTGCTGGGCACCGTGCCGCGCACGACGATTTTCTGGTGGTCCCCCTCCAGCTCCGAGCTCACCGCGACGCGCCGGGCACGGCTGTTGGTGCCCACCGCCGCATTCACCACGGTGAAGTAGTCGCTGGACGGGTCCAGCTCCACCGCCGGCCGCGCCCCCGTCCCGGCCCCGCGGACGAAGATGCCGACGGTGTTGGCGTTGAGGCTGAGGGCCCCGGTGGGCGCGGTGTAGGGACGGTCGGTGGTTTCCTGCTCGAAGCCCGGGGCGAGCCGCTCGGCGTCGAAGTAGCTGTCGTCGAGGACGATGTCCGACACCTCGCGAAGCCCGAGGTGCTTGAGCTCCCCGGCCACCTGGTAGAGGCGCTCCGTCGTCATGCTCGGGTCGCCCTTGCCCCGCACGTAGAGGCGCGGGTGCTCGGCTAGGCTTGCGTCCAGGGAAAACTCCGTCTCGAAACGAAAGTCCGGCCCGAGCCGGCTGAGGGCCGCGGCCGCCGTGACGAGCTTCACATTGGAGGCCGGGTTGAGGAGCTCGTCGCCGTTTTTGGCAAACACCACCGAGCCGTCGGCGAGGCTCAGCACCTCGATGCCGACGCGCGCGTTGGCCAGGGGCCCCTGGGTGGACAGCGAGGTCAGCACCTGGCGGAGCGCCTCGCGGTCATGTTCACTGGCTGAAGGCGCCGCCTCGGCGCCCAGGCCTGCGGCGAGGACGGCGACGAGGAGGATGGAGGACGTACGGCGCTGCACGAGATGGACGTGATGATCGCGCGACCACCGCGCGCGCCGCAAGGCCCACCTCCTCAGAAAAGCGCCGCGCGCCGTGGAAAAACTGGAGGCGAGGGGGCGCTTCCCTTCTGTCAGGCCGCCACCGGTACGGCCTTGCGCGCCGGAAGGAATCGCAAGACGAGGACGCCCGTGACGCCGGAGAGGAGCGAGCCGACGAGGATGCCCAGACGGGCCTCGTCCAGGAGGATGGGCTCCGAGGCGAAAGCGAGGTTGGCGATGAAGAGGGCGACGGTGAAGCCGATGCCGGCCACCGCCCCCACCCCCAGCACCTGCCCCCAGGGCGCACCGTCCGGCACCCTCGCCACGCGTAGTCTCACGGCAACTGCCGTGAAGGTGAAAATGCCAAGCGTCTTCCCCACCAGGAGGCCGACGACGATGCCGAGGAAAACCGGCGAGACGAAGTCCCTTCCCGCCAGGCCCGAAACGTCCACCCCGGAATTGGCCAGGGCGAAGAGCGGCATGATGACGTAGGCCACCACCGGGTGGCAGGCATACTCGAAGCGGTCCAGGGGCGAGACGGTGCCCCCGAGCGTGTGGCCGGCCCAGGCCAGCTCGTCGGCGCTCACCCGCTCCACGCCGCGCGAGACGCGCTCGTCCAGGCGCCGCCGTAAGTCGCTGAGGACGTCGCCTGGCGCATGGCGGCTCTCGGTGGGGATGAGGAGGCCGAGCACCACGCCGGCCAGGGTGGGGTGTAGCCCGGCCGCCCCGAAGGCCCACCACAGGGCCACGCCGACGACGAGGTAGAGGAGGGGCCCTTGGACTTGTAGCCGGTTGAGGCCGAAGGCCGCCGCGGCAGCCAGCACCGTCAGGACGAGGCCCATGGGCTGGATGCCCGTCCCGTAGAAGAGGGCGATGACGAGGATGCCGCCGATGTCATCGAAGATGGCCAGGGCGGTGAGAAACACCTTGAGGCCGTGCGGCACGCGGTTCCCGAGCAACGCCAGACAGCCGATGGAGAAGGCGATGTCGGTGGCCATGGGGATGGCCCAGCCCCGCATCCCCTCCCCGCCCCGCTGAAGCGAGAGGAAGAGCAGCGCCGGCACCGCCATGCCCCCCACCGCGGCGATGGCCGGAAGCATCGCCTGGGACAGCGTCCGCAGCTCGCCCCGGACGAGCTCACGCTTAATCTCCATCCCCACCACGAAGAAGAAGACGGCCATCAAGACGTCGTTGACGACGAAGTGAAGCGACGCCTGGAGGCTGAGGCCTCCGAGGCCGACGCTGAGCGGGAGCTCCCACAGCGCGTGCCAGGCGCCCCGCCAGGGAGAGTTGGCGAGCCCGAAGGCGGCCACCGCGGCCAGAAGCAGGAGGATGCCGCCCACGGCTTCCGTCTGCAGGAAGGCCTGCAGCGGGGCCACCAGGGCTTGCAAAGGGCGCGTTGGCGGACGGGTCTCAGCCATGGGCCTTCTTCAGCGCCCACGGGTGTACGCCGTCCCGCCAACCACCGTCCAGCAGAGTTTCGGTTAGTGGGCCGGCACCGGCTGGGCTTCGTCGCGGCGATTCTTGGCGCGCGCCGCGGCGTCGAGGCCCGTGTCCGCAGGCTTCTCCTCACCGTAACTCACCGTCCCGACTTGCCCGGCGGAGACGCCGAGGGTGACGAGGTAACTACGGGCCACCGCGGCCCGGCGCTGGCCGAGGGCCAGGTTGTACTCCTCGGTGCCAAGCTGGTCCGTGTTGCCGGCGATGATGATGCGGGCGCCGGGGTGGGCCTTCAGCTCCTGGGCCAGGGTGCGCAGCTTCTCCTGGTCCTGGGGCGTCAAGTCCGCCTTGTCGAAGTCGAAGTAGGCGACGGGCCCGCTGAGGAGCCGGCGCATGGCCTCGACGTCGTCCTTCTCGGCCGAGCTGGCCTGGGGCGCTGCGGGCTGGGCCTGGGCGACGATGGGGGGACGCGGTGCCGGCGTCGTCTGGACTTGGGCCGTCTCCTCGTGGGCGCACCCGAGGGCAAGAGCAAAGGCAACGGCAGCGACGAGGAGAGACGGACGGGAAACCATGGGTCGCATGGCGACCTCCTGTGAAGGGCGCGGAGTGAGAAGAGTGGTAACCGTTGCGCTCGCAAGCAACCCCGACAGGTAGGGAATTCTTCCCGCCGCTCGAGGCCCCAGGGAGGCACCCGCCGGGGATTCCGCCCTGAGAAGCCTCCTCCGCCGCGACTGGAGCGGCTGACGCCCGGCTGTGACAGGCTTTCCCTCCGCGGGAAGGGCAAAGGGAGGCATGCGAGCGCTTTTACAGCGGGTGAGGGAGGCCAGTGTGCGCGTGGACGGCGCCGAGGTGGGCGCCATCGGCCCGGGCTTCCTCGTGCTTCTGGGCGTGGCCCCGTCGGACACCGACGCCGATGCCGCCTGGCTGGCCGACAGAGTGGCAGGCTTGCGCGTCTTTGCCGACGAGGCAGGGAAGATGAACCTCTCCCTGCTCGACACGCACCGCGCCGCGCTGGTGGTGAGCCAATTCACCCTCTACGCCGACACCCAGAAGGGGCGGCGTCCTAGCTTTGCCAAGGCCGCGCCACCGGAGCAGGCCGAGCGCCTCTACCTCAGCTTCTGCGCGGAGCTCCAGGCCAAGGGCGTGCAGGTGGCGCGCGGCGTCTTCGGAGCGCACATGCAGGTGGCGCTCGTCAACGACGGCCCGGTGACACTCCTGCTCGACAGCGAGCGCGGCCAAAAAGGCTGAGGCAGGCTGCCGCACTCGAGGGGCCTCGGCGGCAGCCTTTTCAGTCGAGCGCGGAGAGGGTGCCACCCTCGCGCGTGACGAGGGAGGTGAGGGCGAAGTCCTGGGCCGCGGCCTCCCGAATCTGCTGGGCGAGCTGGCCCACCTCGCGCACCCAGGCCTGGGCGTCGGGGCCGAGGCCGCTGAAGGCCACCGTCAGCGTCGGCGGCGAGGGCAGCGTCCCCAGCCAGTAGGCGAGCAGCTCCTGCACCTCGGGAACGGCCACCCGCCCGAGCCGCTTCTGCTCACGCTCCATCAACTTCTGCACTTGCTCCTTGAGGCGTCCGCCCCAGGCCTTCACCGCATAGCTGCTGCGGAAGCTCCAGTCGGCCACCGCGGCGTTGTCGGCCGGCCGGTAGAGCGAGCGCCCCACCGTCACCAGGACCTGGTCCGGCGGAAAGGGTGGGAAGGGGTCCCAGATGCCGGCCACCAGCGCCACCAGGCCGCTGCGAATGACGCGTCCCAGCCACTCGGCCTGAAACGCCTCGGCGGCGCGCGGGTCCCAGTAGGGGTAGGCCGGCTCCTGCAGCATGAGGGCGGCGTGCAGCGCGTGCTCGTACTTGCCGGCGTAGCCGGGGTGCTCGGCCACCGCCGTCCAGCCGCTGCTCGTCAGTTGCCATTCGGCAAACAGGACGCGGTGCAGCGCCTCGAGCCACTGGTCGTCGTCGAGGCCGAAGAAGCTGCCGCCCACCGTCCGGTCCAGCACCTGCTCCACGAGCCACTGCGTCCGGGAGTCGCCCATTCCCTGCAGCAGCCGCGCCAGGCCCGCGCCAGCGTCGATGACGCCGAGACTGAAGGCGGGAAAGGCGACGTCTTCGAGAAACCGGTCGTTGACCGGCCGGAGGATGACATTCACGGGAGACGGGGCGCGCGGCCACGCGACGTCATGCCCGCGCGTCCTCATCCGAGATGAGACGGTAGATGTCCACCCGTCCCGAGGCCTTGAGGATGGCGTCCCTCAGCTCCGGGCTCCGGAAGAGGCGCGAGACGCGCGCCAGTGCCTTGAGGTGGACGCCGGCTGAATTCTCCGGCGCGACGAGGGCGAAGAAGAGGTGGGTGGGGCGCTTGTCGATGGAGGAGAAGTCCACCCCGGCGCGCGACACGCCGAAGACGGCGTACAGCCGGTCGAGCCCCGGCATCTTCCCGTGGGGGATGGCCACGCCCTCGCCGATGCCGGTGGAGGCCAGCTTCTCACGCTCGCCCAGCACCTCCAGCACACGGTCGGCGCGCAGCGTGCCCGGGTAGGTGGCCGCCAGGTGCTCGGAGAGCTCGCGCAGGACTTCGGCCTTGGTGGTGCCGCGGATGTCCGCCACCACGGCATTCGGGCTGAGAAACTCGGTGACCTTCATGCCGTCGGACGCCTCGACCCTTCCTCTCTCAGGGAGAGTACGCGCTAGCGAGGGCAATTACTCCGCGCTTCCGCCGGGGGCAAGAACCGTCACGGTCTACTGGGGAAAGGGCGCCCGCGCTGCTTTTGGGTGCTACCCTGCGGACTCGAAGCCGTCCAGCTGGTGGTGCACCCAGTCCCGGGCGTGGTGGTGCTTGTGCCGGTCCTTCTCGCGGCGGAACTGCTCCTCGAGCCGGTCACAGGCGAGGTCCAGCGAGACCACCATGTCCGGGGAGGCACGCCCGGCCCGGAGTAAGAGGGTGCCGGCCTGCACGGTGACGTCGGCGCAGTGCAAGTGGCGCTCCAGCGAGAAGACGACGTGGGCCATGCCGGCCACGTCGAGATGGCGAGTCACCCGCTCCACCCGTTCCTTCGCGTGTTCCTTGAGGGACTCCGACGCCTCCAGGTTGCGGAACGTGATGGTGAGCTGCATGGGGCCCCTCCTCGCGGGGTGCGGGTGGAAGTCACTTCATGCCTCCATCAAGTACCTCTCCGGACTTCGGTGCAACCCGGGGTCCGGAGCGCCCCAACAGCCAGCCGAATGGGCCAAAAAAGCCCCCTGCCCACCGGTTCAGCATGCCCTCTCGAGGCTCCGGGGGCCTGGACGCCTGGCCGCCCGTTGGACGCCAGCTGGCTCGTCAGAAAGCCTCGGTGGAGCGGGCGGCGAAGGGGTGCTCTGGACACCCGCACACCCCGCCCTTCATGGGCCACGCGCCCTGTGACGCAGAGAGCCAGCCTTGTGGGCTTCGGCTTTCCGCCCCCTCCGTCATCGACTGCCCTGGGCTGCCACCTCGCCCCGCTTCTTCGCCTCGGCGACGAGGGCCTCGAAGCGCACGTCTCCGTGAAGCGAACGGAAGGCCTGGTCCTCGGAGAGCCTGAGGGCCGTCTTGGCATCCAGCCCGTGGGCGAGCGCCTCCTCGAGGAAGGCCAGCGCCTCCTTCGGCTTGCCCTCTTGGGCAAGGATGGAGGCAAGCACGGACTGGGCGAAGGCCAATCGTTCGGCGCGGTCGGGCAGACGGCGAAGTGCCTCGACCTCCTCACGCACGAGCGTCTCCGCCTCCGCGAGTCGTCTCTCCTCGACGAGAATTCGAGCGAGCCGTTCCATGGCGAACAGCGTCCACGCTGGGTCCACGGGCGGTGTCCGACGCATGATTTCGAGAGCCTGGCGCTCGAATGCCTCGGCCTCCGAGTACCGGCCTTCCGATTGAAGCGTTTTCGCAAGACCGTGAGCGGATTCCGCGACACCTTGGCTGTCTGGCCCGAAGATGTTTCGGTTCGTCTCCAGGACTTCGCGCCGCATCTGTTCCGCCTCGGCGAGACGTCCGTCATGGACGAGGCTGTCAGCCAAGTCCTGCATCGCCGTGAGCGTCTGAGGGTTCTCCGCCCCAAGCGCCGTCCGCGCACTGGCCAGGTTGTCGCGCCGCACCGTCTCGGCCTCTGCGAAGCGCTCTCGCTTCTCCAAGAGGTCCGCCAGCATGCCCGTGGCGCGCACCGTCTCAGGATGGCCGGGACCCAGCACTCGCTTCTCGGTGGCAACCGTCTCTGCCATGAGAGTCTCGGCCTCGGAAAGACGACCTTGCCTGGCGATGGCCATCGCCAGGCTCATGGCGGACCACAGCGTCTGGTCGTATTCCGCTCCCAGGACGCGCCGCCGGCCTTCAAGCGTCTCGCGATGCATCTTCTCTGCCTCCGCGAAACGGCCCTCGTGAAAGACGTCCCATCCAAGCAGCGACATGGATTGGAGGGTGTCCGCGTTCTCGATTCCGAGGACGCGCCGTTGAGCCTCGAGGGTGTCCCTGAGGAGTTGGGTGTGGTCCGAGCCATTCTTAGCCTTGGCCAGGGCCAGGGCGCTTTGCGCCCGGAGTGTCGCGGGATTCTCAGCGCCGAAGGTGCGCCGCAGCGTCTCAACGACCTGCGCCCGGAGGGCCTCCGCCTGTGGCAGGAGCCCGAGGTTGCTGTAGGCAGTGGCCATGGTGCCCATCAACTGGGCCTGCAGCTCCGGGTCCTTGGAAAGCGTCCCGATGTCCTTGGCGGCGTTGTCGAGAATCGCTCGCGCTCCCACGCTGTTCCGCTGCACGGCCGGCGAGGGTTTGAACATCCCGGTCATGAAGTCCGTGACTCGCTGCGACTTCTCGGCCTCCCGGCTTGCCCGGTCGCGCTCGCGGCCGACGCGGCGTGTCTGAAGCGTCATCACCACGGAAAAGGCCAGGAGCAGAAGCGCCAGTCCGGTGGTGACAGAGACGCCCGCCCGGTGTCGGCGCACGTACTTCCGGAGCCGGTAGGCGCGTGTGGGCAGCCGGGCAAGGACTGGCTCGTCTCGCAGGTGTCTCTCGATATCGGCCGAGAACTCGAGCGGCGTGGCGTAGCGTCGGGAACGCTCCTTTTCCATCGCTCGCAAGGTGATGGCGTCGAGGTCCCCCACCAGCGCGTGTTTGAGTTCGCTCGCGCTCGTGTTTCGCTTGCGGGCAGCCTCCGATGCGCCGTCTTCCAGCGTGCCGACCCGGGTGCTGGGCCGCGGTGGCTCCTCCTCCCTCAGCTTCCGTCGCAGCTCCTCGTAGCTCGAGGAGCGGAGGTCCTTGGAGGCAAAGGGAAGCTCCCCGGTGAGGAGCTGGTAGAGGATGACGCCCAGCGAGTAGACGTCGGTGCGGGTGTCGACGTCCTGGCTCGTCAGGTCCGCCTGCTCGGGACTCATGTATTCGGGCGTCCCGATGATGGAACCCACGTCGGTGTGAAGCGTCTTCTCGGTGAGCCGGTACGCCGTCGCCTTGGCGATGCCAAAGTCGATGATTTTGGGGACGGCCTTCCCGTCCACCAGCGACACGAGGATGTTGGACGGCTTCAAGTCCCGGTGGATGATGGCCTTCTGGTGTGCGTGCTGGACGCCCTGGCAGACCTCGGCCAGGAGCGCCAAGCGTGCCGGGGTGGACAGCTGGTGGGCGTCGCAGTGCTCGGTGATGGGGACGCCCGCTACGTACTCCATGACGAAGTAGGGCCGGCCCTCGGACGTCGCTCCGGCATCGAAGACTTTGGCGATGGCCGGGTGATTCATCACGGCCAGGGCCTGGCGCTCGCTCTCGAAGCGGGCCACGACTTGCCGACTGTCCATGCCCGCTTTGATGAGCTTGATGGCCACCTTGCGCCGGACGGGCTCGAGCTGCTCGGCGAGCCAGACCTCTCCCATCCCGCCCTCGCCCACCAGCTGGAGCAGCCGGTACGGGCCGATGCGTCGAGCTTCCGTCTCGGGCGGGGTGCCGAGCGTCGACGCTCCGAGGCCAAGGGTATCCTCGAGACCGCCTGCCGACTCTTTGATGTCGCCGGAGATGCGCCCCCTCCTCCGATTGTCGGGGCGAAGGCTACCTCGCGCCGAGCCCGCGCGTCGTACAAGGCCGACGAAGGGCAGACACTGCACCTGGAGGGTTGCCGCCCTTCGACTTCAGGCGCCCGCCTCGGATGCAAGACGCTCCTAGCCTCGAAGGCACACCTCGCGGCTCGTTCTAAGGACCGAAGCATAGAGGTGCTCCCGGCAGCGTCCCTAACCGACGGCCGTGACCTTCCGAGACCGCTTCGCGTCGACCGACGCCCGGTGCGCACCGAGGTCGGACCCAGCCCTTCCAAGAAAGGGGCCGAGGAAGGCGTACGCTGAACCTGCGAGGCAGTGGGTTCCTCTTGGCCCACGGTGTGGCGTTCTGTCACAGCCGATGCGTCCGCCACAGACGCGTTAGCATGCGCAGCGCTTGGCCAATCCCTAGTGTGACACGTGTCGGTCAGCGTCAATGCCGGAGGATGGGGCCATGCGTTTCGATGCCGCGAGGCAGCTCAGTGAGGTGAGTCCTCGGCGGCCGCAGGCCTCCCGACTTCGGGCCGTTCACTCCGCGCCGCGAGAGTCGCGGCGAGCGCTGCCGTCCTTCTGGCGCGCGCCGGAAAGCGCGTTGTCGTGCTTCCTGGCTTGGACGACAGGCCAGAACCAGGGCCACGCATGGGAGTGCTGACCCAGCGGGTGGGCCAAGGCTACGCCTCGATTGGGCGTCTCCACGGGAGAGGACGCTCGTCCTCTCGTCCAATGAGGGCGGCAATGGCTTTGAGCCCATGTCCGCTACCTCGGCAGACGGATGGGAAGCACCAGGCTCGATGTCGTCTCCTCGGGTGTGGACGAGGTGATGTGCCCCATGGACGGCCTGCCGCTGCTTGGGCGCCGTCGTCCCAATTCTCCTGTCTTCGTCGCCACCGGCTTTGGCGAGAACATTTTCACCCTCGGCACCCTGGCAGCCCTGGCGGTCACCGGGCAGGTGTTGGGCCAACCGGCACAATGGACCGAGGTCTACGCGTCACTACGCAGCACAGTCGGTGCAACCCCAAACCACGTTGGAAAAGCTGGCCTGAGGTAAGTCCATCATGCTCTGCAAAGACGCGATGAAGACCGACGTCGAGCGCGTCCGTCCGGAGGTGAGCGCGCTCTTCGCCGCCAGGATGATGCGGCGGGCCAACGTGGGCTTTCTTCCAGTCTGCGATGAGCGCGCCACAGTCCTCGGTACGCTTTCCGACCGCGACTTGACGGTACGCCTTCTGGCAGACGGCCTTCCCATCGAGACTCCGGTGAGCGTCGTCATGCGGCGGGATGTCCTCACCTGCCACCCGTCCCACGAGATTGCAGTGGCTCAACACCTGATGGCGCTGCGCCGAGAATCTCGAATCCTGTGCGTGGACTCGGACAGCCGGCTGCTCGGCACCATTGACCTCGCGGACCTTGCAGCGCTTGAACGGGGGGACGCATCCGCCATACCGCGGTGGGGAAAGGTTCCACTCGGGTCGACCGTCGTCGACGCGGCGGGCAAGAAGCTCGGGACGGTGACCCGACATGCCGAGGGCTGCTTCCTAGTCCAGAAGAATGGTTTCTCGAAGGACAGCCAGTGGGTGATGGAGGACCAGGTCGTCCGGTCGAGTCACGGACGGGTCCAGTTGGCCGCGGCCTCGCCCGCATGCCCTCCTGTCGAGGCGGTTGCCGCTGCTCGCGAGCGAGGAATCACCGCTGGCATCTTCCGCTAGGGCGAGCCGGAGGAAATCGCCGAGCTGATGGCCTTCCCCGTCTCCCCCGGCGCCATGTGGATGACTGGCTCCGCCTCCCATGGACGGCGGAGAGGTCAAATCCATCTGATGGACCGCGCCCTCCTCAGGAGGGCGGAGTGCGTCATTTCTTGAGGTACGTTTCCAGAGGCCGGGTGGGGCTCGAGTTGAGCGCCTTCGTCCAGTCGACAATGGCCGTCTGCCAGACCATGCCCGTCTCGCCGGGCAGCGGGTCCTGCTTCTCGAAGTCGAAGCCGTCGCCGCCGAAGTAGAGGTACTCCACCGAGCCCACCGTGTAGATGGCCGTGGGGCTGATGTCCCGGCCTTGCGAGTCGACGTAGCCCTTGGGGCCCTTGGTGACGCCGCCGACAATCGCCTTGGGGTTGGCCAGCGCTCTCAAGAGAGCATCCCCCTTCAGCTTGAAGGTCATGAGGGAGTTGTCGAAGGGAAGCACCGTGTAGACGCTGCCCCGGGTGATGGGGCCGGCCGGGAGCCCGGCCCGGAAGCCGCCCTTGTTGACCACCACCACGTCCGTCTTGAGGACGTCGCGGATGGAGCGCGTCACCCAGCTGTGCAGGATGTCACTTCCCGCGTCGAGCCCGGAGCGCGTGAAGCCGATGCGCTCGCCGAAGGCCGCCTCGTGCTTGGCAATCCACGGCTTGAGCTGCTCGGTGAGGACGGCGTCCGCCGGCGGGGCGGAGGGCGTGGCCAGGACTTGCACCACCTTCGCATCCACCGAGGTGAGGCGCTGCCCCGCGGCCTTCGTGCTGTCGAAGCTGAGGCGCACCCGGGCATAGCCCTCGAAGCGGCGGCCGGGGTTGATGAGGGGCGTGGTGCCCACCATGGACTGCAGCATGGGCTGCTGGCAGTGGCCGCCGACGAGGACGCTGAGGCTCCACTCCGGGTGCTTCTTCACCGCCGGCTCGAGCGCTGTCGGGCAGTCATCGACGAGCACCACCACCGCGTCCACGCCTGCCTTCCGCAGCTCCTTCACTGCCTGGCCCAGAGAGGCCTCGTAGGGCGCAACCTCCAAACCGTAGAAGCGGTCGGCCATGGCCGTGGCCACGGCCTGGACGTAGGACAGCCCCACCACGCCCACCCGCGCATCGCCGCGCGTGAAAATTCGCCAGGCCGGGAGCTCGAGCTGCTTCACCCCTGGCTTCGTCACCTTCAAGTTGGCGGACAGGAAGGGAAACCCGCCCACCTCGCGCAAGGCGAGAAACTGGTCCTTCCCGAAGTCGAGCTCGTGGTTTCCGAAGCCCGAGGCGGCGTACCCCATGCGGGCCATGGCCTGGGCCACCGGCTCGCCCTGGAAGAAGGTGGAGAGGGAGCTCCCATTCCAATGGTCCCCGGTGGAGAGCGCCAGCGTCATGCCCCCGGGACAGGCCGGGGCGCCGTCACTCTTCGGCTGGCCGGCACAGTGCTTCTCCTCGGCCACCCAGCGGCCAAGCATCTGTGCCGCCCCCCCTTTCTGGAAGTCGACTCCCGGGGTGGGAAGCAGCTGGCCATTCTCGTCGGAGGTGACGAGGAGAGTGACTACCTGCGTGTCGGCCAGCGCCGGGCGAGCTATCGCCAGCGCCGCCACGAGGACGGGGGCTAGGAGGTGTGGGCGCACGGTTCGGCCCATACCACACCGACAGGAGAGGGGGGGCTAAGGAGTGGGGAGCGGCTTTCTCCCCTGGCCTTCCGTTCAGGGCCGCAAGTAGGTGAGCGTGTGGTGCGAC
>Ga0302314_10005908_pt1 | contig 22240 bp, 23 predicted proteins | sample III_Palsa_N2_3_FD_200533 | JGI IMG/M metagenome (GOLD analysis project Ga0302314, IMG submission 200533) | Peat permafrost microbial communities from Stordalen Mire near Abisko, Sweden - III_Palsa_N2_3 | ecosystem: Environmental > Terrestrial > Soil > Palsa > Peat permafrost | place: Sweden...
GCGGGAAGGCGCACCCGGCCTGGTACACGCTGACGCGGCGGCTGTCTGAGCTGGAGATCCACCACGTGGACCTGGGCATCGGGTACCGGGTCGCCGACTGGCCGAACGGCTTCGCCGCCGAGCGGCTGGCCGACGTCGCCGGGTCGTTCGCCGGCCGGGACGACGCGCCCGCCTGCCTGGTCGAGGTGACCGGCACCGGGCAGGCGTTCCGGATCGGCCCCGTGGACGCCGAGGGGACGGCCCGGGTGTCCGGGCCGTCGCGGACGGTACTGGCCTGGCTGATCGGCCGTGGCGACGGGACCGGCCTCGAAGTCGATCCGGCCGGGCCGCCGCCGGTCCTGCCCCCATGGTGAGCGTGCGCGCCGCCGTGACCTATACCGGAAAAGTCACCTCGACCCGGTCCCTGGCCCGATTCCCATCCGCTATGCGTCCGTGGACCCCGCAACACAACGCCCTACAGCGCTGCAAGGTGACACACGCCGGGACAGAGATGAAACGCCCCGCTAGCACGAGAACTCGCAGCTAACGGGGCGTTTTCGCAGCGTGTGGCAAAGCCGGGAAGTCAGGAAACCTCAGCTACGCGCCGAAGTCCCGTCCATAACAGGCGCATCCCAATCGATCTGATAGCGCTGCTCCCGCCCCATGACCTTCTCGAAGTTCATCACCTTGAAGAAGATCGGCATCAGCGCGCGCATCGCCTGGCGCCCGACAGGTCCGGGCGTCTTAGCGCTGTTCGTCCGAGCGCCCCGTTTCGTGATGCTCTCCACTCGTTCCCGTCGCAACCGCTCGTAGGCACTGAACGCCGATGCCGCATCAGGCAGGTCCCGGAGGCACCGCGCCAGCTGGATCGAGCTCTCGATCGCCAGCGACGCGCCTTGGCCGGTGCTGTTGGACGGCGCGTGGACGGCGTCACCGACCAGCACCATGCGGCCGCGGTGCCAGTGCGGGACCGGCGGCATGATGTGGATCGCTCCGGTGATGTCGAGGTTTTCCGCGGTGGTGCGGTTCGCCAGCAACTCGCCCGGGAGGTCGCCCGAGTACGTTTCGCGCAGCGTCCGCAGCCACTGCCCGGACGGGATCGCCCGGGCGTCGCTCAGGGACATGTACTGCTTCGACGGCAGGTTCGCGCCCCAGGTCACGCGGCCGTCCGCCATCTTCCAGAACAGGTAGTACGCGCGCTTGCCGAATGCGAACGTCATGACGCCAGGTTCGGGGTCGATGTCGGGGGCGGCGTCGACGTAGCCCTGGAAGCTGAGCAGTCCGGTGTAACCGGCAGCGGGGGCTTCCGGGTCGATCAGGGTTCTGACGGTGGAGCGGACGCCGTCGGCGCCGATCAGGACGTCGGCGGTCGCGGTGCTGCCGTCGTCGAACTTCGCCGTGACCGAATCCGGGCCTTCGATGGCTCCGACCAGGCGCTTACCGTACTCGAAGCGGACGCCCGACTCGGCCGCCCGGTCGTGGAGCACCCGGTGCAGGTCGCCGCGGCCGACGATCTGGAGCGGCTCCACGTCCGCCAGGCTGGGCAGCCTGCCGGCGTGCCGGCCGATCGCCATTACCGTGCCCGTGACCGGTGTGGCGAGGGCCCGGACGGTATCGTCGGCGCCGATGAGGCCGAGTGCGGCCAGGCCGTTGGGGGCCAGGGCCAGGCCGCCGCCGATTCCTTCGGCCAGGGTTGGGTAGGCCTCGTAGACCGTCGCCTGGATGCCGGCCTTGAGCAGGGCGGTCGCGACGACGGGACCGGCGATTCCGCCGCCTATGACCAGTGCGGTGCGGACCTTAGACGTTGTGGCTGTGGACATGGGTTCTCTCCTGGTGGTGTTCGTCGGTCGTTTGTGTGACGAGATCACGCACGGGAACCCAGCTATCCTTTGGTTGCCACCTCGTGGCCGGGTTCGTCTCGTGCGGGCATCGGTTCGAGAGCGTTGGACGGGATGGCTGCGAGCAGCCGCCCCGGGCCCCGGCGGCGGTGTTGGCGCACCGCCCCGGGGCCGTTGAGAGTCCTCTAGTCGCTTGTTAGGCCCCTCTCCGAGAGTTTGACCAGCTCCGGGGGCATCTCGCCGCTGTCATGCAAGGCCCGCCACGACGCGAGATCAGGGAAGCTTCCCGAGGTCAGCTCATCCAGCAGCGCGCGGACCCAGGCCGCCTCCGCTTCGACCATCGCAACGGCGAACTCGTCCTCGACCAGGAACAGGCGGGGAACTTCCCGGAGATACCCGGTGATCGCAGCACGACGTGCGGCGATCGACTCCTCCAGCCTGCCGAGCCGGGCCCGCAGGAGGGCGATCACCTCGTCTGGCGGCAGGATCATCTGCACTGAGAGCCCGGCGGCGAACTTGGGGTGCTCGGGCTCCGGGGTGGACACCAGTTCCCGGGTCCAGTCGAGCATCTCCTGCCGGCCGGCTTCGGTGATCTGATACACCGTCCTTTCCGGACGGGCACCCTGCCGGCTCGTGCCGACCACCTCCAGGAAGCCGTGCTTCGCCAGGTTCTGCACGACGGTGTAGAGCGAGCCCCACTTGACGTTCATGTCCTGGTCCTTGCCCCGGGCGCGCATCAGGGACGCGATTTCGTAGCGGTGCATCGGCCGCTGGACGACGGTGGCCAGCACCGCGAGGGCCATCAAGTTGTCAACTTTGCGTTTCGCGGCCATCAGATCACCTCCTCTCATTACTCGTCCACAAATATATGTCAGCGAGTATTTCCTGGCAAGCAGCTCGAATACTCGATTGAGTGGCTGACCGCGGTTCGAGGACATTGAGCTCCCTGCTCCGCGACTGCGGATCGAGGCGCATCCCCGCCGTCTTCGCAGATGGTGGCGGGTGTTGGGTTCGAGCCAACGTAGGCTGAGCCGACGGTTTACGGCCCGTCGGCTCCTACTCGAGACAACCCCGGGCGGGCGGATTAAGAGGTGGTTCGCAGGCCGAGCAGGCGGGTGCAGACCGCTACCACGACGGCGGGCACTGCCGGGTTCCGGTGCAGGTGGGCGGTGCGGGCGGTGTCGTGGGCGACGGAGAGGACCGCGTGCACGCGGATCCGGGCGGCAACCGGGTCGAGGGACGGCTGGTCGAGCCGGAGCAGGTGCGTCCACTCGGTGACGTGCTCGTGCTGTGCCCGCCTGATGGCGTGCCGTTCATCCTCGGGCAGGTGGTCGACGTCGGTGATCAGCAAGCCGAAGATCTCGGGATGAGTGTGGCTGAGCGCGACGTAGGAGCGCAGCAGCCGGTCCAGCGCGTCGGCGGGGCCGGTGGCCTGCCGGTAGGCGGTGGCGACGTCCATGGCGAGAGCGGCCGCGCCCCGGCGCAGCGCGGTGACCAGCAGGTCGAGTTTGGCGGGCCAGTGGTTGTAGACGCTGGGGCCGGCGATGCCGACGGCGCTGGCGATGTCCTCAATGCCGACCTGCGTGTAGCCGCGTTCGGCGAACATGCGCATGGCCTGGATAAGCAGTTCCTCGCGGCGGGAGGCGGGCGTGAGGACGCCGGCCGGGCCGAGACCGGGGGACGCGGTGGCGGGCGCGACCGGCTCGGGCGGGGCCGGCAGCTCAGTGTCGATGACCGCCGCGACCAGCTCGGCCAGCAACTCCTCGTAGGCCGGCCGGGGCAGGTCCAGGTGGTGGAAGGAGGGGCTGGTCAAGACGGCGAGAATCGACCACGCGAGCAGGTCGGCGGTGGGGCCGCAGACGCCCGGCCGGACCGAGCGCACGTAGTCGGCCAGCCCCCGGCCGATTTCGTGGATGACGTCTCTGAGCGGCTGGTACGCCTCGGGGGCGAGTTCGCGCGCCTCGCGCTGCCACATCAGCCCCAGGTGGCGCTGGTCGAGCGCGCAGGACGCCAGTTGCGCCGCGGCGGCGGCCGGGTTGGCGAGGTCAAGCCCGAGGACGAGCTCCTGCACCGGGGCGAGGCCGGCCGCCAGGACCTTGGCCAGGACGTCCTGCTTGCCGGCGAAGTGCCGGTACAGCGCCGAGGGGGCGATGCCGACCGCGTCCGCCAGGTCGCCCATGCCGACCTTCGCGTAACCGTGCTTGGCAAACAACTCCGCCGCCGCGGCGAGGATCAGCTCGCGACGGTTGTGCGGGCGGGTGCCGCGCCGTCCCGGCGAGGGCTCTGGCATCGAATCCTCCTGAGTCGGGTCAGCCGAGCTCAAGAGAGCGGCCGATGATCTCTTTCATGATCTCGGTGGAGCCGCCGTAGATCCGCGAGACCCGCGAGTCGGCCCACGCCCGGGCGATCGGGTAATCGAGCATGTAGCCGTAGCCGCCGTGGAGCTGGACGCACGCGTCCATCGTGCGGCCCTGGAGCTCGGTGGCCCACCACTTGGCCTTGGCCGCGTCGACCGGGCTCAGTGCGCCGTCGACGAGCTCGCGGATGCACCGGTCGACGAACTGCTGGGCGATGTCTATTTCGGTGACGAGCTCGGCGAGCCGGAAGCGGGTGTTCTGCAGGGAGCCGATCGGCTTGCCGAAGGCGGTGCGGGACCGGACGTAGCTGATGGTTTCCTCCACCGCGGCCGCCGACTGCGCGACCGCGGTCACGGCGATCGAGATCCGCTCCTGCGGGAGGTTGCGGGTGAGGCCGTAAAAGCCTTCGCCCTCGGCGCCGAGCAGGTTCGCGGCCGGCACGCGCACGTCCGAGAACGACAGCTCGGCGGTGTCCTGCGCGTGCATGCCGACCTTCTCCAGGTTGCGGCCCCGCTCGAAGCCGGCCATCCCCCGTTCGATCACCAGCAGGCTCAGTCCCTTGTGGGGGTGCTCGCCGGTGCGCACGGCGGTGATCACCAGGTCGGCGTTGATGCCGTTGGTGATGAACGTCTTGGCCCCGTTGACGACGTAGTCGGCGCCGTCGCGCACGGCCCTAGTGCCGATGCCGGACAGGTCGGACCCGGCCCCCGGCTCGGTCATGGCGATCGCGGTGATCAGCGCGCCGTCGGCGATGCCCGGCAGCCAGCGCTGCTTCTGCTCGTCGTCGGCCAGGCCGATGAGGTAGGGCATGCACACGTCGGACTGGAGGGACAGGCCGACGGTGGCCGGGGTCACCCCCGCCCGTGCGGCTTCCTCGGCGAACACCGTGTTGTAACGGAAGTCGGTTACCCCGGCGCCGCCGAATTGCTCCGGCACCGCGGCGAACAGGCCCAGGGCTCCGGCGATGGCGAACAGCTCGCGCGGTACGATCCCGGCCCGATCCCACTCCGGGTAGTGCGGGGTTATCTCCTTGGCGATGAAGCTCCGCGCGCTGTCGCGGAAGGCCTCGTGCTCGGGCTCGAACAGGACGCGTCGCATGGCCGCCTCAGATGAAGAAACCGCCGCCGCAGATCAGGGTCTGCGCGCTGACGTAGTCGGACTCGGGGATGCAGAGCAGGTACACGGCGCCGGCCGCCTCGGCCGGGGTGCCCGCCCGGCCGAGCGGGATCATCTGCTCCATCGCGGCGAGCAGTTGCGGGTTGACCCCGATCTTGATTTCCCTGCCTTGCACGTCGATCGTCGCGTTACCGTCGGCCGGGGCCTGGGTGAGTCTGGTCGTGATCAGCCCGAAGGCGACGGTGTTGACCGTGACGTTGTAGCGACCCCACTCCTTGGCGAGCGTCTTGGTCAGGCCGGTGATGCCGGCCTTGGCCGACGCGTAGTTGGCCTGTCCGGCGTTGCCGCCGAGTCCGGCGATGGACGAGATGTTGACGACCTTGCGGCACGGAACCGGCTCACCGCTGGCGGTGGCGCCCTTGACGAACCCGGAGATGATCGGCTGGGCGGCGCGGAGGATCCGGAACGGCGCCTTCAGGTGCACGTCGAGGATGGCGTCCCACTGGTCGTCGGTCATCTTCTGGATCACGGAGTCCCAGGTGTACCCGGCGTTGTTGATGATGATGTCAAGTCCGCCGAAGGAGTCGACGGCGGTCTGGGTGAACCGCTCGGCGAAGCCGGCCTCGGTGACGTTCCCCGGGCAGGCGACCGCCTTGCCGCCGGCCCGCTGGATCGCGGCCGCCGTCTCCCTGGCGGGCTGCTCGTCAAGGTCGTTGACCACGACGGCGGCGCCGTCGGCGGCGAGCTTGAGTGCGATCTCGGCGCCGATGCCGCGGCCGGAGCCGCTGACGATCGCCACCTTGCCGTCCAGTTTTCCCATGATCGGTTGCCGCCTTTCCGGTGTTCAGCGTTTAGGTGAGGTCGACGACGGCGTCGCCGGCGAGGGTGATGGTCCCATCCGGGAGGGTGACTTCGAGTTCCAGGGCTGCCAGACCGTCGGTGACCGACAGGATCCGTCCGGTGCAGGTGGGCTGCGCGCGTACCGGGGTGATCGCGACGAAGCGGACCCCCCAGGACCGCAGGCGCTCCTGGGGCACCCAGTTGGTGAGCAGCCGGCCCAGGTAGGCCATGGACAGCATGCCCTGGGCGAACACGTCGTCCAGGCCGGCCGACCTGGCCACGTCGAGGTCGATGTGGATCGGGTTGTGGTCGCCGGAGGCGCCGGCGAACAGAGCCAGGGTGGCGCGCGAGATCGGATCGACGACCAGCGGCGGCAGCTCGGTGCCGGCGGCGACGGCCGCGAGCGTCGGGGCGGTCATCTCCCGGCCGCCGGGTAGCGCACGACGATCACGCTGACGGCCTCGGCGATCGGCTGCCCGTCGCGGGTCACGCCGGTCTTCTTGGTCAGCAGCTCGAGCGCCCCGCCCTTCTTGACGGCTACATCGGTGATGCGTGAGGTCAGCGTGAGGACGTCGCCGGCGTGGGCGCTCGCGTGATAGGCGAACGACTGCTCGCCGTGCAGCACCCGGCGCAGGTCGACGTCCAGCGCGGCCAGCCAGCCGAACGGGTCGGGACGCCCCAGCTCCAGGCTGAAGTAGAAGCTCGGTGGTATAGGCAGGTCGGGGTGGCCGGCCGCCTTGGCCGCTGCCAGATCGGCGTAGACCGGGTCGGCCTGCCCGGTGGCCCGGGCGAAGAACGCCAGCCTTCCCCTTTCCGCGGTCACCACCAGCGGCTCGAACCGGTAGGCGAGGGCCTTGCAGGCGTCGACGGCCACCTAGCCGACCTTCTCGTACAGGGTCACCACGGCCGCTCCGCCGAGGCCGATGTTGTGCTGCAGGGCGAGCGAGGCGCCGTCGACCTGGCGCGGGCCGGCCTCGCCGCGCAGCTGCCAGACCAGCTCGGCGCACTGCGCCAGTCCGGTCGCGCCGAGGGGGTGGCCCTTGGACAGCAGGCCGCCGGACGGGTTGGTCACCACCCGGCCGCCGTAGGTGTTGTCGCCGTCGGCGATGAACTTCTCCGCGGTGCCCTCGTCGGTCAGCCCGAGCGCCTCGTAGCTGAGCAGCTCGTTGGTGGTGAAGCAGTCGTGCAGTTCCACCACCGGGATGTCGCGCGGGTCCGCGCCCGCCGCCTCGTAGACCTGTCGGGCCGCCGCGGCGGTCATGTCGTAGCCGACCAGGCGCATCAGGTTCCCGTCGAAGGACGCGGGCGTGTCGGTGGTCATCGCCTGCGCGGCAATCGCCACATCGGCGCGCAGCCCGTGGGCACGGGCGAACGCCTCGCTGACCACCACCGCGGCGGCGGCCCCGCAGGTCGGCGGGCAGCACTGCAGCCGGGTCAGCGGCCCGAAGATCGCCGGCGAGGCGAGGACCTCCTCGGCCGTCACCGGAGCGGTGAACACCGCGTAGGGGTTGCCGGCGGCGTGCCTGCGCGACTTCACCGAGATCTGCGCGAACACGGCCGGGTCCATGCCGTACTTCTCGCAGTACGCGGCGCCCGCGCCGCCGAAGTACCGCGGCGCCAGGGGGACATCCGCGACGTCGCCCTGCACCCGGTTGATGACGTCGTCGAACCGCGTGAACGGGCTCGGCCGGTCGTCCCAGTGTCCCTTGAGCGCGCCGCGCTGCATCTGCTCGAACCCGAGCGCGAGCACGCAGTCGGCCGAGCCAGAGGCCACCGCCTGCCGGGCGAGGAACAGCGCCGAGGACCCGGTCGAGCAGTTGTTGCTGACGTTGATCACCGGCGCGCCGGTCATGCCGACCCGGTACAGCGCGTTCTGCCCGCTGGTCGAGTCGCCGTACACATAACCGGCGTACGCCTGCCGCACGTCCGCCAGGCCGACTCCGGCGTCCGCGAGCGCCGCGCGCACCGCGCCTTCCGCCAGGACGTCATAGCTGTCGCTCTTACTCGGCGTGGCGAACGGCACCATGCCGACCCCGGCGACGAGAACCCTCTCCGCCATCTCGACTCCCTACTATCGCTTATTCACTTCATACATTCTTACTGGTTGACAAGCAAGGCATGGAGGACAACTGTGTCCTGTAACACGCTTGCAGTGATTCACATGTGAGGTGAAGTCCATGTACCTGACCCAGGGCCTGCACCGCGCCGTCCAGCAGCGGCCAGACCAGGTGATGACGATCTTCGGCGAGCGCAGGCGCACGTTCCGCGAGGCCGCCGACCGCGTCGCCCGGCTGGCGGCCGGGCTGCGCGAGGCCGGGGTCCGGCCCGGCGACCGGGTGGCGATGCTGGCGCTCAACTCCGACCGCTACAGCGAGTACCTGCTCGCCGTGCCGTGGGCCGACGCGGTACTCAACCCGGTGAACACGCGCTGGAGCGCCGCCGAGATCGCCTACTCGCTGGCCGACTCCGACTCGCGGGTGCTGCTGGCAGACGACGCGTTCGCGCCGATGCTGCCCGCGCTCCGCGCGGCGTATCCCGGTCTCGCCACCGTGATCCACGCGGGCGACGGCCCTGCTCCCGACGGGTCACTCGGCTACGAGGACCTGATCGCGGCGGCCGCCCCGGTCGAGGACGCCCGCCGCGGCGGGCGCGAGCTCGCCGGGGTGTTCTACACCGGCGGGACCACGGGCTTCCCCAAGGGGGTCATGCTCTCGCACGACAACCTGGGTATCTCCTGGCTGGGGACCGCGGCCGGCGGGTACCTGCCCGGGGCTGATTCGCGCTTCCTGCACACGGCGCCGATGTTCCACCTGGCCGACATGGCCTCCTGGGGGATCGGCCTGCAGGCCGGCGGCACCCACGTGATCCTCCCCTCGTTTGATCCCCGCACCGTCCTGGCGACGATCGCCGAGCACCGCGTCACCGACGCGCTGCTCGTGCCGACCATGATCCAGCTCCTGGTCGACCATCCCGAGGTCGGCCAGTTCGACCTGGCCAGCCTGCGCGGGGTGCTGTACGGCGCCTCCCCGATGACGCGGGCCGTTCTCGAGCGGGCGATGAAGGCTCTCCCCAGCGCCTCCTTCACCCAGGCCTACGGGATGACCGAGCTAGCGCCGGTCGCCACGCTCCTCAGCCCGGCCGACCATGAAGCCGGACATCTGCTCTCGGCCGGCCGCGCGGCCCCGCACGCCGAGATCCGCATTGTCGACCCCTTTGACGCCGAGGTCCCCAACGACACCGTCGGCGAGGTCGTGGTCCGGGGCGGACACGTCATGCTGGGCTACTGGAACAAGCCGGAGGAGACCGCGACCGCCCTGCGCGGCGGCTGGATGCACACCGGCGACGGGGGGTACCTCGACGACCAGGGCTACCTCTACGTCGTGGACCGCATCAAGGACATGATCGTCACCGGCGGCGAGAACGTGTACTCGGCCGAGGTCGAGAACGCCGTCGCGTCCCACCCCGCGGTCGCCCAGTGCGCCGTCATCGGCGTCCCCGACTCCGACTGGGGCGAGCGTGTCCACGCCGTCGTCGTCTTGCGCCCCGGCGCCGCCCTGACCCACGAGGATTTGCGCGCGCACGTCAAGTCCCTGATCGCGGGCTACAAGGCGCCGCGCAGCCTGGAGATAGTCGACAAGCTCCCGCTGTCCGGCACCGGAAAGGTCCTCAAGCGCGACCTGCGGAAGAAGCACTGGGGCGACCAAGAGCGCCAGATTCACTGAGCCGTACCGTGGCGATCTGCCCCTAGCTCGGTCGCATGACGCCTGGCTACAGTGAGAAGGCATTTGCTGTGGTGGCCGCAGGAAGGTGGGCAGGTGCCGCGCGACCTGTATGACGTTCTCGGCGTACCGGGCACAGCGTCCGAGGCCGAGATCAGGCACGCCTTCTGGGCACTGGCCAAGAGGTACCATCCCGATGTCAACCCGGGCAGTCCTGATGCTGCGCGCAGGTTCGTCGAGGTGGGGAACGCGGCGGAAACCCTCCTTGATCCCAGGCGGCGCGCCTCCTATGACGAGTCCCGGACGCCGGTCCGACGGGCCGGGCGGCCGGACGTCGCGCCGCCACCGCCGCCACCGCCACCGCCACCGCCACCGCCACCGCCACCGCCCAGAGCCTCACCGGCGGCCAGGACACCCCCGCCGGCCGCACCCGAGCCAGTCATCGAGCGTCGAGGTGGCTCCCCCTGGAGAATCGTGAAAGCTCTCGCGGCCTTTGCCTGGCTAGCGGCCCTCACGGGCTGGCTGGCCTGGGGGAATGGCCCTTCCACGGAGCAGAAGGACGAAGGCTTCCCGGCCAATGGGACCGTGGTCTGGAAGGTGGCCGGCTTTAGCCTCAGCGACGGCTGGGGCATCAACCTCGCCGGCAACGGGGCGCGCATCCAGATCGTTCCGGGGACGAGCACCGACATCGAGTTCGCCGACGGATACCTCGCATCGGCCGGGACCATCGCCCTGCTACCGCACGGCGAGGCCCTCACGTACCAGCACTGCGCAAGCGCCGTGCAGCAGGCAGCCAGCCAACCCGAGCCGCTCGGTGAGATCACGCCGACCTCCCCCAGCAGCCTGTGCGCGGCCGGGAGCGGCGGAGACCTCGCCTCCATCCAGGTCACCCATGATGACGGGTCCAGCCTCACCCTCAACATCACGGTATGGGAGTACGTCTAAGGTCTAGACGCGCGTGCTGGTTCGCGGGCCTGCACTCGCGAGGCAGGATCCTGAGCACCTCCGGCAGTCCTGCCACTGGCCGCCGTCCCGCCCGGGCCTGAACATGGGAGCAAGTGCGAAAGCGGCGCGATCAGCACCAGCCAGGTGCACGGCACGTCTGCAGGCTGCCGGCCCGCTCCGGGCACTGGCCACCCATACGGAAGACGGGAGTTCTCATGATCGTCCACACGCTGATTTTCTCGTTTGGCGAGGGTCGCACCCAGGCTGAGCAGGACGAGTTCCTGGCCACGGTAGCCGACATCAGCTTGAAGTCGGGCCTGTGCACCCGTGTAGAGACCCGCAAGCACCTGCCACTGCCCAACGACGCGTATGCCCCGGTGTTCGTCGCGTCGGCGGTCGCACAGTTGTTCTGCCCCAGCCTGGAAGCCGTCGACGAACTGTCCGGGGCCGACGCCCTCGTCTCATTCGAGCGTAGCGAGCAGCAGCGCAGCCCTTACGGCGTTGTCTGGGCCAACACGGAGCCGTTCACGCCCGTCGCCGATGCGTGAAACACGCGCCGCGCATATCCCCGCGCATTCGAGAGGATCGTCATGCCCGTCACCCGCCAGCAGGCCGTCATCACCGTGTCGGCTGCCCTGGACCTCATCCACGCCGCGATCGCCGAAGGCGACCGCATCGGGGTTCCCGTCTCGGCCTGCGTGGTCGACACGTCCATGTCCCTGGTCGCCTTCGCTCGGTCAGACGGCGCCACGCCGCACAGCGCGGACACCAGCCGGGCCAAGGCGAACACCGCCGCATCCATCGGCCGCCCGACCGGCGGGCTGGCCGAGGACCTCGCCCTTCCGCTGGCGGTGGCTACCGGCGGTCGGCTGACCAACATCCGCGGGGGCTCACCGATCCGATTCGATGATGCTCACGCCGGCGGTCTGGGTATCGCGGGCGGTACTCCCCTGCAGGACGCAGAGGTGGCCGAGGCCGCGCTCGCCCGCGTGGGTGCGCAAGCGGTTCCCCGAGCCCACTAGGCGCACGGCGTCCGCGCGGTCATCGCACCCGCCGTCCGCGCCGATCCACCTCCATCAGGCCCTTCACCCAGCACGAACCGGCACGCACGCGCTTTCCGCGCGCCCGAAAACAGGGAGGAACCGCTCATGAACGAGCTCATGCTCGGCGACGTCACCGTCACCCGGATCGAGGAGATGCACGGCCCGATCTTGCCTCCGGACCAGTTCTTCCCAGAGATGCCCGAAGAAGCCTGGCGGGAACATCGCGAGATGCTGGTACCCGACCATCTGGGCGCCGACGACGGTATGGTCCGCGGCGCCTTCCAGACCTGGCTGCTGCGCAGCGTCGGGCGGACCATCCTGATCGACACCGGTATCGGCAACGACAAGACCCGGCCGGCCGTTGCCTTGTGGGACCACCTGAGGCTGGACTACCTCGGCAACCTCGCGCGCGCCGGAGTGCGTCCGGAGGACGTCGATCTCGTGATCAACACCCATCTGCACCCGGACCACATCGGCTGGAACACCCGCCTGGTCGACGGCACCTGGGTGCCCACGTTCCCGAACGCGACCCACCTGATGACCAAGGCAGATTTCGCGTTCTGGGATCCGGCGAACAACCCCGACATCGCCGGGGGCGTCAACGAGAACGCCTTCGACGACAGCGTCGCGCCGGTCCACGCCTCGGGCCAGGTGCAACTGTGGGAGGGCAGTCACACCGTCGATGCGAACCTGCGGCTGGAGGCCGCCCCCGGGCACACACCCGGATCCAGCGTCGTCAAGCTCGCCTCGGGCAACGACCGGGCTCTGCTCGCCGGCGATATCCTGCACACCCCGCTGCAGGTGCTGTACCCGGACTACAGCAGCTGCTTCTGCCAGGACCCGGCCGAGGCCCGCGCGACGCGCCGTCGGCTGCTCGGCTGGGCTGCGGACGTCCACGCGCTCGTCCTGCCGGCCCACGTCAGCGGGCACAGCGCCTTCGAGGTCGAGGATCGGGGCGACGGGTTCGCGATCAACGGCTGGGCGCCTATCGAACGATACTGATCCGCCTGAACGCTCCCGGGCCGGCCTCCGCCCGGAACGCCGGGCGGGCACCAGCCTCGCCAGTCCGGGTCAGGAACTGGATACCCGGCAGTGGAAGCGTGCGGGGAAACTGGGTGTTAGCCGGCGGCCTGCTCGATCAGCGAAGCGACGGCCTGGGGCTGGGACACGTGCACCGAGTGGCTGGCGGGGACCTCGGTGATGATGGCGCCGATGCGTTCGGCCATGGCACGCTGCGCCGGCGGCGGGATCATCCGGTCCTGCGTGGTGAGCAGGTACCGGCTGGGCTTGATCCGCCAGGCGGCCTCGCTGATCGTTCCGCCGAGCGCGTCCACGCCCCAGGGAACCTGGGAGTCGGCCATGAACGCGGCCTGCTCGGCGGGCAGGTCGTCGGCGAAGGACGCGTGGAATTTGTCCCGGTCCAAGGACAGGAAGCCATCGCGGGGCGGCAGGATCGGCGGCTGCGGCCCGTCGGCCGGGAAGCCGGCGATGAGCGTGTTGACCGACTCGCCCTTGTCCGGAGCGAAGGCCGCGATATACACCAGGGCCGCGACCTTCTCGTGTGTGCCGGCTGCTGTGATCACCGCCCCGCCATAAGAGTGGCCGGCCAGCACGGCCGGGCCGTCCAGGCCGTCGATGACCCGCCGGGTAAAGGCGACGTCGCCCTCCAGGGAGACGGTTGGGTTCTGCACGATGGCGACACGGTAGCCGTTCGCGGTGAGCGCCTCATACGCCCCCTGCCAGCCGGAGCCGTCGACGAACCCGCCGTGGACAAGGACCACGTTGCGTACATCAGTCATGGATGACCTCCTGTTGTTGCACGTAGGCCTAGGGAGTGTTTAAAAGGTGGGTGCGGGGCGGGTCTCGGGATGATGTCGTTGTCATGACGTGCCCGCGAGGGTGATGAGGCCTCCGGTATGAGGTGTTGCGACCAAGCGACATCTGAATACCGGAGGCCTCGTGCCTACCCTATCCGCGGCCGGTCGCCATGACCTGGGCGATGATGAGTGGCGTGTGCTGGAGCCCCTGCTGCCGAAGGGGAAGAAGGCGGGGCGGCCGCCGAAGCACCCCCGGCGGCGGCTGATCGACGGGATCCGCTGGCGGGTCCGGGCCGGGTCGCCGTGGCGGGACGTCCCGCCGGAGTACGGGCCCTGGCAGTCGGTCTACGGGCTGTTCCGCCGCTGGCAGCGCAACGGGACCTGGGCCGGCCTCGTCACCGAGCTGCAGGCCCTGGCCGACGCGGCCGGGCACGTGACCTGGGACGTCTCGGTCGACTCGGCGGTCGCGCGGGCGCACCAGCACGCCGCCGGGGCCCGCAAAGACGGGTCCGGGCAAAAGGAGCCGCCCGCCGGGACTGGCGCCCCCGAGCCCGCCGACCACGCGCTGGGCCGCTCGCGCGGCGGGCTGACCGTCAAGTTCCACCTGGCGGCCGAGCAGCGCCAGAAGCCCCTGTCGATCCTGGTCACCGCCGGGCAGCGCGGCGACAGCCCGCAGTTCGCCGCCGTCCTGGACGCGATCCGGGTCCCCCGCCCGGGCCGGGGCCGGCCCAGGACCCGCCCGGACCGGGTCCTGGCCGACAAGGCCTACGGGGCCCGCGCCAACCGCGCCTACCTGCGCCGCCGCGGCATCAAGGCCACCATCCCCGAGCCCGCCGACCGGATCCGCAACCGCAAGAACAAGGGCAGCCAGGGCGGGCGCCCGCCCGCCTTCGACAAGCAGATCTACAAGCAGCGCCACGCCGTCGAGTGCGCCATCAACCGCCTCAAGCGCAACCGCGCCGTCGCGACCAGGTACGACAAGCTCGCCGTCCGCTACGAAGCCACCCTCCACATCGCCGCCATCGCCGAATGGCTCCGACCACTCACTTCTTAAACAGGCCCTAGCCTTGACGACCTGACACGCGGCGGCGAGCAGCAAGACTGCACGTTTCCGTCAGGATTCTGCCTGCCGGCAGCACGTCCGCATGTCGGCTAGTGCGCGTCCGGCGGTGACTGCCGAGCCGGCTGGCGGCCCCGGTAGGCGGCCCGGTAGGCGGAAGGCGTGGTCCCGGCGTCACGCGCCAGGTGCAGGCGCAGGTTCGCGGCGCTTCCCAAGCCTGTGCGGGCGGCGACATTCTCAACCGGCAGGTCGCTGATCTCCAGCAGTCGGCGGGCCTCGCGCACCCGGGCGGCGGTGAGCCAGCGCAGTGGCGCGATCCCGGTCTCGGCGACGAAGCGGCGGGAAAAGGTGCGCGGCGCCCATCCCGCGTGGCGGGCCAGGACCGCGACTGTGAGCTGGTCGGCTAGATGCTCCAGCGCCCACTCACACGTTTCCGCCAGGCTCTCCCCCGGCGGCGGCACGGGACGTTGCAGCCACTGGGCCTGCCCTCCGTCGCGATGCGGGGCCACCACCATATGGCGGGCCACGTCGACCGCCACCTCGCTGCCGTAGTCGGCGCGCACCAGCTGAACGCACAAGTCGATCCCGGCGGCCAGCCCGGCACTGGTCAGCACATTCCCCTCATCCGCCCACAGCACATCCGGGTCGACCGTCACCGCTGGATAACGGGACGCTAGCTGGTCCGCGTACTGCCAGTGCGTGGCGGCCCGGCGGTGATCCAGCAGCCCGGCCGCAGCCAGAGCGAACGCCCCGGTACACACCGATACCACCCGGGTGCCGCGCGCGGCCGCCTGGCGCAGCGCCGCCCCGACCTCCTCTCCGGGGTCGTCCAGCGGCATGTAACCCGGCACCACCACCGTGTCCGCGGCCTCCAGAATCCCCAGGTCATGCTCGGCGACCACGGAATATCCGGTCGTGGACGCCACCAGCCCGGGGGTGGGCGAGCACACGGTAAAGCGGTAGCGCGATGCCTGTATGCGGTCCCCGAAAACCTGCGCCGGGATGGCCAGATCAAAGGGCTCCACCGCCGGCAAAGCGAGCGCGACTACGGTATGCACAAGCAAAAGCCTATGATGTCACGCTGCCTTGCCTGGTGAGGGACGCCGCCGTGCCCCGCGGCTAGTGCGCCCCCTGCGGGAGCACCTCGTCCGGTCGTCCCTGCAGGGACCGCGGAAGCGTAGTCGGAGCGAGCAGCGTCCCGGCCTTGGGCAGCCCGGCGTTCAGGTCGCGGTTCGCGACCTCGGCGATCGCCTGGACCGTGTTAATTCCGTACTGCTCGCTCGGGTTGTCGTAGGTGAGGATCGCCATCTTGTAATCGCGCCCGTGACCCTCGATCGCACCGATGCTGTTGATGACCCAGAGCACCGGGTCGTTGAGCCACCCATTCTTCACGTAGACGGTCAGTCCGCTTGGCGCGCCCGCCGGGACACCCCACCGCTCGTACGACACCACGTGGTTCATCAGGTTCAGCTCATAGGCACGCGATGAGTCGGTGAGCACCGAGTTGTGCTCCGTGAGCAGCCGCACTAGTTGCAGCTCATCGCGTGCGGTGATCTCGCTGAGCCCCCAGTAGCCACCCGAGTTGAGCTCGGTCTCGGTCATGGTGGCCGCCTTGATGAACTGGTTCAGCCTGGTGTGGCCGACGTCATTCCACAGGTACGTGGCCGCGTCGTTGTCCGACTCCTCGATCATCAGCGTCGCCTCGCTCTTCTCCGTACTCGTGAGCGACGTGTGGGTACGCTGCCGCCAGTACAGCAGCGCGGCCAGGATCGTCGCCTTGACCACGCTTGCGGAGTGGCTGCGGCGCCCCTCGTTATACCGGCACTCCACGCCGGTGCGCACGTCCTCAACCCGGATGGCGATGGACCCGGATCGTCCCCGGATGGCGGTCGCGATGTCCTTCGAGAGCCTCGTGGCGAGGGACGCGTACTTCGTCGGCGCCGTGCAGATGGCGCTGGACGCGGCGGCGGTCTGAGTGGCGCTGGCGTGGGCGGGTCCGCCGGCGGTGAGTGCCGCCGTGGCGGCGAGCGATGTGACGGCGAGCGCTAGGGCCGCCGGCTTTCTTGCGAGTGCCCTGCGCGTGCCTGTCTTCATGACCGACATATATATCGGTCGCGCGAGGCTCTGCTCAAGCGGTCGGCGCTGACCGAGAAGATCGGGGTGACCTATCCGGCCGGGCGAGTGATCGTGGTCATCGCCCGCTCGGGTTCCCAGTGCCCTCGGATCGAGGTGATCAGCCCGTCCTCGTTGAGGGTGTAGATCATCACGCCATCAACCGTCATCGTGGTTCCATCCTCGCCGAGCCACATGGTGATGGTGACGAGGTTGGCGCAGCACGGCCCGTTGGCGAATGAGTCCCTGACGTGGAAGTGGAACCGGCTGACAGCGCCGAAGTTCCGGTCCCAGAACCCCCTGATCCCCTCGTGCCCGTGGTGGCCCTTGCCCTCGGGGTCCAGCAGCGAGGGGCCGACCGGGTCCTCCACGATCGCGTCGGAGGCGAGGAGGTCAAGCCACTCGTCCTTGCGTCCGCCGGCCACCGCGGCCATCGATTGCCGCGAGGCACGGCGGGCGGGGTGATCGCCGTCGGCCGCTTCCCAGGTGATCGCGTCAGTCACAGCAAAACTGTAACGTGTTCTCGTTCTGCGTCAAGACCCGGTCGCCGCGGAACATCGTCCGGTAGGCATGCGGCGTGGTCTGACGCCAGAGGCGGAAATGATGGCGCAGCGCCATGGCGTTGCCGAACCCGCACCGCTCGGCGATGTAGTCGACGGTCTCGTCGGTCTCCTCGAGCAGCTGCTGGGCGAGCAGGATCCGCTGCCCGGTCAGCCAGCGCTGCGGGGTGGTGCCGGTGTCCTGGACGAACCGCCGGGCGAGCGTCCGCTCGGACATGTTCGCCCGGGCCGCGAGCTGGCGCACGGTCAGCTGCTCGCCCAGGTTGGCCTGCAGCCATTCGAGCAGGTCGTGCAGTGTGCTGCCGCCGCCGCAGGTGGGGGCGACCGGCCGCTGCACGTACTGGGCCTGGCCGCCGTCACGGTGTGGCGGCACCACCATCCGCCGGGCGATGCCGTTGGCCACCCGGGTGCCCTGCTCCTTCCTGACCAGGTAGAGGCAGGCGTCGATGCCGGCCGCGGTCCCCGCGCTGGTGATCACCGGGTCGTCGTCCACGTAGAGCACGTCCGGGTCGACCTCGGCGGCCGGGAACCGCCGGGCCAACTCGGCCGCGTGCCGCCAGTGGGTGGTGCAGCGGCGGCCGTCGAGCAGCCCGGCCTCGCCGAGGATGAACGCCCCGCTGCAGACGCTCAGCAGCCGCGCGCCCCGGTCCACCGCGGCGCGCAGCTCGGCCAGGAATGGCTCGGGGTACTGGCGCGGGCCGAGCCGGGCTTCGCTGATCGCGGGCAGCGCGATCAGGTCGGCCTCGGCCAGCCGGTCAAGACCGAACTGGGGCTGGATGGTGAAGTCGTTGCGTGATCGCAGCGGCCCGGGCTCGCCGGCCACCACCGCGAAGTCGTAGACCGGCAGGCCCTCCTCGGACCGGTCGATGCCGAAGACCTCGCAGATCACCCCGAACTCGAACGGGGCGAACTCGTTGAGCACGACGACGGCAACGTTCTGCAGCATGGTCCGAGTATGACACCGCCATTGGCAGGATGTCATATGAGGAGGGCTTGACTGCCACTTCTGGCGGCTGCCCATCCGCTGGAACATGGAGGTCGCAGCTACCCGGAGTCGGCCCCGTCGCCTCCGTGCCGCACCGCGTACACCGCCGCCTGGGTCCGATCCTGCACCCCGAGCTTGGCCAGCACCGAGCTGACGTGCGCCTTCACGGTCTTCTCGGACAGCCGCAGCAGGCGCGCGATCTCCCGGTTGGACCGGCCGTCGGCGATCAACGCCAGCACCTCGCGCTCGCGGGCGGTCAGCGTGTCGGCCCGGGAGCCGCGGACCAGCGAGCCAAGTGCCTCCGGCGCCAGCAGCACGTTTCCGTCCCGCACCGAGCGGATGGCCCGGACCAGGGCGTCCGGGTCGATGTCCTTGTAGAGCACGCCCGCGGCGCCCGCCCGCACCGCCCGGGCCGCCGCCGACGGTTCGGTCGCGCTGGTCAGCACCAGCGCGCGCAGTCCGTGCGGGCGCAGCGACTCGAGCACCGCGATGCCGTCCATCCCGGGCAGCTTGAGGTCGAGCAGCACGATGTCCGGCCGCAGTGAGGTCGCGAGCGACACGGCGGTGGGACCGTCGCCCGCCTCGCCCGCGACCACGATGCCGTCCTGCACCTCCAAGAGCGCTCGCAGCCCCTGCCTGACCACCGGGTGGTCGTCCACCAGCAGCACGCTGATCGCGCCCCTGCCGCGCGCGGCGCCGTCCGAGGCAACGTCATCGGCCGAGCCGCGACTCACGCTGGCACCTCCATCCTGATCGTGCTCCCCGCGCCCGGCGCCGAGCTGACCCGCAGCATCCCGCCGACGGCGGCCGCCCGCTGCCGCATCGACGTCAGCCCGAGTCCGCCCGAGGCGAGCCCGGGGTCGAAGCCCGTCCCGTTGTCAACGACCTCAAGCAGGACCCGGCGGCGGGTCCGCGACAGCGTCACGGAAACCTCGGTCGCGCCGGAGTGCCGCAGCGCGTTGTGCAGCGCTTCCTGCGCGACCCGGAACGCCGCCGCCTGGGCCTTCGGCTCGAGCTCGGGCACGTCGGCGGCGGTCACCCGGATCGTGATGCCGTGCGCCCGCGCGGCGAGCTGCGCGTACCGGCGCAGCGACTCGGCCAGCCCGTCAAGCTCGGGCGGGGCGAGGCCGTCGATGACCGCGCGCAGCTCGCCGTGCGCCTGCGCGCCGAGCTCCGCGATCGCGTGCAGCTCGGCGGCGGCCCGGCCGGGATCCTTGGCGATCAGCATCTCGGCCGCGCGGGTGTGCGCCCGGATCGAGAACAGCCGCTGGGTCACCGCGTCGTGCAGTTCCCGCGCCAGCCTGGCCCGCTCCTCGAGCACGGAGAGCTCGCGGCTGCGCTCGAACAGCCGGGCGTTGGTGAGCGCGATCGCGGCGTGCGCGGCGAACAACGTCAGCAGCTCCTCGTCGCGGTCGGTGAACGCGCCCGAGCCCTTGTTCGCCACGAAGATGATGCCGAGCACCTCATCGCCGTTCTTCACCGGCACCCCGAGGAACCCGGTCAGCTCGGGATGAGCGGCCGGCCACCAGCCGCCGAACCGAGGGTCCTGCCTGATGTCGGCCAGCCGCTCCGGCGCGCCCGCCGTCAGCAGCGCGCCCAGCATCCCGTGCTGCCGTGGCAGCGGGCCGATGGCCCGCTGCTGCGCCTGGGTCATGCCGGCGACCACGAACTCGGCGAAGGAACCCGCGTCGTCCGGGACCCCGAGGGCCGCGTACCGGGCGCCGACCAGCGTGCGAGCCGACCCCACGATGACCGCGAGCGCGTCCCTGGTCGACAGCGGCCGGCTGACCGCCAGCACCGCCTGGCTGACCAGCTGCAGCTCGGCGAGGTAGCTTTCCACGTCTCGACCGTATCCCCACCGGCACCGGGCCGGATCGGCCGCTGGTCGTAGGACCATCGGCGCGCGTCGCCCGCGCCCAGCGGCCGATGCGCGGTCGCGGCCGCCTGCCTAGCGTCGAAGACATGAAGAAAGCACTGATCACCGGGGCGTCCCGGGGACTCGGCCGGGCACTGGCGACCGGCCTCGCGGCGGCGGGCTACGCCCTCGTCATCGACGCCAGGGACCCCCGCGCGCTGCACCGGGCGGCGGACGCCATCCGCGCCGACGCCCGCCGGGCCGGCCACGCCGGGGCCGACGTCACCGCGCTGCCGGGCGATATCACCGACCCCGCGCACCGGGCCGTGCTCTGCGCCGCGGGCGGGATCGACCTGCTCGTCAACAACGCCGGCACGCTCGGCGCCGCCCCGCTGCCCGCCCTCGCCGACTACCCGGTCGAGCAGCTCCGGGCCGCGTTCGAGGCGAACGTGATCGCCCCGATCGCGCTAACCCAGCTGTTCCTCCCGGTGCTGCGCGAGCGCGGCGGCGCGATCCTGAACGTCACCTCCGACGCGGCGGTCGAGCCGTACGCGGGCTGGGGCGGCTACGGCGCCGCCAAGGCGGCGATCGAGCAGGCCTCCAACGTGCTCGCGGCCGAGGAGACCGCGGTCCGGGTCTGGTGGGTCGACCCCGGTGACCTGCGCACCGACATGCACCGGGCCGCCTTCCCCGGCGAGGACATCTCCGACCGGCCGCTGCCGGAATCGGTCGTCCCGGCCCTGGTCCGGCTGGTCACCGAGCGGCTGCCGAGCGGACGCTACCGCGCGGCCGAGCTGGTGCCGGCATGACCCGCCGCTCCCGCCGATTTCCGGCCGCGAGCGCCCCACGAAGCTCATCATCAGCGAGAAAGAAGGTGTCCTGATGACGGCCGTCGCTGAATTCACCCTCCCGGCCGACCTCGAGGCGCACGCCCCGGCGGAGGCGCGCGGCCTGCCGCGCGACGGCGTGCGGATGATGGTCAGCCGCCAGCACCGAACCGGGTCGGCCGATCAGGCGGTCACCCACCACCAGTTCACCGATCTCCCCGGCCCCGCCGATAAGCCCGGACTGCTCGTCCCCGGCGACCTGCTGGTGGTCAACAACTCACGAACGCTGCCCGCGGCGGTGCCCGCAGGCCCCGACCTGAGGATCCACTTCTCGACCGCCCGGCCGGATGGCAGCTGGCTGGTGGAGCCGCGGATCCCGGCCGGGAAATCCAGTCTCCCCAGCGGCGATGTGCCGCCGCCGAGGGTCATCGCGCTGCCTGGCGGCGCCGAGCTCACCCTGACCGGCCGGGCGACCGCGCGGCTGTGGAGCGCCCGGCTGTCGGTGGCGGTGGTGCCGTACCTGCTGCGGCACGGCGAGCCGATCCGCTACTCCTACGCCGGGCAGCGGTGGCCGCTTGAGGCGTACCAGACCGTCTTCAGCCGTCTCCCCGGCAGCGCCGAGATGCCGAGCGCGGCCCGCCCGTTCACCCCCGCCGTCGTGACCGACCTGGTCGCCCGCGGCGTGACCTTCGCCCCGATCACCCTGCACTGCGGGGTCTCGTCGCTGGAGGCGGGCGAGGACCCGTACCCCGAGCAGTACGACGTCCCGCCGACGACCGCCCGCCTGGTCACCCTGACCAGGCAGTCGGGCGGCCGCGTCATCGCGGTCGGCACGACCGTCGTCCGCGCCCTGGAAACCGCGGCCCTGGCGGCGGCCGCAGGCGCGGAAACCACCGCCACGGAAACCGCCGCCACGAAAACCGCCGCGATTGCGGCCCGGGCCGGCTGGACCTCGCACGTGGTCACCCCGGAGACGGGCCTGCGGGTGGTGGACGGTCTCCTCACCGGGCTCCACGAGCCGCGTTCATCGCACCTACGGATGCTCGCCGCCTTCCACCGTGAGGACCTGCTCCGCGACTGCTACGAGGCTGCCCTGTCACACGGCTACCTGTGGCACGAGTTCGGCGACGTCCACCTGCTCCTGCCCTAGCCACTCCGCCGGGCCGGGCCGCCGGCGGACAGCCGGA
>Ga0302314_10005909_pt1 | contig 22240 bp, 21 predicted proteins | sample III_Palsa_N2_3_FD_200533 | JGI IMG/M metagenome (GOLD analysis project Ga0302314, IMG submission 200533) | Peat permafrost microbial communities from Stordalen Mire near Abisko, Sweden - III_Palsa_N2_3 | ecosystem: Environmental > Terrestrial > Soil > Palsa > Peat permafrost | place: Sweden...
GGGACTCTCGTTATTCCACGGCCCAAACGTCCCCACCGCATGAATGTTCCCTTTCGGAATCGCATTCACCAGCGTCGCATCATACTTCCACGGAGCATCCGGCCCCACATTGCGCATCACAATGCGGCTCATCTCAAAGTCCTTCGGCTCTTTATCCGGCTTCGACGTTCCGATAATCAACCTCGAATCGTCGAACACAATCTCATCCACCTGGATTTTGATCTTCCCTTCGCGCCTCTTCTGCTTCGGCGCCTGCGCGCGCATCTCACGCGGCGGAATACGGATCGTCATCCCCGATACATGCACAGCGCCCACATGCATCGGCTTCACAAATAATCCCATCAGGTTCGCGTGAAATGAAAAGTGCTTCAACTCAATCAGCGGCTGCGTCGCCCCCGCCGCCACCACGTCATCCGGCGCATAAATTCTCAGCCCATCCCCGGAGACCTCGAGCCCCTTCAGCACCGAAACCGCAAAGCCATCCATCTCCACCCGGCTCCTGAATCGCGTGCTTAGCGTCTCGATCACGCGTCCTTTCAAAATCGGAGCCGCGCGATGAAACATCACCTCAGCAACCGCCGCAAGAACAATGACCGCGAGCAACAGGGACACAAAAATCCAACCCAGCACCCCTCGTCTCCTGACATCTGCGTGGCCGTTCTCGTTCTTATCTCTCGTCGTCATCAAAAAATCTCAACCTGCCGTTTTGATGCACAAATCGACAGAGACGATCCCCTATCGAAATGACCAGCCAGTTCATCTGCCTCTTTCATCAAAACCTGCATACGCCTGCTTCACAATCGCTTCTGCCGCATCGAATCGCTGAACGCATACAATCAAAGCTCTGAGGCCATGGCAAAACCAGTCAACAGCAACTCATCCTCTGCCACGGCAGCACCTGCTTCGAGCCGCTTCTCCCATGCCTGGCGAGCCCTGCGCCATCGCAACTTCCGCCTCTTCTTCACCGGCCAGAGCATCTCCCTCATCGGCACCTGGATGACCCGCGTCGCCACCAGCTGGCTCGTCTACCGTCTCACCGGCTCCGCGCTTCTCCTCGGCACCGTCAGCTTCGCCGGCCAGATCCCCACCTTCCTCCTCGCGCCCTTCGCCGGCGTCATCGTCGACCGCATGGACCGCCGCAAGCTCCTCGTCTGGACCCAGGTCCTCGCCGGCGTTCAATCCCTTGCCATGGCCGCGCTCACCCTCGCAAAGATCATCACCATCCACGAGATCATCGCCCTCAGTGCCCTGCAGGGCCTCATCAACGCCTTCGACATGCCCGGCCGCCAGTCCTTCCTCGTCCAGATGGTCGAAGACAAACGCGACCTCTCGAACGCCATCGCCCTCAACTCCTCCATGGTCAACATGGCTCGCCTCGTCGGCCCCGCCATCGCCGGCATCGTCATCGCAGCCGTCGGCGAGGGCTACTGCTTCGCCGTCGACGGCTTCAGCTACATCGCCGTCGTCATCTCGCTCCTCATGATGCACGTCTCCCCCTCCGCCATCCGCCGCGCCACCACCACCATGCTCGTCCAGCTCCAGGAAGGCTGGACCTACGTCGCCAACTTTCACCCCATCCGCACCATCCTTCTCCTCTTCGCTCTGCTCAGCCTCATGGGTATGCCCTTCATGGTGCTCATGCCCATCTTCGCCTCGCAGGTCTTCCACGGCGGCCCACACACCCTCGGCTATCTCATGGGAGCCTCTGGCGTTGGCGCGCTCATCTCTGCCATCTCTCTGGCCATGCGCAAATCCGTCCGCGGCCTCACCACCATGATCCAGATCGCCGCCATCATGTTCGGCAGCGGCCTTATCCTCTTCGGTCTCTCCCACGTCCTCGCCCTGTCGCTCGTCCTTATGCTCATCGTCGGCTTCGGAATGATGCAGGGTCTCGCCGCCAGCAACACCATCATCCAGACCCTCGTCCCCGAAGACAAGCGTGGCCGCGTCATGAGCTACTACACCATGGCCTTCGTCGGCATGGCACCCTTCGGCAGCCTCCTCGCCGGAACCCTCGCCCACCGCTTCGGCGCACCTCACGCCGTCATGATCACCGGCACCTGCTGCCTCATCGGAGCCGCCTGGTTCGCCACTCAGCTCAAATCCGTCCGCAAAATCATGCGCCCCATCTACATCGAGATGGGCATCATCCCTAACCCGCTCGAACCCGCATTCGAAGACCGCGCCAGCACCCAATAAAACATGTCCTGCCGGACGGGCCCACTACGCGTGGGGCGGGCGTTCACACGCCTTTTAAAGTTGTCTGGTCGAAACAAGCAGCATCGGCCCTCCCGTTGGTCGGGATCATCATCCGCCGAGCAACGCGAGGCCCCTAAAACATCATCCCCGCAAGACAAGGTATACCCATCACGAAGTGATCGCCCTCCGCGAAGGAGGCCCGTCCGGCAGGACCTGTTAAGCCTTACGCTCCCGCCACAACCGATACAGCCCCCACGCCGCCACCGAGCAGTTATCCACGATCGTCCCATCCACCACCATCGTCTCAAACTCCGTCACGCTCACCCTTCGCACCACCAGATCGCTCTCCTCCGCATCCGGCTCCGGCTCCCCCATCGTCAGCCCCTCCGCCAGAAACACATGATGCTTCTGATTCATCACCCCATACGCAATCTGCAGCGTCGAAAGCTGTGTCATCCGCTCCGCCGTCAACCCGGTCTCTTCCTTCAGCTCCCCCCGAGCCAGCTCCTCCGGCACAATCTCCGCAACCTCCCACCCACCCTGCGGAAACTCCAGATACCGTCCCCCCACGGTATAGCGAAACTGCTCAATCAGATAAACGAACTCCCCATCCGGCCCCGCATCCAGCGGAATCACAATACAAGCGGGATCTTTATCGATCACCCCATAGATCCCCCGCTGCCCATTCGCCCGTTCGATCACGTCCTCACGAACGCTCGTCCACGGATTCCGATAGACCTCCCGGCTGCTGATCTTCCTGATCGTCACAACTCCCCCCATTGGCAAATGACTTCAACCAAACTACTCCGGCTCCGAAAACTCCAGGTGCGACGGGTACTGCGCCGAACCATAAATAGTCTGCGTCTCCGCCTTATACGCACTCACCGGAGCCGTCATAATATTCGGCACAAACGTCTGCGGATTCCTGTCATACAGCGGAAACCAGCTCGACTGCACCTCAACCATGATTCGGTGCCCCTTCAAAAACGTATGATCCGCGCCATGCAGACTCCACCTGAACTCCGTCACCTTCCCCGGCGTCAGCGCCTCCGGCTTTTCAAAGCTCTTCACATACCGCCCGCGAAAGATCTCATCCACAATCATCAACTGATACACCGCCATCGGCGCCGGCGCATCATCGGGATACACATCAATCAGCTTCACCACCCAGTCCGCGTCACTTCCCGTTGTAGCAGCGAAGATGTCGGCCCTCACATCCCCCGTTACGGTCACATCGTGATCCAGCACCGGAGTCTCAAAGTTCGCGAGATCCTTCCTTCCACTCACAAACCTCTGATCCTCCACCAGCCACGTCCGCCACATCGAACCTGTCCCATACGTCGCCTGAATCGGCCGATTGCGATAAGGCACCGGATTCGCCGGATCGGCCACATACTCCGCCGCAACCCCACCCGCAGCCGGCGCATTAAAACTCAGCCCCTTAGCCTCCTCCAGATAAAGCTTCGCCTCATGAAACCCTGTCTTCGGCGGCCACGCATCATACCGTTCCCACTCGTTCACACCCGTGCGAAAGCTCGCCGTATCCTTCAGATCGAACCCAGCCCTGCCCTTCAGATACTTCTCAAAAAAAGGAGCCTCAATCGTCTTCCTGTACTGATCTCCCGCAGCCGCTCCAAAATCCAGCGCCCCCAGATGCCGCGTCGTCCCACCCCATCCACCATGATTCCACGGCCCCAGCACCAGAAACACTTCATGGTTCACATCATGCGGTTCCAGCGCCGCATACTCCGCCTGCGTCCCCCACATATCCTCCTGGTCCCACCATCCCCCCACCTCCAGCGTCGGCACCTCCACCTTCGTCAGGTGCTTCTCCACCGCCATATCCTGCCAGAACTTCGTATAAGCAGGCTGCGTCAGAAACACCTTCGCCGTCGGCAGCTTCTCCATCTTCACTGCATCCGCCGCCCCGGCAAAGTTCACATTCCTCAAAAAGAAATCGAACGTATCTTCCTTGCTCTCCACCCGCGCATCCGTCTTTTGTGCCTCTAACTGTTGCACATAATCAAACCCATACGTCTCACGAAACGCGCCGTTATGAAAAAAATCATCCCCCATCCACACATTCGTCATCGGAGCCTGCGGCGAAATCGCCTTCACCGCCGGATGTGCATCGATCCCCGCCGACATCGCCAGAAACCCCGGATACGAAACCCCCAGCACTCCCACGCTGCCGTTATTGTTCGGCACATTCTTCAGCAGCCAGTCAATCGTGTCCCGCGTATCCGTCGTCTCATCCACATCCTTCTTCTTCGTATGAGTGACAATCGCGCGGTTCATCACAAACTGTCCCTCCGACTCATACCGCCCGCGAATATCGCCGAACACAAAGATGTACCCACTCGCCGCCAGCTCCGGCTTACTGCTGTTCACACTCGTCGACGAATCGCCACCAGTCCCATACGGCGTCCGCGTCATCAAAAACGGCAGCGCCTCTCCACTCGTCTCCGAACCCACCGGCCGCAGAATCACCACATGCAGCTTCGCTCCATCGCGCATCGGAATCATCGCCTCACTCCGCGAATACTCCCTGAAGTGATTCAGCCTCACCCCCACATCGCTGAACCGCTCCTCGTTCTCATTGCTGCCCCCTCTGCGTCCACTCTCAAAGCTGCTCGTCAGCCCCGACACCTTCCCCGCCGCATCCCTGACAAACATCACCCGCAGCCCACGCGAAACAAACTGGTCAGCCGACTCCGCCTGCAGTTCCACTCGCTGCGACCGCTCACCCTCCATATAAAGTTTGTCGCCCTCGCGATACACCGAACTCACCACATCCGGCTCCGTCGCATTACGATACTGCCCCACATACTCATCCAGCTTCGAAGCAGGCAACAACACAGCCGCCTTCGACGCATCACTTTTCTGAGCCGCTTCCTGCGCACCCAACACGCCTGCTGAAGCCATTAAAAACGCCGAAAAAACCATCGCGCAACAGCAGCGAATCTTCATGAAGCTCAACCCTCAAAAATGAATTAAATCCGGGCCCGACGCAACAACGGAAGCACCTTCGCCTGAAGTACGACAACCAGCTCAGGCTGCATATAACCGTAACGATCGGGAATATTCAAACAAACTACTTTTTTGTCCTTCAACACCTGCGCAAAATGAGTACGCAGCCAGCGCTTCTGTGACATCTCCATCACAAATACCCTGTCCGCCCACTCCAGCAGATCCGCACTCACCGGACACGCCGCACCAGCGCTTGTCCCCGCCGAGCTGATTTCAATCCTGTCCATCCCCGCAAAGATCTCCCCCGCCGAAGAACTCCAGCAGCGATTCTTTCCACAGACGAACAGGATCTTCATCACGCAGCAACGCCCAGGCTATCCCAGCGCCACCGGCTCCGTTGGAATCGGGCTCGCCTCACACGTCCATCCTTCTCTGCCATGCGTTCCATCACAGAACGGCCGCTTCGACGACATCCCGCAGCGGCAAAGCGAGATCGCGGGCTTCCCCGTCAGATCCCATTCGTTCCCATTCACATCGACCAGCGAGATCGGTCCCTCCACGCGGAACGGACCATTCGTCTTAACCGTGATCTTCACTGCCGGAGTCGACTCCACCGGCGCAACCTTCAATACTTCATCAGACATAAAACTCCCCTGGTCTCCGCGCACTGGAAGACAACTTCAGATAAGCCAGCATAGCAAAAGCAGAACCCTGCCATCGGAAACCCGCATCCTGTGAACGACCACGGACAGGCAGCCCGAAGACAGCCACCCTACACCACATCCACTTCCGTCTCATCCACGTAGCACCATCCCCAGCTCTCACCCGGCTCGATCGACCGCATAATCGGATGCTTCGTCTTATGAAAGTGCAGCGTCGCATGCTTGTGAGGAGACGAATCGCAACATCCCACATGCCCGCACTCCAGACACATCCGCAGATGCACCCAGTTGCTGTGAATCTTCAGACACTCCTCACAACCCTTCGCCGAAGGCTTCACCTTCCGAACCTGATCCTGATGAGTACATTCCATTCGTGCCACCTGCCTTTGCCCTGATTCTATCTCTCAGAAGATATGTCCTGCTGGACGGGCCTCCTGCGCGGAGAGCGGGCGTTCGCACGCCTTTTTAACTGGTCGAGGCGAACCCACACAGCAAGGGTCCTCCCGTTGGTCGGAATCATCATCCGCCGAGCAACGCGAGGCCCCTAAAGATCACCCGTGCAAGACCAGTACACACACCACGAAGTGGTCGCGCGCCGCGCAGGCGGCCCGTCCGGCAGGACAAATCTTTTCAATCCCCCAGCCCTTCCGTAATCCCATACTCCTTCAGCTTCCGATACAGCGTCGTCTTGCCAATCCCCAGCAACTTCGCCGCCATCAGCTTATCTCCCTTCAACTGCCGAATCGTCCCCAGGATCGCATGCTTCTCCATCTCCGCAATCGAAACAATCCCTCCGCCCTGCCGCTCTACCCCCACTCCATCCTCATCCTCATCGATCACAGAAACCGTCGGCCCCTGCTGCAGCCGAAAGTTCTGCAACTGCGTCGGCAGGTCGCCCATATGCAGCACCGGCCCCGACGAAAGCGCACACGCCCGCTCAATGGCGTTCTCCAGCTCCCGCACATTGCCTGGCCAGTCATACTCCGCCATCACCCGCAGCGTCGTATCGGAAAAAGTCCTCTCCACCCCGCTATCCTTCTGCATCTGCGCCAGAAAATGCATCGCCAGCGGAGCAATATCCTCCCTCCGATCGCGCAGCGGAGGAATCCGCAGATTCACGACGTTCAATCTGAAATAAAGATCCTTCCGAAACCGTCCCTGCTCCACCATCCCCGCCAAATCGCGATTCGTCGCCGCCAGCACCCTCGCCGAGATCGGCTTCGCCTGCGTCGCCCCCACCGGCCTCACCTCCTTCTCCTGCAGCGCTCGCAGCAGCTTCGCCTGCAGATCCAGCGGCAACTCTCCAATCTCATCCAGAAACACCGTCCCGCCCTCAGCCGAAGCCAGCAGCCCCTCCTTCGCTCGATCCGCGCCCGTAAACGCGCCCTTCACATGGCCAAACAGCTCACTCTCAATCAGCGTCGGCACCAGCGACCCGCAGTCCACCGGCACAAACGGCTTCGCCGCATTCGGTCCGTTGAAGTGGATCGACCGCGCCACCAGCTCCTTGCCCGTCCCGCTCTCGCCCAGAATCAGCACCGGGTGCGTCGAAAACGCCACCTTCGACAGAATCCGATACAACTTCTCCATCTCCGGCGACCGCCCCACCAGCCCGCCCATCCCCTGCTGCGTCCTTAGCCTCTCCCGCAACAACCTGCTCTGCACATCCATATGCAGCCGCTGCGCCGTCCGATCCAGCACCGTCGTCAGCTCCTCCAGCGCAAACGGCTTGGTCAGATAATCTCCCGCGCCAATCCGCATCGCCTCCACCGCCGACGACACCGTTGCAAACGCCGTCATCACCACCACCGCCGTATCCGGATGCAGCGCCTTCACCTGCTCCAGCAGCGGCAGCCCGCCACCGCCCGGCAGCTTCAGGTCGAGCAGCAGCAGATCGATCCTCTGATGCTTCAAAATCTCCCGCGCCGAGGTCGCACTATCCGCCCCCACCACAGCAAACCCCATCCCCGCCGCGATCTGACAGCACGCCTTCCGCACCGCCTCATCGTCATCGACCACCAGCACATGCAGCAGTCCCATATGCTCCGTCGAGCCCTCATACATCTTTTTATCCATCGCAGGAACGCTCACCGGCGACACGCCCACCAGCACTCCCGAAGGCGCCGCCGTCTTCAACCCATCCACTCTCTCGCTCAGCATCCCGATATCTCCCGCTCCTGTAACTCCAACTTCCGCTCCCGCAACTCTTAACATGCGATCCACCCAGCCTCTCCCTGAAACACCGTCTTCACTCCAGCCTCACTCTTCGTCTCCTGCCCCGGCTGCATCTCAGCATCACCCGGCCTCACCGCATACCACTCCGCCGAAATACTTGTCCCCACCTCCGGCTGGCTCTCCACATTCAGGCAACCACCCGAGATCGCCACCAGCTCCCGCACCACGCGAAAGCCCAGCCCCCGTCCATTCGCCGACGAGATCCCTCCCGTCTGCATCAGCCTCTTCACCGCCGCCGCATCCATCCCGCAGCCTCGATCCGTCACCGTCATCACCACGCGCCGCCGCGGCTCATTGCCATCCGCCTGCTCCATCACGCCTTCCACATGGATCGAGATCGACCCCACCCACGGCGTCGCCTCCGCGGCATTCTTCACCAGATTGGTCAGTATCCTCTCCACCGCCTCCACCGGCACCTTCACCGGCTGAAACGCCCCCACCCCATAGGAAACATCCACCGTTCGCCCCGCGATCCTGCTCAGCAGCCCTCTGCAACTGGCCACCACATCCGGCAACACCGCAATCTCTCCGGTCGCCTTCGACGGCTGCCCCGTCCGCGCATGATTCACCAGCCGATTGATCATCGCCCAGCTGCGATCGCTCAGCATCCGCAGCTCAGTGGCATACTCCCGATGCTCCTCATGGAGCACTCCCGGCAGCGCCAGCAGGTCCGAATAGAGACTCAGCGCTCCCAGCAGATTCCCCGCATCGTGAGCCAGCCCCGCGCCCTCCGCGACACCGGCCAGCGGAGCAGCCATCATCCCACCGCCCCCCACCGGCACGGCCACTGTCCTGAGCGCGCTCGGCATCCCAGGCCCATTCAGCTTCATCTGGCGAGTGACATGTCGAAGTGCGGCAAACTGTCCTGCGTAAACTTCTGACCCCGAGGCAGTACTGCTCTGCGTTGCCTGCATGAATTTCGTTCCGCCATTCCCCTGCTGAGTTTTTTATAAGAGCAGGCGCACTCCCGTAATCACTTCAAGTGCCAAACTGGAACTCCCTGCCTAAGTGATTCCACATCAACCGAAAATGCACCTCATTCCATCCCTGTCCACAATCCTGATTTGGTCCGCGATTCCCAATATAGAACTACACCCCGCCTACACCTCAAAAATCTTCAGCAAAGTCCAATCCATAACAACTTCCCGAAACGGAACCAGTCCCATTTCGGAACTTCCCTCAGAAGCGTCCTGCCGGACGGGCCCACTGCGCGTGGAGCGGGCGTTCGCACGCCTTTTTAACTGGTCGAGGCAGCACAGGCAGCCTGGGCCCGGCCGATGGCCGGGATCATTCCTCCTCCGAGCAACGCTCGGACCCATACCATCCACCGCCGCAAGACCGGTATACCCATCACGAAGTGATCGCCCTCCGCGCAGGAGGCCCGTCCGGCAGGACATATCTTCCAGGAATCATGAGAAAAATCTCACCTCTATAATCTCTCTTATGTCTGTTCTCACCTCCCCCCAGCTCTTCCGCCCCGACAACCGCCTCGCCGACGCCCTCCGCACCATCCGCCTCACTCCCGGCTACGTCAACACCGCCGAAGGCTCCGTCCTTATCGAAACCGGCAACACGCGCGTCCTCTGCAACGCCACCGTCGAGCAGGGTGTCCCCGGCTGGCTCCGCAACTCCGGCCGCGGCTGGGTCACCGCCGAGTACGGCATGTTGCCCCGCGCCACCCTCACCCGCACCGCCCGCGAGAGTGAACGCGGCAAGGTCGGCGGCCGCACCCACGAGATCCAGCGCCTCATCGGCCGCTCCCTGCGCAGCGTCGTCGACATGAAGGCCCTCGGCGAGCGCACCATCATCCTCGACTGCGACGTCCTCCAGGCCGACGGCGGAACCCGCACCGCCGCCATCACCGGAGCCTCCGTCGCCCTCGCCATCGCTCTCTCGAAGCTCGTCACCGCCGGCACCCTCAAGGCCTCGCCTCTCAAACAGATGATCGCCGCAACCTCCGTCGGCATCGTCGACGGCCACGCCCTGCTCGACCTCTGTTACGAAGAAGACTCCCGCGCCGCCGTCGACATGAACGTCGTCATGCTGGCCGACGGCGGCCTCGTCGAAACCCAGGCCACCGCCGAAAAGGACTCCTACACCCGCCCCCAGCTCAACCAGATGCTCGACCTCGCCGAAAAGGGTATCCGCGAGCTCCTCACCCACCAGCAGCAGGCCCTGGCCTCAGCCCTTTAGCCCACCGGCCTCCGCCTCCCAAAGCGGAGGCCGCGCTCCTAAACCTGCTCTTGCGGAGCGAACCAGATCGCATACGTCAGCAGCGCCAGCCCCACAAACAGCGGAATCGTCGCACACAGATAGACTGCCGCTCCATGCAGCAGCGCCCGCAGAAAAATCAGCAGCGCCACGCCGACGGCAACATTGATCAGCCCTCCCACCTTCATGCCGGCGATCTTTTTTCGTACGGCACTCCGCTCCTGCTCCCGCAGATACTCCAGCGCCGGCTTTCCCTCCCCGCCCAGCTCCGCGATGCGCTTCATCATCTCTGCCTTGTAGTACGACTCCCTCTCCTGCGCCCGTGTCCCTGCCCACGTCGCCACCGACAGAAACGTAAACAGCGAGATCGCTCCAATCGCCAGAAAGAAAAAGACTGCAATTTCAGGAAGCGTATTATTCTCCATCGTAGTTCTCCTCAAATCAATCCAGATGTTGTTTCATACCGTCAGACAACACCTCCCCCAAACCGGTTTCGTTTTTCTTTACAACCCATCCGAAAACCACCATGCAGATTTTTTTCGCGGCTGTTTGTTCTACACCGTCATCCCGCCCCGAGCGAACGAAGTGAGCCGAGTGAAAGTCCCCCGTATCTCGCCCTTGTTTTTGCCTGTTCTTAAATCCGTCTCATCCGTGCCAATCCGTGTTAAGCCTTCAGCTCGAGGCCAGTCCCAAAAGAAAACGCAACCATAATCCGCCCTCCCCGGTCTCACTGTCCTGAGGAGAAAAAAGCTTGAGCGCAGCCGAAGACCAATGCGACGCAGCCCGAGTCCTCGCCGGAGAAACCTCCGCCTTCGAGGGCATCGTACGCCGCTGGCAATCGCCGCTCATCAACCTCGCCTACCGCTTCTGCCGCGACCGCAGTCGTTCCGAGGAGATGGCTCAGGAGGCCTTCCTCCGCGCCTTCCGCAACCTCTCCTCCTGGCGTCACGAGTCCGTCTTCTCCACCTGGCTCTTCTCCCTCGCCACCAACCTCTACTGCTCCGAGCTGCGCCGCATCCCACCCGTCACCCTCCCCTTCGACGAGATCCACGAGCCCACCGATCCCCGCACTCTCAATAACGCTCTCGACCGCGACATCGACGAGCGCAATCGCGACGCCGCCCTCCACCGAGCCGTCCAGACCCTCCCGCCCAAATACCGCGAGGTTCTCGTCCTGTATTACTTTCATGAGATGGATGTCCCGGCCACCGCCAGCAGCCTCAATCTTCCCGAGGGCACCGTCAAGGCCCGCCTCTTCCGCGCCCGCGATCTCCTTCGCGCCAAACTGCAGCCGCTCGTCCGTCAGCGAGCCACGGAGTCCGTATGAACCGCCCCCAGCCCAACGCAACCCCCCGCGACGCCCTCGACACTCTTCTCGAGCAGCACTTCAACGCCTCCACCACGCAGCTCACTCCCTCCTCCGGCTTCGTCCTCTCCGTCATGGACGCCGTCCACCAGCAGTCCACCGCCCCGCCGCCCATCGCCTTCCCGTGGCGCCGCATCCTTCCCGGCGTCATCGCCATCCTCTGCGCCTTCGTCGCCTTCTTCCTGTACATCAGAACTCATCCGATCACCGGCGCATTGATCCCCACAAATCTGCACCTCCACCCGCACGCCGACATGCTCGCCTCGAACTCGTTAGGCATAACCCTCGGCGGAACCGCCCTTGCCATCTGCCTCACCCTGGCAGTCACCGCTCTGTCCTTCCGTCTCGCCGGACGCAGCCGCTGACTAAACCGCCCCCGGCAGCGACTTCACGTTCCAGTTAATGCGTGGATAAAACTCCGACACATTCTGCGCAAACACATGCCGTACGGCGATCTGCCACACACCCCACACCACCGCCAGTGCAACGTCGCCACCATCCACAAGGAGCAGCGGGTGCGGAAGACCTGGTGGTGGAAGCATTGAGTCGCCCATCAGCGCCGTCGATCCCCGAAGCACCCTCTCGCAGAGGTTAACAGCGGTAGGGACAGAATTACCGGGCCGATCGACCTCTTCCCCCTGCTCCGTCTGGAAAATAGTCTCAATGGAAGTAGCAGCCAGACTTTGTCATCATGTCGCGCATGTCAATTGAAGGAAGTGCGCTGTAGATAACTCTCGCGTCCAGACCATGGGGCTGCATGTAAGCGAGCGCTGGAGAAGATCGGATTCCGGGGTGTCGGGACGATCGGTTTTTTGCTGCACCGGAATGACGAGATTCTCTTCATTGAGAGGAACCGGTACGAGGAGGATTTGGTGAGGTGCACGACGCTCCCGGATTGATCCAACGCTTCTCTCTCGATGAGCACACTGCTTGCCTCATAACCGTTACACCGTCTGGATAACCTTCCTGGAATCCTGGCAGAAAAGCGATTGCGATGAAAAAGCTCATTCTGATTTTTATATTTTCGATGGTCGCCGGAAGGGCACACGGGGAAATGACAACCGGCAGCTCCGGTGTTCCGGCAAACGGCACGTCTGGCAGTGCAGCGACACTGGACATTGGAGCAGAGGTCAATAACGAAATTGCGATGCTCCCTACCGTGACTCAGAATTCACAAACATGGGCACAAGGGACGGTCACCATCCCTGCGGGCGATTACACCCAAAGCACCACAATTATCCTGAACTCTCCCTATGTGAATCTGCACTGTGAGTACGGTGCCATTCTGACATATGTGGGATCCGGGGACGCTATCCGCATCCTGCCCAGCGCACAGATTACGGGGCCGGCCCCCACCCAGCCGAATCAGGGCCCATCGGTTCAGAACTGCTCCATCTACAATGCCTCGTCAACAGCCAGCAGTGGTATCCATGCCGGGGATATCGCCAAAATTACCCTCACGAATGTGGCGGTGAATAACTTTAATGCAACACCGACATCGGCCGGCTTCTGGTTTGACAACACAATCTCATTCACCGAGGGCATGGCTCTTATCGATTTGAGTTCGAACAATAATTCGATCGGCATGCGTTTCACTAACACTGCAGGAAGCCCGCTCACAGAGAGTTTTGGATACACCTCAATTCGTGGATTCCGCGCGCAGGTCAGAACGAATCAGATTGGCTTCTCCATGGAAACCGGAACCCTTTTGTACCACAGTTATATCGATGGAACTGTAGAGACATCTGACGCTACCGGTACGGCCGTCTCTGTCAGTGGTACCGGCAGCGTCGGGGGAGACGCAGGGGATAACGTCGTCTTCCTGCGAGGCGAGTGCATCAGCACCTCGGGTCCATGCACTGGGGCCACCTTACTCAATCTCGGGGCATCCGCTCAATTTGTTGCCAACGGATTCATGAATGGCTTAGGCACCACCATGACCACTACGATCGCTCCCGGCGCGGTGCTCACGTGGAACGGGACAACCCAGCTCAACGGATCAACCTATAACTTCGGATGGAACGGCGATAACAGTATCCTGATGCGCTTCGCCAGTATCCCGGCGGTCGCTGTCTTTTCTAACAACATGAGGCTCGGCGGCTCTTATGTCCTGGGTTGGTCCACTGGCCCTACGACTGCCGCGAATTATGTCGGTTTTTCTCCCTGCGTTACAGGAACCGCGGTACTCTGCCTTGGAAATGGAGTTGATGCCGACTCATCCGGCGGCCTCAGTGCAGGTGCGTTCTCCGGATCACAGTTTGTCGGCAACTCTGCTGTTCCCCTCATCACCGCCGGGCCCGGCGCGGGCGTACTGCCGGCGAATGTAACGCTCTCTGACGGCAGTACAAACGTCTCCGGCACCGTAGTCTTCAAGACGGGTTCTTCTCCGGCAGCCTCTGCCATTGTGGCAACCATCACCTTTGCAACCCCGCTCGCGCAGCAGCCAAATGCCTGTATCGTCACAGCTCAGAACGCAGCTACGGCGGCGGCGTTACACAGCTTATTTATCAATGCCCCCAACACTACGGGATTTACGCTCTCCACCGGAGAGGTACCGCTGGGCTCGGAGACGGAGTTCCTGGTTGGCTACGCCTGCTTCTGATCCGCCTTTTGAATCTCGCCCATTCACCCGCTTCCATGCAACCCAGCCACGAGCACCTCACCAATTAATAAGCCGCCTTCTCATCCACCAGGCCCGGGCAGATTCCGGGTCCCGACAATCTGTTCCTCCCGAATCACAGCCTGCCCGGAATTTACCAGCCACCAAACCCATCAAAGCCTGACGTAAATTTCACGTGCACCTTGTCGAGCCATGCCCCTCGGACTAAACTCCTTCCATGCGCCGATCAGCTCTGCACCTCCTCGCTCTCCTTCTTCTCCTCCCTCTCGCCGCCAACGCGCAGGACTGGGCAAAGACCCGTCTCGACGCCTCTCCTCGCCACCACGAGTACGTCCCCCTCAAACACGGCGACCGCACCGTCCAGGCCTTCGTCGTCTACCCCGAAGTAAAAACCAAAGCTCCCGTCGTCATCCTCATCCACGAGATCTTCGGCCTCAGCGACTGGGCCAAAGAGATGGCCGACGAACTCGCCGCTCAGGGCTTCATCGTCGTCGCGCCTGACCTCCTCACCGGCTTCGGCCCCAACGGCGGCGGCTCCGACGCCTTCCCCAACCAGGACGCCACCGTCAAAGCCGTCTCCGCCCTTGACCCCGCCGTCGTCACCGCCGACCTCGACGCCGCCTCCGACTACGCAAAAACCATCCCCTCCGCCAACGGAAAAATCGCCGTCGCTGGCTTCTGCTGGGGAGGCGGAAAGTCCTTCGCCTTCGCCACGCATCGCCACGATCTCTCCGCCGCCTTCGTCTTCTACGGCCCTGGCCCGTCTGACGTCACCACCATCACCGCTCCCGTCTACGGCTTCTACGGCGGCAACGACGCCCGCATCGGCGCCACCATCCCCGCCACCGTCGCCGCCATGAAGGCCGCAAACAAAAAATACGAGCCCGTCACCTACGACGGAGCAGGCCACGGCTTCATGCGCGCCGGCGAAGACCCCACCAACACCGTCCCCGGCAACAAAACCGCCCGCGAAGAAGCCTTCAAAAGCCTCGTCCGACTCCTCCATGAGATGAAGAGCGCCCCCATGGCCGCCAACCCCACCCCCAACAAAACCGTTGCCAAAAAATCCGCCGAACCCGCCGTCTCCTGCCACGACGCCGCATCCACAAAGGAGATGGCTGCAATAATGTAATTGTGACCGCCGCACTCAACAAATCGCTCAACGAATCGCTGCAGGACCAGCTCGACCGTATCACCCAGAACACCCGCGCCCTCGTCCAGCCCGAGCGTCTCGCCATCTCCGAAAAGGCGACCGAAGACCTCTTCAACACCGGCATCGAGGACCGCACCCTAAAGGCCGGGGCACACGCTCCGGCCTTCACCCTCCAGGACGCCCTCACCGGCAAATCCGTCAGCTCCGCCGATCTCCTCGCCCTCGGCCCCGTCGTCGTCAACTTCTTCCGCGGCCGCTGGGACCCCTACTGCGTCACCGAGCTCGAAGCCTGGCGCGAGCTCCAGCCCGACCTCCGCAGACGCGGCGCTCTCTTCGTCGCCATCTCTCCCCAGACCACCCGCCAGAACAGCTTCACCCTCCAGCAGCACGCCCTGCCCTTCCCTCTCCTCGCCGACCCCGGTGCCGCCATCGCCGAGCAGTTCGGCATCGCCTACACCATCCCCCCGGATCACCGCCGTTACTTCCAGTCGATCCTCGTCAACATCCCCTTCAACAACGCCGGCCTCAGCTACCACAACGCCACCGAAGCCAGCTGGCGGCTCCCGCTTCCCGCCGTCTTCATCATCGGCCAGGACAATACCATCCTCTTCTCCGAAGCCCACGCCGACTCCCGCGTCCGCCCCGAGCCCGCCGAAGTCCTCGCCGCCCTGAGCCTCTAAACCGTAATCGGCGTCATCGGCGCAAATCCGCGTCAGGCCTTTTTTATCCCGAAACCCGAAGTCCGTCATGTGAATCCAAACCTTGCGACAAACCGCCATGTGCGTTTATCGTATATATAGGGCGTCTATCGAACAAAACCATTCGAACGACGTCGGAAAGGGACCCAGCATGAGCCTCACGCCTCGCCAACCTCTTCCCTCCTCACCTCCACCCACAACACCTGCTCTCCCTCCCACGCCCAAACCCACTCCCGCCTCCTCCCTCGACGTCTACACCGGCGACCCCAACTTCATGACCTCGCTCGCCCGCGGCCTCATCGTCATCCAGGCCTTCACCCAGCAGTCCCCTCAGATGACAATCTCCCAGCTCAGCGTGAAAACCGGCCTCTCCCGCGCCGCCGTCCGCCGCTGCCTCTACACCCTCACCAAACTCGGCTTTGCCGGTGCCGAAGACGGCTCCCGCTACTCCCTGCGCCCGCGCATGCTCACCCTCTCCCACACCTACACGGCGTCGAACACCCTCTCCACCGCCGCCCAGCCCATCCTCGAGCGCATGTCCGCCGCCCTCCGCGAGTCCTTCTCCGTCGCCACCCTCGACGGCGAAGACATCGTCTACATCGCCCGCACCCAGGTCAACCGCGTCATGGCCGTCGACCTCCACATCGGCAGCCGCCTCCCGGCCTACTGCACCAGCATGGGCCGCGTCCTGCTCGCCTGGCTGCCCACCGAGCAGCTTGAACAGTACCTCGCCAAAGTCGATCTCATCCCCCACACCACCCGCACCATCACCTCCGTCGAAAAGCTACGCATCATCCTCCGCACCGTCCGCCGCAACGGCTACGCCCTCTGCGATCAGGAGTACGAGGTCGGCCTCCGCTCTCTCGCCGTGCCTGTCTACTCCCACTCCGGCCGTGTCGTCGCCACACTCAACCTCAGCGGCAACGCCCCGCGCCTCTCCGTCCTCGAGATGCAGAGCCGTTACCTCACCCATCTCCGCAGCGCCGCCAACGAGCTAAGTGTCTTCCTCAGCTAAAGCCACATCTCAGTCGCCCACCTTCAACCACTAACGCATTCACGAATCAACCCACTAACGCATTCGCTTCAACCCACGGATGCATTCACAAAGTTGTCATCCTGAGCGCAGTTGCTCGCGTACTTTGCGAGCAACTCAGTCAAAGCCCCTGCTGTTGCCTCTGTCTTCCAAAGAAAGCCTTTACGCTCCCGCCATCATCTCCGCCAGCTTCAGAACCGTCTGCCAGTTCCTCATCGTGCTCACGGTCTTCAGCTTCGAATCGAAATAAGCATTACTAAGCTTCGTCCCCGAAACCCCGTTCTCCAGCCGCAGATAGATCTCCCGCCCCACCACTACAAACTCATCCGGTGCCGACCGCCCCGCATCGAGCCCCGCCACCAGCCCCGCGCCTGGCCTGTCTGCCAGAAAAGAAACATGCAGCGTCTCCTCTGCCGCTCCTGCCCGCAAAAACGGATTACTCCGAATCACCGTCTCTACCTCCGCAGCCGTCCGCAACACCACCGGCACCTGCAGTCCAAACTGCTCCTCCACCTGCTTTGCAATCAATCCACCCAGCCCCGCAACCACCTTATCCTTCGCGCTGAACACCACATTCCCACTCTGGATATAAGTCGTCACATCCCCACACCCCGCCGCGGCAAACATCCTGGTGAGTTCCTTCATCGGCAGCATATTCTTGCCGCCGACGTTGATCCCTCGCAGCAAAGCCACATGCCGCGACGCCGTCACAGCACCGCCCTCCCACCCACCGGCGCCACGCACCGCACAAACGACAGTCCCTCCCCACTCACCACCATCGGCCCACTCCCCACCGGAACCACCACCGCCTGCGCCGTCTTCAGCTCCACCTCTTCCTCACCGCACTTCACCCGCCCCTTACCCGCCAGCGCCACCAGACACCCCGCTCCATCCAGCGTCACCGTCACCTCACCCGACGGCACCTCAAACCGATCCACCACAAAATATTTCTGCTCAATCAACCGCGTAAACCCATCCATCGCCCTCGGCGCAACCTTCCCCGCCGCGGTCCGGGTCTTCATCACCTGCAGCCCTTTTTCAAGATGCAGCTCCCTCGGCCGTCCATAGTCATACAGCCGATAGGTCACATCGCTGGTCTGCTGCGTCTCCAGCAGCACCACGCCCGGCCCGATCGCATGCACGGTCCCTGCATCCACAAACAACATATCCCCCACCGACACCGGCACCCACTCCATCAGTGCCTCCATCGTCCCGTCCGCAACCCCGGCCTCAACCTCCTTCGCCCCCACCCCTGGCTTCAGCCCCAGCGCCACCGTCGCTCCCGGCTCCGCCTCCAGCACATACCAGCACTCCGTCTTACCCCGCGTCTCTCCCATCTGCTTCGCCAGCGCATCATCCGGATGCACCTGCACCGACAGCTTCTCCTGGGGAAACAGCAGCTTCACCAGCAGCGGAAACTCCCCGCCCAGCTCCTCGCCAGCCTTCGCCAGCGTATCTCCTTCAAACAGCCCCGACTCCACGATGCATTGCGGCCCTGTCAGCCACGCCTCGCCCACCAGCTCCGTCGTGCCTGTCTCCGCATACCAGGGCTGCAGACTCTTCCTGCCCCACACTCGTTCACTAAACCAGGGTTTCAATCGAAACGGTTCAATTCTCGTCGCAACGGTCATGCTTACAGCCTATCAACTCCGTCTTTTATGGCAACGACAAAAGTATTACGCTCCATCTCCCACCTTTGGGGGGCATTACAAAACTCTTACACCCACACCCGCCTCACCCCTGTTAAGGTCGATATCAGCAGTTCAAGGACAGCGAAAACCATGACTCCTCTCACCACCGAAGCCCCCCCGGCAAAAGCGCCAAAGCTGGCCGTCGTCGTTCCGGCCGTCGCCGAAGTCACTCAGAAGATCAAACAGGACCTCCGCATGGGCCGTGAGCACCAGCAGGGGCGCATCAACTGGATCACCTCCATCGCAATGGGGCTCTTCCACGTTGGAGCCATCGCCGCGCTCTTCTTCTTCTCCTGGAAGAATCTCGCTGTCTTCGTCGTCATGTACTTCCTCGCTATCAACGTGGGCATCGGCATGTGCTACCACCGCCTGCTCACCCATCGCGGCTACAAGACCCCCCGCTGGCTTGAGTACTTCATCACCATGTGCGGCTGCCTCGCCCTTGAGGGCGGACCCATCTTCTGGGTCGCCACCCATCGCGTCCATCATCAGAACTCCGACCACGAAGGCGACCCACACACTCCGCACGACGGCACCTGGTGGGCACACGCCGGCTGGATCCTCTCCGGCCGCGCCCTGCACTCCGAGACTGCCCTCCTCGGTCGTTACGCCCCCGACCTCACCAGAGACCCCATGCACGTCTGGCTCAGCAAGTACCACTACCTCCCGCTCGTCGTCACCGGCCTCCTCCAGGTCGCCCTCGGCGCAGCGCTCGCACCTGCTGGTCACCACGTCATCGGCGCTGTCAGCATGGTTCTCTGGGGAACCTTCCTTCGCGTCACCCTCGGCCTCCACGCCACATGGCTCGTCAACTCCGCCACGCACCTCTGGGGCAAGCGCCGCTTCGAGACCAAAGACGACTCCCGCAACAGCTGGTGGGTCGCCCTCCTCACCGGCGGCGAAGGCTGGCACAACAACCACCACGCCCACCCCGTCAGCGCCCGCCACGGCCTCGCCTGGTACGAGTTCGACATCAACTACTACGGCATCTGGCTCCTCAGCAAAATCGGCCTCGCCGAAAAGGTCCAGGTCGCCAAATTCGATCCCAAGAACCCCAAACCCGCCGGCGTTATCTAAGCGCCCGCTATCAGCACCACAAATGGCCGTCATCCCAAAGGGGTGGCGGCCATCGTCGTTAGCCCGTATCGGCCTATAGCTGGAGCTATAGGGATGGACTGCCAGGGAAGGTGTCATCCTGAGCGAAGCCGAACGGCGAAGAACCCTTGCACCTTCTGCTCTTACGATCTCCGCTCCAAATCAAAACTCGACAAGCATCCGGCACAGAGATATCCTCATCCCGAACCAGAACCGCTTCATGGGCCAGTGACTATCTTCATCTCGAAAGAGGGCAGAATGACACGCACAACGAAGCTTCTCCTGATCACCGCCTTTCTTGTCGCAGCCGCCTGCGTTGCGCCTTCACCCGCATCTGCCCAGCCCGGCTACGGCCCCGGTCCCCGCATCACCTGCTCCTCCAACGACGGCCGCAGAAACTGGTGCGACATCGGCGGCGCTCGTGATGCTCGCATGGTCCGTCAGATCAGCGGTTCAGCCTGCATCCGCGACAATACCTGGGGAGTCGACCGTCGCGGCCTCTGGGTCGACCGTGGCTGCCGCGCCGAGTTCGTCGCCGCAGGCCGTCCAGCTCCGCCACCCCCGCCCCCACCACAGCGGCAGATCGTCACCTGCTCCTCCAACGACGGCCGCAGAAACTGGTGCGACATCGGTGGCCGTCGCGACGTCCGCCTCGCCCGTCAGATCAGCGGCTCAGCCTGCATCCGCGACAACACCTGGGGAGTCGACCGTCGCGGCCTCTGGGTTGACCGCGGCTGCCGCGCCGACTTCAGCATCCGATAAACCCCAATCGCATAAACCGCAATCACAGGAGCCACCCGAAATCCTGGTGGCTCCTGCTCCATCCCATTCGCCAGATACGACCTAAGGCAGCGGCGTCCCCGCCTGATGATAGTGCGCCCCCTCGGCGAACTTTCTCTCCTCCGCCCTCGGGTCTTTCTCCACCCGCACCGGCAGCTCCCACATCATCGTGTTCCTCTCCTTCAGGTCATACGCCGGCCACATCGGCATCCCCGGATGTGCGCCATCCCCATTCGGATTCCCTGTCTTCCCATACCGAATCAGCATCTCCGACATCACATCCGCCAGCGGCTGAGCCGCCGCAATCTGCTCCGCGCTCGTCCCGATCTGTCCCGGCGCCATCGCCAGGTTGTCGAACATAAACGGAATATCGATCGTATGCTGCGCCTTCCCGCCGATCCCCTTCCAGTCCATCTGATACGCCCACGTATGCACCTGGCTCTTCGGATTCTGCGCCCTTCGCTCCGCCTCCCATCGCTGCCCTGGCCACGCCCGAAACGCCGTAGCCGCCGCCGTAGCCACCTGGTCCGGCGTATAAGCCGGATAGATCTCGCGATACCTCGTCACAACCTCCTCCGGCGAATACGGCGGAATATACTGCCCCACCTGACTCTGCAGCACCCCCGGAACATCCTCCCACGTCATCTCTTTTCCCCTCAGACTCACGTTCGTCTCATCGTGCGTATTCCCCAGAATCATCGGCACTCCCTCCGACAGCTCCGGCGCATCCGGATCGAACGGATTCCTCATCAGCACCACGTGGTCGACCACCGGCAGCCAGTCCGAGCTCACCGCCCGCGTCCCCGCCTGAATCTGTTCCATCGTCAGCCCATTCAACTGCGCCTCCAGATCCTTCCCCGCCGTCACTCCCATCTTCGCCAGTACCACCTTCGCCCGCTCGCTGGCAATCTCAACCGAAGCCCCCTTAATCTGCTGCCCACTCATCGACATCACCCGCGTGAACAATCCCTTCGCCACCGGCATCGCCATCAGCGTCGCGCACTTCGCCCCTCCACCCGACTGCCCAAAGATCACCACCCGCGCCGCATCCCCGCCAAACTCCGCGATATTCTCCCGCACCCACTTCAGCGCCAGCACCAGGTCGAGCTGCCCCACATTCCCCGACTCCGCATACTCCTTCCCGCCCACATCTCCCAGATACAGGTACCCAAACGCATTCAGCCGATGGTTCACCGTCACCACCACCACATCTCCGCGATGGCACAGCCGATTCCCGTCATACAGATCGTTATTCACGGTCCCGTTGTTATAAGCCCCGCCGTGGATATAAAGCAGCACCGCCCGCTTCTTCCCATCCCGCAACCCCGGCGTCCACACATTCAGGTGCAGACAGTCCTCGCTCTGCACTCCCTGGTCCCGAACCCCTCCCGGCACCCCGGAAGAAGAAGTCCGCGCAGCCGTCGCCGCTCCCGCCGCCCGCTCACTCACAATCTGCGGAGCCATCGTCGTAAAGCTCACGCACTCCTTCACCCCGCTCCACTTCTCCGGAGGCACCGGCGCCTTAAA
>Ga0302314_10005911_pt1 | contig 22236 bp, 20 predicted proteins | sample III_Palsa_N2_3_FD_200533 | JGI IMG/M metagenome (GOLD analysis project Ga0302314, IMG submission 200533) | Peat permafrost microbial communities from Stordalen Mire near Abisko, Sweden - III_Palsa_N2_3 | ecosystem: Environmental > Terrestrial > Soil > Palsa > Peat permafrost | place: Sweden...
TCGCTGTTGAAGAACAATCCGCGCTACGCGGCCGTGGTGTCCGCGTCGCGCGATCCGGCCAGCTTTGCCCAGGGGCTGCAGAACGCCGGGTACGCGACCGATCCGCTGTATGCGAAAAAGCTGATGAATGTCATGAAGCAGGTGTAAAGGTGTAAGCCACGGCGCCTGGCTAGGTGTAAGCCGCGGCGCTCGGCCCGGTTCGCTTCCGAGGCGCTAATTTGGTCCTGCGGCCTAAAGTTTCCCGAGCGGACGTCGTTATCCGGTTTACCGTAAGACAAAAACTGGGCCTATCTGGGTTCTCTGCACATAGGTGGCATATGACAAGTAGTCTTTTTCAGATCGGCATCAGTGGCCTCAACGCGGCAGAGTTCGCCTTGACCACCACGGGCGAGAACATCAGCAACGTCAGCACGCCGGGCTTTGACGACGAGAACGTGGTCACGGCCGAGGCCAGCGGGACCAACACCGGCACCGGCTTTCTCGGCAGCGGTGTGGATGTGCAGACCGTCGCGCGTGCCTTCAATCAGCTCCTGACCAACCAGCTCAATCAGGCTCAGTCGCAAGGCAGCTCGCTGACCGAGAATAGCCAGTTGCTCGGCCAGCTCAACAGTATTTTCGGCAATCCTACGGCCGGCCTCACGACGTCCATCAGCACCTTCTTCGACGGGCTGCAGACGCTGTCCAGCAGTAACACTTCGTCGGTAGCCGCGGCGCGTTCGGCGTTTATTGGCGATGCGCAGAGCCTCACCGACCAGCTCAACAACGTATCGCAGCAATTCAGCGCGCTGAACCAGAATATCAACCAGGCGATCACGGGAAGCGTCACGCAGGTCAATACGCTTTCGACTCAGATTGCCCAGCTCAATACCCAAATCGAGGCAGCGACGGCGAACGGCCAAGGTCAGCCGCCGAATCAGCTACTTGACGAGCGCGACCAGGCGGTCGCCTCATTGAGCCAGTTGGTCGGCACCACGGTCGTGACCAGCGGCACTTCGGTCAACGTCTATGTCGGCTCGGGCCAGGCGCTGGTGGCAGGTGCGCAAGCGTTCCAGTTGGAGGCTGTGCCCTCGCCCAGCGATCCGTCCCAGACGGCTATCGCGTACGACGCGAGCGGTACCGGCACCGGCACGCCGACCTTTCTCTCCGACACGTCGTTGACCGGAGGCTCGCTCGGCGGCCTGCTGCAATTCCGTTCGCAATCGCTGGAGCCGGCGCAAACCTCGATCGATGCGCTCGCCGCGAGCATCGCAGGCGCGGTCAACCAGCAAAACGAACTGGGTGTGAACGAGAATGGCCAACAGGGCGGACCGCTGTTTTCGATACCCGGTCCGAATGTGATTGCGAACTCGAACAACACCGGCACGGGCGCGGTCACCGCGTCCGTGATCAACCCCGGCTCGCCACCGTCCGACGACCTGACCTTGTCGTTCAATGGCACCGCTTACACGGTGCGCGACCAGACCACGGGCGCAACATCGACCTTTGCAGCGGGTACGACCTTCCCGGTTTCGGCCTTTGGCGTGAACATCAGCCTGAGCGGCACGCTCAATGCCGGTGACTCGTTTAATATCCAGCCCAATGCGGGCGCAGCCTCCGGCATCGCGCTCACCAGCACCGATCCTGCGCAGATCGCGGCCGCGGCACCGGTCTTGGCGAGCCCCTCGACCAACAACACCGGGACCGGAACGATCACGCAGGGCACCGTCAGCGCAGCCTATTTCTCACAGGCGATAGGCACCGAGCTGAGCACCAATACCGGTAGCGGAACGATTTCGGCCGTCACCAGTTCGCCTACGGCGACGCCACTCACGGCCCCGGTGACCTTTCAATTCACGGCCGGGCCGCCGGGAACCTACACCGCAGTGCCCGCTACCGCTGTGACAATCACGGTGGGCGGCACGACAACCGCCATCCCCGCAGGCACGGCGTTTCAGTACACCTCGGGCCAGACCGTCAACATCAGCGGCCAGTCGTTTACGCTGGGCGGCGCGCCAGCCACGGGCGACCAGTTCGTCGTTCAACCGAACGCGCCGCTGAGCGCCACGACCACACTGACCTATAGCGCCAGTTCGCAAAGCCTGAGCGGTTTTCCGCCCGGCGAAGTGGTCACCGAGGTGGTCAACGGCGTGAGCACGACGTTCGCTCCGCCGGTGGGTTCGGTTCCCTTTAACGGATCGGCGACCACGCTGAGCTTTGGCGGCGTCTCGGTCACGGTTGGCGGCACGCCCAAGGACGGCGATACGTTCACGATTGCGCCAAGTAATGGCACCTCCGATTCCCGCAATGCATCTGCCTTGGCGGCACTGCAAAACAGCCAAGTAGCGGGCAACGGCACGGAAACGATCGGTACCGCCTATAGCGTGCTGGTCAGCCAGGTCGGCACGCAAGCGAGCGGCGTCACGACGGCGAATGCGGCACAGACCGCGCTGATCTCGCAATTCTCGACTCAACAGCAATCGGTGTCCGGCGTGAACCTCGATCAGGAGGCGGCGAATCTGGTGCAGTTCCAAAATATTTACCAGGCCAACAGCAAGGTGATCGCTGTCGCGACATCGCTATTCGACACAATTCTGGCGCTTCAGTAAGCACGAGGTTACCCATGCGTATCGCAAGCAGTACCATTTTCGAGACCGGCCTGAGCGGTATTCTGAACCAGCAGGCCCAGATCGCGGCGCTCCAAGCCCAAGAAAGTAGCTCGTTGAGCGTCAATGTTCCTTCTGACAACCCTACGGCTGCGGCCGAGGCGGTCGGCGTGCAGCAGGCGGAGTCGCTGAACACGCAATTCGCCGCCAACCAGGCTGGGGCAACCAACAGCCTGAACCTGGAAAGCTCCACGCTGAGCTCGATCTCGAAGACCATCAGTTCGATTCAGCAGGAGATCAACGCGGCCGGCGCGCCGGGTTTGACCGACGCCACACGCAGTACTATCGCCGGGGAAATCCAGTCGAACGAGCAGCAGCTGGTGAGCCTCGGAAATACCCAGGACGCGCAGGGCAACTATATTTTCGGCGGTTTCGAGACCAACACGCCGCCGTTTACCGTCGCCGCCGACGGTACGGTGAGCTATTCCGGCGATAACGGGCAACTGCTGACGCAAGTGGGCAGCACCCGCAGCATCGCAACCAATGATCCAGGCAGCGCGATTTTCTTCGGTACGGCGCCCGGCACGAACACGGCGATTGCCTATGCCGGTGCCAACAACACCGGTGGCGCGACAGTTGCCGCGGGCGATGGCGGTGGCCCGATAACGGTGACCAATTCGGCCGACCCCACCAACGCCGACACGTTCCAGGTCTCGTTCGGGGTGGATGCCGCCGGTAACCCGACCTATACGGTACAAAACCTGACCACCAACCAGCCGGTGCCGGCGGGTCCCGTGACACCGCTGCCCTATACCTCCGGAACCGCGATCAACCTCGGTGGTGAGACGCTCAGCCTGTCGGGTACACCGGCAGCCGGGGACACGTTCACGGTTCGACCGCCGCAAAGCGCCGGCTCGAACACCGTGCTCACGCCATCGACGACCAATACCGGCACGGCCAGCGTCGGCTCGGTGACGGTTCCGAACACGAACGCCTTGAGCAGCCTCCACAACTATTCGATTTCGTATTCGACCGCAACCAATCAGTACACGGTCACGGATACGAGCAGCTCGCCCAACACGACGTACAACGTTGCCCTGGGCGGGGGCGCGCCGCCGTCAACGACCATCCCGCTGGGTGCAGGCCAGTCCGTCACGCTGAGCGGTACGCCGGCCAACGGCGACACCTTCAGCGTGACGCCGCCCGCGGCGCTCGGTACCGCATCGACGGCCGCGGCCGGAGGCGCCAATCTCGGTGGCGCGACCATTGGCGCTGTCACGACTTCGGTGCCGGTCAATGCGAGCAACCTCGATGCCTATTCAGTCACGTATTCGACGGGCACCAATCAGTTCACGGTGACCGACTCCAGCACCGTGCCGCCGAGCGTGATTACCGTGCCGCTGGGGGCGGGCGCGCCGCCCGTGACCACGCTGCCGTTGGGCAACGACCAATCGGTGACGGTCACCGGCACGCCAGCCAACGGCGATTCGTTCACGAGCGCTCAACAGAATGTCGGCAACAGCATTTTCACGACCCTCAACAATGTCGTGACCGCCTTGAAGCAGCCGGGCGGCGGCACGGTCGATGCGGCCGCATTGACCAATGCGCTGGCGACAGCGAGCTCGCAACTGGGCAATTCATTGAACAATGTGCTCAACGTACAGGCGTCCGTGGGCGCGCGTGGGCAGGAATTGCAGGCGCTCGGGACGGACAACACCGCGACGAGCACCGCGTTGCAGACCAGCCTGTCGAATCTGACCAGCGACAATGTGATCCAGACCGCCACCCAGATTCAGGAATTGATTACCTCGATGGAAGCGGCGGACAAGACCTTTGCGCAGACTCAAAGCTTGACCTTGTTTTCGGTCATTCCCAACTAATTGGGGACACCGCCGAAGCCGCCCATGGTGGTCGAGATGGTGTCGAAACCGCGCTCCATCAGCCGCAGGATCAACGGCAGCATGCCGGGGAGTGTCAGGTCCAGCACGACCAGGCCTGTGAACAGCGTGATCGCGAATCCGACCTGATACACCCCGACCTGGGGCGCTGCGCGGTTCAGGATGCCCAGCGCCAGATTGGCCATCAATATCGCCGCCACGAGCGGCAGCGCCAGCATCAAGCCCCCCGCGAAGACCGTGCTGCCCCATGCGGAGATGGTCTCCCACCCGCGTCCTCTGATCGGCTCCAGCGAGATGGGCAAGGTCGTGAACGTATCCATCAGTGCGGACAGCATGCGCAGGTGGCCGTTGACGCTCAGAAATATCAGTGTGCCGATGACGTTCAGCAGGTTCGATAGCACGGCGGTGGCGCCGCCCTGAGCGGTCGGCGTGATCAGTTGCGCAAAGCTCAAGCCCATTTGCAGGCCGACAAATTCACCGGCCGCCTCGACTGCGGCGAACACCACCTGCATCACCATGCCGATCGACACACCGATCAGGACTTGCTGCGCGGCCACCATCAAACCTGCCGCCGAACCCACGGTGACATCGGGCATGGGCCCCAAAGTAGGCTCGATGATGATGGTCAGCAGAGCGCCCAGGCCGAGCTTCACCTGCACCGACACATTGGGTTGTCCGAATACGGGCGCCGTGGCCAGCAGCGCGAGGATGCGGAAAAACGGCCATAGATAGGCGCCGAGCAACGCGTTCAACTGAGCCGACGTGACGGAAAACATGGCTGTTGTCCTGGGCGCCGCGCGGCTTAGCCGGCGATGCCGGGCAGGCTGGTGAACAGCTTGCGCATGAAGTCGAGCATCACGCCCAGCATCCACGGACCTGCGATCACCAGCGTCGTCAGCACCGCGAGTAGCTTGGGAATAAACGAGAGCGTCGCTTCGTTGATCTGCGTCGCCGCCTGGAACATTGCGATGACGAGACCGACACATAACGCAACCAGCAATAGCGGACCCGCCAGCGACAAGGCCACGATCATCGCCTGGTGCGCCAGCCCCATGACATATTCGGGCGTCATGTGTAAAAGCTTTGGGCGAGCGAGCCGAGGATCAATTGCCAGCCGTCGACCAGCACGAATAGCATCAACTTGAACGGCAGCGAGATCGTGGCCGGTGACACCATCATCATACCCATCGACATCAGGACGGACGCGACTACCAAGTCGATGATCAGAAACGGAATGAAGATAGTGAAGCCGATCTGGAACGCGGTCTTTAATTCGCTAGTCACGAAAGCCGGCACCAATAGCCGGATCGGCACGTCCTCGGGTCCGTTCATCGCGGGCGCCTTGGCAATGCGGGCAAATAGCGCGAGGTCGGATTCACGGGTCTGGCGCAGCATGAACTGTTTGAACGGCGCCAGGCCGCGATCGACCGCTTGGTCTACGCTGATGGTGCCGTCTGAGAGCGGTTTGTAGCCGTCAGTATAGGCCTTGTCCAGCACCGGCGACATCACGAAAAACGTCAGGAACAGCGCAAGACCCACCAACACCTGGTTGGGCGGCGTGGTTTGCAGGCCCATGGCTTGGCGCAGCAGCGACAAGACGATGATGATGCGCGTGAAGCTCGTCATCATCAGCAACAGCGCCGGCAGGAACGACAGCATCGTAATCACGAGCAGCGTTTGCACGCTCAGGCTGTAGTTCGTACCGCCGTTGGCGGCTGGGGTGCTGTTAAAGGCCGGGATGCCGGAGGTAAGCGGCCCCGCGGCCTGGGCCCAGCTCAGGGCCGGGATGCTGAACAACGCAAGAAAGGCGACAAGCGCGACCCAGGTGCGCAAGCAGGGGCGCTGGCTAGCGGAAGTGCGGGACCCGAAAAACATCAACGTGTCTCGCGCTCGGATCCGGCGCCGGTGGCGCTGGAAGCACGTTGCGTCGGGCCGCCGAAGCGCTTCGCCAATGAGTCGCGCAGCCGGTTCGAAAACAGGATGTTGCCGCTGGCTGCGTCGGTCGCGCTGATTTCAGCGGAACCGGCCGGCACGGTATGCAAGGTGCTGACCTGGCCGGGCGCCACGCCCAGCACGAGCCAAGTGCCGGCCACCTCGACCACCACCACGCGTTCCTTTTGCGTCAGCATGACGCCGCCGACGATCTTGACGACGCCGCGCGGCCCTTTGGCCTGCATGCCGAAACGGCGTGCGAACCAGGCGCAGCCGAACACCATCGCGAGCACCGCGACCAAACCGAGCAAACCCTGGAGCACGCCGCCGACGCCCAACGAGGGCAGTGCCGTGCCGGCGCCGACCGCCTGAGTCACCAGCGTGCCGCTCGCGGCCCGCGGCTCTGCCGCCAGTGCTGTAGCGGATGTTGCCAATGTCGTGGCCAGCCCTGCCAGCAAGCAACCGAGACTAGTGAAAACGCGCGGGAGAGCATTTTGGCGAATGCGACTTTGGGAAATGCCGCTTGGGCAAATGCGCGGGCCAACGCTCAGGCCAACCCCACGCCCAAACGTACGCCCAAACCGCAACCGCCCGCCCGCATACTTGAATCTCGTCATCGATACATCCCGCAGCCGGCCTCGGTCTCGTCCGAGCACTTCATCGATTGAGTTTCCGAATGCGTTCGGAAGGCGTGATGATATCGGTCAGGCGGATCCCGAACTTGTCGTTGACCACCACCACTTCACCCTGCGCAATCAAGCAACCGTTGACCAGCACATCCATCGGTTCGCCGGCCAGGCCGTCGAGTTCGACGACCGAACCTTGTGCAAGCTGCAGCAGGTTCTTGATCGCAATCTTGGTGCGCCCCAACTCGACCGTCATTTGCACCGGGATATCGAGGATCATGTCGATATCGTTCTTGGTGCCGGGGGCGGTAATGCCCGTCAGCGGCTGGAATGCAGCAGGCGGCGGTTCCGCCGCGGTGACGCTGGTCTGTTCGGCCATGGCGCTCGCCCAGTCGTCCAGGCCTGTTTCTGCTTCATCACTCATCGTAGGCTTCCTAATTCGAGGCAGGTGCGTAGGGTGGCGCGTGTCATTCGTCCACTCCATCGCGTGATCCGTCAGCCGCACTGATCATGCGTTGAACGCGCAGTGCGTACTGACCATTGAAAATTCCGTATCCGCATTCCATGACCGGCACCCCATCGACCTTGGCCACGACTGTCTCGGGTAAGTTTAGCGGTAGGACATCGCCGACCTGCATGTTCAGGATTTGTAAAAAATCGCTAGTGATTTCGGCAAGGTCGACTTCCAGCTCGACATAGGCCGTCTGCACTTGCTGCGACAACAGGCGGATCCAGCGGCGGTCGACTTCGAGCGCTTCGCCCTGCAACGGGCTGGAGAGCAGATCGCGGACCGGTTCGATCAGCGAGTACGGCATGCAGATGTTGAGCTGGCCGCCGATGGAGCCCAGCTCGATCGTGAAGGTGGTCACCACCACCACTTCGTTCGGTGTCGCGATGTTCGCGAACTGGGTGTGCATTTCGGCGCGCACGTATTCCAGTTCGATCGGATAAATCGGCTTCCACGACGCGGTGTAGTGCTCGAATATCAAATTGAGCAAACGCAGGATGATGCGCTGCTCGGTCGGTGTGAAATCGCGACCTTCGACCCGGGTGTGAAAGCGCCCATCGCCGCCGAACAGGTTGTCGACCACCAGGAACACCAGGTTGGGATCGAACACGAACAGGGCAGTGCCGCGAAACGGTTTGATATGAACCAGGTTCAGGTTGGTCGGAACCGGCAGGTTGCGGATGAATTCGCTGTATTTCTGGACCTTGACGGGGCCGACCACGATTTCGGCCGTGCGCCGCATGAAACTGAATAATGCCGAACGCAATAAGCGCGCGAAGCGCTCATTGATGATTTCGAGCGTGGGCATGCGCCCGCGCACGATGCGCTCCTGGGTAGCCAGGTTGTACGGGCGAACACCGTTCGCGTCGGTCTTGTCGACCGCCGCGTCCTGCTCGCCGTTGACGCCCTTCAGTAGGGCATCGACCTCGTCTTGTGATAGGAACTCTTCGTGCGCCATTGCCCGCTCACTGCACCACGAAATCGGTGAACAATACGTCGTTCACATGCGTCACCGGTCCGCCCGGAGAATACGGTGTCTCGATTTGCGCGCGAATTTCGCGCGCCAGCTCGGTCTTGCCGTCGAGCGACGACAGGTCAGAGGGATGCTTGTTGGAAAGCAAGATCAAGATCCGACTACGGATTTCAGGCATGTGTTCCTTGAGGTCGTCTGCAGCAGACTGGTTACTCAGTTTCAATGTGAGGCCCACATGTAAATAACGCTCGCCATCGTCGGACTGCAGATTCACGGTGAACGGATCAATCGCAAAGAACACCGGAGGCGGCAGCTTTTCTACGTGTTTTTCAGTGGCTTGGCCGTCATGCGGCATAAAAAAGAAATAATATGCCGCGGCAGCGCCGCCCAAGACTAAAAGTACTAAAAGCACCACCAGTAATACAACAATCAGTTTTTTCTGGGGTGCCACCACCACTGGCGCTGCTGGTTGACGACTCGCGCTGGTTGCCATGATGAAGCCTCAATCTTTCAAGGTGAATTTTCGCTAAAAACGCCGATGGCGATTGCCCAAACAGAAGGGACAATTAGAGCCACCTCGCGCATTTATACGCCGTCACCGTCATATCGCTCACGCATTTGCGTTGCACAAACCACGGTAAACACGTTAACGGGCGAATTGACCCAGGCTTGAGGGTGGCGGCGAAAATATGATGCATCGCAAAAGGAGCATCGTTCCGCGTGCGACTCGCGCAAGCAGAACCAGGGTCGTCCGCGGCGCGGACGCAGGACCGGGGGGCGCCCGCTCGGCCCGGGCGGACGCTACTCCCTTAGACGAACGTATCCACGAGGCCTTGAGTCGTGCGGCCCGGCGTGGCCGCCACACTGGAGGCCAGCGTGGCGACGGTGGCTTCGTTCTGGGCCGTGTTCGAGCGACGCGAGCCGTTGCCGCCGTTTTGGTTGCCCGCCTGTTGTTGAGCCGCACCGTCGCTCACGCTGGCGCTACCCAGGCCCATGCCGCCTGCCGCCAGTTGCTCGCGCAGTTTGGGCAAGGCTTGCTCGACTGCGTCGCGCACGTGCTGGTGCTGGGACACGAACATCGCGTGGGCATTCGAACCGCTCACTTGCAATACCACCTGCAGCGGCCCGAGATTAGGCGGGTTGAGGCTGAGCTGCGCGGTCTGCTGATGGTCGTTGGTCATGAAAACCACCTTGTTGCTCAACTCGCTCGCCCAGCTCGGGCTGCCGACCGGCGCCGAGATCGCGAGAGCCGGATTGACGGCGGCGCTGGCCGTGGCGGCCTGCGGGGTCGCGGTCGTGATGGCGGCCGCCGCCGCGGCTGCAGCGGCGATCGATGCGGTGGCATCAGATTGGCTGGCCGGTTGTTGCGCTGCCGCGACTTGTGCGGCCAAGGCGTTCAATGTGTTCTGGGACGCCTGCGCGTCTTTGGACGCGCTTACGTCCGAGCTCGCGGATGCGACGCTGGTGCTGGCATCGCGGGTGTTGGCGTTGGCCTGACTTGCGCTTTCCTTGACGTCGCCCGGGGGGGGCGTGTTTTTGCCACCGTCCGTCTGGGTACCGAGCGTGAAGCCTTTGGTCACGGACTTGTCGCCTATGCCGTTGTTAGCCGCGACCGGCTGGGTGGCCGGTTTGTCAGAAGCCGCATTCGCTGCGAGGGCTTGCTTCGCCGCGGCGCTGTCGGCGGCGGTGGTCGTGGCCGTGTCGGTCGCGTTGAGGGCGGTCTTGTCGACCGATTTGCCGGTATTGGGGACGGGCGCCGTACGCGGTATCGCGGTGGCAGTGTTGGCCACGGCGCTCAAAGCGGCAGTGACCGCCGCTGAGATAGGATCGTTCGTTGCGGCCGGGGGGAATAACGATTTTGGCCCCGCGGCCGCGGCCTGAGCATTCGGGTTGGCCACATGACTCGAATTTTGAGCCGTCTGCTGCGTGCCGTGCTCGTGGGCCTTGGCGGTCGCCGAACCGCTCGAATGGCCGTGAGCGTGATGGGCGGTTGTCTGGGTCTGGCCTTGCGAGGAGTGCAGATGGAGCTTCCCGGTGTCCACGCTGGCCGACGCTGCGGTGGCGGCCGAGCGGGCCTGCGCCGCGGCGTTTGCCGAAACGCTCGCAGCCTGTTGACCCATCGCTTGAGCCTGCGCGGCGGCTTGCTGAGCGACCTGCTCGGCCTGCAGTTTGCCCTGCAACGCGGCGTTTTGCGCTGCGGCTATCGTGTCCTGCAGCGTTTGGCCGAAGCTAGGCGCGTCGCTCGAGCTCGACGATGCATTGCTCGTCGAGCTACTCGGGGTCGTGGAGTTGACAATGCTATCGATCTGATTAGTCGGGGTCATTTTGTTTTCCAGGTTTTCCTGTCACTCACGCTATTCGAAGGCCAAGCCAGGGCGCAACCGCACGGCCTTTGCGGCAAATTCGTCCGAGTCACGCTGCTCGATGCGAGCCATGCGGACGTTTTCACGTTGCTTGGCGCGCTCGAGCAGGGTTTGATACGAATCGAGCTTCTGCTTCTTTTGCTGCCAGTCCGCACGCGCCACCGCCAGGCGCCGCTCGGCCGTTTCGATCGACAAGCGCTGCTGCGTCATCGCCACGTCCAGTGTGTCGATAAATTGATGAAAATTGCGCCAGTGGGATGCATTCATGCCGCCTTGCGCCTCGGTGGCCAAGCGTCGGCGGTATTCGTCTCGGTACTGGGTCAAAGCGTCGACCTGTCGCTTCGCTTCATCGCGTTGCTTTTGCAGCATGCCCAGAAGGCGGGTCGACTCGTCCACGTCCGACTGGGCAAGATCGATCAAGGTGTTCAGCGGCAAATGCTCCATTATCGTGCGCTCCCAAGCGTGCGAACCATGGTGGCCATCACGGGGCCGGTCACGAGTGTGCTCACGAGTTTGCTCAATTTACGAGTGCCGCCAGTTGGGCGACACTCGCAGCGTGATCGGACCGTTCGTTGATACGTTGCGTCAAGAAACCTTCAATTCGCGGATATAGCGCGATCGCGCGATCGAGCAAAGGATCGCGGCCTTGGGCATACGCGCCCACGTTGATCAAATCGCGATTGCGCTGGTAGCGCGACAGCATCTGCTTGAGCTGCCTGACCTTGTCGAACTGCGTTTGGTCGATCAGCGCGGTCATGGCGCGGCTGATCGATGCTTCGATGTCGATGGCGGGATAGTGCCCGGCTTCGGCCAAGGCGCGCGACAGCACGATGTGACCGTCGAGGATCGCGCGTGCGGCGTCGGCGATCGGATCCTGCTGGTCGTCGCCTTCGGTGAGCACGGTGTAGAACGCGGTGATCGAGCCGCCACCGGCCGGCCCATTGCCGGTACGCTCGACCAGCATCGGCAGCTTGGCGAAGACCGAAGGCGGATAGCCCTTGGTGGCGGGCGGCTCGCCAATGGCCAGCGCGATTTCACGTTGTGCCATCGCGTAGCGGGTCAGCGAATCCATGATCAACAGCACGTTCAGACCGCTATCGCGGAAATTTTCCGCAAGCGATGTCGCATAGGCCGCGCCTTGCATGCGCAGCAGCGGCGACACATCCGCGGGCGCAGCCACCACCACGGCGCGCGCCATCCCTTCTGTGCCCAGGATCTGTTCGATGAATTCCTTGACCTCACGACCGCGTTCGCCGATCAGGCCGACCACGATCACGTCCGCGCTGGTGTAGCGCGCCATCATGCCCAGCAACACCGATTTGCCGACGCCGGAGCCGGCGAACAAGCCCATGCGCTGTCCGCGGCCCACGGTCAACAGGGCGTTGATTGCGCGTACGCCGACGTCCAACACCTGATGTATCGGTTCGCGCTGCAGCGGGTTGATGGTGGGCGCGGTCAGCGCGCCGCTTTCGTCGGTTTTGAGCGCGCCGAGCCCGTCCAGCGGCTTGCCGGTCGCGTCGACCACTCGCCCCAGCATGCCCAGCCCTACCGGCAAGCGCTTGGCGCCGGCATGCGGGTCGGCAATGGGTGCCGCTTCCAGCGCGAAAACCCGTGCCCCAGGCAGCAGGCCCGACACCTCCGACGTCGGCATCAGGAAGAGCCGTTCGCCGGAAAAGCCGACCACTTCGGCTTGCGCCATGCCCAAGGGGTTGCCCGGCGGCAATTCGATCAGGCAGGCGGCGCCGACCGGGATGCGTACGCCCACGGCTTCGAGGACCAGGCCCGCGGCACGGATCAGGCGCCCGCAGGCGCGGTGGGGAATCGCTTTCGCGACACCGAGCGACGCCGCCTGCAATGCGCTATGCCAGCGCTGCGCGTGCACGTTGTCGGCCAGTGCTGGATCGCGTTCTATTGCGAAGGGCGGGGCGCGGTCGATGGCCGGCGGCGCATCGTGTTCCAGGGGCGGCGGTGTGCTCTCGGCTTCGTCGCTGGCGTCGGCGTCAAATTTGGCCTCGAGTTCTGCCTCAAGTTCGGCCTCGAGTTCCGCTTCAAGCTCGGCCACGGTGTTACCGCTCAGGCTGTCCTGTTCGACCAGGCGTGTCCAGGCGTCGGCTTCTTCCTGCGGTGCAGAAAGCGCAACGTCCAGCAGATCTTCGGCCTCGACAATACCCGATGCAGCCAACGGCCGCGGCGTAGCCGAGCCCGTGGATGCGAGGGTGGAGGTCGAGGCGGGCGTCATTCTAGAACTCTTCCTATCGCGGCTGCCACCCGCTCCCACCGCGTGGGCAAAGTGGCATCGATTTCACCGCTCACCGCGTGGGCGCGGCAACCGCCGTGCTCGACCGTGAGGTCGGCGCGCACGGTCCAGCCTTCGGCGAGCAAGTCGTCCTTGAGGTAAGCCTCCACCACTGGCAGGTCGGCCGGATTGACGAGCAGATGCGGTGCGCCGGTGAGCGTAGGCTCGGTGGCGATCACTTCGCGTGCCGCGGCCAGTATGACAGTGGGATCGATCACGATGTTCTGGCGCACCACTTGCCGGGCAATATCGAAGGCCAGCGCAACCAGGTGTTCGGCCATTTCGGTGTCGACGCCGAGCAGCGCGTGTTTGAATGACGCGGCAATGTGTTGCAGCGCGGCGGCTTGCGCCTCGGCTTCGGCCAGGCCTAGCGCCTTGCCCTGGTCGTAACCGGTCGCGTGTCCGGCCGCATGCCCCTCGATCAGTCCCGCGGCGTACCCTTCGTTGTGCGCTTGTTCATGCCGCTGCGCGAGCTCGCCCAAGTAGGGGTCCGGTATCTCGACTGGCACCGGCGGCGGGGGAGGAACCGGGTCGAACGACGCCATTTCCCAGCGCTCGTAGGCCGACAGGCGTTCCTTGGGGATATAGGGGCTGGCTTTCATCGTCCGGTGCTCCAGGCGATTTGCCGACCTCGGTCCACAGGGCGCAGGCGCTTAAACATAAGCGTCGTCCGCCTTGCCGCCCAGTACGATTTCGCCGGCATCCGAGAGCCGACGCACGATTTGCAAAATCTTCTTCTGTTCGCCTTCGACTTCTGAAACACGTACTGGGCCGCGCGATTCGAGATCCTCACGTAGCAGGTCCGCGGCACGTTGCGACATGTTCTTGAGGAATTTATCGCGCAGTTCCGGTCGTGCGCCTTTCAGCGCGATGATCAGTGACTCCGACTCGATGCCCTTGAGCAGCAGCTGGATACCGCGATCGTCGACGTCGAGCAGGTTTTCGAACACGAACATCTGGTCGATGATCTTCTGAGCCAGCTCGGTGTCGTAACCCTTGATGCTTTCGATGACCGACTCTTCGTGCACGCTGCCCAGGAAGTTCAGGATTTCGGCTGTGGCGCGTACGCCGCCCATCGGGCTGCGTTTGATATTTTCGCTGCCCGAGAGCAGCTTGGTGAGCACATCGTTCAATTCGCGCAAGGCGGTCGGCTGGATGCCGTCGAGCGTGGCAATGCGCAACACCACGTCATTACGGGTGCGCTCGGTAAAGTAGCCGATCACTTCGGAGGCTTGGTCGCGATCCAGGTGAACCAGGATCGTGGCGATGATCTGCGGATGTTCGTTGCGGATCAGTTCGGCCACCGCGCCCGAGTCCATCCACTTCAACCCTTCGATACCGCTGGTGTCGCCGCCTTGCAAGATCCGTTCGATCAGTCCCGCGGCCTTATCGTTGCCGAGCGCCTTGGTCAGCACTGCGCGGATGTAGTTGTCCGAGTCGACGCTCAGCGCGCCCTGCTGCTCGGCTTCCGTACAGAAGTCTTCAAGCACTCTTTCAAGCTCGTCGCGCGACACGCCCTTCAGCGACGCCATGGCGGAGCCGATTTTCTGCACTTCGCGAGGCGCGAGAAATTTCAAGACCTCGGCCGCTTCATCCTCGCCGAGTGACATCAGCAGCAGCGCGCTGCGGTGGATTCCTTCAACGTTCATCGGCCACCCAATTTTTTACGACGTTGGCGACCACTTTCGGGTCCTCCTTGGCGAGACTGCGTGCAGCCGTCAGATTTCGTTCAAACGAGGCGCTTTTTTGCAGCCTGACGTTATCCTCGATCGAGACTATGGCGTCCGTATTGATGCCGCTGGAGACCGAAAGCGCCGGCAAAGGGGGTTCGGGCGGCGCCGCGAACAGGCGCCGCATGGTGGGACGCAGTACGCCGAAGAACACATAGAGACCGATTGCACCGATCAACGCGTATTTCGCGCCGGTCTTGGCGTAATCGATCGTGTCAGGCTGTTTCCACCATGGCAGGTCCGCAATCGAGGCCTCGTCGGCGTTCGAGAACGTGCTGTTCACGACATTGACCACGTCGCCGCGGCTCGCGTCAAAGCCGATCGCGTCTTTGACCAATTGCTCGGTCTGAGCCAGTTGGGCCGCGGTGAGCGGTTGCATGATGTGCTTGCCGGCGGGATTCACCTGCGGAAGATAGTTGACCACGACCGCGACGGACAGGCGCTTCACGCCACCGATGCCCTGTGCGGTGTGAAGTATGGTTTTGTTGACTTCGTAATTGGTGGTGACGTCGTGCCGGATGCTGGTCGGCGGGATGATCGTGGTGCTTGCGCCGCTGGCTCCGCTTGCGACGGCGGCCGTGGAGATAGGCGCACTGGCCGGTTGCGGCGGCGCATTCGAGAGCGCGCCGGGCACGCCTCCGGAGTGCGCGCCGACGTCGGAGGCTTCGCTGATTTGCTCGCTGCGCAAGGTCGCGGAGCTGGGCGTGGGATTCGGCGCAAAGGTTTCAGCGGTCTGCTCGGTATGCGAAAAATCGACGTCCGCGCTGACCTGCGAGCGCACATTGCCACTGCCGTACAGCGGCGTCAGGATCGCCTGCACCCGCTGCTCCGTGTCGTATTCGACCTGCTTGACGTATTTGAGCTGGGTGGCGTCGAGGTCCCCGCTGGAGGCGGGCGACGTCAGCAAGTTGCCGGCCTGGTCGACGATCGTCACGTTCTTGCTCGACATATCGGGCACACCCGACGCGACCATATGCGCAATCGCGCTCACTTGGCCATCGTCGAGGATGCGGCCCGGATAGAGATTGACCAACACCGAGGCCGACGGGCTGCGCTGTTCGCGCACGAACACCGATGGCTTGGGGATTGCCAGATGAACGCGGGCGGCCTGCACGGCGCCGATCGAGCTGATGGTGCGTTCGAGCTCACCCTCCAGGGCGCGCTGATAGTTGATTTGTTCGGCGAATTCGCTCATGCCGAATTTCTGTCCGTCCAACAATTCGAACCCGACCGAGCCGCCTTTGGGCAGGCCCTGTTGCGCGAGGCGCAGCCGCGCGTCGTTCACCATGGTCGAGGGAACCAGAATGGCGGCGCCGTTGTCGGAGAACTGGTACGGCACGTTCATCTGCTGCAACGACGTGATGATGGCGCCGCCGTCCCGGTCCGTCAGGTTGGCGTACAGCACCTTATAGTCGGGTTGACGGCTCCACAGCACCAGCACGACCAGAATGGCGATCGCTACCGCCGCGGTGATGATCATCGGCACGCGCGGGTTGCTGCGCAGTTGCTGCACCAAAGACGGCTTGGCCGGGCTTGCTGTGAGACTTCCTGCACCAGGCAGCAGCGATTGTGCGTCGCTCATCGAACGCCTCGGTGTTGCATGTCGTCAGCTTTCAATAGGTTGGCGAAGATGGCGCTAGCCACGGTTTTGCTCTCCGAATCCGGTTCAGGCGGTGTGCCTATGGGGAAAAATAGGGCACGCACACTCCCTGCATCCTCCTGATTATCAGTTTGTTAGCCACGGCTTAATCACGCGAAAAGAGCCTAGTTTTCACGTCTATCTTCACTGTAGAGTTGGTTCGGCCAGTGCTATCGTGTGCTCCAATCGGAATAATTCCGTTTTTCGGGCAGCACGGTCGTAACAGGAGAAAGCATGGTTCCGAGTATCAATCCGATGGCGTCGGTGCTGCAGGAAATGCAATCGATGGCGGGACAGGCCGATGGCCCGGACGCCACTGCCGCAAGCGGCGCCTCCAGCGGGGGAACGTTCGCCAGCATGTTGCAGGACTCGCTGGCGAAAATCAGTCAGGCGCAGCAAAACGCAGGGGCCGAGGGCCAAGCGTTCGAGCTCGGCGCGCCCAATGTCGCGCTCAACGACGTCATGCTGGACGGGCAGAAGGCGAATATCGAGTTTCAGACAGCGATCGAGGTGCGCAACAAGCTGGTGACGGCCTATAACGACGTCATGCAGATGAGCGTTTAGGCTGGCGTTTGAGCGGCGGCGCAGGCCCGGGGTCGGCGTTTTCTTCGCCGGCTTCCAGTTGATACAGCCACGCCAGCAGTTCGGCGACGGCTTGATACAGCAGTGGGGGGATCTGGCTATCCAGGTTCACCTGCATCAGCAGCGACACCATCTCCGGCGATTCGTGCACGAATAGGCCTTCTTCGCGTGCGCGCCGCACGATCATCTCGGCGACCAGCCCATATCCTTTAGCCACCACGCGCGGCGTTTGCTCGCGGCTGTTGGCGTCGTACTTGAGCGCAACCGCGCTGCGTCGGGTTTCTTCGCTCATGATGTGTGCGGCCCAGGTAGGCGCAAGGTTGCGGGCATTTCGTCGCGCATTTGGTCAGACTCGGCGCGCTCGCCGTCGGCGGCTGCCGTTGCTGCGGAGTCTACGGTGGCTACGGTGGTGGCACTGCGCGCTTGTACCACCTGGAACGCGCGCAAATCGAGTCCAGCCGCGGCCGCCCGGCGCCGAAAATCAGCGCTGCCGTTGATCAGGGTCGCGGCACCCGACGGCGCGGCCTTGATGCGTGCGCTCAGTTGTTGCGCGTTGAGCGAAAGCTCCGCGTCGACACGGCCCAGCGAAGGCAGTTCGATCGAGATCCGGGTGCGCCACGTCGTGCCCTCGGCGCTGTCCGGTGCACTGCCGTCACTCGCGCGGCGCTCGATTTCCCAGTCCATCGGGGTACCGGGCCAGGCCTCGCCCGCCCAGCGAAATTGCCCCTCGGATAGCACGTCGAGCTGCTGGCGCACCAGCGGCAGCAGCTGCGGATTGACCACGATGCTTGCGGCCGCGCTTGCATTGTTGGCTTGGGTCGAATTGCTCGCCGTGGTGCTGTCGGCCGTGAGGGCCTGTGCAAGCGCGCTCGATGGCGCCGCGCCGCGCGCGCTTGCCGCCGGATTTCCCCCCATCAAGGTACTCGCTAGCGAAGCCGTGAGCCGACTGGCCAGTCCCGACGTATCGGGCGAAGGCTGACTCTGACTTTGCGCCTGCGCGGGCGTCGACGGAGCGGAAGTCGTCACTTGCGCTTGCGGTTCTTCCAGCAGGTCCGCCAAACTGCGGTTGCCGACCAGCCACTGTGCCAGATGCGATTCGTAGAACAGGCCGCTCGATTCGACGCTCTGCTGTAACGCACTGGCCAGTGCCGCGACCAACGGCTCGACCGCGCCTGCCGACACACCCGCCAGCGAGCTGGTGGACAACGGGTTGTTGGTGGCGGCGCTGGTGTTGCTCAGCGCTGTCGTACTGTTGAGCGTGGTTGTGCTGCTAAGTCCGCTTGCGTTGCCGAGCCCGTTGGCGGCATTGAGCGCTGCGGCGGGATTCTGGGTGGCGGTATTGCTGAGCAGCGCTTGCCCTAGCTCATTCAACAGCGTCGTGGTAACCGCGGCGTTCGAGGTCCCCGCCAAATCGACGAGCGCAGCGGCCGTTTGCACCAAGGTGCTGGGTTGGCCAGGCGGTGTCGCGATCAGCGGCACCGGGCTGACGACCGGACCGGACGGCGCGGTATCGGAGCGCAGGATCGCGTCAACGGCAAGCGCGGTGCTGCTCAGCGTGGCCTCGGCCGAGTTGGGTGGGTTCGCCGCATTGGCCGAGTTGGCCGCGTTGGCGGGCGCGTTTGCCGATGGGCTCGAAAGGCCCGCTTGCTGGGCTGTACCGGTTTGCGTGGCGGTCGATGTCCCGCTCGCCACCGCGCTCAATACACTGTCGAGACGGCTGGCGAGGGTGGATGCAATGATCGGGTCTAGCCCGCTCATGATGACGACCTAAATTAAGTGATGATGTTTTATGCCATGTCGGCTGGGTGACAGCGGCGCGCCTGCAAAGGTGCCTACAAACGTACCTGCGAACCCGCCTATCTGCGCGATTTGCCGCCGTACATCTCGTTGAGCGCGTGGGTTTGGCGGTTGCTCGCCAACAGCGCGGACAAGCGCGCCAGACGCGGCATCGCCAGGTCGCGTATTACCGCATCGTCCAACAAGATCCGGCGGATCAGGTCATGCTTGCGAGCTCGCTCGTGCTCACTGAGCACAAAGGTCGCGTCGACCGGGCGCAGCCGATCCACCAACGCAGAATATTCTTTCTGCAACTCGATCAAGACAGTCCATTGATCGTCTCGTGCCGCTGCCAACATTTTCGAAACGACCTTGGCGATGTCTTCGTAGCATTCGAATAGTTGAGCGACGGATTGCATATCAGAAATTGAACGAGGGCGACAACCGCGTATCTTGTACCGCGCTTTTCGGCGTTCCTTCCGGATCAATGGCGGTCCAACCTTCTTCGATCGTCGCCAGCAGACCATCAACCTCAAGCAGCATGGCCGTATCGTTTTTCAGATTGGCTTCGAGCAAGCGGCGTGTCATGTAATCGTAAAGGGAATTCAGCTTGCGCGCGAGATCGCCGCCTTTATCGAGATTGAGCGACTGCTGCAAGCCACCACCGATGATAGTGATCGCGTGCGACAACGCTTTACCCTTTTCGGCAAAATCCTTGCGCTCCATGTGCACCCGGCCGATAGAAATGGCGCGGCGCGCACCCTGGAACAGCAACGCGATCAGACCGTGCGGGGAGGCACCGCTGACGCCCGTTTCGAGACCCACGCGAGCGTAAGCATTGGCGCCAAAATTCTTCGATGGGTACATGGTTCCCTCTTGTCAGTGATTGCCCGACGCGTAAATTACGCGAATTATCGGACTGTCGGACTACACAAGCTCAGCGGACATTAGTTTAGCTGCTCGTGGTGGTCGGATTAAAGGTTTGTTGCAGAAAACTCGACTGATTCTGCAAATCCGCCAATGTCGTATCGAGTGCTGCAAATTCAGCTTGCAGTTGCGCCTGTTGGCTGGTGATAAATGCCTGCGTGGCAGTTTCCTGCGTCTGCAGCGCCGTAATCTGGTTATTCAGGTTGGTCTTGGCCGCCGCGATCGGACCGGTGGTGGCGAGCGCGTTGGTCAGGGACGTGTTGAGCTGGGCCGCATAGCCTTGCGAAAAATTGATCGTACCGACGATGCCCGTACCGCCGCCGGTTACCTGGATCGCTAGTCCATCCACCGACGTACCCGCATTACCGGTAAGGGTTTGACCTTGGCCCGTTGCCGCGAAACCGCCTATCGTTCCCTGCACGTCCGTGCCGGCCGTGACAGTGGCGCCGTTGCTGCCGAACAGCGCGGTATCCGCATCGCCCGAAACCTTGATCGTTGCCGCCGAGCCGAAATCCGTGCCGGTGATCGCCAGATCACCGGAGCTGTTGATACTCACGTTGGTAGCGAGTCCGGCGGCCTGGAAGCTCGAGTTGCTATTGATCAGACCTTGCAATTCCGCTGCGAGATCGTTGGGCGAATACGTCCCTGCCGGAATGGTCACGCTGGCATTGACGCCGTCGAGCGAAACGCTCAACGAGGTCGCGCTGGCAAAGGTGGTGCTGCTGCCCAGCGCAGAATTACCGACAGCCGAAGCGGACGTCGCCTGTTGCGTCACATTCACTGCGTACGAACCCTGTTGAGCCGAGGAGCCGGCCACAAGATAGGTCAGGTTGCTGCTGGTGGAGGTGCCCGAGGTCGCAAACAAAGAGGTGATGGCGGCCGGATTGGCGGCAAGCGCGGCGCTCAGCACCGAGTCTGCCACGCTCAGCGTGCCATCGGAATTCAACGTGACGCCGACACTGGCCAGCGTGGTCAAGCCATTGGCGCCGGTACCGGTCAGCTGACTGGCCAGGATGTTCGACAGCGAACTCTGTATATTCAGCGTGGTCGAGTCGCCGATCAGCGGACCATTCGTGCCGCCTGTCTGCGCGTTGAAGGCCGTGAGCGACGAAATTTCGGTTTGCAGCACGTTATATGCCGTGACGAAACTGTCGATATTGGTCTGTGTAGTCGAGTTGTCTTGCGCGACGGCAAGCGTGGTCGTACCGGTTGCCGTGAGCGTTAGCGACAAATCCGCTATCGACGAGGCGATCGTATTCGTCGGACTGGTCACGGCCACGCCGTTGATCGTCAACGCCGCGTCCTGACCTGCCTGCGTTTCTGTTGGACCGTTCGTCGTGCCTGTCGCTGGCGGAAAGGTCAACAGCTTGGAAATGCCGGAATCGCCGCTGACACTGATATGCACGGCTTGGGACGCGCCACTCGCAGACGTGATGACCAGTTGGGACGTGCCGCCGTTGTTGATGATTTCAGCCGTGACGCCCAGGTTTGCGTTGTTGATTGCGTCCTTGATCCCCGACAGCGTGTCGTTGGAGCTGTCGATCGTGATGCTGCCGCTCGCGAGCGCGGTATTGGGCGTGAACGAGGCGGGGGTTGAGCTCGTGGCCGCCGTTTCAGTGCCGAACGTGAAGGTCACGGTGGACGCGCTGTTGCCGGTCGCCAGCGAGGTCGATGAGCTAGCCTGTCCCGCCGTCGCAATCGATTGCGCTTGCGCCAGGGCGGTGACATCGATGCTGTCGTTTCCGACCTCAGCACCGGAGGTGGCCGTTGCCGACAATACCGAGGTATTGCTGGACGTGGCGGTCAGCGTGCCGAATTCGGTGGGCAGCGTGAGTTGCTGTACAGCGTCCTGGAATGTCGATAACGCCAGCGAAAGCTGACCGTATGCCGTCACTTCGTTGTTGATGCCAGTGACCTGATTCTGCAGGTTGACCAGCGGAATACTGTCGATATTGAGTAGCCCAGCCAGAATCGCGCTGATTGGCAGGGTGGTGCCGATGCCGATCTGCTGGATGATCGAGGCCGGTGTCGCCGTTGATGTCGATGAAGGTGCTACGGAAGAGCTGCCTGAGCTACCCGAACTCGGTGGAACTGACGACACGCTCATATTTGCCCCTGCGCTATATACGCGGAAATCCCGCAATGCCCATCATCGGATGGTGCACATAGTATTCGATGCTGCTCGATGTGTTGCCCCAGGCCGGCATTCTTGCTCGCCCAGTGTGAAACCCCCGGTATTCTACCGAGGGCTTAAGTTCTTGCGTTTGTTTTTGCGGCGAGCGTGGCAAATTCCACAAGGAATTCGCCACGCTCACTTACGACTTATTACTGAAGCAATTTCAGAACTTGGTTCGGCAACTGGTTAGCCTGGGCGATAATCGCCGTGGCTGCCTGAGACAGAACC
>Ga0302314_10005913_pt1 | contig 22226 bp, 12 predicted proteins | sample III_Palsa_N2_3_FD_200533 | JGI IMG/M metagenome (GOLD analysis project Ga0302314, IMG submission 200533) | Peat permafrost microbial communities from Stordalen Mire near Abisko, Sweden - III_Palsa_N2_3 | ecosystem: Environmental > Terrestrial > Soil > Palsa > Peat permafrost | place: Sweden...
CCGCGGCCAGGTCAGCTTGCCGGTGATCTGCTCGACCATCCGCAGGTCGGTGCCGATGATCTGCGTCTTCTCCACCTCGAAGTCCTGCTCCGCGAGACGGTCGACCACGCTCTGCGCCTCGGCATAGCTGCGGTAGGAACCCAGCGACTCCTGGTCGCCCACCGGCAGCGCCAGCACCCCGGCCCACCGTGTCACGGTCATATTCGTCATGATTGCCTCCCGGCGTTATCGAGCATTGATTGTGCTGAGGTATCTATGTTCCGTGTCATACCGCCATGGTCCACTGCGCTGCCCGGGCCGGGTTAGGGACTTTCGGCCCCGTTCCACCAGCCACCAGGCACCCGGCGCTCTTGATCTCGTCAGACCATGACCGCTCTGCCGGTTCGTCCTGCCCTCGCCGATCAGGTCCAGGATCCGCCGCGCCCGGGAGAGCCCGACGGGGCCTCGCGGCCATCCGTCCCGCCAGACCAGGGACCAATGGCACTGACCACGCAGGCCGTACCGCGAGACCGTACAAAGAGGGACCGCGCGACCGCGGCCTCAGTGCATGACTTCCCAAGGAGGCTCCCGATGACTCACACCGCCCCGGCACAGCGACGCATCGTCGTCGGCGTCGACTCCTCCGACAACGCCGCACGCGCCGCCACCTGGGCCGCCGGAGAGGCGGCCGAGCGCGGCGCGCGCCTGCACCTGCTCCACGCGCTGGACGAATCGCCCAGCCTGGCCCCGCTACTTGACGGCCCAGAGTACGACAAGGCCCCGCGCGCGACCGGCCAGGCACTGCTCGATCGCCTCTCGGCCAAGCTCCACGAACAACACCCTGACCTGCTCGTCGAGACCGAGATCTCCGTGCTCGACCCCGTCGAGGCTTTGGTGGACCTCAGCAGGAAGGCGCAGTTCGTGGTAACCGGCACCCGCGGGCACGGCGGCTTCGCCGGCCTGCTGCTCGGCTCCGTCAGCCTGAAAGTCGCCGCCCACGCCCACTGCCCCACCGTCGTGGTACGCGGCGCAGACACCTATGAGCCGCTCAATGACATCGTCCTCGGCATCGAACCCGGCCAGGCCGAGGCCCCGATCCGGTTCGCCTTCGACACCGCCGCCACGGTCGGCGCCACCGTGTCCGCCGTCCGGGCCTGGGCGCCCTCGGCCGCCTACGCCGGGTACTACGTGGCCGACGCCGTCGAAGGCCAGGAGGAGACGGAGGCGGCGGAGGCCGCCGAACTGCTCAAAGCCGTGCGCGAGGACTATCCCCAGGTTCAGGTCTCCACGCACGTCATGCTCGGCAACCCGGTCTCGGCACTGATAACCGCAGCCCTCAACTCACGGCTCCTGGTCATCGGCGCCCACCGTCATCGCGGCCCGCTGTCGGTTGGCGCCGGCTACGTGGTCCAAGGACTACTCTCCCATTCCCCCACACCCGTAGCCGTCGTACCCATCACCTGAACAGGCAGTGACTTTCGTCCTGGTATGTAGGGGCCGAAGTCCCCTACCCGCGCACCTCGCCTCTTACGCATTGCCAAAGGGAGAACTGCGCAGATGCTGCATCAGCAGCGCCAGAGGCTCGAACGGATCGGCAGGCTCGGGCTCGGAAACAGGTACATAGTCAGGTACATGCGTAGGCTCGGGACCGGACGTGGTCTCTTCGGGCTTGGCTGGATCAGGAGTGACGACCGTCTCCACGGTCCCCTGAGCCATCATCGACTCCGACAGCCCGATACGAACACAACGGCGACTAGTGCTCGGGATCGCCACCGTGCTCGGCGTGGTCTGCCCCATCGCCGCGTTCGGACTGTTCTATCTCGGTGAGCGCCGTCGACGACGGCGTGCAACTCGGCCTGAGCAAAGACCAGGTCCGCGACTTGCCACCGGTCGAACTCGACAAACAAGACTGATTCAACCACGCCGGCGACTCCTCTTGCTCCGCATCGGCCGGGCGGTCGAGCACCGCGAAGTCCCGGGCCGAACGACCCTGGCCGTGCCATCGGATCGGGTGGAACGTTGGGGCAGGAGTTCCGTTTCCAGCAGTGGACCCGGTACCCGCCACTGAAGCGGGCTGCCGCGTCCTCTTCGCAGATCACAGGAGGACGCTATGAGCACTTTGGTCTCCAGCAAGCCGGTCGTCGCCGGCGTCGACGCGTCGCAGCACGCCGCGCGCGCCGCGATGTGGGCGGCGGCCGAGGCGGTGGAGCGTGGTGTGCCGCTCCATGTGATCCACGCCCTCGACGGCGACCCGGGTTCGGCCTGGAGCGGGACGGATCAGCACAAGGCCGAGACCGACGAGGCGCTCGGGCCCGACCCGGGTCTGCTCCCCCAGGTCGAACGCCGGGTACGGGCCGCGTATCCCACACTTGAAGTGACCACGGCGCTGACCTACGACGGCGCAGCCGGCGTGCTGGTCGCCGCCAGCCGCACCGCGGACCTGGTGGTCGTCGGCAGCCGCGGGCGCGGCGGATTCGCCGGGCTGTCCCTGGGCTCGGTCAGCCTGCGCCTGGCCGCACACGCGCACTGCGCAGTGGCCCTGGTACGCGACCGCGGCCACGAGGACGCACGCGCCGGAGAGATCGTCCTGGGCATGGAGGGCGGCGACCCGCAGGACGCAGTCCTGTTCGCCTTCGCCCAGGCGGCCAGAGGCGGCGTCGGCGTACACGCGGTCCACGCATGGTCCCCCTACCCCGGATACGCCCCGGGCTACGTCAGCGACACCGACATCATCGCCCGCCACGCAGCACACGAGATGACCGTCACCCTCAAGGCCGCACGCGAACTGTTCCCCGAGGTGCCAGTCAAGATCAGCGTCGAACGCGGCCACGCCTCCGCCGTCCTGTCCGACGCCTCCCGCTCCGCACGCCTGACCGTCGTCAGCGCCCACCGCGGCCACGGACCCCTCTCCCTCGGCGTGGGACCGATCATCCAGGCGCTGCTCGCCGACGCCCAGTCCCCGGTCGCGGTCGTGCCGGTGGCCTGAGCCGACGGGTCGCTGGCCTCCGCGCGGCCATCACCCGATCATGCGCCGCTCAGGCTGCCCGTCCTCGCACGACGGCCTCGGGCCGGTCGAATTCCGGCAGATCGACGCGCCCAGGCCAGTCCTGCTGCTCCAGCGCCCGTTCCTGAACCTGCTTGATCGACAGGTCGAGGTTGTCGACGGTCTGGCGAAGCAATGTGGCGGTGCGCTCCTCAGTGATCATCGCCAGCGCGCACTGCACGTCCATGCTCGCTCGGAAAAGCCGTTCGGTGATCGCCTGCTCGGCTGTGTGCCCGCTCAACGATATGTCGTGTGTCATGTCCCTCGCCCTCTCCAGAAGGTTCTTCAGGCAGGCAGTGACGATCACTGCCGGGGTCTGGGACAGATGCACCACTAGTTCCGACACTACTCGCGTACCAGGCCACTTCCCACCGTTCGGCAGGACTTTCGCCTCTACCGGCCGTATAGGCAAAGGGCTAATGTTCCACATTGGAAAACTGCCGTGGACTGTGCGGTCCATCGCCGGGCAGACACGGGACCTTCGGACCTGGTACCTGTGCTTACCGGAGCCAAGACTGAAAATATGAGAAATTACGTCGGGAAGTTTTCCAGCACTGATGTCACGCACCCGGAGGGCCAGCAGTCAGCCAGTCGACTCCCCCGGTCGGGACTGGCACCGCCGCCGCACGGATCGGCCGCGACGTGGCTGCCGCCGACGTTCGCGGCATTCTGCTTCATCGCCGGCGCGTTCGCCGTCGTCATACTCCACGATACGAGCGCCGCGAGGCACGCCCACAGCACCGGCATGCTCACCGGCGTTCTGGCAACGGTGAGCCTGATCGCAACCCTGGCCTACCTCACGATTCTCGCCGCGCTTCACGCCCTGCCGACCGGCTACGCACCGGTGCGCCACGCGGTCAGCGACTACGCGGTCGGCCGGTACGCATCGCTGTTCAACACAGCGCTCTACATCAGTTCAGTAGGAGTCCTCGCCCTGGCATTCGCCCTGCTCAGGGGAGTTGGATCGCCACCACTGGGCACCTCGGACCTGGTATTCCTGCTCGTCATTCCGCTCACCCGCATCGGCATGACGCTCTTCCCCACCACCCTCGAAGGCCAGCGAATCACGCGCACCGGACTCCTCCACTATGGGTTCGCCATAGCGGCGTTCACCCTCACCTACCTCGCCATCACCGGAATGACGCCCGCCCTGCAGACCCTCGCCATCGGACAGTGGCTTCACGCACCGCTGGGCTGGGCGGCGTGGATCGTGGCTCCTGCGCTGTTCCTCGTCGTCATCACCATGCTGCGCCCGCTGCGTCGAGTCTTCGGACTCTTCGAACGCATCTTCCTCCTCACGACCAACATCTGGTTCGCACTGGCCGCCATCCTCGTCCTCAGCAGGCTCAGCTGATGCCCACCACTGCACAGACATCTGGCGAGTACGAGCCCCGCTCGCCTACGCGATCGAGCGGCGTGCGGATTCCTGTTCTCCCCCGTGTCGATCAGTGGACAGGTCGACGACCTGACGGCCGATCTGCGGCCACTCCTTGTGGCCGGTTCAGAGCGGACGGCGGGACGAGTAAGGTCGATGTGTGCGGCATGGCTGTCCCGGACCTCGACAGCGCACAGAGTCCCCACAATTCGCCCAGGCAGCCATGGGAGAGCCCGGTTGCCGCGTTCGCCGTCGGCTTCCCGCCGCGGCGCTGAAAGAGAAGGTCCGAAATGATCCCCACAGTCAATATCCGCGAATGGCGCGGACACGAGGTCATCGACCCCGACGGTCATGACGGCGTTCGCGACAGATTCGCTGCCCGGCGCCGCGTGCCGCATGTCGTCCAAGGCAGGTCGGGCGTACTCGGACGTCAGCAGGTCCAGTGTGATGGGCCTTGACGGGGTCAGGCGCGGGTTTCGGTTCGCCGCCGTTGGATCAGGCTGGCACTCAGGGTGCTGATAAAGGCGACGACGGCGACGGCCGTCAGAGATGTGTACTGCTCGGTGGTGGCCCAGATCCCGTCGGGAACGGCGGTGAGCGTTCCCAGGCCCAACGCCCACAGCCCGGTCAGTGCGGTGTGGCGCCAGCGGCCGGTGAGCAGGGCGCAGCACGGTCCGACGATGAGTATGCCGATCAAGATCAGGTGTCTGCCGGTGGCGGCGTCGCAGGCGGCGACGGCCAGGCAGAGCAGAAGGCTGGTCTGCCAGATCCGGGTGATGGACCAGCCCGGCACGAGAGACTGCGAGGTGCGGTGGTACGGGTCGTGGGGGTCGTCGTCGGTCCGGGCGGAGCCGGCTCGCCGGGCAATGAGCAGCGCGGCGCACACCAGGGCGAAGCCGAGGGCCGGCCACAGGGCCAGTGGTGTGCGGATGATGCCTGTGCGCACGGCGGCCAGGAGGGCGGCGACGAATACGAGGTATCCGGTGATAATGGCGGCGCCTTCGGGGCGGCGCAGTCCCCGGTCGGCATAGGCGAACAGGAGTGCGGCGATGGTCAGCCCGGTGTACCAGGCGGCGACCAGGATGCCGGTGCCTTCGCGTGGTCCCAGGCCCAGCAGGGCGCCGGGTAGCAGCAGGCCGACGGCGACGTTCAGGGCGTTGCTGGTCAGTGCGGTGCTCAGGACGGCGGCGCCACGGTCGCGGGCGGCGAGGTAGACGGCGGCGACGACGTTGGGCAGGCTGGTGACGATCGCGAGGACCAGGCCGCCGGTGATGATCTGGGCCAGGCCCAGCCGGGCGCCGACCGTGGTGGCGGCCTGTTCCATGGTCACGCTCGCCCCGAGGACCAGGATCAGCGCCACGGCGGCGACCAGGGCGTCGCGCCGGGTTCCGCGGGCCGGGTGGATGGCCTCGTCCAGTTCGAGTTCTTCTTCGTGCACGGCGACCGCGAGCCAGCCGGTCCACGCGGCCGGCAGAGGCAGGCGGGCCATGCGTGCGCGGGTGATGCCGAGCAGGGCGACGTACGGCAGGAGGACCGCGCAGACCAGGAGCAGTCCGATGCCGGGGCCGACCATGCCGAGGGTGGTCAGCAGGCATCCGGCGGCGACCCAGACGGCGACCGCGCCGCTGAGCAGCACGACGCTGCGGTGCAGGGCGATCTTCCCGGCGACCATCGCGCCCAGGCCCAACAGGGCGGCGAGGTTGAACACGTTCGAGCCCAGGACGACCCCGGCTCCGACGCCGGTGTCGTGGTGGAGAAGGGCGGTGACCGCGGAGGTGATCTCGGGGGCGTCGGCGGCCAGGGCCGCGACCACGCCCAAGAGGGCCTCGGACAGGCCGATGCGCTCGCCGAGGCGTTCCAGGCGCACCACCAGCACCCAACTTGCCCCCAGGCTCAGTCCGGCGCCCAGAACGAACAACACCGACCACACGGGCGTCGACACCGCCGTCACCTGCCCATGGCGGCGCCGGGGCAGAGCATCGTTGCTGTGCCTGCGTCCAAGCGGCGCCCCTTCACCGAACCCTGTTCGTTGCGCTATGCACGGGTTATCCCTACGCAGTGCGATGTGAGGACGCCCGCCGGCCCGATCACGCAGCCAGGAGGCACGCGGGCATGCTATTATTGCATAGTGCAATATTTGAGCGGGTGGGTACGACTCCGCCCGGTGGTCAGACCCAACCGGGCAGGGTGGACAGCGCGCCGGCCGATTCACCGCCGGCGTCGGTGAAAGCGTGCAGTGCAGCAATCAGGTGCCCGCGCTGGTCGGCCGGAATGGCCCGGACCGTGCGGGCGATGGCGGCCAAGCGGTGTTCGGTGACTTCCCGCACGATGCCGCGACCGGCCGGGGTCAGGCTCAGCACGACCTCCCGGCGACTGTCGGGGCTCGGGATCTTCTCGGCCATCCCGGCGGCGGCCAGGCGGTCGACCATGCGCATGGCGGTGGAGGAGTTGACCTCCAAGGCCTCGGCAAGGCGGGCCAGGCTGCTGGGGCCCTGGGTGTCGAGGACCACCAGCATCCGGTACTGCGGCAGGGTCAGGTTCTCCTCGACCGCCGCCAGTGAGCGCGCGGCCATGGCGACCAGCTGGCGGGATGCGGCCAACAGCGCGTCGACCACGTCCTGGGCGTCGTCGGGTACGGCCTGCGTGCTCTGTCCGGTCCCGGGGTCACCGGTGGCCTGCGAATCGTGCATACCTCCTTTCTACCGGTTCGGCGCCCACCTTCTCGCCGCCCGGCCTCGCACGTGACCCTGGAGCCGTGATGAGCAAGACCGCCGAGCCCGTGACCACAACCCCGCCGATATCCGGCGCCGAACTGCGGTCGGCCCGGGATACCCGTTCGCCGGCAGCTCTGGCCCGGCGGGCCGTGCTCGCGCTGCGCTCCTCCACCGGCGGCCTGGCGGTGCTGGCCGTGCTGGTCGGCGCGGGCGCAGGGCTGGGCGCGATCGTGTTCCGATGGCTGATCAAGACCTTTACCCAGATCCTGTCCGGCCACGCGGACTACTCCGATGCCGGACACGCGGCCAACCCGCACATGGCGTTCCTCGGCCCGTTCTTCGTCCTGCTCGCCCCGGTGGCAGCGGGTTTGTTGTACGGCCCGCTGGTCTCCCGGTTCGCCCCGGAGGCGCGCGGGCACGGAGTGCCGGAGGTGATGTACGCCGTCGCCCGGCGCGGCGGGAAAATCCCCCCGAAGGTCGCCATCGTCAAATCCCTCGCTTCCGCGCTGTGCATCGGCGGCGGCGGGTCGGTCGGCCGGGAGGGCCCGATCGTGCAGATCGGCTCCGCCCTGGGCTCCAGTATCGGCGGCTGGGTGAAAGTGCCCGAGGACCGGCTCAGGGTCCTGGTCGCCTGCGGGGCCGCCGGGGGCATCGCCGCGACCTTCAACGCACCCCTCGCGGGGGTGTTCTTCGCGATGGAGCTGATCCTGCTGGACTTCGCCGCCGAGTCCTTCGGCATGGTGGTCCTCTCCTCCGTGACCGCCAGCGTGATCGGACGGGCGGCGTTCGGCGACGCTCCGTTCCTGCACCTTCCCGACTTCACCGTCACCCACCCCCAGCAATACGCCGCGTTCGCCTTGCTCGGGGTCCTGGCCGGGATCGTCGGAGTGGTGTTCACCCGTGTTCTGTACAAAATCGAAGATGCCTGCGACCACGTGTGGCGCGGCCCGGACTGGGCCCGTCCGGCGGTCGGGGGACTGCTGCTCGGCGGTTTGCTGTTGGCGCTGCCGGAGATGTACGGGGTCGGCTACCCGGTCCTGGGCAACGGCGTGTACGGCGTCTACACGCTCTCCTTCGTCCTGGTGCTGATGCTCGGCAAGATGGTGGCCACCAGTTTGACCATCGGGATCGGCGGCTCCGGCGGGGTGTTCGCCCCCTCCCTGTTCATCGGGGCGATGTTCGGCTCGGCGTTCGGCCAGGCCTTCGGCCACCTGGCCCCGGGGGCGGCCGGGCCGTCCGGGGCGTACGCGTTGATCGGGATGGGCGCGGTGTTCGCCGGGGCGGCCCGCGCCCCGATCACCGCCGTGGTCATCATGTACGAGCTGACCGGGGACTATGCCATCATCCTGCCGTTGATGATGGCGATCGCCCTGGCCTCGGCCGTGAGCAAGAAGATGAGTCGCGACACCATCTACACCCTGAAGCTGCGCCGGCGCGGTATCGACATCACCGCCCCCGCACCCGGGTCGCTACTACCGGGCCTGACCGTCGCCCACGCAACCGAACCGGTCCCCGCGTCCCTGCCCGCCGGCACGCCCCTGGCACAGGCCGCTGACCTGATCGCGGCGAGCCCGCACGGCGCTGTGCCGGTCATCGGCCCTGACGGGCAGTACCTCGGGACCCTCTCCGCGCGCACCGCGGCCGAGACACTGGCCGACGGCGACCACGACGACACCCCCGCGGAACGCCTGACCCACCTGCCGCGCACCCTGACCGCCACCGCCAAACTCGACGACGCCCTCGACGCCCTGGTCGGCGCCGACCAGGGCAGCGGACTACCGGTCCTGGACGCCACCGGCACCCGCGTCACCGGATGGATCACCCACCAGAGTGTCCTGACCGCCCTGCACAAAACCGCCCACCCCGCACCCGGACCAACCACCGAAAAGGCGATGCCACCATCTTCACGAGCTGACTGAATCATCCCGGGGCGCTTCCCGTCTCCACCGATGGCGGTGCAACCCACCCGTGCCAGGGCCGGCTCTCCCGGCAGACCCAATCCGGCAAGCTGGAACCGGGCTCAGGCACGGGCACGGCCTAGCAAGTATTCATGACAGTGATCGACCTTGCCTCATGCGCAGGCTCAAGTGCCCACGTCAGCCTCCAGAGTCACACTCGCGGCACCCGTCCAGTAGGGGCCTTGGTCCCGTACGGTGGGGTGTGGGGCGGCATCAGGGCAGCCGCTTTGCGCGCTTTCACAGTGAAAAACGTCTCCGCGGTGGGATCGGCATCGGGCAAGCCGCCGACGCATCCACTGATGCGACTCAACGGTCATCCTGACGACCCGACAGTCGGGACCAATGGCCCTAGGCAGAGCCGCCCACGCGACAGGAAGCTGTGAGCGTGGACGTCGGCGACAACTGGTGCGGCGCCACGGGCATCTGAATGACTCGCACCATGGCGCCTGCCCGACAACGCGGCCACCCGCCCTGAAGCACGACGCCCTCACAGAAGTTTCATGCACGGCCGGCGTGCGGGTCGGGGTGGTCTGGCATTTCCGGGCGTATCTGCCTCTCAGCAGACATTTACCGCCCCGGTGAACTGCAGTGCTCAAGGGTGGGAACGACAGGTCCGCCTGGTTCCGAAACGACGTGAACGACTCTTCAACGGTCAATGAAGGTGAGCAAATGTCTGCCAAGCGATCTGATGATCCGTCAGTTCAAGACACGGTCCTGCGATCATCTGAGGTACCGCCCCCGCCGATCGCGATCGTCGGTATGGGCTGCAGGTTCCCGGGCGGCGTCGACAGTCCGGCGACCTATTGGGAGCTGCTGGCGGCCGGACGCGACGCGCTCGTGGAGATCCCCGGGGACCGCTGGCGGGTCGAGAAGTTCTACGCTCCGGATCCCTCGACGCCCGGGATGAGCCGCGTGCGCCGGGGCGGATTCCTCACCCAGCCGGTCGACCGGTTCGACGCGGCGTTCTTCGGGATCTCACCGCTCGAAGCCGACTACATGGATCCTCAGCAACGGCTCATGCTCGAAGTCGCCTGGGAAGCGATCGAGGACTCCGGTACCACTCTCGAGGACTTGGCCGGATCGGCCACCGGCGTGTTCGTCGGGGGGTTCACTCTGGACTACAGCCAGCTGCAGTTCAGCGGGGCCGGACAGGCGCGGTCGAATCTCAAGGCCCATACGGCGACCGGCGTCGTGATGACCATGCTCTCCAATCGCCTCTCGCACGCTTTCGACCTGTGGGGTCCGAGCCTGACCCTCGACACCGCCTGCTCCTCCTCCCTGGTGGCGGTGCACCTGGCCTGCCGGTCCCTGTGGTCCGGGGAGAGCACGATGGCACTGGCCGGCGGGGTCAACCTGATGCTCACACCGAACTTCACCATCGCCGCGTCCCAGGGCGGGTTCCTCTCCCCCACCAGCCGTTCGCGGGCGTTCGACGCCGGGGCCGACGGCTATGTCCGCGGCGAGGGCGCAGGCGTCGTGGTGCTCAAGCCCCTGGCCGACGCGTTGCGCGACGGCGACAACGTCTACGCGGTCATCAAGGGCACCGCCGTCACCCAGGACGGCCACACGAACGGGATCACCGTGCCCAACGGCGAGAGCCAGAAGTTGGCCGCCAGGAACGCCTTGAGAGTCGCGGGCGTCTCGCCGCACTCAGTCTCCTACGTGGAGGCGCACGGCACCGGCACACCTGTCGGCGACCCCATCGAGGTCAACGCCATCGGTGAGATCTACGGCGGGGACCGCCCTGCCGACGCCGGGTGCCTGGTGGCGTCGGTGAAGACCAACCTCGGCCACCTGGAGGCCGCGGCCGGGGTCGCCGCCCTGATCAAAACGGCCCTGATTCTCCAGCACCGCCAGGTGCCCGCGCACCTGAACTTGACGACGTTGAACCCCGCGATCGATCTGGACCGGCTGGGCCTGCGTGTTCCCCGGTCTTGTGTCCCGCTCGGCGAGATCGACGGGGTGACCCGGGCCTCGGTCAACTCCTTCGGGTTCGGCGGGACCAACGCCCACGCCGTCCTGGAGGCCGCACCCGCTGCGCATCCGGCGGCGCCGACAGACGTGGATTCGGACGCCGCGCCGCGTCAGGCCGAGGGCCTGGTGTCGATCCTGCCGCTGTCCGCGAGAAGCCCGGGCGCCCTGGCCGGACTCGCCGACCGATACCGTCGCCCGGCTGCCGAGCAGCGCGTCGCGGATCTCGCCGCCGCCGCGGCGCACCGCCGGACGCATCACCGCCAAGCGCGTCTGGCGGTGGTCACCGACTCCTCCGAGGAGCTGAGGGAAGCACTCGAGAGCTTCCATGCGGGAACCTCGCACCCGGCCGTCCACGCGTCGTCGGCTCCCGGCGTCCGGCAGCCGCTGGGGTTCGTCTTCACCGGGCTGGGCCCGCAGTGGTGGGCGATGGGTCGTCGGCTCCTCGAGGAGAACCCGGTCTACCGATCGATGATCGAGCGTTGCGACGCAGCGCTCAGGCCCTTGGCCGGATGGTCGCTGATGGACGAGTTGTCCGCCGAGGAGCACGCGTCGCGGATGTCCGAGACCGCTGTGCTGCAGCCGGCGAACTTCGCCCTGCAACTCGGATTGGTCGAGCTGTGGAAGTCTCTGGGCATCACGCCCGGGGCGATCGTCGGGCACAGCGCGGGCGAGGTGGCGGCCGCGCACGTCGCCGGGGCGTTGAGTTTCCAGGATGCGATCACCGTCATCTACCACCGCGCCCGCCTGCAGCAACTGACCAGCGGAGAGGGCCGGCTGATCGCCGTGAGCATCCCTCACGAGCGCGCGATGGAACTGCCCGCCGTCCGCGACGGCCTGGTCTTCCTGGCCGCGGTCAACAGTCCGACCTCGGTGGCGCTGGTGGGAGAGGTGGCGCGGCTGACCGCGCTCAAGGAGGAATTCGACCGGGAGGGCGTCTTCTGCCGCTTCGTCCACGGCGATGTCCCGTTCCACAGCCCCGCGATGGATCGGCTGGAGCCCGATATCCGGGAATGCCTCGCCGCAATCACGCCCGGCGCGCCGACGCTGCCGCTGTACTCGACCGTCACCGGGGCGCGGATCGACGGCGCCGTCCACGACGCCGCCTACTGGTGCCTGAACGTCCGGGAGAAGGTGCGGTTCGCCGACGCGGCGTTCTCCATGATCGACGACGGCATTGCCGAATTCCTGGAGATCGGGCCGCATCCGGCGATGAGTCTCGCGGTACTCGAGTGCCTGACTTCACGCGGGCGGAAGGGCTTCGCGCTACCCTCGCTCAAGCGCAAGGACAAGGACGGATCAGTAATCTCACACACCTGCGCCGAGCTGTACGTGAACGGCCGTCAGCCGGACTGGTCGGCGTATTACCCGTCGTCCACGGCGCTGGCGCTGCCTGCCTATCCTTGGCAGCGCGAGAGTTTCTGGATGGAGGCGGAGGGCAACCGGCGCGACCGGCTCGGGATCGTCGACCACCCGCTTCTGGGCAATCGGCGCGACGCGCCCAAGCCCGCGTGGCTGCGCACCTTCGACGGCACCCGTCCGGCCTACCTCGCCGACCACCGCGTCATGGAGGTCAACCTGTTCCCGGGCGCCGGTTACGTCGAGATGGCGCTGGCGGCCGCCAAGCAGTGCTACGAGACCGCCCGGTGCACACTCGAACAGATCACCTTCCTGGCCCCGGTGGTCCTGCGGCCGAACGCCCCGCACACCCTCGACACGACGCTGAACCAGGAGACCGGACTGGTCGAGATCTACGGCCGGACGTCGGAGACCGCGGACTGGGTGCTCAACTCCACGGCCACGGTCCGGCCGGAAACCGAGTCGGCGCCGACCCACGACGTGCTCGGAGCCCTGGGGCGCTGCCCCACCCGGTGGACCGGCGAGCAGTGCTACGAGCACTTCCTGGCCGGCGGCTTCGACTACGGCCCCGGTTTCCAGATCATCGAACGGCTCTGGGTCGGCGAGAGGGAGGCCGTATCCCGCTTCGACCCGAAGGTGGTGGACCGCGCCGACCGGGGCGAGGCGAACCTGGACCCGGTCTTGCTCGACGGGTGTTTCCAGACGCTTCTGCCTCTGGTCGGATCGCAGGACGCGCCGTCTTTGAGCTCGCTGATACCGCTGGGTGTGGACCGGATCGTCGTGCATGGACCCGCCTCCGGTGAGCTGTGGGCCCACGCGACGGCCACCGAGGTTTCGAGCGACTCCGTCACCGGTGACGTCGTCCTGGTGGACGCGGCCGGCCGGGTGATCGTCGAGGTGCGCGGCTTCCGGCTGCGCGGCCTGGAAGCGGGCAGGAGGCCGTTCACCGCGGACCGGCTCGGTTCGGAATGGTTCTATGACCTGGTCTGGGAGACCCGGCCGGAACAAACCGAGGAAGAGGAGCGGCAGCGAGCCGAACCCGGGACTTGGCTGGTCCTGGCCGACCGCTCGGGCCTGGCGGACGCCTTGATGGCGCAGTTGACCCGGGCCGGGCACAATTGCGTCGCGGCCCGGGTGGGCGGCACCTTCTCCCCCGCCGGTCCCCAGGAGTACTTCGTCCGGCCAGACCGGCCCGAAGACCTCAGAAGCCTGCTGCGGCTCACCGCGGACCGGGCCGGTAGCTCGTGGCGCGGAATCATCCACTTGTGGAGCTGCGACACCACTGCGCAGGAGTTGGAGCCGGGAGACCTGGCTCTCGCCATGCGCAACGGACCGTCGTCGGTGCTTCACCTGGTCCAGGCTCTGGATGCCGAGGGCTTGGCCTGCCCGCTGTGGTTGGTCACGAAGGGCGCCCAGCCCGTCGACGGCCGGATCGATGAATCCGGCCTCTTGCAGGCCCCGATGTGGGGTATGGGACGGGTGCTCCATCAGGAATCGCTCGGGCTGCAAGCGCGCCTGGTCGACCTGAACCCGCAGCACCCGCAGGACGATTTGCCGGCGCTGGCCGCGGAACTGCTGTGGGAGACCCATGACGAGGACCAGGTCGCATGGCGCGACGGCGTATGCCTCGTACCGCGCCTGCAGCCTGCCGCCCGGCATGCCGGCTCCTTCCCGGCGACATTCCGGCCGGACGCCGCCTATCTGATCACCGGCGGTTTGGGTGCTCTGGGACTGCTGTTCGCCCGCTGGATGGCAGAGCGCGGAGCCCGTCGCCTGATTCTCGTTTCCCGCACGCAGCTTCCCGGCCGGGAGCAGTGGTCGAGGCTGCCGGATTCGGATCCGCGCAAGGCGCAGGGCGAGGCCGTTCGCGCCATCGAGCACCTCGGGGCAACGGTCGAGCTGGTCAGCGTGGATGTGGCCGACCGGCGCGAGCTGCGCCGGATCCTCGACGAGCGCCACGCCGTCGGCCTCGCGCCGGTCCGCGGCGTCATCCACGCCGCCGGAGTCGTCCAGGACCAGGTGATGACCCGGATGGACGAGGAGCGGCTGCTCTCGGTCCTGCGACCGAAGATCCTCGGGTCCTGGGCGCTGCACGAGTGCTTCAAGGACGAGCCGCTGGACTTCTTCGCCCTGTTCTCGTCCGTCAGTTCGGTCGTGGTCACCACCGGCCAGTCGAACTACGCCGCGGGCAACGCCTTCCTGGATGCGCTGGCCTACTACCGGCGGGGTCTGGGACTGCCCGGGTTGTCGGTGAACTGGGGCCCCTGGGACTCGGGCATGATCGCCCACCTCGGGCTGCAGGAGCTGTATGCCACGCGCGGCATCGACCTGTTGCCGGAGCAGACCGGGGTGCACATCTTCGAGCACGTTCTCGCGACCGCGGTCACTCAGCAGGTCGTCGTATCGGCGCACTGGCCGACTCTGATCGCCAGCTACCCGATCGTCCCGCGCCTGATCGAACAGCTCGGCCGGCTGACCGAGAAGGACGCAGAAGCCGGGGAGAAGACAAGCCTGACCATCCTGGAACGGATCGCCGCGGCCCCGCCCGAGGAGGTGGCTGCCGTCATCACCGACGCGTGTGCGGAAATCGTCGGCGCGGTCCTGCGGATCAAGGCCGTAGCCCTGCCCCGGACGGAACCGCTCATCCAGGTCGGCCTCGATTCCATGATCGCCGTGGAGCTTCGGATCCGGCTCGAACAGGCCTTCGGCGTCGCCCCCAAGATAGTCTTCCTGTTGCAGGGCGCCGACATCACCGGGATCGCGGACTTCATCGGCGCCGAACTGGCCCCGGCGAACGCCCCCGAAGCTCCCGGTGACCTGGCGGCTCTCCTGGGAGAGTTGGATCCCGCAGCCATCGAGGCTTTGCTCGCCCAGGTTGAGCAGGCCGGTCAGCCGGCCGGCCGGGCAGGCGTCGCATGAGCGACTTCGAAGACCGCCTCGCGCTGCTGACCGAGGTCCAGCGCACGTCACTGCTCGCCAAGCTCCGTCAGGCCCGTGCAGCTCAGGCTCGGCCAGGCCGGATCACCGCGGTCCCCCGGGACGGGAACGAGGTCCCGCTCTCCTTCACCCAGGAACGGCTGTGGTTCCTTGAGCAGTTCGCGCCCGGCACTGCGTTCAACGTCATGTCGGGAGTGGCACGGGTGCCCGTCGGGGTTGATCCCGCCGTGTTCGCCCAGTGCCTGGGCGATATGGTCCGGCGCCACGAAATCCTGCGGACGAGTTTCGCCGTGCGCGACGGAGCCCCGGTCGGCGTGATCGCCGACCAGGCGACCGCGCCGCTGCGGGTCCTGGCCGAGGCCGACGAGGCCGAGCGCGACCGGCTCTTCGCCCAGGACGCGCGGACCTCATTCGACCTCGGCGCCGCCCCGCTGCTGCGGGTGACGATCGCGCCGACCGGCGCGGACGAGTGCCTGATCCAGCTGACGATGCACCACCTGATCTCCGACGGCTTCTCCAACGCGGTGTTCTTCCGCGAGTTCGGGGAGCTCTACCGGGCGCGGTCGACCGGCCAGGAGCCGAAACTCGCGACGTTGCCGTTCCAGTTCGCCGACTTCGTCGGCTGGGAGCGCGAGCAGCTGGACGGGAGCGAGGGCCCGGGACTCGTCGAGCCCTGGACCCGACAGCTGGCCGGGGCGCCGCACCAGCTCGCCCTTCCGGCGGACCACCCCAGGCCCGCCCGGATGACCTACCGCGGGGACCGGCTCCCGCTGGACGTCCCGGACGCATTGTTCGAACACCTGCAGAGCCGGAGCAAAGAGCACGGCGTGACACCGTTCGTCACGATGCTCGCGGCCTTCGCGGTGCTGCTCCAGCGCTTCTCCATGCAGGACGACCTGGTCATCGGCGTCCCGGTGGCCAATCGCGGGGAGAGCGGCACCGAGGACCTGATCGGCCCGTTCCTCAATACCCTGGCGATCCGGCTCGACCTGTCCGGGGATCCGGCCTTCGGCGAGGTGGTCGAGCAGGTCCAGCGCACCACGCTGGCCGGGTTCGAGCGCCAGGCAGTCCCGTTCGAGAAGGTCCTGCAGTCGGTGCGGACCAAACGGGATCCTAGTCGCAGCCCGTTGTTCCAGACGGTCTTCAACTTCCAGTTCGACCGCTCCGACGCCGCGGGCGGCACGGGCTTCGAACTGGCGGACATCCACAATGGGACGTGCCAGTTCGACCTCCTGGTCGGGCTCGTCGCCGGTGCCCGCGGGCTCGAAGGCCACATCGACTACTACAGCGACGTCTACAGTGCCGACTCGATTCGCACGCTCATGGACAGCTATCTCGCCGTACTCGGCGCGGTAGCCGAGGATTGGCGGCTGCCGATCCAGAGCATCCCGCTTCTTCCCGACGGCACGCCCGAGCTGGGCGACCTCGCCGGCCAAGCCAGAACCCCGTACGACGAAGGCCTGTGCGTTGACGATCTGATCGTCGCCCAGGCCCGGCGCACCCCTGACCGGGTCGCGCTGATCGGGCCCGAGCGCTCGGTGACCTACGGCGAGCTCGACCGGGAGACCGCAGCGCTCGCCACCCGACTGCGGGCGCAGGTCGGCGACAACCCCGGCGCGCATGTGGCGATCTTCGTGCCGCGTTCGGCGGCCATGGTCCTGGCCGTCATCGCGGTGCTGCGCGCGGGCTATGCCTACGTTCCACTCGACCCGGCGTATCCGCGTGAACGACTTGAGTTCATCGTCCGGGACGCCCGAGTCGCAGCGTTACTGGCGCTGCGCGAGACAGAGGAGTCCGTGCCCGGGACTCTTGCGCCGACCATCTTCATCGACGACGCGGCCATGGAGGCGGACCTGCCGCCATTTGCGCGTTCCTCCTCCGACCGCGCTTACACGATCTACACGTCGGGTTCGACCGGCACTCCCAAGGGCGTGCAAGTACTCCACCGCAACGTGGTCAACTTCCTCGACTCGATGCTCAGAACGCCGGGAATGACCCCGGACGACATCCTGCTGGCGGTGACCAGCCCGTCGTTCGACATCGCCGCGCTGGAGATGCTCCTGCCGCTCATAGTGGGGGCCAAAATAGTGGTTGCTTCCGCCGCCGATGTCGTCGACGGCGCCCGGCTCGCCCGACTGCTGGACGAGCACCACGTCACTGTCATGCAGGCAACACCCACGACCTGGCACCTGCTGATCGAGAACGGTTGGTCCGGCCGCCCGGGTCTGCGCGTGCAGTGCGCCGGTGAGGCGTTCCCGCCCGCCCTGGCGGAAAGCCTGCTGGCGCGCTGCGGTGAGGTCTGGAACATGTATGGGCCAACCGAGACAACCATCTACTCGGTCATCCACCAGGTCACTGCCGCCGACGTCCGAACCGGAACGATCCCGATCGGAAGGCCGATCCAGAACACCTCGGCCTACGTGCTCGACCGGGCGCTGAACCCGGTTCCGGTCGGTGTCCTGGGTGAACTGTGCCTGGGCGGGGACGGGGTCACGCCGGGCTACCTGGGCCGGCCGCAGCTGACCGCAGAGAGCTTCGTGGTCGCCCCCTTCAACCCGCGTCCGAGGCTGTATCGCACCGGCGACCTGGTCAAGTACCGGGCCGACGGCGTGCTGGAATTCAGCGGCAGGCTGGATCACCAGGTCAAGGTGCGAGGCTACCGGATCGAACTCGGCGACATCGAGGCCCATCTGGCCCGGCATCCGGCCGTCGGGCGCTGCGTCGCGGTCGTGCGGGAAGACGTTCCGGGCGACAAGGTGATCACGGCCTACATCGAACCGGCCACCACGGACGGACCGGCCGTACCGCCGCCCGCCACCGCGGAACTGCTCGCCTGGTTGCGCGAGAGCCTGCCGGAGTACATGGTCCCGGGCCGGATCGCGGTGCTCGACCAGTTCCCGCTCACTCCCAACGGCAAGATCGACCGCAAGGCGCTCCCCTCGGTCGCCGGAGAGAAGGGTGACGAGCATGGATCGTCGCCGTCGGCACCCGGGTATGTGGCCGCGCGCAACGAGACCGAGGAGAGGCTCGTCGCCATCTGGCAGGAAGTGCTCGACCGGCCGGTCGTCGGCGTCGAGGACAGCTTCTTCGACCTTGGCGGGCACTCGATGCTGGCCACCAAGCTGATCTTCCGGATCCGCGCCGCCTTCGAGGTCGACCTGCCCCTGCAGATCCTGTTCGAGTCCCGGCCCACGGTCGCCCGCCTGGCCGCCCTGATCACCGGCGGCCTCGGTGCGGCCGGAACGCAGCCGCCCGATGCGCAGGTTCTGGACCTGGCCGCGGAGGCGGTCCTGGACCCGGGAATCCGACCTCAGCCCGGTGCGCCGGTGCACTCGGTGACCCATCCGCAACACATCTTCCTGACCGGTGCGACCGGCTTCCTCGGCGCGTTCCTGCTCGCCGAACTGTTGGCGAAGACGGATGCGAAGGTCTTCTGCCTGGTGCGAGCGGACTCCCCGGCCGAAGGGCTCGAACGGATCAGGGCGGCGATGACGGCCTACCGGATAGCGGACCCGACCCAGGAGGACCGGATCATTCCGGTGCTCGGCAGCCTGGACCGCGTCCGTCTCGGGTTGTCGCGAGCGCAGTGGTATCACTTGTCCCAGATCGTCGACGTGATCCATCACTGCGGCGCGGAGGTCAACTTCCTCAAGCAGTACAACGCGCTCAAAGCCCCCAACGTCGCCGGCACCGTGGAGATCCTGCGGCTGGCCTGCGACGGATCGGTCAAGCCGGTCCATTTCGTCTCGACCACCTACGTCTTCGACCGCTTCAACTACCCTTCCGGCACCGATTTCACCGAAGACATGGTGCCGACCCACGGCCTGGAGCACACGCTCGGATACACCCAGAGCAAGTGGGTGAGTGAACAGATGGTCATGGAGGCCGGGCGGCGCGGCGTCCCGGTGTACGTCTACCGGGCCGGACGGGTCGCCGGACACAGCCTGACCGGCGCGTGCCAGACCTATGACTTCGTCTGGCAGGCAACCAAGGTCGCCATCGTGATGGAGGTGGCCCCGATCATCGACATGAAGGTCGACATCACACCAGTGGACTATGTCGCCAGCGCCCTGGTCCACCTCTCCCGGCAACCCGGCCTGGCCGGACAGGCGTTCCACCTGGTCGCCAAGGACCCGATAACTGAATCGGACCTGGTCGACTGGATCGAGAAGTACGGATACCGGGCCGAGCGGGTCCCGTTCGACCTGTGGTGCGACCGAGTGGTCGAGCGCGCCGCGGAGCTCTCGGACGAGACCGCCGGAGCGTTGGCCCCGTTCCTGTCCGGCACTCTCCCGCTCGACAAGATCCCCAAATCCAGCTTCAACGCGCGCAGCGTCGAGGACGGCGTGCGGGGAACCGGCATCGCCTGTCCGCCGACCGACGACCGGCTGCTGCGCCTGTACTTCGAGTACTTCATCGACACCGGCTACCTGCCGCCCCCGCAGTCACCCGGCCCGCTACCGTTCGAAAAGGAGTCACCATGAAGGCGATCAGGATCCATCAGACCGGCGGCCCCGAGGTCGCCGAAGTCGAGGAGGTGGAGACGCCGACGCCCGATAAAGGCCAGGTGCTGATCCGCGTCGCGGCCGCCGGGGTGAACTTCACCGACATCCTGGCTCGCCAGGGGATCTACACGACACGCGAGTCCGCGCTCGAACTTCCCGCGGTCCTGGGCACCGAGGTGGCCGGGACGGTGGTCGGACTCGGCGAGGGCGTCACCTCCCCGCACCTGGGGACCCGGGTCGCCGCCCTGGTACACGGAGGGTACGCCGAGTACGCCGTGGCCGTCGAAGGGTTGGTGTATCCGCTCCCGCCGCAGGTCGACTTCGACGCGGCCGTGGCCTACCTCGTCCAGGGCGTCACGGCCTGGCAGATCCTGTGCGACAGCGGCCGGTTCACCATCGGCGAGCAGGTCCTGGTGCACTCCGGCGCCGGCGGCGTCGGCACCCTGGCGATCCAGCTCGCGAAGGTCTTCGGCGCCTCGCGGGTGATCGCGACCGCCGGCTCCGCCCGGAAACGGGACCTGGCCGCTTCACTGGGTGCGGACGTCTGCATCGACTACACCGGCCCGGACTGGTGGCGCGAAGTACTCGCGGCGACCGGCGACCGGGGGGCGGACGTCATCCTGGACGCGGTCGGCGGCGACGTCGGCGAACAGAGCCTCAGTTGCCTGGCACCCTTCGGGCGGCTGGTGGAGTACGGTGTGGCCAGCGGACGACTCGCCTCCTTCGCAGGCTCGCAGCTCATGCACCGGAATCAGTCCGTCACCGGCTACTGGCTCACCAGCCGGCTGGCCGCCGATGACGCCAGTGCCCAGATCGTCGCGCACCTGTTGGAGCTAGCCGCCGAAGGAAAGATCACCAGTGTGGTGCAGCACGTCTTCCCGCTTGAGGAGGCCGCCGAGGCGCACCGCGCCGTCGCCGACCGCCGCACCGTGGGCAAAGTCGTTCTGATCACCTGATCGCCTGACCATTAGACAGGATCAGCTATGAGAGTGCTCATCTACGGAGCCGGTGTGATCGGCCGGATCTATGCCGCCCGCCTGCATGAGGCAGGGCACGACGTCGTCGTGTTCGCGCGCGATGCGACGCTGGAGACGCTCGCTCGCGACGGCATCGTCCTGGTCAAGGACGCCAAGACCTACCAGGCGCAGGTAAAGGTCACCGGCCTTGTCGGCCCGGACGACCACTTCGACGTCGTCCTGGTGACGGTCCGCCGGGACCAGCTCGACGAGGCGCTGCCCGCTGTCGCCGCCCTTCCGGCCGACAGCGTGGTCTTGATGCAGAACAACCCGTCGGGAGCGGCGGGCGTCGGCGGCGCGGTCAGCCCGGACCGGCTGTTGTTCGGGTTTCCCGGAATCGGCGGGTACCGGCGGGACGACGGCGCCGTCGAGTACATCGAGATCGCCCAGCAGCCGACCACGCTCGGCCGGAGCGACGGCCGGGAGAAGCCGGTCGAGGAGCTCTTGAAATCCGCCGGCTTCGCCGTGAAGACGACCGACGACATGGACGCATGGCTCCAGACCCACGCCGTCTTCATCGCCGCGGCCGGCGCCAGCATCATGGCCTGCGGCGGGGACGCCGCTGCGCTGGCCGCCGACCGCGATCTCGTCGCCGTGATGGTCAAGGCGGTGGGTGAGGGATTCCGCGCCTTGGCCGCCAAGGGCGTGGCCGTCCAGCCCATGGCCCTCAAGACGATCTTCACCATCGTGCCCGCGATGTTCGCCGTCCCCTACTGGCAAGGGCAGCTGCGCGGACCGGTCGGCACGATGTCGCTGGCACCCCATTTCAAGGCGACCCGGGACACCGAACTGGTCGGACTCTGCCGCGACGTTCGAGAGCTGATCGCCGGGACGGTTCCGACCCCCCATCTGGACGCGCTGCTGGCGAAGCGGGGTCAGGGACATGACAAGCACTGATTCGCTTGACGCGGCACAACTCCCGGAGCATCCGCACAAGTGGCGGGTCCTGGCGGTGCTGTGCCTGAGCGTGCTGCTCGTAGCCATCGACAACACGATCGTCAACGTCGCCCTGCCGACACTCAACCGCCGCATCAACGCCTCCACCGCCGATCTCCAATGGGTGGTAACCGCCTACGCGCTCCTGTTCGCCGGGCTCCTACTGGTCGCCGGACACCTCGGCGACCGCTGGGGGCGCAAGCGGCTCCTGCAGGTCGGACTGGTGGTGTTCGCGCTGACCTCGCTGGCCGCAGCCCAGTCGACCTCGGTGGACCAGTTGGTCGCGGCCAGGGCCGGCATGGGTGTAGCCGCCGCGATGATCTACCCCTCCACCCTCGCGCTCCTGTCGAGCACCTTCACCGACCGCAAGGACAAGGCCGTCGCCGTCGGGATCTGGTCCGGGGTCTCCGGTGTCGCGATCGTACTGGGTCCG
>Ga0302314_10005915_pt1 | contig 22224 bp, 10 predicted proteins | sample III_Palsa_N2_3_FD_200533 | JGI IMG/M metagenome (GOLD analysis project Ga0302314, IMG submission 200533) | Peat permafrost microbial communities from Stordalen Mire near Abisko, Sweden - III_Palsa_N2_3 | ecosystem: Environmental > Terrestrial > Soil > Palsa > Peat permafrost | place: Sweden...
CTACCAAGCGGCAACGTTGCCATTGAGGTAAGAGTAGCATGCCCGTTGGATGGCTTTGATGTGGGGACTTTCTGGCTGTTGGATCCTAGCCGGCGCGAGCCATCGGGGCAGTACGAGAGATATAGCCAGCAAGCCATGTTTCTGAAGGAAGTGCATGATGTTCAAGAGTTTTCGACTTGCCGTTTTTCTTCTGTGTGTTGGTCCAGTTTCGTTGTTACACGCGCAAAGCGATGTGTGTGCGCCCGGACAATGTCCCTTTCAGGATGCTTCGTTGAAGCCTGAGGTGCGCGCGGCGGACCTTGTAAAGCGTATGACGCTGGAGGAAAAGATCTCGCAAACGATGGACCATGCCAGAGCTATTCCGCGGCTGGGTGTTCCGGAGTACAACTGGTGGAACGAAGGCTTGCACGGCGTGGCGCGTAGCGGCTTTGCTACGGTGTTTCCGCAGGCAATTGCGATTGCCGCTACGTGGAATCCGAAGCTTGTAGAGGATGTTGGGGATGTAGTTTCGACGGAAGCGCGTGGAAAGTATAACGAGGCGGTGAAACAACATCGCTTTGGCAGGTACTCAGGGTTGACGTATTGGTCACCGAACATCAACATCTTTCGTGATCCGCGGTGGGGCCGTGGGCAGGAGACGTATGGGGAAGATCCCTTTCTGACAGCAACGACCGGAGTGGCTTTCATTCATGGGCTGCAGGGAGATGATCCGAAGTACTTCAAAGTAGTAGCTACTCCAAAACACTTTGCGGTACACAGCGGACCGGAGCCATCGCGGCATGGGTTTGATGTAGACCCCTCGCCGTTCGACCTGGAAGACACTTACCTTCCGGCATTTCGAGCGGCTATTGAGGACGGGCACGCGGACTCGATCATGTGCGCCTACAACGCCGTGGATAAGGTTCCGGCGTGTGCCAACAGCATGTTGTTGCAGACCTATCTGCGTAGTGCGTGGCACTTCGATGGGTTCGTGGTATCGGATTGCGATGCGGTGGGGGACATACAGCGTGGTCATCACTATGCTGCTGATGCAGCGCATGCTTCGGCTATCGCTTTGAAGGCAGGCACAGATCTGGACTGCGGCTCTGCGTATGGTGCGCTCGGAACTGCGGTGGCCGACGGTCTGACGACGGAGAGTGAGTTGGATATAGCGGTGGAGCGCTTGTTTACCGCTCGGTTCCGATTGGGGATGTTCGATCCGCCGGGGCAGGTGCCGTTTGAGGCGTTGTCGTTAGCGGACGTGGATACTGCAGCACACAGACGTATCGCTTTAGAGGTAGCCCGCGAGTCCATTGTGTTGCTCGAAAACAAACAGCGCATGCTTCCGCTCAAAGGCCAGAAGCGAATCGCAGTTGTTGGGCCGACTGCCGACTTGTTGCAAGCGGTGGAAGGGAATTATCAAGGGACTGCGCCGCGACCGGTTCTTCCGCTGCAAGGGATGCGAGATCAGTTTGGCGCGGAGAATATTGTCTATAGCCCAGGCGCTACGCTGGCAGAGGGCATGGCTGCACCTGTTCTTTCCACAGCGCTGCATCAGACGCGGGACGACTCCTTGCCGGGCCTGAAAGCGGAGTACTTTGCCAAGCCGGATTTCTCCGGTAAGCCCGCTGTGGAACGGGTGGATCGCATGCTCAACTTCAACTGGGATAGCGTGGCTCCCGATCCAGCCGTTCCGGCGCGTAACTTCTCCGTGCGCTGGACGGGATTTATCTCATTCCCAGTGGCGGGGAAGTACACGCTCCGTTTCCGCGGGGTTCCGCAGCGGAAGAATGCTCCAGATATGACGGGCGAAGGACACGCGGTGGTGTCGGACGCGAGGCCTGCTGTCCGCATCCATCTGGACGATCAGCCAGCGCTTGATAGTGGCACGGGAACGACTTCGTTGGAGATCACTGCACAAAATACGGCACCGCATCGTATCCGCATCGAGTATTCGCGAGTCAGCAACGATAGATATGTGAGCCTGGAGTGGGTTCCGCCGGCAGAGGCACTGCTGCAAGGTGCCGTGGATGCGGCGAAGTCTGCGGATGTGGTGGTCGCGTTTGTTGGACTTTCTCCGGATCTGGAAGGGGAGGAGATGAGCGTTCATGTTCCCGGCTTTGACGGAGGTGATCGAACAAGCATCGATCTTCCGGCCTCGCAGGAACAGTTGCTGAAAGCGATGAAGGCAACTGGTAAGCCCCTGATTGTGGTGCTTACTTCTGGCAGTGCTTTGGCTGTCAATTGGGCTCAGGCTAACGCGGACGCGCTGATGGAGGCCTGGTATGGTGGCGAAGAAGCCGGCAAAGCAATTGCGGAGACGATAGCTGGTACGAGCAATCCTTCGGGAAGGCTTCCTGTAACGTTCTATCGCGGGGTGAGCGATCTTCCGCACTTTGACGACTACTCGATGGCCAACCGGACCTACCGCTACTTCAAAGGGAAGCCGCTATACGGGTTTGGGTTTGGCTTGAGCTACTCTTCCTTCGTCTATGGCAAACCTGAGCTCGCGAGTGCAGAGGTTCGTGCAGGCGATTCAGTCCTTGTGAAGACCACGGTAACGAATACGAGCGATATCGACGGTGATGAGGTGGTGGAAGCGTATGTGGAGGCTCCTGGGGGACGGGCTGGTGCGCATGCGTTCCTCGCGGGGTATGAGCGTGTGTCTCTGAAGTCCAAAGAGAGCAAGGTGGTCTCGATTACGCTCGCGCCGGCACAACTTAGCCGCGTCAGCGATCACGGGGAGCGTACGATCTCGCCAGGGATGTATCGCGTCTTCGTTGGAGGGGGTCAACCTGGTGTTGAGGGTGGCTCGACATCGGTGGCACTCGTTGTGAAGGGCAGTGTGACGCTGCCAAAGTAGGGTCTTTCAGGGATTCGGTGCAGTAGAGCGGCACTGAACGCTAACCGCATATTGGTATCGTTGCCAACATGTGGCGATGGTCATGGTGGTGAGGCCACGGTTCAGAAACCGTGGCTTTCGCTGGGGGCCATGTCCTGCATTGCTTTTCAGGGCATACACGAAAAGCAGATACTGAGGAACAAACTAACCCTGACAAAGGCGATTCAAGGCTTATAGGCACGCTGCAATGGCGAGATCGAGAGTGGGGCGGGCCCTCTCGATCTGCTGCGCAGCGCTACTTTCGAAGGCTATTTTAGGGACGCTTGCAGCAACTGCTTGACAGGCCGTGCTCCGGGAACCTATAAAAGTCAGGCTTACTGGCAACGATGCCAACTCTCATCAGAATGTTCGAGGCTGTGTCATGTCTAAGTTTTCCGTCAAAAGGGCAATCCTATTCGCGCTCGTGTTTTTTGGTTTGTCCTCTGTCCCGCTCTTTGCCCAGGGCGATCGCGGTGTCATCAATGGGCGAGTGACCGACAAGGAAGGTGGAGGAATCCCGAGCGCTGACGTTCAGGCCATCAATGAGGCAACGAATGTTGTGCTCAAGACGAAATCTGACGGCGCCGGCGGATATGTGTTTCCTTCTGTCATTCCGGGCAAGTACACGATTATGGTGGCGATGTCTGGATTCAGTGGATTCAGAGAGGACCATGTACAGGTCGATCTGGGTACACCGAAGCAGATCGATGTAACCATGAAGGTTGGCAATGTCGACACGACCGTCACTGTGAATGGACAGTCGCAATTGCTGAACTACGATTCTGCGGATCTCGGCATCGTTATCGAAGAAAAGTCGATGACGGACTTGCCGTTGATCTATGGAAATGCGTTTACGCTTGAGAACCTTGCGCCGGGTGTGACGCTCTCTGGAGTCAATCCCAATATTCACGTGTATGACAGTGGTACTGCGAACGTTTCGATCAATGGATCGATGTATAACTCGATCGACTACAAGCTGGATGGCGCTGCCGACAACCGCATCCGCGCGACCGCGTTTACGCCCAACACGGAGTCTATTTCGCAGTATCGGCTTGCGACCTCTTCGTACGATGCAAGCCAAGGGCATGCCTCCGGCGGCTTCACCAATGTGCAAGTGAAGTCAGGTACTGACCGTTATCATGGTTCTGTATTCGTTTACTATCAGAACCCGAACATCAATGCCAACAATTGGACGCTTCAACCGACGACTCAGGTTAAGCCTCAATTCCTACGCGAGGGCTTTTCGTTCGGCGGGCCGATACTGAAAGGGAAGTTGTTCTTCTTCACCGGTTTCGAGCACAGCAGCCAGACCAATCCGAACAATGGTGTGGACAATGTCCCCACGCAGGCTCAGATCGCGGGAGACTTTTCGGCACTTTATGCGCTGGATTCTACGAGCAACGTCAGTAATGTGTGTGGTTCTACGCCCGCGGTCATAAACGTGACACCCAATGCATATCAACTCTTTGACCCCCGGACTTCAAACGGGTCACTGCAGCGGAATTGTATTCCGGGTAATAATGTCGCAAAGTACCTGGGCGGAATTGACCCCGTCGCTGCAAATGTCCTCAAGTTCTATCCTGCCGCCAATGGGGGATCGGCGGCCATCGGCACCTATGCGTTTGGGGTACCGAACTCGGATCAATACACTGGAGCTGTTGCGCGGCTCGACTACGCGATCAATCCGCAGCAACAGATGTACATGCACTTGGTGCGCAGCTCCCGGTTCTCTACACCAGGCGAGGTCTTTGCGCCGGTCAGCACGTCGTATCTGGATTATGAAAACTACGGGGTTGCGCTCGGCCACACCGTAGCTCTCAGCTCGACTGTCGTGCTGTCTACCGTGTTGGGGTACACCAGGTTTACGGATTACAACTATAACCCGTCCGAGGGGAAGGTCTCGCCTACCACCATTGGCATGCCGGCGTATCTCGTGAATGGTCTACCCCATTCTGCCAATCAGTATCCGCGGTTCGATCTCACGCAGTACACCTCTATCAACCAGTCGTCCGACTTCTTCAACACGGACGATGTATGGCTTGGGAATGTGTCGTTGTCCAAGCAGCTAGCAAAGCACTTTCTAAGAGCAGGCGTGGAGTATCGGCGTTACATCACGGCCGGACAGGGCGGCGGCACCGAAAACGGCGACTATTCCTCCAGTGGAAATGACGCGACTCAGGCATACGGGACAAATGCTTCCGCTCTTGCGGGAGGGGGGGCAGGCTTCTCGATCGCAGAACTGGAGATGGGCATCCTCACCGGCGGCACTCAAAATCAGAACTCGGACTATCTGACGCGGTCGGACTATTATTCTGCGTACTTCCAGGATGACTGGCGCGCCTCCAGGCAGCTGACTCTAAACCTTGGTCTTCGCTGGGAGCATGAAACACCGATGGAGGAGTTGAACGGCAAAGAAATTGTCTCCTTCAACTTTGACGCGGTAAACGAAACGACGCAGGCCGCCGCCGCCAGCTACATTTCAAGCGGTGAGGGCGCTTACGTCTCGTCCACCGCCTCTTCCGGCCTCGTAGGAGGTCCCGCGACCATCACTCCGACCGGCGGCGCGATCTTTGCAAACACGGACGGCCATGGGCTTGCCGCCTATCAGGCCCCCAAGTGGGATTTCAGTCCCCGCGTTGGTTTCGCTTATGCCATTAGTCCGAAGACGGTTATTCGTGGTGGATTCGGGATGTTCTTCGATTCGATCCTGTTGTATGACATCTCTGGATCGAACTCGGGCTCGACGACCACGATCACGCTGCCGCAACAGGGGTATTCCTCGACCTCCACTGTTATCGGTCCCGCTTATGGCGCCAATAGCGTCCAAATCAGCTCAACGCTCGACAACCCATTCCCGGCCGGATTGTCGCCAGCTACTGGGAACACTGCCGGCGTCAATACAGCGATTGGCCAGGACATTCAGTTCCTTCCCCCTCACCCGCACACTCCCTATAACGAACGCTGGAGCTTTGGACTCCAGCAGCAGTTCGGGCAGTTTGTGGTGCAAGCTAACTATGTAGGCAACCATGGCGTCCACACGCCTACGGTACAGGCCCAGGCGGGCCTCAATTACGGCGGAAGAGATTTCAACGGCGTTCCCACGCAATACTATTCGACGGTCCAGGGGGGATACGATCTGAACGAGAACGGCATCATGGGGACCCAGCTCGCCAGTCCGTTCGCCAACCTCTACACGGGCACCTCCTCGTATCTTGGTACAAGTAGTGTAGCTATCGGCCTACCCCAACTGCTGCGTCCGCGGCCGGAGTTTGGCAGAATCAACGCCTACTCGTTTGACGGGCAAGCCATCTATCACTCCGTTCAGTTGCAGGTTCAACGCCGCTTTACCAAAGGGTTTTCGACCACGCAAGCATTTACCTGGTCGAAGTCGCTCGACGCAACGACCTTCCTCAACCCTGGGGATGCCAAACCCTGGTACGGAATTTCAGCGTCTGACCGTCCACTGCGCTACTCGACCAGCGTCATCTATCAGTTGCCCTGGGGCCGCGACCGTCGTTGGCTCTCTCACAACCACGGGATAGTGTCGCAGATCGTAGGTGGCTGGCAGGTGCAGGGTGTCTATCAGATCCAAAGCGGGGCTCCGCTTAACATGGGCAACGATGTTTACTACGGAGCCAATGTGGACGACAGTCATTGGTCACGGGCACAATACAAGTCCACCCAGGTACTCCAAACAAGTTCAAAGAATGCTCAGGGAGGATTCTGGTTCAACCCCTCGAACTGGCTGGTTGGAACTTCAGCAGCTGGGCCCCTGGGCGTACACCCAAGTGGTCTCATACCTAACTCCCATCTCATCGCGTCCCCGGCTGCCCCAAGTTCGACAGGGGCGGGAAATCCATTATGTCCATTTGCGAAGTATGTATCCGGAACTCCATCAACCTACTTCTGTTCGACGGAAGAGCCAGGAGCCTACCAGCTTCGGACCGCTCCCATTCGTTACTCACACCTCCGCGCCGACCATCTAAATCAAGCCGACGTCGGCCTCCAGCGCGAATTTCAGGTTTCGAAGCTGGGTACGTTGCAACTCCGCATGGAGGCAGTCAACGTGCTCAATCATCCCGTCTATTCCGCACCGAGCACCGATCCCACGAACTCACTGTTCGATCAGATAACCACTCAGGCGAACGCATCTCGTGTCTTTCAGTTCGCTGGCTTCTTCCGCTTCTAAACCTACCGAAAGCCTGAGCGGGGGTTATGGGTTTTCCATGACCCTGCTTTGTTTTGAGGAAACACCGGAGAATCGATGCGCTTGAGAGTTCGACTTTGTTTCTTCCTAATGTGTCTGTTGTTCTGCTCTACGAGCAGAAGCCATGGGCAGCCTTCCGAACCTAAGCAACTGACCGTGGGGCCGGTGGGATATGGCCAGTACCAGACGGTGCAGGAGGCTATCGATCATGCTTCGTCCGATCATGGTGCGATCATTCTGATTGCTGCTGGGACGTATCACGAGAAGGTTTCGGTAACTAAGCCGAACATTGCGCTGGTTGGAAGCGGCAACACACCTTCGGACACCGTGATTACGTGGGGAGATTCGGCGAAGAACACGGGCAGCACTTTTAAATCCGGAACGATCACGGTATCCGCCGATCGCTTCGAGGCTGAGAATCTGACGATTGTGAATACCTGGTGGCAGGACCATACTGCGGCTGAAGACCGCTCGCAGGCGGTTGCGTTGCAGATGGAATCTGATCGCGCCGTGATAGACCGTGTGCGCATCATCAGTGGCCAGGATACGTTGAACGCAAGCAGTCGTGCCTGCCACGGCGATCTTACGTCTCCCTGTCAGGCCGATCGCCAGTTCTTCAACGATTGCTTCATCGAAGGCAATGTCGATTACATTTTCGGAGATTCAAAGGCTGTTTTTGACCATTGCGAGCTGCACTCGCGTCCGGGCTACGGCGCTATGGTTACAGCCCAGAGTCGACACTCCCCGCTTGAGGACTCTGGGTATTACATGCTGCATTGCCGAATCACCGGGGACAATCAGAACAACAAAATTTTTCTGGGTAGACCATGGCGCGATTATGCCACCGTGCTGTTTTACGACACAGAGATCGTGCAGAAGATTGATCCTGCAGGATGGTCGGAGTGGGGCGGACGTTTGAAGACCGCAACCTATCGCGAGTACAAGTCGCATGGTCCCGGAGTCGATGGAGGGAACCGGAGCGTGGTTTCTCCGTCACTTACTCCAAACGAAGAGAAGCAATTAACAGCAACGGCATTGTTGGGCGGCACAGACCATTGGGATCCTGATGCGGACGTCCAGCAGTTGCGGCGCGTTCGCTAGATCGACACTGCTAGTCGGTTTTTACCCCAGAAAACTCATCTGTTGCGCAACAGCACGACCAGGAGACGTAGTGACGATTCAGAGTGTACGTTCGGTTTTTCTGTTGGGGATATTCTCTCCGCTGCTTCTTATCGCTCAGAGTGCGCCGCCGTTGTCTGTATCTGCGACGCGCGAGGCGGGCACGATTCGCATTGATCTTATTGGCGACTCAACGCAGACCGACAATGCTGGCTATGGGCGAGGGTTTTGCGCCAACCTTGCGCCTGCGGTGGAGTGTCTGAACTTCGCGCGTGGAGGACAGAGTACGAAGTCTTTCAGAGCGGATGGGATCTGGAAGAAGGCGTTGGCGTCGAAGCCGGACTATATGCTGATCCAGTTTGGACACAACGATGAGACAAGCGGTGTGCCGGTTGGGAACCAATCGACGGTGGCGCAGTATCAGCAGAACCTTCGGAACTTTGTGGCTGAAGCTCGTGCGCAAAAGATCACGCCGATTCTTGTGACTCCTTTGACTCGCCGCAGATGGGGCAAAGATGGCAAGATTCATAGCGATTTGACGGCGTACTCCAACGGCATGGAAGAGGTTGCGAAAGAACTGCAGGTTCCTTTGATCGATCTCCAGGCGCGAAGCATTGCTTATCTCGACGAAGTTGGTAAGGAGAAGGGCAACGAGCTGGCGATTACGAAAAAAGACAATACGGGCAAAGTTCAGTTGGATGGTACGCATTTGAACTGGGCTGGTAGTTATGTTTTTGGGCGGATCGTGGCCGAAGACCTGGGCAAAGCTGTTCCAGCGCTTGCGCAGTATGTGAAGCCGACGCCCGCTACGCTGCCGCCGGAGGGCGTGCTCGCGATGAAGGTGATTCAGGGAGCTCCTTTCAAGATTGTGATGGTGGGGGATTCCAGCATTTCGACCACCGGTGGGTGGGGTGCTGGTTTTCGTGCAACGTTGACGCCGAATGTTGCGTTCGTCGATCTTGGACTGGCTGGCAGTACGGCAAAGAATTATATCGAGGGTGGTGTGTGGTCGAAGGCCTTGGCAGCCAAGGGGCAGTTCTACTTTATTCAGTTTGGCAATGATGCTGTAGAGCGTGGGCATGATGAGTCCGCAGTGCTTCTCAAGAAGAGTCTGGACCAGATGGTGCGGGAGACTCGAGAGGCCAGGGCGATTCCTATTCTGATTAGCCCGCTGTGTATGCGGGTTTATCGCGACGGGAAGTTGGCCGCAGATGATGCGATGAGTGAGTACGCGGACACGGCGAGGGATGTTGCTACGCAAGATCGCGTTACGTTCGTGGACTTGTATCAGATGTCGAGGCAGTACCTTGGTGGACAGACGCAGGCGGCGGCGAATGCGCTTTACGTGACCGTGCCGGGAGGGAAGTTTCCGGATCGTGTGTCTTTGAGCGAAGCAGGCTCTGCGCTGTTTGGGAGACTGGTAGCCGATAACGTCATTCGGACGGAAGTAGAGTTGGGCCCGAATGTGAATGGGCTACCTGAAGGAGCTGGTCCGGCCATGCCGAAGCAGGCTGCGCCTACTGATGGGCATTGATGCGCTGGGGAGTGTCTGACGAATTGATTTGTTAGACACTCCCTAAGACCTAATGAGGTTGGGTAGGGAATGGGATGAAGCGGCTTTGACACGTTGAGGGTTTGCCTGCTGAGGGCTTGCCAATTTCACGTACGTCGGGGCCGGAGACGGTGAAGTTGACCGGGCCGGGGCCGTAGGTGATGGCGGTGTGTTGGCCTGAGATTTTGTAGTGGCTGGGGTCGTCCAGCAGGACGTTGTCGAGTGTCATGGTGGTGCGGTGTTGTTCGTCGAAACCGCCGACGAAGATTTTGCCTCCACCGCTGATCTGTATGTCTTTGAGCAGCAGGTTGGTGTAGTAGGGCAAGCGATCAACGCGAGGGCCGGCACCCGCGTAGGCGATGTCGACGAATATGGGACTCTTGCTGTCGCGGATGCAGATGTTGCTGTACGTGACGCGGTTGACTACGCCGCCCTTTGACGCGTTCGACTTGATGCGAATGCCGGACTCCGTGCCGTCGAGGGTGAGGTCGGTGACGAGTAGATCGCTGACGCCATCGTAGGTTTCGCTGCCGATGGACATGCCGTGGCCGTAGTAGAAGTGGTTGTCGGCAACGGTCATGTGAGTGACGCCTCCGGCGCTACCTTTGATGGCGATGTTGTCGTCGCCGGTGCGGATGTAGCTGTGGGTGATAGTGATGTCTGAGGAGCCGGAGGGGTCGATGCCGTCGGTATTGCGGGCGGTTTTGGGTGTGTCGATCTTGAGGCCCCAGACGGTGAAGCCTTTGCCGCCGCGGTAGGTGATATGGAAGTTGGCGGAGTTGCGGAGGGTGATGTTGTAGAAGGTGAAGTCGTCGGAGTTGGTGATCTCGATCATGCGGGGTACCTGCTGGCGACCGCCGGATCTTGCGTCGGCGGCGAGGTCCCACCAGCTTTCGCTGCCGTGGAGCATCTTGGAGCCGCCGCGACCGTCGATGGAGCCTTCGCCCATGATGGCTGAGTGGGGAGCATCTTTGATGGTGATGAGAACGGTGCAGCCCTGGCTGTCTTTGCTGACGACGCCGCAGCTTCCGGGGCGAAGATCGTAGAGCCTGGGATCGCGTGAAGCGTAGAGGGTCACGCCGCGGTCGATGAGCAGGGTTACTCCGGTGGGGATGGAGAATGGACCCGTGAGAAAGGCGGTGTTGGGGCCGTCGGCGGACAGTTCCAGCGCTTTGCCCTTGCCGCAATGATCGAGTGCTTGTTGCAGGCGAGCGGTGTCCAGTCTGGATTCGTCGGCTTCAGCGAGAGCGTCCTTTGGGGCTTGCAGTTTAGAGGGGAGGGTTGAGCAGGAAGGGGGAATTACAGGCTCGGTAATGGTGCGGCGATCCTGCGCCATGGCCGCGTTGCCCAGCGAGAGGCCAAGGCTTAGCAGAAGGGCGACAAGGCTGGTTTTGAGCATCATTTATGGGTCCTTAGGGCGAAAGTTTTACTCTTGCGCAAGACGTGTAGTTGTTGTGTTACATTTGTTGGCGATCAAATTTGGCAACGTTGCCAGCAATTGTAAAGCAAGTGACGTACCCCTTGCGAACTTAGGAAACGTACGGAAGCCAAGGGAAGACGGCACGTTGTGAGATCTGGAGTCGAGGTGATGATGAACAGCAGGCGCAAGCTTCATAGAGTGATGATGTGGGGAGTTCTGGCGGCAACCATGGCGGGCGTGGCGGGCGCGCAGACGCTGGCTACGGGCGACAGCCGTACGGTGGTCGAGCCAACGATACCGTCTGTTTGCAGCACGCTCTCTTCGCAGCAGGCGATCGTGTCGGGCGGTCCTGCCTCAGAGACGACGCTGGACACCTCTCGTATACAGGCCGCGCTGACGGCGTGCGGGGCCGGCAAGGTGGTTGAACTCGCCGCGTCGGGGACGAACTATGCTTTTTTGATGGGGCCCATTACGATTCCAACCGGCGTTGGCTTGCTTGTGGATGGCGGTGTGACGGTGTTTGGTTCGCGCAATCCGGGTGACTACCAGACCAGCTCGACGGAACTGTGCGGAACCTATGGGCCGCTGGCGAACGGGTGTTATGCGCTGATTACCTTTGTCAAGAATGGCACGGGGCAGGGACTTTATGGGTATGGCGTGATTGACGGTCGCGGCGGTTCCACTATGTTGGGTGGGCCGAACCCGGGTGAAACCTGGTGGACGAACTCCGACAAGGCTGATGGTCTTGGCGGGCAGGACAACCCGATCATCATCAGCGCGTCGGTCAACAACCTGACGCTGTACAAGATCACGTTGCGCAACTCGCCGATGTTCCATGTGGGTTGGACCGGCACTGGACTTACTGTTTGGGGTGTCAAGATCTCGGCACCCTATACCGCTCATAACACCGACGGCATCGATCCGACGGGAACCAACATTACGATCACGAACTCTTCAATCTCCGATGGGGACGACGATATTGCTGTTGGCGCGAGTAGTGCGTCTGCCAATGTGACGATATCGAACGTGACGACGTATAGCGGCCATGGGCTCTCGGTGGGGAGCTACACCTCGGGCGGGTTGACCAACTATCTGGCAGAGAACGTGAATATGGCAGGCACCGCAGTGGATGGTAATTCGACGGGCCTTCGGCTGAAGTCCGCGGCGGATCGTGGCGGCACACTCAACACCCTAACGTACGAGAACGTCTGCATCCGGGATACTCACTATCCGCTACAGTTCAACCCTCTCTACAACACCAACACCGGTACAGAAATTCCTTTGTACGAGAACATCGTGCTACAGAATCTGCATGTGCTGACGCCTACAGGGACCAATACGTACTCGGTGCAGCTGCAGGGATACGATGTGAACCACATTACGACGGCGACGTTCAATAATGTTGTCTTTGATTCGCTTGTAGCGGCAGACATAACTCCTGCGCCGCAGGATTTGGCGATAACGCTTGAGGGGAATGTCTATCCTTCGTTTCTACAATCGTTGACTGGAAGCGGCGTTTCTTACAGCGGCAAGGCTACCGCAGTGGCTGGTGCGGGTGTGTCCACTTGTGCGGCGGCGTTCCCTTACATTGTGGGCGAGTTGTATCTTACCGAAGGTAGCACGACTAATCTGCAGACGACGACGATTCCGGATACGGGTTCGGTCACTCTGAATGCCATGCTGCAGCCGTCGATGTCGCAGACGACCTATGCCGGTACATCAGGGACCTGGACGGGAACAGCCGCACCTAGCGCAGCCGTGAACTTCTATGAAGGCACGAAGCTGGTGGGTACGGGAACACTCGGACAGAATGGCACTGTGGCTTCGCTGACGATCAATACTCCGACGGTTGGGACGCATACCTATACGGCTCAATATCCCGGAGACACGACCTATGCAGCGCTTGCCTTTGGATCGGTGACCGTAACTGTCAATGGGCCGACGGTTCCCTCCGTTACAACTGTGACGCCGCCTGCGAGCATAGCTTATGGCGCAACGGCTCAGCTGACGGCAACGGTGACCGGTACTGGCGGTACACCGAGTGGAACGGTTGCGTTTTACGATGGCAACACTTCACTTGGGAGTGCCACCCTGACGTCCGGTTCGGCGACGCTCTCTGCGCTTCTGCTTGCGGGTGGAACGCACTCGATTACGTCTATCTATAGCGGCGACCTCATTTTTATGACGTCCACCAGCACTGCTGCAACTCTTACGGTGACGCCGACGACCTCGACGACTACTGGCTCGGCGAACCCGTTGAGCGTGATTGTATTGGGGACTAGCGTGTTGTCGGCTACGGTCAAAGGCATCACCGGCGGAGCGATACCGAGTGGGCAAGTGACCTTTAGCGATGGCACGACGAGCCTGGGGACGGGCGTCTTGAGTGCCGGTGCAACCTCCATTACGGGGACGTTGCCCTATCTGGGAGTACGAACCTTAATGGCTTGCTATGGAGCCGACTCGAACTATCAAGCCTCGTGTGGGCCGATCACTATTACTGTGACTCCGATTACAGCCAATCTGGTGCTTACGCTTAGCCCGTCGACTATTTATACGGGAGGTTCAGTAACGCTCTCGGCCGCGGTGACTCCCGCTGCTGCAGGCGATACCGTTACTTTCCTGAACGGTACGACAACGATTGGCACCGGTGTTACGAATGCGGCAGGCGTGGCGACCTATGCGTTGACGGCTGGGGCGACGGTTGGTACGGAGTTGCTTTCGGCCAGCGTGCCGGCAACTGGGAATTACTCATCCGCCACGAGTGCGATCAAGACGCTCAATGTAGTGAACCCCGTGTCGCTGGTATTGCCTACGACGACGATTGAGATCACACACGGCACTTCTGGGACGGTAACCTTCGCCGTGCAGCCGGGCGGCGGGTACGTTGGTGCGGTGAACCTTAGCTGCGTTACCTCCGCAAGCTATGTCACCTGCTCGCCGAAGACAGAGGTGGTAGGTGTGACCGGCCAGACGGCAACATCGGTGACATCGACGATCGGTGTGAACCTGACTGCGGCTGCGCTGGATCACCCAGGGAAGGGAGATAGCCCTTACTGGGCGATGCTGCTGCCTCTGGGGGTGCTTGGTCTGATCGGTACGAGGCGCCGGACGTGGCGAATTTCAGCTGCGCTGATTTTGCTGGCCGGCATCACTTTTGGAGGGCTCCTGGGATGCGCTGGAACGCCCTCCTCTGCGCCGACGGGCTCGCAAACGGTAACGTATACGGGCACCAGTGACGGGTTAACGCAGACGCTTGTCGTGACGGTCGTGATCGAGTAAGCCAGAGGAATTATGGCCGCCACGTCTCCGACGTGATGGACTTCGTTGCAGAGCGTTGTTGCGGGGTTAGAGTGCGGAGATGTTCGCGAACTTGAACATGCTCTTTCGCAGATGCCACGGAGTGGTCTGCGAAAGAGCTGTTCGATAGGGGGCAGCAGGCTGCTGCATAGAGACGTGCACGATCATGCGTAGGATTCGTCGATGTACTTCAGGCGCTCTTCCACTCTTAGGAGGCGGCTAGCTACGTAATCCCTGCAACCTGAACCAGCGGAAGACTAACTCCAGGTCTGATTCAGAAATACTGGCCGATCACTATTGGCCGAGCTAGCGAATCGCTATGGAGCGATTAGTTTTCTCGAGGAAGGGAACTCTCGAAGCATTGCAAGTGACTTTTCATTGCTAGACGAGCTTGCTGCGGGTCTCGTCCAAGTATTGCCGCGAAGACACTCTCGTGGTCAAAATGTACGTTGTTGTGAGCTTGCTCCAGTTGAGCTTGGTAGCACAACTGGCTATGTTTTGGCGCAAACATCTCTTTCCATAAGCCACTCACAATACTGGTTAGTACTTCGTTCTTAGATATCTCGGCGATCTCAACATGAAAATCATGGTCTAAACTCAGCGCCTGGCTTTTGTTGTGGGCGCTTTGCTTCATTCGCTGGAGCGCTCTTTCGAGTTTGTGGAGGTCGGTAGTGGATGCGAAGGCCGCCGCGAATGAGGCTGTGGTTCCTTCGATTAGAATGCGGGCTCTCAAAATTTCGAGTAGGCTCGGTCCCACGTGCAGGTTGGGAGAGATAGGCGTAGGCTCGCAAACGTAAGCCCCAGAACCCAATCGAATTTCCAAAAGACCCTTCACCTCCAGAGCGACAAGAGCTCTTCGGAGGGACGGACGGCTAACGCCACAAATTTTTGCGAGATCCATTTCCCCAGGGAGACGAGTTCCGGGTTCCAGACCTTCGCTTTCGATATAGCGAGAAATGCGAGTCCCAATTTCGTGATAGGACCTCGGGCTGCGCGACACTACTGGCATTTGCCTCCCCCAGAGTAAAAGGCGCTCAAAAGCAACTTTATCTATAGCTGGCAACGTTGCCAATTATAGTGATCCTGAGGCAGAACGCAAATGTACACGGCGCTCTATGCGTCCCCGGTAGTATCGGGCGTCTGAATGATGAGTGACTTACCGCTGTTGAGACCCAACCCTCCGATCCAGCCAGAAAGGTATTAGGAAAGCGTAAACCTTTGGATTCTTCAACATAAGCTATATGACTACAGGTTGTTGCGCTGCTCTAGGCGGAAGTGCAGCCCAAAGAGCGTTGATCCGAACAGTTCAAAGTTGATAGAGGGTGATGATGTTTAAAATCGGCAACGTTGCCGATTTATCTTGACAGTGCCTATTGGAGAGCACTAAAAACTCTCGACTCATGAAATCCGAAAAGCAAGTAGCCAATGCAGGAGTGCCATCAGGAGATGGGCTCAGATGCAAGAAGCAACAGACTCTGGGCTTTCAGGGGATGGGCCATCGCAGATGGGCATCGCAGCCAATCTGGAAGAAGGACTCATAGATACAACCGAAATCAAAACTCTTTGGAGAACGTATGACGCAATTTGAGAAAGCAAGCCCGCGTAGCGGAAGCAGTTTGTCGATCAAGTCTCGACTCGGCTTCCTGGCTGGTCAGGCGTGGACGTGGCTGACTATTCTGATCCTTGTTATCGCAGTGTCCTTTGGAGCGAAAGCTCAGATGGCTGGTGCCGGGGCAATCTCCGGTACAGTCACTGACCCGACAGGTGCGGTTATAGCGAATGCAACTGTTAGTGCAACCTCGGTTGCCACGAATGTGCATACTACCCGCACTACTACCAAGTCGGGTGACTTCAATATCACTCCGCTTACCCCCGGGATCTACACGATCACGGTGACGGGCAAAGGTTTTGAAAAGTACCAGCAGCAAAATGTCACGGTAAATGCTTTGCAAACCGTCGGGGTTAATGTCAGGCTGACGGTCGGCGGGGATGACACTATCATCAACGTAACCGATGCGCCTCCTCTTTTGGATACGACCAGCGCGCAGGTCGGCGGCGTGATGGACAACGAGATGTACTCCAGCCTCCCGCTCTTGATGGGCGCGAGCGGTCAGCCCGATCAGCGGCGCGCTACTGACTTTGCCTATTTGATGCCCGGCGTGCAAAACACGTATGCGGCCTCAGCCGGCGGCAACCCTACTGATGCGACAGGAGCCGCGAATGGCGGCAATCCCAGCGGTGGAACCTCTGAGATCTACATCGATGGCATTAATCTGCCGGAGGGAGACGGTGTTGGCGATCCGCGTTACACCTGGACAGCTATTGGCGTTGATGCGGTCGACCAGTTCCAAGTTGCGACGGCAGGCTACTCGGCACAGTATGCCGGTCAGGGTGTACAAAACTATTCTGTTAAGTCCGGCGGAAACCAGATTCACGGCTCGCTCTATGAGTACATTCGCAATACCGCGCTGGATGCTTGGGCTCCCTCTAGCAAAATCCCAACCTATACTGGCGCGCAAGTGCCACCGGGCGGTGCCTGTACCAGCGCTGCGTTGTCGGCGTCGACCAGTTGGTGTGCGCTAGGCGGCGTAAAGCCTACGGAAGTTATGAATGAGTTCGGTATCGTGATCAACGGACCGATTATCAAGAACAAGCTTTTCCTGTTCTACAACTACGGGCAATATCGTTACGCAGCAGGACCCAAACCTCAGGTTCAGACTATCCCAACGCTTGCCATGATGGGGTATTCGCCATCAATGGCACCTCTGGGCTACGCCGACTTCAGCGGATATGCAACGACGAATGGCAAAGCGAACTGCATGATTGGGTCAACAACCAACCCTTGCTACGATGTCTATGATCCGGGATCACAGACTGTACCCAACTGCGTGAACGCTGCTTGTCAGCGAACGGCTTTTCCGGGCGATCACATTCCTGCCGGTCGTTTTTCTACCGCTGCGAACTATATCAACCAATTCAGACTGCCGTATTCGGCGCAAGCCAATCAGAACTCCTATGGCAACAACACCACTGTTGGGTATGCAAGCGGATTGAATAATTGGTATCAGACGGGGCATCTGGACTACGACCAAAGTGAGAAGAACCGGATTAGCCTAGTCGTCGCCTTCGGTCGTCAGTCTGTTGCGGGGGGCTACGATCTTTCCGGGGGAGCAGCTAACTCGCTGCCCCCGCCGTTTAATACGAATCAGTTTTATGCCCCGACTACCAACGTAGATATTCTCAAGGATACCTACACCATCAACGCACACCTGGTGAATCAGGTAGCCATTGCGTATGGGCGCTACAAAAGTTTGGATTCTAACCAGAACCAGAAGCCAATCTACAGCGCGGCCGCGACGGGCTTGCTGAACACGCCTCCGGGGCAGGCTACCATTGGTTTCCCCGGCATCTCCTTCACCGGCGGTTTAGACTCTCCGACCAATGAGGGTGGCTATAACTGGCACGGGAATGTCAACAATACCTATACGGTTATGGACAACCTGCAGGTGGAATACGGTAAGCACAACTTTACCTTCGGCGGACAGACGGTCGAGGTGCAATACAACTCCTGGACGAGCACCAATGCTACGCCGCTGACCTATACCTTCTCTGCCTCTCAAACGGAAGGCTACAACGCCTCAGGAGCAGGGCTTACCACTGGATCCTCCTTTGCCAGCTATATGCTTGGCTCGGTGAGCAGCAGCAGTGTTACTCTCAGCCCGGAGTGGGGAGCACGCTGGTTTAGCCCCTCTTTTTGGGCAGAGGACGACTATAAGGTGAACTCCAGGCTAACCCTCAATCTAGGCTTGCGCTGGGATCTTTTCGGTTCCATTCATGAGGCTCATGACCAGATGACATGGCTCAACCCAAGCGGATCCAACCTGAACACGGGAAACTACGGCACGCTTTCTTTTGCCGGAGGCGTAGCCGGGAATGGTCCCTATACAGGGTTACATACGCCTTCTGCGATGTGGTTCAAGAACCTTGCGCCACGCGTTGGATTGGCCTATTCCCTCGACAGCAAAACCGTCATTCGCGCCAGTTACGACGTGGCTTTCGCTCGTGGAAACTGGACCGCCGGAGGTGGAGGTCAGAAACTGCCTTCGCAGATGGGACTTATTCCTTCGGCATCGGCCCCGGGCGGCGTTAGTAATGCTCCTTCTTTCTATTGGGATGCGAGCTCCTGTTCGGGTGGAGTCGCCATGGACGGCTTTACGCACTGTGGTTGGACAGGATCGATATCGAATCCTTCGATTGTGATTGCTCAGCAAGTTGCGGCCGGTAATATGCCAGTCGGAGCTGGCTTGGCTGAGTTCGGCACAGCAGAAACCGCTTTGGAAAAGAATACGAATAACGGGTCGCCCGCATATTTCGATCCGTACCTCGGATCACGCTCTCCCGAGTACATCAACTGGACCTTTGGAATACAGCGTGCCTTGACCAAGAATATGACCGCAACTGTCACTTATGTTGGCAGTCAAGGTCACTTCATCAGCGTCTCTGGTGCTAACTACACAAGAAATAACGGTCTTCCTCAATCCATGATTGCGCTTGCTGGATACGCTCTCCCCAGTAGCACTGCGACGACGGCAGCGCCATGCACTGGAGCCGGATGCCAGTATTCGCTTCTAGGACAGAAGGCGACTACCACCAATCTCGCGCTGGCACAGGGATTTGGCTTTACCCCGCCCAATCCTTACACCAGCGCCTCTAACTACTATGCAAGCAACGCCGTGTCTCAGTATTACTCGCGCTTCCCGCAGTACAGTGGCGTTAGCGATCAGACCAGCTTTGTGGGTAACGAAAACTGGAACGCGCTTGAAGTAAGCGTTCGGCAACGTCTCTCGAATGGCCTGAACGTCATGGTTAACTACACATGGTCGAAGGGGATTGATGATCTGGGGACTTTCCGTATCTCAGGCAATAACCGAGCCGACCGTTCTCTTTCTGCGGCAGATCAACCGCAAAGCCTTACAGCGACTGCGGTGTATCAGTTGCCTGTTGGTCGCGGTCACTGGGGAGGTGACAGCGTTGTGTATAGCGCCATCGTCAGTGATTGGACTGTTTCCGGTATCGGCGTCTATCACTCCGGACTTCCGATTCTGGCCACGGCTAGTGGCTGCGCAGGCAGCGGTATCCTGGGCACGTGCATGCCGAATGTTGTTAAAGGTCAGTCTGGTCGTCAGTACAAATATGGCAAGACTAAAGCCGGTGCCAACATTAGTTGGGATCCGAACAATCCCAATTTTATTGGCAAAGTTCAGTACATCAATCCCGCTGCCTTTACGGTGACCGTTGCCGGCACTTGCGCAACGGATAATTCAACGGGGGCTTACCACACCAGTGTCCCCAACCAACAGCAATATAACGTTTGCAGCGGCCCTGAAGATTATGTCCCGGGCAATGCGGGTCGTGTGGCACCTATACAAGGATTGTGGGCTCAGCCTACCTATAATCTGGATTTGGCCATCAAGAGGACTTTCCCGCTACCTCGCAAGATGAAGCTTGCCTTTGGAGTCGATATGACGAATGTTGCGAATCACGTAGTGTACAAGGGACCGAGTGCCGTTGTGGCTGCGGGCGCCAATGCAACGTTTGGTGCAATTACTGCTGTGGCTAACTCGCCTCGTGACGTTCAAGGATCGGCACGCATTATCTGGTAAGACGCTGTTACTTCAAAACCAATGGGAGGAGTTGGGAAATCCAACTCCTCCCATTTGCTGTGAATGCAACTGCGGTAGTGAAGCAACGCAGGCCTACGTGGGTACTCTGAATATCTATGCGGCGAATATAGCTATAAGGAGAGCTATATTCTCGCCACAGAGCGGGATAGGAAGGTTGCCGACTCTCTTGGAATGAAGCCTATTATGCTCCTCGGAAGCATAGTAGCTGCACCTTCAGTTGCGACTAAAAGGATCGGTGGTTTTGCTCAGCTGGACGTCTGCACAGATAGAGCAGGTCGGGCAGGATCCAAGCATCCGCGAGCGAAGTTAGGGGTGGGATACCGATGCAGGCATCGTTCGTGTTGAAGAAGTCCTCACCACTCGTGTCCGACACGGTCGGTCTGGTGCGATAGGGGTTGCTTGTTGCTGAAGACGATGGCGAAGCAGGCCTGAAGTTGGAACATCCCGTTCCTGCGGGATGATGCGCAGGAACGGGATGTCGGTTGACGTTAGTATGTTCTCGATGAGCTAGAGCTATTTATTCTAGGGAGTGTTGAAGCTCCACTCCTGTGAGTATCCACTGGTGAAGGCGGTCTGATCGAGTTCCACGTCATTGCCTGAACTGCCTCCGACCACTGATAAAGACAGACCGCTGCTGACCGCGTTGAGTTCGTAGTAGCCGGAGCCAACAGAGGTGACTGTCCACTGCTGGTTGTTGTAGCCGTTGGCCGACCATTGATCGATGAGGCTGCCGCTGGACATCGAGTTGGCGTAGACGTCGAGGTTGTAAGTGCTGGTTACGTTGGTGAGGGTGATGATGTTGTTGCCCAGATTGTGAACGACCCATTGCTGGTAGCTGGCGTTGGTATTGGTGACCTGCTCCATGATCGTTCCCTGCGAGGTCGAACCGCTGGGATTGGTGACTGCCCGACCGTCGTAGCGGTTGAGGATCACATACGTGCCATCCGCGATGGGAGATGGCGACACCGACGTGGGCACCCAGCCATCCGAGCCAGCTAAAAAGGTGTCTGGCGCGTACTGCGAGACCTGGGAGGAGGTGAGGTAAACGGCATATTTCTCGCGCTCCTTGTCGGTGTAACCGATGGCTCCAGAGCCGGCGGAGCCGTACTCGGCATAGTAGGACGTTGGCAGGTTATCCGTGCTTCCCGGGTTGAATTCGATCCAGCCAGCTGAATTGATTGGTGCCTGCAGGTTGCTGTTCACCACGGCTACATACGCCAGGCTACCCCATGGCCGACCCAGATAATCGTTGGTCATGCCCGTTGCGGGACTGCTCGCGATTGTGCTGTTCCAGAACACGTAGCCGCTCAGGTATCCACCTGTAAAGTGTCGGTTCTGCGCCGTCACCGTTGTCTCGCCGCTCAACGAACCGTTTTCGTCGATCTGGATCGAGCAGTTATCGAACACGGCAGCACCGTCCCCGAAGATGAAGTCTACATTGCCTTCGATATACACGCCATAGAAGTACTCTCGCGCCTGGTTGCAGTAGGTGCTGTTGCAGCCGGCGCTGCCCGCGTACAGTGTGTCTTGCCGCCCGATGATGCGAGCGTTACGGATAACCGACTTGTCCGCGCTGATGTAAAGTGCCAGGGCTTGCTGCTCTGCGTTACCTTCCTGCGTATATGTGTTCTGGATCTGAAGGTTTTCAGCGTAGAAGCCGGTTGCGCCGTTGTCTACCTGTAGCGTAGACGACGCCTGGTCACTGCCCGAGATGGATGCCGCGCCGTCCGCAGTAAGAATGGTCGCGCTGGGGGCGGTGCCCTGGCCGATCAGAAAAACATTGGGGATGTTGATTGTGGTTTGGCCGGTGTAGGTGCCGGGTTCCACTTCGATGGTGCCGCCGGTGGAGGGCAGAGCATTGACCGCCGCTTGTAGCGTGGTGTAGTGATCGCTACCACTGCCGCCAAGGTAGACGATGGTTTGAGCGGACGCGCCGAGCGGCAATAGAAAGGCCGCTACACAGGAAAAAAGTCTTGCTCGAAGGTTCATGTTGTTTTCTCCTTTTCTGAAGAGCACACGGTGCCACCCGAAAGATGACACCGCGTGAGGCTAAGTTGTGCGATGGACCAGGCTGACCGGAGCAGT
>Ga0302314_10005916_pt1 | contig 22222 bp, 20 predicted proteins | sample III_Palsa_N2_3_FD_200533 | JGI IMG/M metagenome (GOLD analysis project Ga0302314, IMG submission 200533) | Peat permafrost microbial communities from Stordalen Mire near Abisko, Sweden - III_Palsa_N2_3 | ecosystem: Environmental > Terrestrial > Soil > Palsa > Peat permafrost | place: Sweden...
CCAGGTTGGCCCAGCCCGTCGCGATCGCCCATTCCGGCATGCCCGGACTCGCCCCGGCGAGGATCAGGCCTACCAGCCCCAGCTCGGTGAACTCCTCCTCGGCGATGTCGGCGACCGCCGCCGGGACTTCACCGAAGACGCCGGCCGGCGGCCGGGCCGTCACCCGCGGGTCGGTGATGCCGCTGCCTATGGGGACCCGGTTCACTCCGGTCAGCAGATACGGCGGCTCGTCCTGCGACGAGGCGACCACCTCGGCGCCGCCGATCCGGGCACGGACCCCGAGGGGCACCTGTTCCGTGATGACGAGCTCCCCGCGCAGCAGCGGGGCGACCTCGGTGATCGCGGCGATCAGGGCGTCGGCCGAGACCATGCTCAGCAGCTGCTCGCGGAAATGCTGCCGCAGCTCGTCCTCGCCCGGGGCCGTCCAGCCGGGCTGGCCCGCGTTACGGAACCGGGTGATCACCCATCTCAGGTGGGGCAGCGCGTGGCTTTCCTGGTCATGCTGGGCGCCGACGTGCTCCTTGAGCGCGGCCCAGGTCGGCTGCCCGTACTCCCGGGCCATCGCCGCCTGCGCGTCGTGGAGGGCTGGAAACTCGCCCTCGGCTACCCGGCGTTTCGCCTCGAGCTTCAGGTAGCGCAGGCTCGGGTGAACGGGCAGCGGACGGGAACCAGGCACGGCAGTCCTTCCCTCATGCCCGGGGTCCGCTACATCGGGCAGGAAAGAACTCGCCTCGATAACCGAAGTAAAAGCCGGTGAGCTTGCAGCTCTATCCGCGGACCTGGAGGCGCCCGGAACGCCGCTTAAATACTTACCCCCTCCCGGATACCCACGTCAATGCCGAGCCACCAGCGGCGCCTCGCCTCACATTCCGGCCGGCTGCCTTGTCGTACTGATGAGACGAACGCGTCATCTGGCGAACAGGAAGCTCAGGAGGCATCATGACGACCCCGGTTCCGGCGGCATCGTTCACTGACCCGGCATCGGCCGGGTCCCTGGAGCGGGCGGCCGCCGCGCTGACCGCGCACGGTTTCACGGTCGAGATCCTCGACGACGCCGGCGCCGCCCGGGCCCGCGTCAAGGACCTGATCCCCGAGGGCGCCCGCGTGGCCACCGCCGCTAGCGAGACCCTCCGCCTGTCCGGCATCGATGAGGACATCAACGCCAGCGGGCGCTACCAGGCCATCAAGCCCCGCGTCCTGGCCATGGACCGCTCCACCCACATGGACGAGATCCGGCGGCTGCTCGCCAGCCCCGACGTCATCGTGGGCAGCGTCGCCGCGGTCACCGAAACCGGCTCTCTCGCCGCCGCCTCAGGCAGCGGAAGCCAGCTGCCCGCCTATGCGGGCGGCGGAGCCCGCAGGCTGTGGGTCGTCGGGGCGCAGAAGGTGGTGCCCGACCTTCCCGCCGCGCTGCGCCGCATCGAAGACCACTGCCTGCCGCTGGAAAGCGCCCGCACTCAAGAGATCTACGGGTGGCCCAGCGCCATTAACTCCCTGCTCATCCTCAATGCGGAACCCTATCCCGGGCGCAGCACCGTCCTGCTGCTCCGCGAGGCCATCGGATTCTGACCGCTCGACCCGGGATCAAACCCCAACCCGGCCGGGGCCGAGCCCGGCGTCGGTCATGATCCGGTGGACCGTCTGGTCGAGAGACAGGTCCGCCGGAATGACGTACTCCGCGACGCCGGGCAGCAGGTCGAGGTCGCGGTACCAGTCACGCATCTCGGCCGCGCCGTACTCGGCGGCCTGAGGCTTGGTGGCGTGCCTGCGGAGGGATTCCTCGAATGAGACGTCCAGGTAGTAGCAGCACGTGCGGCCCGCGTGGTCACGGCGCAGCGCGGCGAGCATGTCGCCGTAGTGGTCGGCGTAGAGGATGCCCTCGACGATGGTGTGGAAGCCGTGGTCCAGGCAGTACCGGGCCGTCTGGTCGATGAGGCCGATGTTGGCGCCGCCGGCGATGTCGCGCTCGCGCAAGACGGTGCGCCGGAGATTGTCCTGGCCGACGATCGCGAGGCCGCGCCCGTAGCGCTCCCGGATCCCGGCGGCCATAGAGCTCTTGCCCGACGCGGAGTTGCCCCGGATAAGGATGAGCCGCGAGTCGGCCGAGCCGATGGTCACCCGCACGTTTGCCGGCCCTTACCGCGACTCCATCGCGGCCGGATCATGAAGAGGCTCTACGGTCACGGCGGTTCCGTAGGCGGCCACCTCGGACATGATCTGACCGATCTCGTTGCAGTCGAAGCGCATCGCGACGATCGCGTTGGCTCCCCGTGCCCGTGCTTCCCGCCACATCCGCTCGCGGGCCTGGTTCCTGCTGCTGGTCAGCAGCTTGGTGTACGCGACGACTTCGCCGCCGACAATCGCCCCGAACTGGGCACCCATAGTGGCGAACATGTTGCGCGAGCGGACGACGAGCCCGAACACGTCGCCGTGCACCTGGGTAATCCGGTACCCGGGGACCTCGTTCATGGTCACGATGAGCATCGGCACGCTGCAGCGAGCTTACTTCGCTGACGATCCCGCAGGCTGAGCAGCGGCGGAGGACGTGGCCGCCTCCGCAGGCGCAGTCCCACGATGTCGCGCGGGGATCGTCTTGCCTGCCGATGTGCCGGCACAGCAGGCACTGGACTTCGGTCACCTGCGCATGATGGCACACGCTCACGGGCCGATTCCAGGCGTGAAATACCCCATGGGGGTATAACTGTTAACGGGCCAGGAGTTGGCCGAGAAACGATAGGAAGAGGCGCATGCACGCGGTCCTGCACGCCCTGATCATCACCGGATCGATGACCTGGGAGATCACCTGGGCGCTGATCCTCGGGTTCGCGCTGTCGGCGGTGATCCAGGCGGTGGTGCGCCGGTCGACGGTGGTCCGGCTGCTCGGCGACGCCCGGCCGCGCACGCTGCTGGTCGCCGCCGGGCTCGGCGTCGCGTCGTCGTCGTGCTCGTACGCGGCGGTCGCGCTGGCCCGCGCGCTGTTCCGCCGAGGCGCGGACTTCACCGCGGCGATGGCGTTCGAGATCGCCTCGACGAACCTGGTGATCGAGCTCGGCGTGATCCTGGCCCTGCTGATGGGCTGGCAGTTCACCCTGGCCGAGTTCGCCGGCGGTCCGATCATGATCGTCATCCTGGCCGTGCTGTTCCGGATCTTCCTGCGCGACCGCCTGCTCAGCCAGGCCCGGGAGCAGGCCGGCCGCGGGCTGGCCGGCTCCATGGAGGGGCACGCCGCCATGGACATGTCCATCGCGGCCGAGGGCTCGTTCGCCCGGCGGCTGTTCTCCCGCGACGGCTTCACCTCGGTCAGCCACGTGTTCGTGATGGAGTGGGCGGCGATCATCAGGGACCTGGTGATCGGCCTGCTCGTGGCCGGGGCGATCGCGGCCTGGGTGCCGGACTCGTTCTGGCGGTCGTTCTTCCTCGCCGGGCACCCGCTGGCCGCGAAGCTGGGGGGCCCGCTGATCGGCCCGCTGGTCGCGGTCATCTCGTTCGTCTGCTCGATCGGCAACGTGCCGCTCGCGGTGGTGCTGTGGAAGGGCGGCATCAGCTTCGGCGGCGTGGTCGCGTTCATCTTCGCCGACCTGATCATCGCCCCGATCCTGAACATCTACCGCAAGTACTACGGCGCCCGGATGGCGATGTTCCTGCTCGGCACCTTCTTCACCGCCATGGCCGGGGCCGGGTACGTGATCGAGCTGGTCTTCGGCGGCCTCGGCTTGATTCCCAGCCGGGCCAGCGCGAAGATCCCCGACCAGGGCGTGTCCTGGGACTACACCACCTGGCTGAACATCGTCTTCCTGCTGCTTGCCGCCGCGCTGATCACCCGGTTCACCCGCACCGGCGGCGTCGCCATGCTGCGGATGATGGGCGGCGCCCCCGAGGAGGAAGGCGCCCCCGCCGGCCACGACCACCACGGCATGGGCGGCATGGACGCGTGAGCGCCGTCAGAGTCAGAGGCGGCGCAGCGCCGACTCCAGCAGCTCCTCGACCCGAGCGGTCATGCCCTCCGTATCCACGGCAACGCGCCCGCCGACCTGGACCGGAATGAACCGCGGCCAGGAATCACCGTAAGACGCGAACGCGTGCAGCTCCCACCAGGGATCGGTCACCCGGCCGGTCTCCGCCTCGTAGGCCAGCCGGAATCGCTCGGCCCACCCAGCCGAGAACAGCACGGCGAGGTTGAGCCGGCAGTGCCCCACGTCGATCTCCCGCGGCCCGGTCGACGCCACGCTCCAGTCGACGACCCCGGTGAGCCGGCCGCGGGCCCAGAGCAGGTTGAAGTGCTGGAAGTCGCGGTGGATAAAGACCGTGGGCCGCCGCGGCGGCTCCTGCTGGAGGATCCCGATCGCGGCCCGCCACAGTTCCGGCCGCCGGGCCGTGGCCGGCACCGTCAGGCGGTCCGGGTCGATCCAGCTCTCGAAGGCCGGCGCGCTGACCGGCGCGTCGTGGATCGCCGCCGCCTGGGCGGCCATCTGCCCAAGCCACCCGCCGGGATCCGAAGGCGTCAGGTACAGGTGCCCGGGCAGCCGGGACATCAGCAGCGACGGATGACGGCCAGCGTCCAGGCCGTCCACGGAAAGATCGATCAGCGCCGGCGCGGCCAGCCCGGCGGCACCCACGCCGCGGAGAATGTCGGCCTCCTGCTCGACCAGGCGCGTGAACTCCGGCGCCGCCTCCGCGTACTGCCGCAGCACGACAAAGACCCGCTGGCCGCCCCGCTCGGCGGTCAGCCGATGCACAGCCGCGATGGTCCCGCCGGTCATCCGGCGCACCCCGACAACCCGGAACCCGCGCCCCAGCGCCCGCTCGACCCACGCCACCGCGTCCGGTGAAGGTTTCCGCCGCCGAAACTCCACAGCTGGCTACTCTGACGCCAGCCTCAGCCCCGGCGCAACTAGCCGAAGATGTCTGCCGCGGTCACGACGATGATGTCGTCACGTCCTTCGGGCAAGTGGGTGACCGCTTCGCGGGCGCAGAGCGCGTAGACGAGGTCGTCGGCGAGCGGCAGTCCGGACTCGATCGCCTTGCGCTCCAGGCCGCGCAGTAGCCTGGAGCCGTTAGCCGACACCGCCCATTTGGCCTCGCCGACCAGTGACACCGTCCTTGCTCCGCCGGTGAGAACGACGGCGTCGAGCTCGCACTGATCCTCGTCGCCTCTGCTGCCCGGCTTCCAGAACTCGCCAATTCCCGCGGCGGGACGCAGCCTCGCGTCCTCCTGCGCGACCGTCACCAGATGCCTGCGGAATGCTTCCTCCCACCGGGGACCCATGAAACCGCTGAACCCGTCCTCGATGATCTCGGCGACGCCGGATCCGATGCCCCAGACGATGTACTCCCGGAAGGGCTCGACGAGCGACAACCAGAATCCCAGGAAGTTGTCGGTGATCCGGTAAACCGCGCGCCGCGCGTCGGATTTCGAACGTACCGGCTGGATGCGGCTGATCAGGTCCAGGTCCTGGAGCGCCCGCAGAGCCCTGGTCGGGTCAGCGCCGATCGCGGTCTTTATCTCGGAGAAGCTCGTATGGCTGGTGGCGATCGCCCGCAGGACCTGCTCGGGGATGCGCTCGCGTCGGCCGCCGGCGAAATCCTCGGTCGCGAGGACGAGCTCTCCCTCGTTGAGCAGGATGCCCTGCTCGGTGCAGACAAGCCGCTCAAGGTTGTCCTGGAAGGACGTGTGGTCGTCCCACAGATTGAGATAGTAAGGCGTCCCGCCGCACACGCCCCAGGCCTTGGCCCGCTCGGCTGGAGGCAGGCCCTGCAGCATGAGCGCTGACTCGCCCGGCGTAAACGGGCGGAGATGCAGCCGAAGAGTGGCCCGGCCGAAAAGCGGGGCGCGCTCGGCCTGAAGCGCCTCCATCGCCCGGACGGCCGAGCCGGTGAGCAGCAGCCGCAGCTTGGAGTCCGCACCGACCTCCTCCCAGACGGCGCGAAGAGTGCTCTCGATGTTCGGCTCGGCCTGATGCAGCTCGGCGAATTCGTCTATGACCAGCAGCAGCGGCTCGTCCTCGGCCGCGTTGGCGAGAACGCGGAACACATCGTCCCAGTCGCTGAACGGCGTCCTAGTCAGATCGCGGTGCACGGTGCTCACCAATGGATGCGCCCGCTCGGAAAGGTGGCGAAGCTGTTCGCGGGCCGACTGGTTGCGGGCGATATGGAAGATCACGCGCTTGTCCCGCGCCCAGTGCGAGATGAGGTACGACTTGCCGATCCGGCGGCGCCCCCAGATCACGCCCAGCTGCGGACCCGTCCGCAGCCACCACTCGTCGAGCGCGGCCAGTTCCCGGCGCCTGTTCACGAAGGCCATACACCAGAATAACATACGATGAACGTAGGCTACGATCATTGCTTGCTACGATGATCGTAGCCTATGTCCGCGCACCGGGTACTTTTCCGGCCCGGCCATGATCACCGTGTCGGGGATCAGGTCCCGGGACGGCCGGTCGCTGAGCACGCCCGGTCCCATCCGCAGCGGCAGGCCCGGCGGCACCGCGATGAGGTCGCGCAGGATCTCGACGGCGAGCTCGTCAATCCGGGGCCGCATTCGCGCGCGCCTGCTCCAGGGCATCGATGGTGTCGCGGGTGTGCTGATCGTCGGGGCCGCGCAGCCGCAGCCACGCTTCCAGGTTCTCCTCGTGCCGGGCGATCGCTTCGTCGTAACGCCCGAGCGCCGCGGTCGCGCGGGCGAGGGCATGCCGGGACAGGAGGGTGTCAGGGCTGTCCGGGCCGAGGATACGGAGGCGTTCTTCCAGGCTGGACTCGAGCAGGTCCCGCGCCTCGCGGTGCCGCTCCATGGCCAGGTAGGTGAGGCCAAGCGCGTAGCGGGAGACGAGGGTGTCCGGGTGATCCCGGCCCAGTACCCGGAGCCGGGTGCTGAGCGTCTCCTCGTGCAGCTGGGCCGCGTCCGCCAGCCGGCCGACGTCCGCGTAGCAGGCACCGAGGTTGGTCGCCGAGTTGAGGGTGAGCTTGTGCTCGGGGCCTTCAACCCGCTTCCAGGCCTCGTAGATCTCTTCGTGCATCTCGGTCGCCTTGTCGAGCCACTGGCCGAGGCGGTACTTGAAGGCCAGGTTGGCCCGGACGAGCAGCGTGTCGGCGTGATCCGGGCCGACGGTAGCCAGCCGCTCCGCCAGGGTCTGCTCGTCGAGCCCGATCGCCTCGTCCAGCTGCCCCGCCCGCGACTTGGCCGCCGCGAGGTTGACCCGGGACTCGAAGATGCCGCGGTGGCCCGCTTCGAGCACGCGCTCGCGGCCCCGCAGCGCCTGCTCGAACCGGACCGCCGACTCCGCGAACCGGGCCGCCGCGTAGTGGGTCGAGCCGAGGTCGTCGAGCGTCTCTAGCGTGTCGGGATCGTCATCGCCGAAGAGCCGGCGGCGGGCGGCCAGGTTCAGCTCGCACAAGCTGACCGCCTCGGCCAGCTGGCCCGCTTGCAGGCGGGCGACCGCGAGGCTCTCCCGCGCGGCCAGCGTCAGGCGGTCATCCGGGCCGAGGTACGGGTGAAGGCAGTCCGCCAGTACCTGCTCGCCGATGCTGATCGCCCGGCTCAGGTCGGCCGCCTCGGCCAGCTGACGCACCGCCCAGATCCTCGCCCGCAGCAGCCGGGCGCGCGGGTCGGGACCGATGCCATCGCGCGCGGCGGCGGTGTCGGTCGTCGCGCTCCAGGCGGCCTCGACCTGCGCGACGAGCCGGCCGCCTTCGGCGCGGCGCGCCCAGGCCTCGTCCGGAGGGAACAGCCGCGTCTCTAGCAGGTCAAGGGCCTCGGCTACCGTCCGCGGCCACCGCCCGTCCAGCTGGTCCCGTTCGCGCAGAATCCGGCCGAGAAGCCGGTGCATGATCAGTTCTTCGCCGCTCAGCGACCAGGTCAGCATTGACCCGGCCACGCACCGCTGCACCGCTTCATCGACGGTGTAGGCCGACGTCGCCAGGTGGGAGAGCAGGTCGCGTCGCACGCCCGCCGGGGACAGCACGGCTGTTACCCGCAACAGCCGCCCGGTCAGGCCGTCGGCCGTACCGCCGGCCGCCGCCTCGGCCGACTGCACGGAGAACAGCAGTGCCGCCGCGACGCCCTTGGCATAGCCGCCGGATATGGCGGGCAGGAGATCGGCAGTGGCCATATCCCGCAGGCGCTGGCGGTACGCGGGGTAAGACAGCCGCTGCACCCGGATCACGGTCGCTGCCTGCGCTAGGGCCAGCGGCAGGTCGCCAAGCTCCTCGGCCAGCTCGCTCGCCCCGGCCAGGTCGGTGAGCGTCGTCCGCTCGGCCAGGAACCGTACCGACTCGTCCCTAGTGAACCCGGGCACGTCCACCGCCAGGCCGAGATGATCACTGAAGGCCTGGTTGGTGGAGGTGATCACGATCTGTGTGCCGCCCGCCGCCGGCAGGAACGGATCCACGTCCTGCGGACTAGTCGCGTTGTCGAGCACGAGCAGGCCGTCGGCCGCGCGGGACTGCAGGTGATCGCGCAGGCGGCGGGCGGAGGCCTCCGAGTCGCCGCGCGGGTCGGCCACGCCCAGCCGCCCGGCCACCGCGGCCAGGCCAGTCACCATCGTGCCCCGCGACTCCGCGTCAATCCAGCCGATCAGGCCCCACCCCGCCCGGATCCGCTCGCGGGCGTAGGCGGCGGCCAGTTGCGTCTTGCCGACTCCGCGCAGTCCGGTCACGGCGCACACCACCGCCACCGGGCCGGCCGCCGCCGCGTCCGCGAGTACGCCGACAAGACCGCGGACCACGAAGCCGCGCGGTTCCCGCGGCACCTGCCCGATGACCAGTTGGTCCGGGATCACGCCGTCCGCGGCGCCACCGGGCCGGTCGGCCGTCCCGGCCGACGGACCGGCCGACGGACCGGCCGCCCCGCCTCCCGGGCCACCATGGCGCCCAGCCGGCAGCCCGGCCGCACGAGTAGCCTCGACTGCCAGCCGTAGCTCGCCCGGATCCAGCCCGACCCCGAATCTGCTCCGCGCGACCTCAAGGAAGCGCAGTTCCGCACGGTCCAGCCCGCACACGGCCGCGAGATCGCGCAGCCACTCCGCCCGGAACCGCTGCGGCTCCGCCCCCATGGCCGGGGTCATCGTGGCGGCCAGGCTTCGCTGCGTGCTGACCAGGTTCCGGTCGCCCCGCGGCAGGCGGGCCGGATCGACGCCAAGCCGGCAGGCCAGGATCAGCCACCCGAACATCGACTGAGTCGGGAGGTGGTGCCCGTCCCTCATCCGGTACTCCGGCGACGGCCGGGCCACGCCCGAGCCGTAGACGGCGTCTACCAGCTCAGGCGCGCGGGTCGCCACCATCCACACCAGGTAGTTCCCGAAGCCGTACAGCCCCGATGGCACCTCGAGCCCGCTGCTCGCGGCGGCGAGTTCCTCGTCCGAAACAAGGTCCATGACAACAGTGTCCGCGCTGTGCGCGCCCAGTGCATCCGGGGAAACGCGGAGTACGCGACACGTGCAATTTTGTGCAACGGTGCGCGAGGCCTCAGCCGACTAGACAAGGCAGTGGGCCGTCCGTTCACGGCCAGCCCGGGAACGTGAGACACCACAAGACAACGCGAGAAATGGACTCCGCCATGGGTCAGCAGAACGTAAGCAGCCGGACGAGGCCCGGCCGGCGCGCGTGCGCCGTTCTCTCGGCCACGCTGGTGGCCGCCGCCGCCGTCGCCGTCGGCCTGTCCGGTACCGCCGAGGCCGCACCGGCACCGACCGCGCAGCTGTCATTCTCCCCGGCTACGGTCAGCGCCGGCACCGATCCCCAGATGACGTACCTGAGCCAGAACGTCCCGTCCGGCGCGCTCCTGTACCTGCAGGAGTCCGCGGACGGCGGCGGCCAGTGGAAGACCATCGACAAGACCACGGCCACCCAGGCCACGGCGAACCTCGCGCCCCAGCCCGCGGGCGATGACGAGTTCAGGATCGTCATCACCGACAACGGCACCGTGCTGGCCACGTCGTCCGCGGCCTCGCTGACCGTCACCAGCGCGGGCGGAGCCACACCAACTCCGCCGGCCACGCCACACCCGCCAACCCCCACCGCGACGCCGTCCAGCTCGGGCGTGCCGTGGATGACGACGGTCGTCAAGGAGGTCTGGAAAACGGCCGTCGAAATGATCCTGGCCTGGATCATCTCGCTGTTCTAGGCCGGGAACGCTTCGACGCCGCGATCGGGCGGCCTGAGCCGGAGGGGTGCTCAGGCCGCCTGAAGCGGCAGGGCGTCGGCGGCGAGGGTGACGACCGGGACGGCGATGCGGTCGAGCTCGGCGGTCAGCTTGGGGGAGGCGCCGACCAGCAGCAGGCACTGCCCGGCCTGCTCGAAGGCGACGGCGGGGGCGAGGATCTCCCGGGCGAACACGCGCGGGCTGCCGACGTCGACGGCGCTCAGGTCGATGATGACCATGTTGCTGCACGCGGCCAGGTGGCCGAGCGACTCGGCGAGCCGGCGCAGCGTCGGCCGGTCAAGCGTTCCCGCCGGGCGAAGGGTAGTGGTGAGCCACCCGACCTGCTCGCGTGCCGTGCTCCCCGCCATCGTCATTGTCATCGTCGCACTCCGTTTGCGCTCGAAGGCATTCGGTCCGTACGTCCTTCAGTCTGGCCTTACTTGTTCAACGACGCCTGTCCGAAACCTCAGCGATACCTCAGAGCGCCAGCCGAAAACGTCACGGCGCGGGCCAGATCAGCGTGTCGCCCTTGTAGATCGCCTTGATGTACGCGTCGTCGAACCACCCTTCCGCCACCGGAGCGGTCACGCTGGCGGGAACGAGCGAGAACTGGTGCAGCATGGCCGTGACCGCGGCCACGTTGGGCGGCGAGATCCCGCCCAGGGGCTCGCCCGGCGTCGGGTTGGCCGCAACGACCGAGGTCTCGGTGTTCCAGATGGCCGTGTTGAGCTTGGTGTTGTAGGTGGTGCCGCCGGACAGCGCGGCCGCGTACCCCACGCACTGGGCGACGTTCGCCGGGCTGGACGTGCAGTACGCGTAGGCGTGCAGCGCCGCCCGCAGGAGGTCCTCCACCGCGGTCGGGTGGGCCAAAGCGAACGCGGGATTGACCGCCATCGCCCCGAGCGAGCTCGGGATGCCGTACTTGACCGGCTGCCAGACGGTGACCTTGTACCCGGCCTCCTTGAGCTGGTTCGGCTCGTTGGACACGAAGCCGGTGAGCCCTTCGATGCCGCCGGCGTGCCGGGGCAGCACGGTGGGGTCGTAGCCCTCCTTGACCACGTGCAGCGAGCTGAACGTCACCCCCGACTTGACCAGCATCGCCTCGACCGCGGCCGGGAAGTAGCCCTTGTCGCCGATGGTCGCGCCGTCGAGCTGGGTCAGCTTGGTGATGTTCGGGTTGGTCATGAGGACGTCGAGGCCGGCGTCGGAGTAGGAGGAGACGCCCTCGACGTCGACGCCGTTGGCCCGCGCCTGGATGAGGTCCTGCTCGGCCAGCCCGGCGATGTCGGCCTGGCCGCTGGCCAGCAGCTTGCTGAGCTGGGCGGTGTCGCCGTTGCCGGGGACCAGGGCCACGTTCAGGCACAGGTCGCTGAAGTAGCCCAGCTTGCTCGCGGCCACGTACTCGAGGATCGACGCCGAGGCCTGGTAGTAGTACCCGGACAGGTAGGTGATCTTCCCGGCCGCCTTGTTCTCCGCGCACCGCGCGGCGGAGATCGAGGAGGAGGCGGCAGAAGAAGCAGCGACAGCAGCAGAGCCGCCGCCAGAACCGCACGCCGCCAACCCGAACGACAGCAAAGAAACGGCCAGGGCGAAGCACGGGACCGTTCGCTTAAATCGCATTTGTTTTTCCTCAGCTCTCATGCCAGCGCAGCGCCTGGCGCTCAGCAAGCGTAATCACCAGCATCAGCAGTACGCCCATCACCGCGAGGACGAAGATCGCGGCGTAGACCACCGCCAGTTCGTTCATCGACGAGGCCACGCTGATCACCGAGCCAAGCCCGCCGACCGAGCCGGAGGCGGACAGCTCGGCGACCACCGCGCCGATGATCGACAGCGGCGCGACGATCCGCAGCGCGGCGAACAGGTAGGGCAGCGCGCTCGGGACCCGCAGGTGCACCAGCAGCTCAAGACGTGACGCCTTCATCGTCTGGTACACCTGCAGCATCGGCACCGGCACCGACCGGAGCCCGGCCGTCGTGTTGATCAGGATCGGGAAGAAGCAGATCAGCGAGGTGATGATGATCTTGGGGGCCGGCCCGAAGCCGAACGCGACGACGAGCGGCGGGGCGATCGCCACCAGCGGCGTCACGTTGAGCACGACCGCGACCGGCAGCACCGCCCGCCGGGCCACCGGCGCCTCGCTCATCAGCACGGCCAGGGCGAACGCGACGACGAACGCCAGCCCCAGGCCGATGACCGCCTCACCCAGCGTGATGCCCGCGTTGTGCGCGTAGTAGGACAGGTGCCCGGACAGCGCGGAGAAGACCGACGGCAGCGGCGGCAGGAAGTACGGCATCGCGTGCGCGCCCCACTGCCACAGCCCGCCGAAGATCGCCAGCAGCACGGCCAGCGGCAGCCAGAACGCCGGCCGGATCCAGGCCAGCGGGAGGCTACGCGGCATCGGGGGACCGCCAAGCGCCGCGCAGCTTCTCCCTGATCAGGTCCTCGTACTCGTGGAAGCCCCGCTCCGCGAACACCTGCTGGCCGCGCGGCCGGGGCAGCCCGATGTCGACCGACTCGACGATCCGCCCGGGGCCCGCCGCCATCACCACGACGGTGTCCGACAGCCGCACCGCCTCGGCGATGTTGTGGGTGACGAACAGCACGGTGGTCGACCCCTCGCCCCACAGCTCGAGGAGCTGGTCCTGCAGGCTCTCGCGGGTGAACTCGTCGAGCGCGGAGAACGGCTCGTCCATCAGCAGCACGTCGGGCCGCAGGCCGAAGGCCCGGACGATGGCCGCCCGCTGCCGCATGCCCCCGGACAGCTGGGACGGGAGCTTCTCCAGCGCGTCGCCGAGACCCACCTTGCGCAGCAGTTCGCGCATGTCCGGCGGGCCGGAGTCGCGGGCAGCCAGGCCCTCGATGCGCGCCCGCTGCCGGGCCGCGCCCCGGTTGATCTTCTGCGGCAGGGTGACGTTGCGCAGCACCGACAGCCAGGGCAGCAGCGCCGGGGCCTGGGGCACGAACCCGATGAGCTTGGCCGCGCAGGCCTCGTCCGGGGTGACGCCGTGCACCGCGACGGTCCCGCGGTCGGCCGGCTCGAGCCCGGCGACCAGGCGCAGCAGGGTCGACTTGCCGCAGCCGCTCGGCCCGATCAGGCTCACGAAGCGGCCGGCGGCTATCGCCAGGTCAACCCCGTCCAGGGCCACGGTCGCGGCCGGGCCGTCGCCGTAGACCTTGCGGACGGAACTCAGCGCGATCGCTGCGGTTGGCATAGACCGAGTAAAGCAAAGTCAAGATCGTCATAGTGAACGGGCCGTTGATTTCCCCCGTCCCCCCATGACCGTCAGTGCAAGTAGGCGCCCCCGTCGACGACGATCGTCTGGCCGGTGATGAACGCCGCGGTCGGGCCGGACAGGAAGCGGACCGCGCCGACGATGTCGTCGGGCACCATCTCCCGGCCGAGGATCCGGCCGGAGGGGGCGTTGCGCCGCATCTTCTCCACCTGGTCGGCGTTGTGTTCCACCCCCTCGGTCACGGTGAAGCCCGGGGCGACCGCGTTCACCAAGATCCCCTCGGTCCCCAGCTCGCGGGCCAGGGCCTTGGTCATGGCCAGGATCGCGCCCTTGCTGCTGGTGTAGTGGAGCAGGAAGGGCACGCCCTTGAACGCGGTGGTGGAAGCGATGTTGATGATCCGGCCGCCGCCGCGCTGGCGCATGGAGACGACCGCGGCCCGGGCGGCCAAGAAGCTGCCGAGCACGTTCACGTCCATGACCGTCCGCCACTCGTCGGCCGAGATCTGGTCGAACGGCCCCGGCCGCAGCCCGGCGAACAGGCCGGCGTTGTTGACCAGGATGTCGAGGCCGCCGAAGCGCCCGGTGGCCGCGCTGACCGTCGCCGCGAGGTCGGATTCCGAGGTCACGTCGGCGATGACCCCGAGCGCCTCGCCGCCGGCCCCCTCGATCGCGGCCACCGCCTCGGCCGGGTCGGTCTTGTCGGCCACCACGACCCGGGCCCCGGCCAACGCGAGACCGGACGCGATCGCCCGCCCGATGCCCATCGCGCCCCCGGTGACCAGCGCCACCGACCCGCTCAGCTCGTGTTCCACAGCCGCTCCCTGGATGTATGGATGTACGGACGTTCGTATGTTAGCCTACGACGACTGCCGCTGAGCGTTCGTGGAGGAAACTAGCCGATGGACCTAGAGCTCGCCGGAAAACGCGCGATCGTCACCGGAGGCACCGGTGGCATCGGCCTGATGATCGCGCGGCAGCTGGCGCTTGAGGGCGTCCGCACGGCGGTGTGCAGCCGCAGCCTGAGCCGGGCGGCCGACGCGATCGACTCGCTCGGCCTCGGTGACGCGGCCAAGCTGCTGATGCCGGCCCAGGTCGAGCTGAAGGACGCCGGCTCGGTGGCCGCGATGGTCGACTCGGTGACCGCGACCTTCGGCGGGGTGGAGATCCTGGTCAACTCGGGCGCCGAGGTCTCCGGCAACGTGGCCGAGGACTTCGAGCACGTCACCGACGAGTTCGTGCTGTCCTCGTTCGAGGACAAGTTCATCGGCATCCTGCGCACCTGCCGGGGGGTCGTGCCGCTGATGCGGCAGTCCGGGTTCGGCCGGATCATCAACCTGGCGGGCAGCACCGCCCGCGAGGCCGGGCACATCTCGGCCGGCGCCAGGAACGCCGCCGTGGTCAACCTGACCAAGTCGCTGGCCGTGGACCTGGGCCGGGACGGCATCACGGTCAACGCCATCCACCCGTTCACCACGGTGACCGGCAACCTCCAGCCCCGGCTCGAGCAGATGGCCCAGCGGCACGACTCCACCGCCGACGATCACCTGCGCCGGATCTCCGGCCGGACCTCGCTCGGCCGCCTGGTGACGGCCGAGGAGATCGGCTACTTCGTCGCCTTCCTGGCGTCGCCCCGGTCGGTCGCGCTGACCGGCGAGGTGCTCGCGCTCACCGGCGGCCTCGGTCAGTCCGTCTACTTCTAATCCTTTCTGACCCTTTCTGATCTTTCTGACTCGCGACCCGCACAGGAGATATCGATGTCGAGCGCTCTGCCATTCGGGGGGACGACCCCCCGAATCCCCCCGGGGCTTGCCCGGTGAAGAGCCAAGAATACCGGGCAAGCGACCAGGCAGTCGAAGAGCTGAGCGAGCGGTCGGTGCTCGACTGCCTGCTGCATCCGCGGAGCGTGGCGATGATCGGCGCGTCCCGCAACCCGACCGCGCTCGGCGGGCGGCCGCTTGGCTTCCTGGCCCGGTACGGGTACCCGGGCACGATCTACCCGGTCAACGCCAGCGCCCCGGTCGTGCAGGGGCTGCCGTCGTACGCCTCCATCCTCGACCTGCCCGAGGCCGTCGACCTGGCCCTGATCGCGGTGCGGGCCGAGCTCGTGGCCCAGGTGCTGCGGGACTGCGCCGCGGCCGGCGTCCGGGTCGCGGTCGTCATGAGCTCCGGCTTCGGCGAGGGCATGGGCGCGGGGGAGGGGATACTCGAGTCCGTCGCCGCCGAGCTGGCCCTGTCCGGGATGCGGATTCTCGGTCCCAACTGCGAAGGGCTGGCCAGCCTGCCCGCCGACGCCCCGCTCACCTTCAGCCCGGTGCTCGACGTGGACGCGTCGGGAACGAAGCTGGAACCCGGCAGCATCGCGGTGCTCTCGCAGAGCGGCGGCCTCGGCTTCGCCGTCGCCCAGTGGGGGACCGAGGCCGGACTCGACTTCAGCTACATCATCAGCACCGGCAACGAGTTCGACCTCGACTGCCTGGAGCTGGCCGGCCATCTGGTGGACACCCCGGACACCGAGGTCGTGATCATGCTCATCGAGAGCTTCCGCGACCTGGCCGAGTTCGAGCGCGTCGCCGCGCGCTTCCGCGCGGCCGGCAAGCGCCTGGTCGTGGCCAAGCTCGGCCGGTCCGAGCCGGGCGCCCGGGGCGCCTACGCGCACACCCGGCACGTGGCCGGGGACGCCGCCGAGTACAGCCGGATGTTCCGCGCGTACGGTGTCATCGAGGCCACCGATGAGGAGGAGCTCATCGACGTCGTGCAGGCGGTCGCTAAAGTTCGGAAGCTGGGGGCCGGGGAGCTCGCGCCCGGGCGCGCCCGGATCGGCATCGTCACCACCTCGGGCGGCGCCGGGGTCTGGCTGGCCGACGCCTGCGCCGCCCGCGGCCTGACCGTGCCCGAGCTCTCCGCCCCGGTCCAGGAGCTGCTCAAGGGCCAGATGCCGCCGTTCGGCTCCCCGGTCAACCCGGTCGACCTGACCGCCCAGCTCACCGCGGGCGGGACGGTCGTGCCCGCCCTCGACATCCTCGCCGCCTCGGGCGAGGTCGACGCGATCACGCTGGTCACGTCGCTGTCGTCGTCCGGCCGCCTGGAACGCGACTTCGAGGCGCTGACCGAGCTGATCGGGCGGTCCGACATCCCGGTCTTCGTCTTCTCCTACACCAAGCCCGCCCGGTCCTGCGTGCGGATTCTCGACGAGCTTGGCGTGCCGTGGTACACAAGCGCGACCCGCGCCGCCCGCGGGCTGGCCGCGCTGGTCAGGGAGGTGGGAACCCATGAGTAACGCGGACGTTCCGCTGGTTGAGCGGCTCGCCGACACCGATCTGCTCCGGTCGGCCGCCTACGTCGGCGGGGCCTGGGTCGGTGGCTCCGGCGGTTCTGGCCGTTCTGGCGGGGGCGGCGGTTCCGGCCGGGGCGCGGTCTTCGCGGTGCGCGACCCGGCCACCGGCGACGTGCTGGCCGAGCTGCCGGCGCTGGGCGCGGCCCAGGTCCGGGAGGCGATCGAGAGCGCCCGGCTGGCGCTCCCGCCCTGGCGGGCCACGCCCGCCGTGGAGCGGTCGCGGATCCTGCGCCGCTGGGCCGACGGGATCAGGGACAACGCCGACGACATCGCCGCGATCGTGACCGCCGAGCAGGGCAAGCCGGTCGACGAGGCCCGGGGCGAGGTGGTCTACAGCGCCGCCTTCCTCGACTGGTTCGCCGAGGAGGGCCGCCGGGCCTACGGCGACATCATCCCGTCGCACACCGCCGACGCCCGGATCCTCGTGCTCAAGCAGCCGGTCGGCGTGACCGCGGGCATCACCCCGTGGAACCTGCCCGCCGCGATGATCACCCGCAAGGCCGCGCCGGCCCTGGCGGCCGGCTGCGTGATGGTGCTCAAGCCGGCCGAGCAGACCCCGCTGACCGCGCTCGCCCTGGCCCGGCTGGCCGAGCGGGCCGGGCTGCCGGCCGGCGTGCTCAGCATCGTCACCGCGCCGGCCGAGGACGCGCCCGCGATCGGGCAGGAGCTGACGTCCAACCCGGCGGTCCGCAAGCTCAGCTTCACCGGGTCGACGGAGGTCGGCAAGCTGCTCATGCGGCAGGCCGCGGGCCAGGTGCAGAAGGTCTCGCTCGAGCTCGGCGGGAACTCGCCGTTCCTCATCTTCGACGACGCCGACCTCGAGCAGGCGGTGTCCGGGATCGTCTCGGCCAAGTACCGCAACGCCGGGCAGATCTGCACCGCGGCCAACCGGATCCTGCTCCAGCGGGGCATCGCCGGAGAGTTCACCGACCTGCTGCGGCGGCGGGCCGAGCGGGTCGCGGTCGGGCACGGCTTCGACCGGGGCACCGAGATGGGGCCGCTCATCGACGGTCAGGGCCTGGACAAGGTCGAACGGCACGTGGCCGACCTGGTCGACCACGGCGGCAAGGTGCTGACCGGCGGCGCCCGGCACGAGCTCGGCGGCACCTTCTACCAGCCGACGGTGATCAGCGGCATCAGCCAGGACTCGGTCGCCTGGCGGGAGGAGACGTTCGGCCCGGTGGCCGCGCTGACCGTGTTCGACGACGAGGACGAGGCCATCGCGCTGGCCAACGACACCGAGTACGGCCTGGTGTCCTACCTCTACACCCACGACCTCGGGCGGACCTGGCGGGTCTGCGAGGCCCTGGAGACCGGGATGGTCGCGGTCAACACCGGCCGGGTATCCAACGAGCAGGCGCCGTTCGGCGGCATCAAGGAGTCCGGGATCGGGCGCGAGGGGTCGAAGTACGGCATCGACGACTGGCTCGAGCTCAAGTACATCAACCTGGCCGGGCTGAGCCGGTGATGCGGGTTTTCGGGAGGAACCAATGACGGGCACCGTCTTGTGCGAGCGGCGGGGACCGGTCGCCGTGCTCACGCTGAACCGGCCGGAGGCCAGGAACGCGGTCGACGACCCGACCCGGGAGGCGCTGCGGGCCGAGCTCGACCGGCTGTCCGGCGACGAGGAGGTCCGGGTCATCGTGCTGACCGGCGCCGGGACCGCCTTCAGCGCCGGGGGCGACATCAAGGGCATGAAGGCCCGGCTGGACGCGCCCCCGGGCCGGGTCGCGGTCGAGGGCTGGCGGCGGCAGCACGGGACGGCGGCCTTCATCTCGGCCCTGGCCCGGGCCGAGCCGGTCACGATCGCCGCGGTCAACGGCCCGGCGATGGGCTTGGGGATGGACATCGCGCTGGCCTGCGACTTCATCGTCGCGGCCCCGGAGGCGACGTTCGCGTCGTCGTTCGTCAAGCGCGGGCTGATCCCCGACGGCGGCAGCCTGTATTTCCTGCCCCGGCGGGTCGGCCTGCAGCTGACCAAGGAGCTGATCTACTCGGGCCGCACCGTCGGCGCCGACGAGGCCCTTCGGATCGGCCTGGCCGACCGGCTGGCCCCGCCCGGCGGCCTCATGGAAGCGGCGCTCGAGTACGCCGCGCAGTTCTCCGGAAACTCCCGGTCGGCCATCGCCCTGATGAAATCAATTGTCGGCGCGACCTTTGAGAGCGCTTTCGAGACGGTCGCCGCGCAAGGGCACGGGGCGCAGGCCATCAGCTATACAACGGATGACCATCGCGAGTCGGTCGAAAGGTTTCTGGGCGGCGGCGGTAAGCGACGGTAAACGGTCGTTACGCGAGCTTCAGGTAAGGGTCACCGTCGGTGCCCGGAGCCAGGTCGAGGGTCACCGCGTATTCGTAGCGGTCGCCGCGATACCAGGAGCGGACGTATTCCACCGGGCGGCCGGTCGAGTCGTGCACGATTCGCTCGACAAACAAGACCGCCGCGCCCAGCTCGACCTCGATCTGCTGGCACACGTCAAGGTCGGCGAGCTGCGCCCGGATGGACTGCGAGGCGCTGCTCAGCGTGATCCCGCCGTCAATCAGCAGTTCCATGAGCGCCTTCTTGCGCAGCCCCGCGGCCGTGATCTTCTTGCCCAGGTCGGGCGGCAGGTAGGTGGTGGTCAGCGCGAAGGGCTGGCCGTCCATGACCCGGGTCCGCTTGACCACGGTGCCGATCGGCGGCTCGAGCTGCAGCGCCTCGGCGATCTGCAGCGGGATGGGCGCGTTGTGGGCGAGGTCGACGTTCCGGGTTTTCGCCCGGTGGGACTCGCGGATCAGGTCGCCGAGTGAACCGCGGAAACGCTGCTGGAGAACGTGCTTGTCCCGCGTTTCCACATAGGTGCCGCGCCCTTGCCGGCGCACGACGAGCCCTTCCATGACAAGCTCGCCGACGGCCTGGCGAATCGTCGCCCGGCTCACCTCGAATTCGGCGGCGAGCTCGTCCTCGGAGAGCAGCTTCCCGCCGACGGGATAGATTCCGTCTTCGATGCGCTGCCGCAGGATGCCCGCAACCTGGTGGTAGAGCGGGAGCGCCTGCGCGTTATCAATCATCAAAGAACCCTATGGCAGCGGGGACGGGCAATGCGGACGTGTTCCGCCAAGTGATCGCCCGGGGTGAATAGTTTGGTCATCCTACGACAACTCCTCGTCGCCAGCTGAATACCGCCCGCGCGCGGCCGCCCGGAGGTTCCACTCAGGTCGGCCGCTGTCCAGGGGGGCCGTAGGCAGGTCCCAGCGTGGAGGTGTGCCAAGCATACGGGCCGCCGGGGAGAAATAGCGCAGCAGGCCGAACGGGGTCTCCCTGGTCATCATCAGCTCGTCGAGCCGCTCCCCGGGCAGGTCAGCGGGCCGGGCGGCGGCGAGCGCCGGGTCGGCCCGCGAGAGCAGCGACAGGTACCGGCCGGCCTGCGCGAGCGACAGCTCGACGTGGTAGCTGCCGCCCTCGCGCGCCCGCCGGGCCAGCGCCACCTGCGCGGCGAACGCGGCCAGGTAGCCGGTCGTGTAGTCGAGCGGGTTGGCGGGCAGCGCCCGGGGCGCGCCGTCGGCGCCCGCCGACTCGTGGGCCAGGCCGCTGGCCGACTGGACCACGCTGTCGAAGCCGCGCCGGGCCGACCACGGGCCGGCCGGGCCGTAGGCCGAGATCGACACGGTGATGATGCCCGGCCGCAGCCGGGCCAGCTCGGCCGGGCCGAACCCGAGGGCGTCGAGCGCCCCCGGACGGTAGCCCTGGGAGAAGATGTCGGCCCCGGCGACCAGCCGCCGCAGCGCGGCCGCCCCGTCGGCCGACGTCAGGTCCAGGTCGCAGGAGCGCTTGCCGTGCCCGGTGTCCCGCATCATCTGCGGGTCGTCGGGCAGTGCGCTGGTCCCGACCCGGAGCACGTCCGCGCCGTGCTCGGCCAGCGTGCGGGCGCAGGTCGGCCCGGCCAGCACCCGGGTCACGTCGAGCACCCGCACCCCGTCAAGCGGCCGTTCCGCCGGGCCGAGCGGCTCGGGATCGCTGTCGCCGGTCGCAGTGATGGACAGCAGCGGCAGGGCGGCCACCGCGTGGCCCTGCTCGTGGGCCGCCCACTCGTCGCGGGTGCGGACGAGCGCGGCGCACGCGCCCGCCGCGGCGATCGCCTCCTCGAGGTCGGCCGCCGGCCACCCGGCCACCGCCCGGGCGATCGCCGCGTCCTCGTCCGGGCAGCCGAGAACGGCGAGCTGCCGCTCGACGTGGTGCCGGAACAGGCGCTGCAGGAAGATCCAGCGGCCGTCGCCCGCCTGGTAGAACGCCACCGGCCGGGCCGGAGGCCCGGTTCGGGGCGGCGGCGGCACCTCGGTCAGGTAGCGCGAGCTGCGCATCGCCACCGCCGCCGCGTCCACGTCGACGTGCACCGGCTGCGACCGCCCGGTCCGCTGCTCGAAGATCCGCGCGGCCATCACCGCGGCCGCGCCGATCGCCGCCGCGCCGAGGTCGCCGATGCGGAACCGGGTGGGCAGCACCGGGTCGGCCCCGGCGAAGCCGATCCCGGCGCCGCCCGGGTCCTCGCCCGCCAGCATCATCAGCTCGTCAAGGATCTGAGCCGCCGAACTCGCACCCACCAGCTACCTACCTCTGTGTTCCCTGCGTCCGCCGTGTCCGCGCCGTCGCGGCCCGGTGCTGTTGGTCTCGCCCGGCCTCGTCCATATGACATGTCATACGGTAGACCGATCGTCCTGGAGACATTATGTTATACCCGTGAAGAGCGCAGCGGGAGTACCCGGCGTCGGCGTCGATGATGTCGTCGGTGTCGGTGTCGGTGTCGGTGTCGGTGTCGGTGTCGGTGTCGGTGTCGGCGGTGTGGTCGGTGTGGTCGGCGCCGGGACGATGGGCGCCGGGATCGCCCAGATCGCGGCGGTCGCCGGGCACCGGGTGCTGATCGCCGACGCCGCCCCCGGCCTGGCTGCATGCGACCTGGTGATCGAGGCGGTCATCGAGGACACCGAGGTCAAGCGGCGCCTGCTCGCCGAGCTGGAGCAGGTCACCGGGCCGGACTGCGTCCTGGCCACCAACACCTCCTCGCTGTCGGTGACCGCGCTCGCGGCCGGGCTCGAGCATCCCGGGCGGCTCGTCGGCCTGCACTTCTTCAACCCGGTCCCGGTGATGCGGCTGGTCGAGGTCGTCTCCGGCCTGGCCACGACGGCGGAGACCGCCAGCCGGGCCGCGTCCCTGGCCAGCGGCTGGGGCAAGACCGTGGTCCGGTCGGCCGACACCCCCGGGTTCATCGTCAACCGGATCGCCCGCCCGTTCTACGCCGAGGCCTGGCGGCTGGCCGAGGAACAGGCGGCCGAGCCCGCCGTCATCGACGCGGTGCTCACCGGGGCGGGCGGCTTCCGGATGGGGCCGTTCGCGCTCATGGACCTGATCGGCCACGACGTCAACGAGGCGGTGACCCGGTCGGTCTGGGCGGCCTTCGGCCACGACCCCCGCCCGCCCCCGCGCCGCACCGCGTCGTCGAGCACGGCGTCTCCCCGCTGCGCGCCTTGCTCGACCGGTCCGGC
>Ga0302314_10005917_pt1 | contig 22220 bp, 22 predicted proteins | sample III_Palsa_N2_3_FD_200533 | JGI IMG/M metagenome (GOLD analysis project Ga0302314, IMG submission 200533) | Peat permafrost microbial communities from Stordalen Mire near Abisko, Sweden - III_Palsa_N2_3 | ecosystem: Environmental > Terrestrial > Soil > Palsa > Peat permafrost | place: Sweden...
TGATCGAGGGAGACGTTGTTGTTGTCCGCGTAATGATTGGCGGGCGGGCCCGGCTGGTCCGTCTGGGTGCGGACGTATGAAGCCACCGCCATGGCCGATAGGGGAATGTTGAACGAATTGGTGCGGATGGTGTAGCCGCGCAGCTTGAAGTCGCGGCCGAAGGGCGTGAGCTGGGGCCCGAACCCGCCGACGTGGCAGGCTTGGCACGGCTGGCCGGTCTGCACGGCGAACGCGGGAACGGCAGCCGCGCCACCCGCCGTGAGCCCCGCCAATGCCGTCCCCAGCGCCAATCGGCGCGCCAGGCGAGCCATGAAATCAAAGCGCGCCACGGCCGCTCCCCGCGCCGCGTCCACGCGGTCACTTGGCCCCGTAGAGCGAGCACCAGCCCGCGGGGCTGATCGGTCCCTTCACGATCTTGCAATCGCCCGGCGGCTGCCATTGGACGCAGTTGTCGCAGCGTTGCTTGCCCTTGGGTGTGGTCTGGTAGCTCGCGACCTTCTGGTCGAGCTTGCTCGTGGCCGCGGCGGCCGACCCGCCGATCAGGCCGACGCCGACGATCACGCCAGCGGCCGCGGCCTGCGCGGCGCCGAGAAACGCCCTGCGGCGCGAGATATCCAAAGTATAAGCGCGTTTCACTGTATCCATGCTCAATTCTCCTGCCGAAGTGATCCGTGTTCCGGGCGCCCCAGTGGGCGTACTACGATCGTTGACCGGCGAGTTTCCCCGGCGATGGGTGACCGAAGCGTAACCGTTCGCGCCGGGATTCGATCCGTTCCATTGGCTCGTCGGCAAAATTAAACTCGAGAGCTTCAAGCCATGCGGTCCCTGGAATGAACTTTCCGCCGGGGCATCGTCGTTATGGGACGGAGGCGCGCATTGATGTGGCTCAATCCCGGCGGCTGGTCGGCGCACGGCGGCGCGGCGGCACGCCCTACGGGCGCTGACCACCACGCCGGCATGAAGAAGCCCCCGGACGGGGAGGTCCGGGGGCTTCCTGATTTTCGGGGATGTAGTATCCGCCGGACGGTCTACTGCGAGGTGTTGCCCGACGAGGACGACATCGAGCCGCTGGTCGAATTGGACGCGTCGGACGGGGCCATCGAGTTGCTGGCGCTGGCGTCGGCCGGCGCTGCGGCCGAGGCGTCGGCCGCAGAATTGCTGGTGTCCGCCGCCGAGCTGGCCTTGTGGCAAGCGCCGAGCGACAGCGCCAGGACGCTCGCGGCGCCGATCAGCAGGGACTTGGTGGTTGAATTGGTCACGGGGAGAACCTCCGGTGGTGGGATGCCGCCGGAGAACGAACGGGTCCGCCCGGCGTTCCCGAAAAAGTGATCGCCGCGGGAAGTTTCTACACGTGTCCGCGATCGGGGGCCGGCGTCCAGCGCCAGCCTTTCACCTCGGGCATGTCGTCCCCGTGCTCGCACACCCACTGGCGGTGGCGCTGCATGATGCTCGCATGGCGCTGAGTGGCCGCTACCACCAGGTCGGCCAGGCGCGGGACACGGCGGATGGCGTCCAGGGCCAGGCTGAACCGATCGAGGTGGTTGCGCACCACCATGTCGAAGCGCGTGGTCGTAGTTCCCCGCTCGCGAAAACCGTGCACGTGGAACTGGTCGTGATTGGCCCGCTTGTAGGTCAGCCGGTGGATGATGCCGGGGTAGCCGTGGAAGGCGAAGATCACCGGCGCGCGGCTCGTGAACAGGGCGTCGAAATCGCGGTCGGCCAATGCAAGAGGATGGTCCTGATCGGTTCCCAGCGCCATCAGGTCGACGACGTTCACCACCCGCACGCGCAGGTCCGGCGCGTAGTCGCGCAGCAGGGTGACGGCGGCGAGAGTCTCCAGGGTCGGCACATCGCCGCAGCAGGCCATGACCGCCTCAGGTTCGTCATCGCCGGGCGTGCCCGCCCAGGCCCATACGCTCACCCCTGCCGCGCAGTGCCGTACGGCCGCGTCGATATCGAGCCACTGCCATTCCGGGGCTTTGCCGGCGATGATGAGATTGACCCGGTTGCGGCTGCGCAAGCAGTGATCGGTCACGGAGAGCAGGGTGTTGGCGTCAGGCGGCAGGTAGATGCGCACCACGGCCGCCGATTTGTTGGCCACGTGATCGATGAAGCCCGGATCCTGATGCGAGAAGCCGTTGTGGTCCTGCTGCCAGACGTGGGAGGTGAGGAGATAGTTCAGGGACGCGATCGGGGCCCGCCACTCGATGTGATGGCAGGCCTCCAGCCACTTGGCGTGCTGGTTGAACATCGAATCGACGACGTGGATGAAGGCCTCGTAGCAGGAGAAGAAGCCGTGCCGGCCGGTAAGGAGGTAGCCCTCGAGCCAGCCCTGGCACAGATGCTCGCTGAGCACCTCCATCACCCGGCCGTCGGGCGCGAGGTCGAGGTCGGTGGGGAGGGTGGATTCCATCCAGGTCTTGGCCGACGCCTCGTAGACGGCCTCGAGGCGGTTGGAAGCGGTCTCGTCGGGCCCGAACACGCGGAAGTTGGCTGATCCCAGGTTTAGCGCCATCACGTCGCGCAGGAACCTGCCCAGGTTGCGCGTCGCCTCGGCCGAGGCCGCTCCCGGCGAGGACACCGCGATGGCGTAGTCGCGGAACGCGGGCCTCAGCAGGGGTTCGAGGAGGACGCCGCCGTTGGCGTGGGGGTTGGCGCTCATGCGGCGGTCGCCGCGCGGCGCGAGCTGCGCCAGCTCGTCGCGGAACTTGCCATCCTCGTCGAACAGCTCCGCCGGGCGATAGCTCCTCATCCAGGCTTCGAGTTGCGCAAGGTGACCGGGCTTTTCCAGGTGCTCGATCGGCACCTGGTGCGCCCGCCAGGTGCCCTCCACCGGCAGGCCGTCGACGAATTTGGGTCCGGTCCAGCCCTTGGGCGTGGCGAAGACGATCATCGGCCAATGCGGCAGCGCGATCCTCGCTGCGGCGTCCGGCGCCCGCGCCGCCGCCTGGATGGCGCGGATCTTGCCCAGCACTTCGTCCAACGTCGCCGCCAGCGCCTGGTGCACGAGGGCCGGCTCGTCGCCTTCGACGAAGTGCGGGTCCCAGCCATAGCCGCGCATCAGTTCGGCCAGCTCGCCGCGGCTGATCCGCGCCAGCAGGGTGGGGTTGGCGATCTTGTAGCCGTTGAGATGCAGGATCGGCAGCACCGCGCCGTCCCGGCGCGGATCGATGAACTTGTTCGAATGCCAGCTCGCCGCCAGCGGGCCGGTCTCCGCCTCGCCGTCGCCGACGATGCAGGCGACGATCAGGCCCGGATTGTCGAACGCCGCGCCGTGGGCATGCAGCAGGCTGTAGCCCAGTTCGCCACCCTCATGGATCGACCCCGGCACGTCCGGCGAGACGTGGCTGGGGATGCCGTACGGCCAGGAGAACTGGATGAACAGCCGGCGCATGCCGTCGCGGCCACGATCGATGTCGGGATAGCGCTCGGTGTACGAGCCTTCGAGGTAGCTCTGGGCCACCAGGCCCGGGCCGCCGTGCCCCGGACCGATGACATAGATCATGTCGAGGTCGTGTTGCGTGATCAGCCGGTTCAGGTGAACGTAAAGGAAGTTGATCCCGGTCGTGGTGCCGAAATGGCCCAGCAGACGCGGCTTGACGTCCGCCAGGGTCAGCGGGCGCTCGAGCAGCGGATTGGACTTCAGATAGATCTGACCGACGCTGAGGTAGTTGGCGGCGCGCCAATAGGCGTCCATCCTGCGCAGCAGGTCCGCGGAGAGAACGCCCCCGCGGGGCCCAGTGGCGGGGTTCATGGCGGACGACCTCCGGGCCTCTGGGCGGGTGCGAGAACCGCGACCGCAACGCGGCGCCCAGGTCAAGGTTCCGTCGCGCCGGCCTGCTCGATGTCGCGAGCGCGGTACTCTGCTGGAGCCCCCTACCCGGCCTTCGGCCGTACTCCCCCCAAAGAGGGGGGAGAGAGGGTTCGTTGTAGCCGCTTGCGATTGCTTTCTCTTCCCCCGCTGGGGGAAGTACCGGCGAAGCCGGGGTAGGGGGCTCCAGCGGAGTGCGGCCAGTCCGCCGCGAACGGCGATCAGGCGACGTGCAAGTCCGTTCCGAAGGCGACGCCCACGTCATCGTCGCCGTTCCAGGCCGGTAGCGGACCGAGCAAGCGCCGGTATTCCGCCTCGGGGCCGCCGTAGGAGCCGTCGGCCACCTCCACCAGCCCGGCGCGGTCGCGCACCATGATCAGCGAACGTTTCGCCCGGATCAGGCCTTCGCCCTCCAACCGGTGGAGCGCATCGGTGACGCCTGGGCGCCGTACGCCAAGCATGAGCGACAGGAATTCGTGGGTGAGCGGCAGCTTGTCGCCGCACACCCGATCCTGCGCCATCAACAGCCATCTCGCCAGGCGCTCGTCTATCCTGGCCCGGCCGTTGGCGAGCGCGGTGTGGGCCGTCTGGATCATGAACGCCTGAACGAAACGCAACAGGCTGTCGCGCAGGGTCGGACTGTCCCTCATAGCCGCCCGCAGGTCGTCCGCCTCCATGATCAGGCCCTCCCCTTCAACCTGGACATAGGTTTCGTGCGGGGAGCGGTCATCGCCCATGACCACCGTCGGGCCGGTCATGCCTTCGTAGCCGATCAGCCCGGTCTCGATTCGTCGTTCGCCGCTCTTGGCCACGACGGAAATGATTCCGGCCTCAGGAAAGCAGATTTCGCGAATGGGCTGGTCCGGCTCTTCAAGGTTGCGGCGAACAAAAAGCGCCGCCCTCTCCAGTTTCGGCTTGATCAAGGAGAGGTCTGTGTCGGAAAGAGATCGCAACAGATAATTGCGAGGGGCCCAATTTGATTTATCCACGAACGTTCCTTCAGGCCCAAAAACGCGCGAAAATTTGTTTATCGGCCAATGATCCAACTCCGGTAGGCCCCTAATGTTGCGGTAGCGACACGATAATTAATTTAGTCAAGATCCGCGGGGGGCGATTTTACGATCGCGCATCTGTCTCCGGCGACGGCAACGGATCGCCACTTGCAGCGCACCTATACGGACTTCTTGTATTCGTTGATCAATTGTACGGGATCGCACAAAACGCGCGACGGAGTCAGCCGCCCAGCATCTCGCGGACAGCGTGAAGGGTGTCGGCGACCGTTACGCACAGCGCGCGCATCTCCTGCGTGGCCTCGAGCAGGTCGGGCACCATGACGGTCATCATCCCCGCGGCGTGAGCCGCCCGCACGCCGTTGTGGGAATCCTCCAGCGCCAGGCACGCTGACGGCTCGACGCTCAGGCGCGACGCGGCGACGAGAAACGGGTCTGGGTGGGGTTTCCCGCGCTGATAGTCGCCATCGGCGACCACCGCCTGGAACCTCGCCAGCAGGCCGCTGGGGCCGAGATTGGCGGCGACTGCGGCGTGGGAGGAAGACGTGGCGACGGCCCGCGGCAGGCCGGCCGCGTCGAGGAAGTCCAGCAATTCGACCACGCCGTCCTTCACCGCGACGCCGACGGCGATGCGCGCATTGGCCAGGCCCCAGGCCTCGGCGATCCACGGCTCATAGTCGAACGCCGGGCCGAAGTGGGCGAGCGCCACGGCGCGGCTGGCGTCGCGTTGCAAGCCGACCATGCGCAGGAACACGCCCAGCGGCAGTTCGAGGCCGCGCCGGCGCGTCACCTCCATCATCACGTCCCGGAACAGGGCCTCGGTGTCGACCAGCAGTCCGTCCATGTCGAACACCACCGCGCTCACGGGCCGGGGCGGCGTCACGCGAAGGTGTCCGCGCCATAGCCCTGGAAGTAGAGCAGGGCGGTGAGGTCGGTGTGATCCACCCGCGCGTCGGCGCGCTCGGCGACGATGGGCTTGGCGCGATAGGCGACGCCGAGGCCCGCCGCCTCGATCATCGCCAGATCGTTGGCCCCGTCGCCGACCGCCAAAGTCTCATCGAGGCTCACGCCCATGGCGGCGGCCTCCTCCACCAGCGCCGCGAGCTTGGCCTCGCGTCCCAGGATCGGCTCGGCCACCAGGCCGGTGAGCGCGGCGCCGTCATCGAGGAGCCGGTTGGCGCGATGGGCCGCGAACGCCGCCGCCAACGCCACGCGCTGCGTGAAGAAGTCGAACCCGCCCGAGACGAGGACGCAGCGCGCGCCATGCGCCGCCATCGTGCGCGCCAGCGTCGCCGCCCCGGGGTTCAGGCGCACCCGCGTTTCGAACGTGCGCGCGAGCGCCGACAGCTCCAGGCCGGCGAGCAGGGCGACGCGCTCGCGCAAGGCGCCCTCAAAGCCGATCTCTCCGGCCATCGCGCGGGCGGTGATGGGCGCGACCCGATCCTTGAGCCCGGCGAAGTCGGCCAGTTCATCGAGGCACTCGCAGCCGATGACGGTGGAATCCATGTCGGCCACCAGCAACCGCTTGCGCCGCCCAAGGGCGGGCTGGACGCAGAAATCGACCGGCTGCCGCTCCAGGGCCCGGGCGGCCAGGCCGCGCAACAAGGCCGGATCGTCGCCCTCGACGTAGAGGTCCATCGCGCGCTCGCCCAGCTGCTGCGTACCGTCGATCGGACGGCCGGCGGCGGCGACGGCCTCCAGGGCCGGCGGTAGCGCCTCCTGCAAGGCGTCGAAATCGCGGGTCACCAGGGTGAGGACGAGGCGCATGGCCACGCCGCCGTCAGGCTTGGTCGGACCTCACACCAGCACGTCCAGCCGCTCCAGCCCGCGGAAGAACGGCAACGTGCGCCAGACCGGCGGCGCATCAGGGTCGGCCAGCCGAAGGGTCGGGAACCGCTCGAACAGCCGCGCCAGGGCGACCTGGGCTTCGAGCCGCGCCAGCGGCGCGCCGATGCAGATATGGGCGCCGCCGCCGAAAGCTACGTGGCGGTTGCGCGTGCGGCTGATGTCGAACCGGTCGGGATCCTCGAACATCTCCGGGTCGCGATTGGCGCCGCGCAGCGACAGGAGCATCGACTGGGTCGCGTGTATCGGGCAGCCGCCCACGTCCAGGTCGCGCGAGGCCACGCGGCCGGTCACGTCGACCGGCGGCTCATAGCGCAGGATCTCCTCGACGGCCGACGAGATCAGCGAGGGGTCGGCGCGCAGTTTGGCCAGCTCGCCTGGGTTGAGCAGCAGCAGGCGCACGCCATTGCCGATGAGATCGGTGGTGGTGAGATTGCCCGCCACCAGCAGCGCGATCAGATTGGCCAAGAGGTCGCCGTCCGAGAGCTCCGCGCCGGCGGCCTGGAGCTGGACCATGTCGGTCACCAGATCATCCTCGGGCGTCGCCCGTCGCGCCGCCAGCATCGCCGTCATGAAGGCGACCAGGGCGTCATTGGCGCGGATCAGGTGTTCGGTCTGATCGGGCGTGCGCAGCGGGTTGAGGCCCTGGATCAGGCCCTCGGACCAGTCGCGGAACTCCTTGAGGCGCGTGCGGTCGACGCCCAGGATGCGGGCGATGACATCGATGGGGATGGGGAGCGCCACGCCCTCCATGATGTCGAAGGCCTGCACGCCGGCCAGCGGCGCCAGCGCATCGCTGACCACGTCCTCGACCAGGTCACGGCAGCGGGCCACACGCTTGTAGAGAGCCTGGGCCAGGGGCCCGCGGATGCGCGCATGGTCGGGATCGTCCATCAGCAGGATGCTGCCGGCTCGCTCGCCGTCATCCCGGACCTCGGCCTCCTCGAGGATCCGGCGCGTGAGCACGGCGGCCGGCTCGGCCTTGGCGGGGTCGCGCCACAGGGTCAGATCGGTCAGCATGCCGCGCACGTCTTCGTGGCGGGTGAGGAAGAAGACGCCGGCCATCTCGTCGCGCATCACCGGATGGTGGGTGCGCAGCGCCTTGAGCATCGCGTAAGGGTCCTCTCGGAACGCGGGGTTCAGCGGCGTGAGCTGCAGAACGTGCGGCGGCGCTTCGTCGGCCATGAAAGCTCTCCCTCGCGCCGATGATCGACGCGAGCGGCTCACCTTAGCGCCGCATCGCGGCGCGAGCCATCCAAGGCGGCCGGCGTCAGACGCTCATGTTCAGGGCGAAGGCCACGCAGGCCATCAGGAGGACGAACGCGGCGAGCGAGCCGCCGACGAACAGGCGCTCGGTCAGGGTCGATGGCCTCTGGTCGCGTCGGGCTCCGGTGGCTGTCATCGCAGGCTCCCCGGGAGTGGTCGCGCCCCCGTGCGACGCCAACGCGAAGCCCGGTCATCGGTTGCCGGGGAGCGCCGTTTACAGGCGCGGCCCGACTGCCTACTTGCGTTGCCAGGGCGGGCGACGTGTTGGGTCAGGGGAGTATGGCGATGCAGTTGAAGACCGTGGCGGTCGTCGCGCTTGCCTGCGGCGCGGGGCCGGCGCTTGCCGCGACCCTCACTGGATCGGCGGCGATGGGCGACTACAAGAGCGACGCGCCGGGCGTCACCCGCAAGATCACCGTCGCCGACATTCCGCCGCCGATGATGGCTCACCCCGGCGTGGCGCCGCCTGCTGTGGTCGGCCGGCCGGCGGACGCCAAGCTCTCGCTGCCCCCCGGCTTCACGGTCAGCGAGTTCGCCAGCCTCGAGGGGCCCCGGCAGATCCGCGTCGCGCCGGGCGGCGATATATTCGTCGCCGAGACCGATCGCGGCCGGATCCGCGTGCTGCGCGCGCCCGATGGCGCGGCCAAGGCGGCGAGCACCGACACCTTCGCCGAAGGCCTCGACCGCCCGTTCGGCATCGCCTTCTACCCCGCCGGGCCCAATCCCCAGTGGGTCTACATCGCCAACGCCAATTCGGTGGTGCGCTATCCCTACCGGCCGGGCGACGTGAAGGCGCGGGGCGACGCGCAGGTGATCGTCGCCAAGCTGGCCGCCAACACCAAGGGGCACACCACCCGCGACATCGCCTTTTCGCCGGACGGCCGGCGTATGTTCGTCTCGGTCGGCTCAGGCTCCAACGTCGCCGAATCGATGTCGAAGAAGCCCCTGGACGAGGCCAAGGCCTGGGACGCCGCCCACGGTCCGGGCGCGACCTGGGGCGAGGAGACCGACCGCGCCGACGTCCTGGTGATGGATCCGGAAGGGAAGGGCCGCAAGGTGTGGGCAGCGGGCATCCGCAACTGCGTCAGCCTCGCCATCCAGCCGGTCACCAACGACATCTGGTGCGCCACCAACGAGCGCGACATGCTGGGCGACAACCTGCCGCCCGACTATGTGACCACCGCGCGCGAAGGCGCCTTCTATGGCTGGCCCTGGTACTACCTGGGCGGTCACGAAGACCCCCGGCACAAGGGCGAGCGGCCCGACCTCGCCGGCAAGGTGACGGTCCCGGACGTGCTCATCCAGGCCCACTCCGCGCCGCTGGGCATGGCCTTCTACACGGCCAGGGGCGGGGCGGCGGCGTTTCCAGCGGCGTATCGCGGCGACGCGTTCGTGGCCTTGCACGGCTCGTGGAACCGCGCGGTGCGCACCGGCTACAAGGTCGTACGCATCATCCTCGAGAACGGCGTCCCGACCGGCGAATACCAGGACTTCCTGGTCGGCTTCGTGGTCGACAACAAGAGCGTATGGGGACGCCCGGTCGGCGTGGCCGTCGCCCGGGACGGCGCGCTGCTGGTGACCGACGACGGCGGCGACAAGGTCTGGCGCGTGGCCGCCGCGCCAAGGGCGCGATGACGCGGAGGTGGGCTGGGGCGCCGCAGCACTCCGCTGGAGCCCCCCACCCGGCCTTCGGCCGTACTCCCCCCACGCCGACGGGGAGAGAGGCGCGCTGCGAGCGGCGACCTTCCTTTCTCTTCCCCCACTGGGGGAAGTACCGGCGAAGCCGGGGTAGGGGGCTCCAGCGGAGTGTTGCGTTCGCAGCCTTCGCCGCGAGCTTGCTGGCCGCCGGATCGGCCCTCGCCCAACCCCCCGGCGATGCGGCCAACGGCGCCAGCGTGTTCGACGACCGCTGCACCCTGTGCCACGCGCCGGACGGCGGCGGTCAGGGGCCGAGCCTGAAGGGCGTCGTGGGCCGCAAGGCCGGTTCCCTCGCCGGCTTCCACTATTCGCCCGCGCTCGCCGGATCGAACCTGACCTGGACGGCCGCCAACCTCGACCGGTTCCTGGCCGGCCCGTCCGACCTCGTGCCGGGGACGGCCATGCGCGTCATCCTCGCCAATCCCGCCGATCGCCGGGACGTGGTCGCCTATCTGGCGACCCTGAAGCCTTGAGCCTCCCCGCGCCGCCACGTCGGCTCGCCCCCGCCGACGCGTTCGCGTTCCAGGCGCTTCGCCTGGAAGCGTTCCGCACGCACGACCGCGAGTTCCACTCCACCGAAGCGGACGAGGCCGCGGTGAGCCTGGCCGAGCATGAGGCGCGGCTCGCGCGCGACTTCGTGGCCGGGGTGTTCGACGCGGACCAACTGATGGGCGCCGCCGGGCTCACCCGGTTCAGCCGCGCCAAGCTGCGGCACAAGGCCGAACTCTGGGGCATGTACGTGCGCCCTGCATTCAGGAGCAGGGGCGCGGCCGACGCGCTGCTGGGCGCCCTCCTCGGCCATGCACAAGGGCTCGTCGAACGCGTCACTCTCGTGGTGACGTCCGACAACCTGCCGGCGGTGAGGCTCTACACCCGTTGGGGATTCGAGCCGTACGGCCGCGAGCCGCGTTCGCTGATGCTGGCGGACGGCTCATATGTCGATGAGACGCTGATGATGAAGCGCCTCTGACCACATCGGCAGTCGCGAAAAGTTGATCGGCGCGTCATCGCGACCGCGTCACCCCGCCAATCTATAGCTTAGGCGGAGGGCGCGGCGCCGATCGGGGCGCGCGGGTTTCTTCAGTGGGGAGTAACGGCCTGTGCGATTGGTCTCAGCGAGCTTAGCCCTGTCAGCCAGCCTCGTCGCCAGCGCGATCGCCGCCGGCGCCGCCGAGGCCCAGATCGTGTACGCAGACGTGATCAAGAACCTCGAGTATTCGCAAAGCGGTCCCACGACCGTGGCGCCGCTGGACGGCGGCGTGAACGCCTTCTTCACCGCGCGCGCGTTTTTCCAGAATCCCACCGACTTCGACGGCGGCTACGTGACCTTCTCCGGCCCGGCCTCGCCGCAGATTTTCAATATCACCGGCTACATCGAATGCTGCGGCGGCGATCACTTCGGTCGCGGCTACCAGACCAGCTACATGACCCAGGCGGCCCTGAACACCGCCTTCCCGGACGGCGCCTACGCGATCACAGCGTTCAACTCGGCGACGTCGAATTCGCAGACCGTATCGGTCACCTACGCCCAGGACATCTTCACCTCCGCCATTCCAGAACTCAGCGCGGCGAGCTACGCGGCGCTGCAAGGGGCCAATCCCGGCCAGGGGCTGACTGTTTCGTTCAACAGCTTCACGCCCAATGCGGCGGCCAACCTGGCTGAAGGCTTCTTCACCGTCTTCGACACGACAACCGACACCACGGTGTTCAACGACGACGGCTTCAGCCCCTCGACCACGAGCGTGTTCATCCCGGCCGACACCCTGTCGGCGGGCAATTCGTATGACTGGCAACTGATCTTCGACGACGAGGTCACCGGGACCCAGGGCGCCGTCGACACCACGTTCCGCTCCGACATGCGCACGGACGGGTCGTTCACCGCCGGGGCCGTCCCGGAGCCGGCGACCTGGGCCGTCATGGTGGGCGGCCTCATGGCCGCCGGCGCCGTGGCCAGGCGGCGGCGTGCGCGCTCGGCGCCGGGGGCGGTCCGCGCCACCGCCTAAGTTCGCGCCGGCGAGCGGTGGCCCGCCGTCCTGCCTGGCGGGCCGCTCTTGACCGACGCGCCGGGCGCGGCCACCACCTGATCGCATCAGCAGGAGCCCCCCATGCAGCGCGCCGCCATCGTGTGCCCGATCCGAACGCCGGTGGGCAAATTCCTGGGCGCGCTCGCGCCGATCGCCGCCGGCGACCTGGGCGCGACCGTGCTCACCGCCCTGGTGGAGCGCACCGGCATCGACCCGGAGAAGATCGACGACGTGATCTTCGCCCAGGGCTACGGCAACGGCGAGGCGCCGTGCATCGCCCGCTGGAGCGCCATGGCGGCGGGGCTGCCGATCTCCATCCCCGGCTATCAGCTCGACAGGCGCTGCGGCAGCGGCCTGCAGGCGGTGATCGACGCGGCGATGATGGTCCAGACCGGCGCGGCCGACGTGGTCGTCGCCGGCGGGGTCGAGAGCATGAGCAACGCCGAATACTACACCACCGACATGCGCGGCGGCGCGCGCGCCGGCTCGGTCACCCTGCACGATCGCCTGGCGCGCGGGCGGTTGATGAGCCAGCCCATCGCCCGCTTCGGGGTCATCTCCGGCATGATCGAGACGGCCGACAACCTCGCCCGCGACTACCAGATCTCGCGCGAGGCCTGCGACGAATACGCCGCCGCCAGCCACCAGCGCGCCGCGGCCGCCTGGGACGCGGGCAAGTTCGACGACGAACTGGTCCCGGTGGCCGTGCCACAGAAGCGCGGTGATCCGGTGATCTTCGCGCGCGACGAAGGCGTGCGCGCGGACGCGACGGCGCAGAGCCTGGCGGCGCTCAAGCCGCTGGAGAAGGGCGGCGTGGTCACCGCCGGCAACGCCAGCCAGCAGAACGACGCCGCCGCCGCCTGCCTGGTGGTGGCCGAGGACAAGCTCGCCGAGCTCGGCCTCGAACCGATGGGCTGGTTCGTCGGCTGGGCGGCCGCCGGCTGCGAGCCTTCGCGCATGGGCATCGGGCCGGTGCCGGCCGTGGCGCGCCTGTTCTCGCGCACCGGCCTTAGCTGGGACGACATCGACCTGGTCGAACTCAATGAAGCCTTCGCCCCGCAGGTGCTGGCCGTGCTCAAGGGCTGGGGGTGGGACGACCGCGACCGGCTAAACGTCAACGGCTCTGGCATCTCGCTCGGCCACCCGATCGGGGCCACGGGCGGGCGGATCCTCGCCAACCTGCTGCGCGAACTCAAGCGGCGCGACGGCCGCTACGGCCTGGAGACCATGTGCATCGGCGGCGGCCAGGGCATCGCCGCGGTGTTCGAGGCGGCGTGACGCGGTCCGCCCTCGTGAGTGCTGTCATCGTGCCGGTTGCGCGCGCGCGAGGGCGCCGATCCACCCCCGCGAGCTGCTAATCGATGCACACATCTCCGCCGCTCGATGTTGCAAGGGCCGCACTCCGTTGGAGCCCCCTACCCGGCCTCCGGCCGTACTCCCCGACGCCGACGGGGAGAGAGGGGTCGTGTCGCCGCTTACACCACGCCTCTCTTCCCCCACTGGGGGAAGTACCGGCGAAGCCGGGGTAGGGGGCTCCAGCGGAGTGCCGCCCTTCGGTTACAACGATCTGTGAATCGACTGACCGCGAGCTGGGGAGGCGTGATATCGATCGAGCGCTTCTGCGTTTTTCTCCTCCCCCTCGCGGCTTGGGGGTGCAAACATCGCCGCCGCTCGATGAGGCGAGCGATGCACGCCGGCTCCAGAGACCTTTACAAACTGCAAGTTTTCTGCCACTCTACGGCCCTCACCTCCTTCTCGCGAGGCCCCCATGTCCGCCCCATCCGCAACCGATCACCCCGCCCGCCACACCAACGGGCGCTTCGGTCCCGGCCACCCGGGCGGGCGAGCCGCCCTCGTCGAGCCGGACGGCGTGCTGGTGGACCACGCCAACGCCGATTCCGACGCCCTCCGCGCACCGCACTTACGGTGTTTAACGGTGAGGCGGGGCCCGAACCACGCCAGCGCCGCTCCGGCGCCCTCCACGCACCGCACACCGCACTTACGGTGTTTAACGGTGAGACGGGGGGCGACGGCGGCGCCGCACTCCGCTGAAGCCCCCTACCCCGGCTTCGCCGGTACTTCCCCCAGCGGGGGGCGGCTCGCACTACGCTTCTCTCCCCCTTGGGGGTCCCTTGGGGGGAGTCCGCCCGAAGGGCGGCTAGGGGGCGGCGGAGGTCGCGGCCCGCTCTTGCTTGCGGGCCGACGGAGGGGGCGCGCCGCCCCACCGACCCCACCCCGGACTTCGTCTCGACCCCCACGACGGGCACTAGCGGATGCACACAAGGGCGCTCCCGAAGTTCGTATCCCCAAAATCTTCCGTCATCCCCGGGCGTAAGTCCCGGGGACCCATGAACACGACGCCAGGGGTGGGCGCCTTGGCGCCCAAAGCTCCGCGATGACCTCGCAAGCAGCCGTGGCCGCGCCAGCGCGGCCAAATGCGAACGCGGTGTTCATGGGTAGCCGGGACTTACGCCTGGCTATGACGGTAGGGTTGGGGTTGGACGCGAGGGACTTGGTTCGGCTCGCCCGATCTGTGCATCCCGCAGATGAAGGGCAGTGAGGGGGTTTCCATGCCGGGACAGATTGACACGTGTGTTAGTTTTTAGTCCGATGCGGGCGTCGGCGAAATGCCTGTCAGCGTCAACAGGACACGTCTCGGGAGGTGAAGATGCAGGGACGGACGTCTGGCGGGGACGCCCGATGAGCGTCGCGCGCGAGGTGCGTATCGGTCGCACGCCGGGCCTGTCGGTCGCCGCGGACGATTTCATCGTCGTCGAAGCCGAGCTGCCGCCGCTGAACGACGGCGAGGCGCTGGTCCGCAACACCTGGATGAGCGTCGATCCCTACATGCGCCTGCCGCTGACGGCGCGGGCGGGCCTGCGGCCGCCGATGAACGTCGGCGCCGCCATGACCGGCGCCGCTGTCGGCGTGGTCGAGGCCTCGAAGGCCGCGCAACTGCCGGTCGGCGCCCTGGTGGTGAGTCAGATGGGCTGGCGCGACCGTTTCGTAGCCCCGGCCGCGGCACTGCAGGTGCTTCCGAGCGAGACGGCACGCCCGAGCTGGTATTTGGGCGTGCTCGGCCTCACGGGTCTCACCGCCTACATCGGCGTCGAGTATGTGCTCAAGCCGGCCGCCGGCGAGACCATCTTCGTGTCGTCCGCCGCCGGCGCCGTGGGCTCGGTGGCCTGCCAGCTCGCGGCCCGGCGCGGCGCGCGCGTGCTGGGGACTGCCGGGTCGGATGACAAGGTCGCCTGGCTGAAGGACAAGCTCGGCCTCGCTGCTGCGGCCAATTACCGGCGCGCCGACATCGGTGAGTTCCTGAAGGCCCAATGCCCGGCGGGTCTCGACTGCTACTTCGACAACGTCGGCGGGGCCACGCTCGATGCGGCGCTGCGGGCCATGCGGCTGCAGGGCCGGATCGGTCTTTGCGGCGCGATTTCTCAATACAATTCGGAGAACTACCGCGCCGGCCCGAGCGAGTTCTTCACCATCATCGAAAAGAGCCTCACCGTCACCGGGTTCAACGCCGGCGGCGCGGCCGGGCGCCAGGGCGAAATCCTGGCCGATCTGACAGGGATGCTCAGCGCCGGAAAGCTGATCTGGGAGGAGGCGGTGGTCGAGGGCCTGGAGAACGCTCCAGCCGCGTTCACCTCGCTGTTCCAGAGCGACAACCTGGGAAAAGTCGTCGTGCGGATTTCCTGAGCGCACGCCGCGGAGGGAACCGATGCCACTCACGCACGTCCACACCCCGATCCGGCTGGGGCCCGTCGAGGTCAAGAACAGGGTCGTGCGCACCGCGCATAGCACCGCGATCGGCGGCGGCACGCTCAGCGATGATCTCGTCGCCTATCATGAGGCAAGGGCGAAGGGCGGGGTGGGACTGACCGTCATCGAGACGATGTCGGTGCATCCGTCATCGCTGGGCACGCTCAACCTGATCGATCCGTCCCTGGCCGAGCGCTACCCGCGGATGATGGAACGCATGCGGCCGTATGGGATGCGCGTGTTCCAGCAGCTGTTCCACGCCGGCCATCACGGACGCCCACTGGACGGCTCGCCGCCGTGGGGCGCGTCCGACGTTCCGGGCTCGGAGAACGGCATACCCCCGGTGCCGATGACCAAGGCGATGATCGACGCGGTCATCGAGGGCTATGCAAACACCGCACGCTCGCTCGAGAGCTGGGGCTGCGAGGGGGTCGAGTTGCACGCCGGGCACGGCTTCCTGCCGCAGCAGTTCCTCTCGACCTACGCCAACAAGCGCGAGGACGCCTACGGTGGCAGCTTCGAAAACCGCGCCCGCTTCATCATCGAGGCGCTCACCGCGCTGCGCGGCGCCGTCTCCAAGCAGATGGTCGTCGGCCTGCGCCTGTCACCCGATCTGATGGAGGGCGGCGTCAACGTCGAAGACAACCTCGCGGTCGCGCAGATGGCGCAGGACGCGGGGCTGGTCGACTATGTGAGCGTGTCTTCCGGCACCTTCCAGACGATCCACAGGATGATCGGCGGCATGCACGAGCCCGCCGGCTTCGAGCTGGTCACCACCGCGCCGGTCACCCGCCCGCTTCGGGTGCCGACGATGGCCATCGGCCGGTTCCGGACCCTGGAGGAAGCCGACCAGGCGATCAGGGCCGGCGAGGCGGACATGATCGGGATGGTGCGCGCGACCGTCGCCGACCCGGATCTCGTGCGCAAGAGCCTCGAGGGCCGGCCCGAGCAGGTGCGCCCGTGCATCGCCTGCAACCAGGGCTGCATCGGTCAGGTCCTGGCGCCGCCCCATCGCATGGGCTGCGCGGTGAACCCGGCGGTCGGGCATGAGCTACGCCTGGGCGACGACCGCCTGCAGCCCGCGGCCACGCCGTTGACGGTGCTCGTGGTCGGCGGCGGTCCGGCGGGGATGGAGGCGGCCAGGGTCGCGGCGCTGCGAGGCCACAAGGTGATCCTCGCCGAGGCCGAATCCGATCTCGGCGGTACAGTCAAGCTCGCCGGCGCGGCGCCGCACCGCGCCGGCATTCGCGACATCATCGTCTGGCTGCAGGACGAGGTGTTCCGCCTGGGCGTGGAAGTGCGCACCGGCACCTATCTGGAAGCCGACGACATCGTGACCGCAGCGCCCGACCGGGTGATCGTGGCCACCGGCTCGACGCCCCGGCTGGATGGGATCCAGGCCTCCAATCCCGGCGAGCCGATCGCGGGCATCGACCGAACCAACGTCTTCTCGTCCAACGACCTGTTCCTGGCCGGCCGGCGGGACTTCGGCCGCACCGCCGTGGTGATCGACGACCTCGGCCACTACGAAGCCATCGCCGCGGCCGAGCACCTGGCCGCCAGGGGCCTGGACGTGAACTTCGTGACCCGGCACGTCGCCTTCGCGCCGCTCATGGAAAGCTCGCTGATGACGATACCGGCGCTGGAGCGCCTGAGCCGCGGCCGCTTCACCCTGCATACCCGGACGCGCGCGATCTCGGTCGAGCCCGACGGCGTGGTGGTGGGCCCCACCTACCTGCCCGTCGGCAGCAACCAGACCGTGAAGCTGGCCGCGGACACGGTGGTGTTCGTCTCGGCCAACCGCGCGAACCGCTCGCTCTACGATGAACTCCGCGCGCGCGGCCTCGACGCCCGCGTGGTCGGCGACGCCAACGCCCCGCGGTTCATCCCCACCGCCATCCGCGAAGGAAACCTGGCCGGCGCGGCCGTGTAGCGGCGGGGAACTCCGACTTCGCCGGTTGGGCGTCGGCGTCTCGGCGGGGCGCCCGCCGGCGAACGCAACACCGACAATCACTTGACTTTCGTATATATGCCGTACCACCATTACGCCCAGATCGTACAGAAGGAGCGTAGCTATGGCGAACACAACGGTGCAGACGAGCTTTCAGCTCGACCCGGGCACGGCCAAGGCGATTGATGAGCTCAAGGCCACGTTTGGCGTGACCAGCAACACTGCAGTTATTCGAAAAGCCATCGCACTGGCCCGCATCGCCGCTAACAACCAGAATGAAGGCGAGGGCACTGTCACATTGGTCGACAAAGGCGGCACTCAGTTGAAAGTATCTCTAACAGGCTAGGCAAATGCCCGAGCCTGACGCCGCGCCCGTAAGTTTAAACGCGGAAGTCAGCGAAATAACGGCGCTTACGGTTGCGCAACGTATCGCTTTGGATCAACAAGACCTCAACCGATCAATTGCCTTGGGCGACCAGGACATTCGGCGGCAATTCGCCTTTTACGTTATCCTGCTCTTTGTCGGCGCAAATATCTTCGTACTAATCGGCGTGGGCATCGCTTACTGGCAGGACGGCGCCCAGCTTACTGCGAACCTTATCAAGCCGGATCAGCGGATCATAGACAGCAAGGTCGTGATGGCCCTCCTAGGGGCGACTACAGTGCAGCTTGGCACAGTGATCTAAATTTTCGGCTCCTGCATCGTGAAGTCACGCCGATATCCCGCGGTTCATCCCTACCGCGTCCGCGAAGGAAACATGGCCGGCGCGGCGGTGTAGCGAGGTCGACGAATTCTGCCGCGAGACTCCGTTGGCGTACTGGAGCGCGGGCCGGCGACTCAGAGCCCCGGATAGTGGTGTGTGAAGATCAAGATGGTGTCGAGCGAGTCGGTGACGCCGTGAGCAATGATCGGCGCGACCAGATTGCGCCCGGTGGCGAGGTAGAGGCCGCCGAGAAAGGCCCCGTCCACCGTGTTCTCGACGATGCCGACCGGCCCTTGAACGAGATGGTGGAGACCAAAGATCGCGCTCCCCGCCATCAACGCGACGGCCCAGCCAAGACGCGTCGTGCCAAGAACATCGGTCAGGCGATTGAGGAGATAACCGCGGAAAACCAGTTCCTCGCCCAGAGCCGCGACCACCCAGTACAAAGCCAGCGAGGCCACGAACAGTTTCCAGCTCGCCGCGAGTCGCAGAGCGGAGGCGAGGTCGGGCGGGGCGCCCGTCAGCGCGACCAGGGCCGGTTGGGTGACGAACAGCTCGAGCGCCTCCATCGCCACTCCGGCCGCCAGCCCGACGGCGATCCATTGCCTCCAGGCAGGCGTGAGCCTGACACCCACGTCTCGCCACCGAACGCCCCTGAAGGCGAGAGACGCCCAGGCCAACGCCAGCAGGTAGGGCACTTTCGAAAAGAAGATCAGCCCGTGGGCGTCCGCCGCGAATATCGCCGCGATCGCCGCGAGCTCGACGGCAACTAGCCATTTGCTGCGGCGGGCCTTCTCCGGCCAATCGCCGATCGCGGGCAAGATCCAGCCACGTCGCGAGCCTTCACGCGCGCGCGGCGCCGGGCGCTGCTCTCCACCGTCGGACGAATTCGCCATCTTCACCCGCCCCCCCGGCCCCCGCTTCCTCGGCGGTTGACCCTATTGCCGACGATCCGAACACCACACTTAGTTCTTCGTACGGACCCGGTCGAACCCGCTAGGGTCCGCCTGTGCGGAGCCACCGGCCGCCGCGTCGAGCGCGCGCAGGGTGAAGGGCTCCAGCCTGGACATCGACGCCTCCGACAGCCCGAACGCCGGCAGCGGCAGCACGCCCCAGCGACGCTGGTCGGTGGTGGACATCATGTGGCGGACGGTCTGGATGGTGCTGGTGAGCCAGGCGCCCGGATGGACGAAGGCTTCGCCGCCGATGACCCGGCCGCCGGCCGCCTCGACCAGCGCGGTGGTCTTGGCGAGGTTGCTGCGCCAGAACCCCCGGCAGATCACATAGATCGCCACCGGCTTGCCGCCCAGCAGGCGTCGTCCATCCTGGCTCTTAAGGAATGACTGGATCGGCACGGACGGGCTGAAGCTCCAGGTGTTGGTGAACAGGAGCACGAGGTCGTAATCACCCCGCGCCGCCGAAGGCGGATCGAGGAGGACGGGGACGGTCTCGCCTGCGCTGGCCTTGCGGCCCCAGGCGGTGATCTGCGCCCAGGCGAGCGGTCGCGTCAGCCGCGCGTCCGGGTCGGCGACCTCGAGGCGCAGCGCGGTGACGTCATGTCCGGCGGCCCGGACGACGGCGTCTGTAGCGTCGGCGGCCCGCTTCGCCTGGCCGGTGAAGCTGTAGTAGACGATCAGAACGTGCACGCCTCTGCCCCCTAAGACATCGCCGCGCGCCGGTAGGAGCCGTTCTCGACGTCCTCCAGCACATCCACCTGCTGCGGGATCCAGCCCAGTTCGGCGCGGGTGCGCGGCGCGATCGAGCGGCTGCTGACGCCGAAGAACAGCGGGCCGACGAAATCGCCCCAGATCTGCTTGGCCTCGTCGAAGGTGACGCTGCGGCTGGGCTTGCCGCTGGCCCGCGACAGGGCGTGGGCGATGCTGCGCCAGTTCGCCTCACCCGCCACCGCGTGATAGAGCGCCCCCGCCACGCCCTTCTCCACCGCCAGGCGATAGACATCGCCCAGATCGTCCACGTGCACGTGGCTGTAGAGATTGAGGCCGAGGCCCAGATAACAGACCGACCCGGTGGCTCCGATCGAGCGGATCATGGCCGGGATCTGCGCGCTGCCCCCGTGTCCCCAGATCATCGGCGGGCGCACGACCATGGCCGCACGCCCTTGGCGGCGGCCTCTCGCACCTTGGTCTCGGTCACCGTACGGACGGCGATCCACGGCGGGGGCGTGAACGGGTCGTCCTCGGCGAAGGTCTCCTCGCGCCACTCGCCCTGGGGCGTTTCGATCGAGAGGACGCCAGTGCCCGTGGTCTGGACAAACGGCTTGTGGCTGCCGGCCAGCCGCTCGAGGATCGGTTCGACAAAGGGCCACTCTTCGAAGCCGACGGCCGAGCAGTTGACCACGCCGTCCACCTCATCCAGCGCGGCAAGCAGCTCCGGGCCGCCGAACGCGCCATTGACCGCCTTGTACCCATGGGCTTCGAACGCGGCGGCCTTGGCGGGATCGCGCGCCAGCGCGTGGACTTCGTGCCCACCCGCCGCCAGCCGCCGCGCCGCCCCGGAACCGACGAATCCTCCGGCGCCGATCACCAGTACGCGCATGGCTTCCTCCCGACCTGGCAGATGTTTGCAGAACCCGATTTGCCGGCGGACGCCTCGGTGGAACTCTGTCTCTCGGCCGAGAGGTAGCGCAGTCCTCAGCCCCAGGAAATAGCACGCATTGCAAAATTGGGCTTGCCAGGAGTGAGCCTTGGCCTAGGTTCGCGGCCTCGGTTGTGCCCTGCGACATTGAGCAGAGACGGCGGAGCGGACGTGGCGCGGCACGTCGCTGCTCAACGGCGGCGGCCGTCTTGCGGGAAGGAAACAGGCAGGCATGCTCACGCATGTGACGCGCCCGATCACGATCGGCGCGGTCGAGCTCAAGAACCGCGTGGTCCGCACCGCTCACGCTACCGGCATGGGCCCGATGACCGACGATCTGATCGCCTATCACCTGGCGCGGGCGCGCGGCGGCGTAGGGCTCTCCATCATCGAGATCCTGTCGGTTCACCCTACCAGCCCGGCGGGCCTGAACACCTTCGATCCGCAGCTGCCCCCGCGGTACGAGAAGCTCGTGGCCGGGTCCCGGCCCACGGGCATGCGCCTCTTCCAGCAGATCTGGCACGGTGGGCAGAACAGCCTGCCCCTGGACGGATCGCCGCCGTGGGGCCCGTCTGACCTCCCAGGGGTGCTGACCGGCGTCCCCACCATTCCCATGACCGGCGCCATGATCGACGAGATCGTCGCCGCCTACGCCGACGCGGCGCGCAAGTGCGTGGACTGGGGCATCGACGGGATCGAGATCCACTCCGCGCATGGCTACCTGCCCGCCCAGTTCCTCTCCCGGGCGGTCAACAAGCGTGAGGACGAATACGGCGGTTCTTTGGAGAACCGCGCCCGTTTCATCCTGCAGATCCTGCGCGCCGTGCGCGAGGCGACGCCGGCCGGCTATCCCGTGGGCGTCCGTCTCGCGCCGGACGAGATCGCCGGCGGGATCGGCCCGTCGCAGGTGCTGCAAGTGGCGCAGATGATGGAGGCGGAGGGCCTGGTGGATTTCGTCGACCTCTCGCTCGGCAACTACCAGAGCTTCCCCAAGATGATCGGCGGCATGCACGAGCCCACCGGCTACGAGCTGGCCAGCAACGCGGCGGTGACCGAGAAGCTGAACACTCCCTCGCTGGTCACCGGGCGGTTCAGAACCCTGGAGGAAGCCGACCAGGTGATCCGCAGCGGCCAGGCCGACCTCGTCGGCATGACCCGCGCGCACATCGCCGACCCCGACCTGGTGCGCAAGACGCTGGAAGGCCGCGCCGAGCAGGTGCGCCCGTGCATCGCCTGCAACCAGGGCTGCGTCGGCAACCTGCTGGGGCCGCGCCACCGGGTGGCCTGCGTGGTCAACCCCGGCGCGGGTTTCGAGACCCGCCAGGGCGACGACAAGCTCACCGCAGCCGCCGCCCGGCGCAGAGTGCTCGTAGTCGGCGGCGGCCCCGCCGGCATGGAGGCCGCCCGCGTCGCCGCGCTGCGCGGCCACGACACCATCCTGGCCGAGGCGCAGCCGGTCCTGGGCGGCACGTTGCGGCTTGCGGCCAAGGCCCCCACCCGTCACGGGCTGGGCGACTATCTGAGCTGGCTGGAACTGGAGATCTATCGCCT
>Ga0302314_10005919_pt1 | contig 22210 bp, 14 predicted proteins | sample III_Palsa_N2_3_FD_200533 | JGI IMG/M metagenome (GOLD analysis project Ga0302314, IMG submission 200533) | Peat permafrost microbial communities from Stordalen Mire near Abisko, Sweden - III_Palsa_N2_3 | ecosystem: Environmental > Terrestrial > Soil > Palsa > Peat permafrost | place: Sweden...
GTTCCCGGTGCGCGCGGATGTCGGAGGCGATCACCGGCGTGCCGACCGCCAGCGCCTCCACCACCGGCAGATCGAACCCCTCGGCGAACGACGGACCGAGCAAGGCCGCCGCGCCGCCGACCAGATGCGCAAGCTCACGGTCGCTGAGATCGCTCACCTCGTGCACCAGCCGCTCCACCGCGTGGGAACGCTGCAGGTGGTCGAGCACCGACTCGTTCTCCCAGCCGCGCCGGCCGACCAGCACCAGCCGGGGTGTCGCCGCGCCGCCGCGCTCCGCCAGCCGTCGCCAGAGCGACAGCAGGAAGGTGACGTTCTTGCGCGCCTCGAGCGTGCCGACGCAGACGAAATATGGTCGCGCCGGCGACCAGTCGGGGCGTTCGCCGAAGAAGTCGGTTTCGATGCCGAGCGGGACGACCCTGGTTGGGGGCGCGGCCGATCCCAGCAACGCGGCGTAGTCGGACAGTTCGTCCGCCGTGGTCTGAGAGTTGGCGATCACCAGCCGGGCGTGGGCCACGACCTCGGCCATGCGCCGCAGATGCCGCCCCTCGGCCTTCGGCGCGCAATATTCGGGGAAATTGATCGGGATCAGATCGTGCACCATCACCACCGGGGCGACGCCACGTTCGGCGAGCCGCCCCAGCACGTCGGGCTGGTCGAGCCCGGTGTGGCTGACGTTGATGTAGATCGAGCCCGGAACAAGCGCGACCGGCCGCAGATTGACCAGAGCCCGTCCGGCGATGCTGAGGTGCCACTTGGCGCGCGCCGGCAACTGGCCCGTCCCGGTCTGCGCCCGAAACGGCGATGGGCCGTCCTCGTCGGCGCTCAATGCTTGCTGCAGAGCGCTCCAGCTCGCGCCGGGGCCGTCGGCCTCGTTGCGCTGTCGGGTGAAGGCGGCGTTTTCGCCGATGGTCCGTTCCAGCATGCCGCGGGGCACGCCCAGCAGTCGCCCCCCAACCGTGATCACCGGCTGCAGGTCGACATCCGGTTGCTCCAGCAGCCACTTCGCATAGGCCACCACCACGCGGTCGATGCCGGTGGGCGAGAAGCGGGACCCGCGGATAAAGATCCGCGCCATGTCGAACAGAACCTTGGTCATCTGGTCCCTGGCCGAGGGCCGCCAGCCCGCACGCCGCTGTAGAGTCTCCGGGTCTGGTTTGGAAGCCGGCTCACGGCGCTGCCGCTCGCGCGGCGCCAATCTGCGCGCTGACGAAGTCGTCCAGCCGACCGCCCTTGAACAGATGGCCGGACACGCCCGCCCGCCGCGCCGCCTCCAGGTCGCGCTCGCTGTCGCCGATCAGCAGGCTCGCGTCGCGATCGACCGGCCAGTGTTGCATCAGGTCCAGGATCATCCCCGCGCCGGGTTTCCGCCAGTCGGACTCGCGGCGGTAGCGCTCGACGGTCCCTTCGGTGTGATACGGGCAGAAGCGGACGTCATCGATATGCGCGCCGACTTCGGCCAGCTCGCCGAACACCCGGCGATGCAGCGCCTCGACATCGGTCTCGTCATAGTAGCCGCGCGCCACGCCCGACTGGTTGGTCACCACGAACACATACCAGCCCAGATCGTTGAGGTGTTTCACGGCCGCCTGGGCGCCGTCGATCCAGCGCCATCGATCCAGGCTGCCGACGTAGCCGCTGTCGACGTTGAGCACGCCGTCGCGGTCGAGGAACGCCGCCGGCCGCCGGCGCCGGGCTGGAACTTCGGTCTGAGCGCGCTCAAGGTCTTCCGGCACGCCGATGTCGATGAAGTAGCCGTCGCACACCTTGCCGACGACAAGTCCCTGGGCGGCGAGTTCGGGCAAGGTGTCGGCTTCCATCGAGCCTTGCGGGGCGAGCCGCTCCAACACCTCGCGCCGCACTAGCCAGACGCCGCCGTTGATTACGCCGGGCCCCGGCGAGGGCGGTTTTTCCGAGATCGAGGTCACCCGGTCGCCGTCCAGCGTCACCACCCCGTAGCGGGAAGGGTCCGGCACGCGGCGCAGACACATCGAGATCAGCCAGTCCGGCCCCCGCGCCAGATCCAGCAGGTTGACGTCGAACCAGGTATCGCCGTTCAGCAGCAGGAATTCCGGCGCCAGCAGATGCTCCGCCTGCTTCAGCGCGCCGCCGGTGCCAGCGGGGCTCGGCTCGATGAGGACCTTCAGCTCCAGGCCGAATCGGGCGGCGATGGGCGTGGTCTCGGCGTAGCGGGCCACCTGCTCGCCCTCGAACCCGGCCAGCAGCAGCACCTGCTTGATCCCGTGCCGGCCGATCTCGAACAGCAGCACGTCGAGGAACGGCGCGCCGTCAACCGCCAGCAGCGGCTTCGGCGTCGCGGCGGTGCGGTGGCCCAGCCGGGCGCCGAGGCCCCCGCACAAGATGACGGCCTGGGTAGGCTTCATGAAACGAGGACCCGGCGGCGCGACGATGCCCCCCCGTTTCAACCCAGTCGGGCCACGACGGCAAGAGCGCCCATACGAGAGCGCCTTGACAGCGCCCGCGCCGAATTGTCATTCCCAGCGCCATCGGCGCCCGGTGAAAGCTGTGGGGGAGCGAGAAGGTGGCGCTTGCAAATACAGCGTCTTGAAATCGACGGCCTGCAGCTGATCACGCCAAGCAAACACGGCGACGAGCGGGGCTTTTTTTCCGAGGTGTTCCGCGCCGACTTCCTGGCGCAGCATGGCGTCGACGCCGCATTCGCTCAAGACAATCACGCGTTTTCGGCACAGGCGGGGGTGCTGAGAGGGCTGCATTACCAGGCCCCGCCGAGCGCGCAGGGAAAACTGGTGCATTGTCCGCGGGGCGCGGTCCTCGATGTCGCCGTCGATATCCGCCGAGGCTCGCCGAGCTTCGGTCAGCATGTGTCGGTCGAACTTTCCGCCGCGAATTGGCGCCAACTCTGGGTCCCGCCGGGCTTCGCCCACGGCTATGTCACCCTGCAGCCGGACACGGTGGTTCTCTACAAGGTGACGACCTACTACGATCCCACGGCGGATCGCGGCATCGCTTGGGACGATCCGGCGCTCGGAATCGACTGGCGACTGTCGGCGTCGGAGGTCACTCTCTCGGCTAAGGACCAGCGGAATCCGCCGCTGGCGGAGGTCGAGGTCCCCTTCACCTATGCGGCGGCGCCGGCCTGAGCGGCGGCGCCCTGGAGCTGGCATGCGGATCATCGTGACGGGTGGGGCAGGGTTCATCGGGTCGGCGGTCTGCCGCCACCTGGTGCTGGACCTTGGCCACGACGTCGTCGCCATCGACAAGCTGACCTACGCCGGCTGTCTCGCCTCGCTGGCGCCGCTCGACGGCGACCCTCGCTTTCAGCTGGAGCGCGCCGATATCTGCGACGCGCCGGCGCTCGAGCGGCTGTTCGAGTTGCATCGACCCGAGGGCGTGCTGCACCTGGCCGCGGAGAGCCACGTCGACCGCTCGATCTCCGGCGCGCGAGTGTTCGTCGACACCAACGTGGTCGGGACCTTCAATGTGCTGGAGGCCGCGCGGGGCTATCTCGCCGGCGCGGGTCAGGCGGTGGCCGAGCGGTTCCGCATGGTGCACGTCTCGACCGACGAGGTGTTCGGCTCGCTGGGGTCGGACGGCTTCTTCACCGAGACCACCGCCTACGATCCGAGCTCGCCCTATTCGGCCACCAAGGCGGCGTCCGATCACCTGGCAAGGGCCTGGCATCGCACCTATGGCCTGCCGGTGATGGTCTCGAACTGCTCCAACAACTACGGACCTTGCCAGTTTCCGGAGAAGCTGATCCCGCTGATCATCCTGGCGGCGCTGGAGGGCCGCCCGCTGCCGGTCTACGGCGACGGCGCCAACGTGCGCGACTGGCTGCACGTCGAAGACCACGCCCGGGCGTTGGCGCTGATGCTGGCGCGCGGCCGGCCGGGCGAGACTTACAACGTCGGCGGTCGCAATGAGCGCAGCAACCTCGACGTGGTGCGCCAGATTTGTGTGCTGATGAACCGGCTACGGCCCTCGGGGGCGCCGCACGAACGCCTGATCACCTACGTCGCCGACCGGCCGGGCCACGACCAACGCTACGCGATCGACGCCGCCAAGTTGGAGGCCGAACTCGGCTGGCGCGCCGCCGAGAGCTTCGAGACTGGCCTGGAAAAGACCGTCGCCTGGTATCTTGAGCGTCGCGACTGGTGGGAGCCGCTGCGCCAGCAGGTCTATGGCGGCGAGCGGCTCGGCTTGATCTCGGCTTGAGCGGTTTGCGCATCTTCGTCACCGGGCGGGACGGCCAGATCGCACGGTCGCTGCGGGAAGCGGCGGCGAGCGCGGGCGACGTCGTGATCGGCTTCGGCGCGCGGCCGGAGTTCGATCTGGCGCGCCCGGAGAGTATCGCGCCAGCGATCGAGGCGTTCGCGCCGCACCTGGTGGTCAACGCCGCCGCCTACACCGCCGTCGACCGCGCCGAGAGCGAGCCGGAATTGGCCTTCGCGATCAACCGCGACGGTGCCGGCGCGGTGGCGGCGGCCGCGGCGAAGATCGGGGCGCCGGTGATCCAGCTTTCCACCGACTATGTGTTCGATGGGACCAAGGCCGGCGCCTATCTCGAGACCGATCCGACCTCGCCGCGGTCGGTCTACGGGCGTTCGAAGCTGGAGGGCGAGCGGGCGGTCGCGGCGGCGGCGCCCCGGCACATCGTGCTGCGGACCTCCTGGGTCTATGCGCCGTTCGGGGCCAACTTCGTGCGGACCATGCTGCGGCTGGCGGGTGAGCAGGATCGGTTGCGGGTGGTGGACGACCAGATCGGCTGCCCGACCTATGCGCCGGATATTGCGGACGCGATCCTGGCGATCGGCCGCCGCATCCAGTTGGATGGGTGGCGCGACGCCTATGCCGGCGTCACCAACCTGGCGGGGCCGGACGCCGTGACCTGGTGGGGCTTCGCGCGCCGGATCGTGGCCGAGAGCGGCCGGTGCGTCCCGGTCGATGCGATCGGCACCGCCGAGCGCCCAACGCCGGCCCGGCGGCCCGCAAACTCGCGGCTTGCGACCGAGCGTCTCGCGTCGTTGTTCGAGTTGCGCCTGCCGCCAATGGAGGTGTCGTTGCGCGATTGCCTGAAGCGGCTGCGCGAGACGCCGGGAGGGCAGGCGTGAAGGGCATCATCCTCGCCGGCGGGTCCGGGAGCCGGCTGCATCCGATGACCCTGACGGTCTCCAAGCAGCTGCTGCCGGTCTACGATAAGCCGATGATCTACTACCCGCTGACCACGCTGATGCTGGCGGGGATACGGGAGATCCTGATCATCTCCACCCCGCACGACCTGCCGCTGTTCGAGCGGCTGCTGGGGGACGGCTCGCGGCTCGGCATCTCGCTGAGCTACGCCGCGCAGCCGCGGCCGGAGGGGCTGGCGCAGGCGTTCATCATCGGCGCCGACTTCGTCGCCGGCCAACCTTGCGCGCTGATCCTGGGCGACAACATCTTTTACGGCCACGGGCTGCAGGAGGCGGTTTCGCAAGCCGCCAAGCGCACCGGCGGCGCCACCGTGTTCGCCTATCAGGTGGCCGATCCGGAGCGCTATGGCGTGGTCGCGTTCGATGCGGCGATGCGCGCCGTCTCGATTGAGGAGAAGCCGGCCAAGCCGCAGTCGCACTGGGCGGTCACGGGGCTTTATTTCTACGACGGGCAGGCGGCCGGCCTGGCGTCGGCGCTCAAGCCATCGACGCGCGGCGAGTTGGAGATCACCGATCTGAACCGCGCCTACCTGGAGCAAGGTCAGCTTTCGGTGGAGTTGTTGGGGCGCGGCTATGCCTGGCTCGATACCGGCACGCCGGAAAGCCTGCAGGAGGCGGCGGCCTTCGTCGGCACGCTGCAAAATCGCCAGGGTTTCCGCATCGCCTGTCCGGAGGAGGTGGCGTTTCGGCAAGGATTCATCTCGCTGGACCAACTCGCCGCCTTGGCCGCCGAATTCGGCGCTGGCGGCTATGGGCAGTACCTGCGCGACCTGGCGGCTTCGGGTGGTGTCTGAGTCGGAGGCGGCCGGCCTGCGAGCGACGGGCGTGCGGCTGCAGGCCGCCGGCCGCTTCGGCGAGGCCGCTACGGCGTTCCAGCGCGCGATCACCCTGGCGCCTTCGCGGCCGGAAGGCTGGACCGCGCTGACGCTGTGCCTGCTGGCGGATCGCCGGCCGGAGCCGGCGCTGGCGATGGCCGACGCGGGTCTGGCGCGGCTGCCGCGTTCGGCCGATCTGCTGTGCGCCAAGGCGCGGGTGCTGCAGAGCCTGAGCCGGGTCGCCGAGGCGGGCGAGGCATTGCGGCAGGCGCTGGCGATCGAGCCGACCAACGCCGAAGCTCGGTTCGGGTTGGCGCGGCAGGCGGTGGAAGCGGGCGACTGGGACGGCGCCGCCGAGCTCGCCGCGCCACTGGCGTCGGCTAGGTCGAGCCCGCAGATCGACTGGCTCGTGGCGCGTATCGCGCTGGGCAAGGGCGATCACTCGGCGGCCGTCGAGCGCACGACCCGCGCGCTGCAAGCCCCCGGTCTCACGCCCGACCAGATAGCGGAAACATCGCTCCTGCTCGGCGAAGCATTGGACGGGCTCGGCCGCACCGCGGAGGCGTTCCAGGCTTTCAGCCGGGGCAAGAGCGCGCTGCGAGGGCTCTACGCCGCGCGGGCGGCAGGCCGGGAGTCCGAGGTCGACAAGCTGCGCCGTTTGGCGGCCTGGTTCCGCGCCGCCGATCGCGCGCCCTGGCATGAGCCGGCGGAGGCCGCCGACCAGAAACACGCGTTCCTGCTCGGCTTCCCGCGTTCCGGCACCACATTGCTCGAGCAGGCGCTGGCGGGTCATCCGGATGTCGTTGCGCTGGAAGAGGCGCCGACTTTCGCCGACGCCTACGCCGAGTTCATGAACGCGCCGGACGGGCTTGAACGGCTGGCGCGGCTCTCGCCGGCCGAGGCTGAGCACTGGCGCGGCGTCTACTGGCGCGTCGTCGCCGAGCGCGGTGTCCGAACCGAGGGCAAGCTGCTCCTCGACAAGGCGCCGGCCGGGACGCTGTACCTGCCGCTGATCGCCAAGCTGTTTCCAGCCGCCAAGGTGCTGTTCGCGGTGCGCGATCCGCGGGACGTGGCGCTCAGCTGCTTTCGCAACAGCTTCCAGATGAACGCGCTTACCTACGCCTTCACCGATCTGGTGGAGACCGCGCGTTGCTACGCCGCGACGATGGACCTGGCCGAGGTCTATCGCGATGTGCTGCCGATCCAGCCGCTGGAGGTGCGCTACGAGCGGCTGGTGGACGGCTTCGCCGGCGAACTTGGCCGCATCGCCGACTTTCTCGGGCTCGACGTCACGCCGGACATGCTGGATGTCGCTGGCACGGCGAGCCGGCGCGTGGTCCGGACCCCAAGTGCGCCGCAAGTGCGGGCCGGATTGAACCGGCAAGGCCTTGGTCGCTGGCGCGCCTACGCCGACGAGCTCGCGCCGGTGACGCCGATCCTGGCCCCCTGGCTGGAACGGCTAGGCTACGGCGGCGAGGGATAGTCGTCCAGCACCGGGCCGAGTGCGGCCTTGAGTGGGCCCAGCCACGGCTCGTAGCGGCGCCAGCTGTCGATCCCGTCCGTATTGATCGGTTGCCGCACCTGTTCGGAGCTTGGCGTCGCCACCGGCCGCCGGTTTTCGAAGAAGCGCAGGCAGGCGGCGTCGAACGGCAGGCCGAGGCTGTCCAGCAGCCGCCGGACCTCGCCTTCGGTGTCCTCGACCAGTTCCTCGTAGATCACCGGCGTAACGTAGCCCGGCAGCACGGCGTCGTAATGGGCCATCAGGTCCACATAGTCGGCGTAGTAGCGGCCGAGGTCGGCGAGGTCGTAGGCGAAGTCGAAGCCGCCGGCGAATTGCTGGCGGAAGGCCGAGACGCAGCAGCTGAGCGGATGGCGGCGTACATCGACGATCCGCGCGTTCGGCAGGATCAGGCGGATCAGGCCGACGTGCAGGAAGTTCCAGGGGGCCTTGTCGATGAAATGGGCGCGTCCCAGCCGGCGCAACGGGCGGGTGCGGTCCAGGTAGTCGTGGCCCAACTGGGCGAATGCTTCGCGCGGCAGGCCGGTCAGCGGGGCTGGGTAGGGCAGGTCGGGCGCCTGGGCGGCGGCCCAGTCGGCCATCGCCTGGATGTCCATCAGCTCGCGCGTGCCCTCGACCGCCGGGTGGCTGGCCAGGATCTGCTCGACCAGGGTCGAGCCCGAGCGCGGCAGGCCGATGATGAAGATCGGGTCGGCCGCCGGATCGCCCCAGCCGGCGCGCTCGGCGAAGAAGGCCGGCGTGAACAGAGCCTTGGAGCGCTGGACCAGCGATGTGGTGGCGTCGGGATCGTAGGTGCGCAGGCTGCGTTGGGCGGCGTTGGCGCTGGCGAAATGAGCGAAAGCCTCGGCGTCGCGCCCCTTGTCCTCATCGACTTTCGCGAGCGCGAAGTGGAACAGGCTGAGTTCGTTGGACGCGAGTTCGGGATCTTTCAGGGCGGCCATCATCGCCGACAGTTCTTCATCTGAGAACCGATAGGCCTTGAGATTGGCCAGGCTCCAATAGGCCTCGGCGCAGGCGGGATCGAGGGCGGCGCAGCGCTGGTAGGCCGCGGTGGCCTCGTCCAGCCGGCCCAGGGTGCGAAGGCCGTTGCCGTGCACCAGCCAGGCCTGTGGCTGGTCGGGGAAATCCTCAAGAATGGCGGCGGTGACTTCGGCGGCGGCGGCATAGTCGCCGGTTTCGCTGAGCGCGGCCGCCTTTACGGCGCGGGAGCGCGTGTTGCGCGGCTCGTGCGACAGCAAGAGGTCGAGCTCGGCCAGGGCCTGGGCGTACCGGCCGGTGCGATGCAGGATCAGGGCGAGCGCCTGGCGCGCCAGGTGCAGCTTGGGCGCGCGTTCCAGGCAGTGGTTCAGCAGCGCCTCGGCGGCGGCAGCCTGGCCGCGCCGCACCAGCACCTCGGCCATCAGGTGCGCGGCAGCCAGATTGGCCGGCTCGGCGGCGAGCAAAGCCCGCAACGAGACGTCGGCCTCTTCGAGCCGGCCGATCGCCATTGCGGTCGCCGGCGTCCATAGGCGGGGGTCCGGCACGACGACGCAGAGCGTGCGGTCGTAGTTCATCTGGGCCGCCTCAAACTCGCCGGCCACCAGCTGGATGTCGGCGAGCAGCCGCCAGCCGACACCGATGCGCGGATTGAGCTCCAAGGCGCGCTTCAACGGTTCGACCGCCTCGCGGGTGCGGCCCGCCGAGACCAGTCGCTGCGCCGCCTCCCACTGCGCCGTCCAGGCGGTCGGATCGGCCAAGGGGGCGTCGGTCTGCGCGTCACTCGCCATTCGGCCGGGTCCTTTTCAGCGCCCCCAAATCTGCGCCTTGATCCGAGCCGTCAAACCCAAACAAAAAAGCGCGGAGCAGCGAACTACTCCGCGCGAGTTTGGGGGGAGATACAGACGTTAGAACTTCACGTGCACGCCGGCGTAGACCTGGGTGCCGTTCTCGTAGACGGCGCGGACCTGGGTCGGGTTGGCGGCGTAGTACTTCAACAGCGAGTCGGTCAGGTTCAGCGCGTCGACGGTGAAGGTGATGTTGCGGGTGACGTTGAAGTTGGCCGAAGCGTCTAGTTGGCCGTTGCCGTCCTCATTTTCCAACGAACTGCGGTCGAGCCCGACGAAGTAGTGCGAGCGATAGGTGTAGGCGAGCCGCACGTTGAATAACGGCACTTCGTAGTAAGCGACCGCGTTATAGGTGATCTTCGAGGTGCCGACCAAGGGATTGCCCTCAGCGTCCTCGCCATCGACGTAGGTGAAGTTGGTCTGGAAGCCGAAATTGTAAGGCAACGGTTGCTGGACCTGGAACTCGACCCCCTTCAACTCGCCCGACGTGTTGGTCGGCGAGCTGATCACGTAGGGTTCGAACACAGGCCCGTTCTTGGACAGGAATTGATCCACGAACGTCTGCGTGTGCGTACCATAGGTCACATAGGAAGACAGGTCGTCGTAGAACAGGCTGACAGCCATCACCGAAGTCGGCGCGTAATACCACTCAAGCGCTGCATCGTAGACCGACGCTTCGATCGGCTTCAGATTTGGGTTGCCGCCATTTCCGGTGAGGGTGAGGTCGGTGAGCGAGACCGTGCCCCCGAGCGCACTGTAGTCAGGACGCGACATGGTTTCGGCCGCCGATAGACGCAGCAGCAGATTCTTCTGCAGGTCGAAGGTGAAATTCAGGCTCGGCAGCGGGTCGAAGTAGTTGTGCTTCACGTGATCGATCTCATAGGGGCCGAACGCTGAACTGTTGATCGCGCCCGGATCGCCGGCGCCCGTAGGCACATTGGTGAAGGCGTTTTCCTCGGTGTCGACCAGACGCACGCCGAAGTTGCCGCGCCAGTTCTCGCCTTCCACGTGGCCCATCACATAGCCCGCGTAGTCGTCTTCCTGCACCTTGAAGGAGCCCGGCCAATAGTAGTTCAGCGGCTGAACGATCGCCGAGATCGGGCCGCGCACGCCGCCGGGGATCGCGTTGATGATCTTCTGGATCGTCGACGGATCGCCGGCCAGCGGGATCAGCAGGCCGGGGATGCCAAGCGAGCCGGAGTTGAAGCCGCCGGGGTAGAGCTTCGGGTTGGTCAGGGCGAACGGGTAGAGCCCGGTCGCCCCATCGGCGGTGCACGCGCCGTCCGATCCAAGGGTGCAGCCGCGGTCCCAGCCGTCGACTTGACGAGTATGCTGGGCGGCGTGGAAGCCGAACGCGACGTCCTTGAACACGCCGCTGTCGAGTTCCCAGTCACCGTCGACCTGGCCGTAGATCTCCTTGTCCTGCGACGTGAAAGTCTCGTTGATGGCGAAGTCGTTGTTGAGGCCGGCGGGGCTGTTGCCGGCGATGTTGGTCGGCGTGACCTGCCAGCCGTTGCCTGATGGCTGGAACGCGACGCCGGTGGCCGCATCAGCCTCGAAGAACGGTGAGCTTGCGGTCTGGCCTTGGCCGGCGGTGTAGCCGAACTTGCCGCTTAAAGTGAAGTTGTCGGTCAGCTTATACTTGCCGTCGAGGTTGATGTAGTAGGTGTAGGCGTTGGCGCCGGGCCGATAGATGTTGTCGACGATCATGCCGTCGACCGCCTTGCCTTGCTGACCCGCCGCCACAAACGGTGAGTTCGGCGCGATTGTCGGCCAAACTGCCGAGGTCAGGGTGTTGTTCTTGACGGTAAAGCTGGTAGGCAAGTTGTTGTTGAGCTCGTTCGAGCCCCAGTACATATAGTTGTCGTTGACGTTGCTCGCGTCGAGGTGGGAGTAGAACCCGTCAAGGCTCAGTTCCAGCCGGTCGGTCGGCTTCCATTCGACGTCGAAGTGGCCGCCTTCGCGGGTCTTTTCCTGTTGGAACAGGGTCGAGCCGATCAGGGTCTGCGCTTCCACGCCGACCAGCTTCGGGTTGGCGGCGCCGATCGGCATGGCCGAGGTGATCGGCGTGTACCCCAGGGTTTCCTGGCCGAACCGTTCGATGCTGCGGTCTTCGTAGAAACCCTGCAGCGAGACGCCGAAGGTGCCGTCGTTGTTGGCCCAGGCGATCGTGCCGTCGACTTGAGGCTTCCAACTGCCGGTGAGGCTGTTGTACGCGCCCTCGGCCGTGCCTTGGAAGATGATGTTCTTGCCCTGGGTGAGGCTGAGCGCGGTCGGTGGGTTCAGGTCTACCACGCCGGCGACGCCGCCTTCCAGCAGGGCGGCGTCCTGCGTCTTGTAGACCGTGGTCGATTGGATGAACTCGGCCGGCAGCAAGGTGAAGCTCACGCTGCGGCCAACCGTTTGATACTGGTCGAGGATGAACCAGTCGCCGGTGGCGATGCCGTGGCCGTCGACCGTGACCTGGGTCAGGCTGGGCGAGGTGCCGCGGATGCTGACGCGGTCGTTCTCGTCGAAGCCGCCTTCGCCGCTCGCGGCCGACTCGGTGTTGACGCCGGGGATACGCTGCAGGGCGTCGGCGACGTTCTTATCCGGCAGCTTGCCGATATCTTCCGCCGACACGGCGTCGACTTGGTCTACGCTCTCGCGCTTGATGGTGATGGCGCGCTGCAGCGATTCCTTGATGCCGGTGACGACGATCTCGCCGACCGTGCTGGCCCCCGCGTCCGTGCTGGTGGCCGTGTCGGCCATCGCCGGCGCGGCGATGCACAGGACGGCGGCGATGCTGGTTGAGCCGAGCAAGATCGACTTGCGGAAGGCCATGGTTCTTCTCCCCGCTGGGGCCATCCAAATCGGCGGCCCGCCCCTAAGTCCATTTCCATACCAATCCGGGCGACGCGGCCTTCAAAACAAGACCAATACCTCGGGATTTCGTGGAACTGTCACCAAAGCTTTCGGGATTGCAAGCCCAAAAGCGCACCAATCCCGTACCAATCATTTATTGGTATGCAAATGGTATGGTTGTGTGGCAGAGGTGGCGCGAGGCGGGGCTTTGGCGCGTTCGGCGCCCACTTCGATGCGGAAAGGACCACTGGCTTGGCGTCGTTCGCCGATGTGATCGGAAGCCTTGAGGAACAGGGACGCGCGCCGCTGTATCAGCAGCTGCAGCGCGCGCTGCGCGACGCTATCGCCGGTAACCGCCTGGCCGCCGACGAAGCGCTGCCGCCCGAGCGGGATATAGCCGAGGAATTCGGGGTTTCACGAATCACCGTGCGCAAGGCGCTGGACGCCTTGGTCGCCGAGGGCCTGCTGAACCGCCGCCAGGGCGCTGGCACGTTCGTCGCGGCGCGGGTGGAGAAGAACTTCTCCAAGCTCTCGTCGTTCAGCGAGGACATGATCTCGCGCGGCCGGCGGCCGGAGAGCGTCTGGCTGAGCCGGTCGGTCGGCGCGGTGACGCCGGAAGAATCGCTGACCTTGGGCCTCAGCCCCGGCGCGCAGATCTATCGCTTCAACCGCATCCGCTATGCGGACGGCTCGCCGATGGCGTTGGAGTATTCCACCGTGCCGGGCTTCAGCCTGCCGTCCGAGAACGCGGTGGAGGAGTCGCTGTACGAGGCGCTCGACAAGCACGGCTCGCGGCCGGCGCGGGCGCTGCAGCGGTTGCGGGCTGTGCTGTTCACGGCCGAGCGGGCGCGGCTGCTGGGCGTGCCGGACGGCTCGCCCGGCCTGCTGATCGAGCGGCGCGGCTTCCTCAGGGATGGCCGGCCGGTGGAGTTCACTCAGAGCTATTATCGCGGCGACGCCTACGACTTCGTCGCCGAGCTCAACACCTCGGCGTCCTGAGGTCTTGCGGAGAGTCGTTGTGAGTGCTGGCGAAGATTTCCGGACGGCCGCCGACGCGACCCGCCTGGGCCGCGAAGCCGCCGAAGCGCCGGGTGTGGTGCGAGCCCAGCTTGGCGCGAACGCGCCGGTGCTGATCGAGTTGGCCGCGCGGCTGCGGCGTCATCCACCCCGCGCGGTGGTGACGCTGGGCCGCGGCAGCTCCGACCACGCCGCCACCTACGCCCGCTATCTGATCGAGACCAGGCTGGGCGTGATGACCGCCTCGACGCCGCCCTCGGTGGCCTCGATCTATGACGCGGCGACGCCGATGCAGGACACGCTGTGCCTGGTGATCTCCCAGTCCGGCCGCAGCCCCGACCTGCTGGCGAGCGCCGAAGCGGCCCGCGCGGCCGGCGCCTTGGTGGTAGCCTTGGTCAACGATGCGACCTCGCCTCTGGCCGAGCTCGCCGACATCACCGCACCGCTGCTGGCCGGTCCCGAGCTGAGCGTCGCCGCGACCAAGTCCTACGTCGGCGCGCTCAGCGCCATCGTGCAGCTGGTGGCGCACTGGAGCGGCGATGCGGCGTTGATCGGCGCGGTGGGCCGGTTACCTGACTTGCTCGACGAAGCCTGGGCGCAGGACTGGAGCGCGGCGCTGCCCCTGCTGAAGGACGCCCGCAGCCTCTATGTGCTGGGCCGCGGCGTCGGTTATGGCGTCGCCGAGGAGGCGGCCTTGAAGCTGAAGGAAACCTGCGCTCTGCACGCCGAGGCTTTCAGCGCCGCGGAAGTCCGCCATGGCCCGATGGCGCTGGTGGGACCCGATTTCCCGGTGCTCGCCTTCGCCCAGGCCGACGAGACCCGCGCCGGCGTTGAGGCGGTGGTCGCGGCGGCGGCGGCGCAGGGCGCGCCGGTGATCAAGGCCGGCGGCGGCGAACAGGCTGGCGTGCTGTTGCTGCCGACCAAGGACGCTTGTCCGATCCTAGAGCCGATCGCCTATGCGCTCAGCTTCTATCGCCTGGTCGGGGCGCTGGCGCTGGCGCGGGGTCTGGACCCCGACCGGCCGCCGCACCTGACCAAGGTCACCGAGACGATCTGATGGCCGTCACCCTCGTCAACGGCCGGGTGATGACCGACCGCGGCCTGGCGGAAGGCCTCGCGGTGCGGATCGAGGGCCAGCGCATCGCCGGGCTTGGTCCGCGCGAGGAGCTGACGTCCGGCGCGGAAGTGCGCGATCTCGGCGGCGCGCTGCTGCTGCCCGGCTTCATCGACACCCAGGTCAACGGCGGCGACGGCCTGCTGTTCAACGACGCGCCGACCGCCCAGACCATCGCCCGCATCGGCGCCGCCCACCGTCGCTTCGGCACGACCGGCTTCCTGCCGACCCTGATCAGCGACGATCTGGCGACCACCGAGGCCGCCATCGACGCCACGCGCCAGGCGATCGAGACCGAGGTTCCGGGCGTGCTCGGCGTCCACATCGAGGGCCCGTTCCTCAACGTGCGACGCAAGGGCATCCACGACGCCAGCAAGCTGCGGCGCACCGACGGCGATTCGTTCGCCCTGCTGAATTCGCTCGGCGTCGGTCGCACCCTGGTCACGCTGGCGCCGGAAGAGACCAGCCTGGAGACGATCGAGCGGCTGGTGACGGCCGGCGTGGTGGTCTCGGCCGGGCACAGCAATGCGCCCTACGGCGTGGTTCGCGCCGCGCTCGACCACGGCCTCAGCGGCTTCACCCATCTGTTCAACGCCATGTCGCCGCTGACCAGCCGCGAGCCGGGTGTGGTCGGCGCCGCGCTGGAAGACTCCGGCGCCTGGTGCGGGATCATCGTCGACGGCGTGCACGTCGATCCGGTGGTGCTGAAGCTGGCGCTGCGCCTCAGACCCCACGAGCGCTTCAACCTGATCACCGACGCCATGCCCTGCGTCGGCTCCGACAAGGGTTCGTTCGAACTGCAGGGCAAGACCATCACGGTGCGCGATGGGGCCTGTTTCGACGACGCCGGCACGCTGGCTGGTTCGGCGCTCGACATGGCCAGCGCGGTCCGCAATGCGGTGCAGATGCTGAATCTCGACCTGGCCGACGCCTCGCGGATGGCCAGCCGCAACCCGGCGGAATTCCTGGGGCTCGACCACGAATACGGCCGCATCGCCCGCGGCTGGTTCGCCGACCTGGTGCTGCTGAGCGACGATCTCGGCGTGCTGGAGACCTGGATCCACGGCCGCCCGAGCGCCGAGGCGACCGTGGTGGCCGCCGGATCGTCGGCGCATGCCTAGGATCATCGCGGCGCTCGTCCTGGCCGTGGCCGGGTTCGCCGTCGCCGCGCGGGCCGAGGTGATCAACATTACGCCGCGGCCGCTGGTCGCCGAGGTGCGCGACGGCGCTTCGGTGACCTTCGCCGACGGCGATCCGATCGTGGCGCCCCCCGGCGACGCGGGGGCGCAGCAGGTCGCGCAATATCTGGCCGACCTGGCGCAGAAGAGCCGGGGCCTGAAGTTCGGTCCGGTGATCCCAACGCGGATGCAGCCGATCTCCATCGTGCTGGCGCGCGGCGGCGATGGCGGTGCGGAGGGCTACAGCCTCGATATCGACGAGCGCGGCGCCCGGATCACCGCTTCGAGCGACGCCGGCCTGTTCTACGGCGCGATCAGCCTCTGGCAGCTGATCAGCGCCAACGGCGAGACCGGGTCGGCGACGCTGCAGCCGCTGCACGTGGTCGACAAGCCGCGCTTCGCTTGGCGCGGCCTGATGCTGGACTCGGCGCGCCACTACCAGTCGCCAGCCTTCGTCGAGCAGATGATCGACTGGATGGCGCTGCATAAGCTGAACATGCTGCAGTGGCACCTGACCGACGATCAAGGCTGGCGCATCCAGATCCGCAAATATCCGCGGCTGACCAGCATCGGCGCCTGGCGGGCGCCGCACGATCCCGCCAACGGCCGGCCGCTGCGCTATGGCGGGTTCTACAGCCAGGACACGATCCGCCGCATCGTCGCCTACGCCGCCACCCGCCACGTCACCATCGTGCCGGAGATCGAGATGCCGGGGCACTCGCTCTCGGCCATCCTCGCCTATCCGAAGCTGGGGACGCTGAGGGGCGATCCGAAAACCCAGAGTGACTGGGGCATCTTCCCGGACATCCTCGATCCCAGCGAGCGCACCTACGGCTTCATGACCGATGTGCTGACCGAGGTGATGGACCTCTTCCCAGGCCCGTGGATCAATGTCGGCGGCGACGAGGCGGTGAAGGATGAATGGAAAGCCTCGCCGCGAATCCAGGCGCAGATAAAACGTCTCGGCCTTGTGGGCGAGGACGCGTTGCAAGGCTGGTTCACCGCCCGCATCGGCGCGTTCATCACCGCCCACGGCCGGCGCATGATCGGCTGGGACGATATCCTGGTCGGCGGCGCGGCGTTGCCGCCAAGCGCCGCGGCGGTGTCCTGGCACATGGACGGCGCCATGAAGTCGCTCGCCGCCGGCCACGACACGGTGATCGCCACCGGGCCGACGCTCTACCTCGACAACCGCCAGTCGGACCTCGCCGGCGAGCCGCCCGGACGCGGGTTGGTGGTCTCGCTCAAGGACGTCTACGACGTCGATCCAACGGCGCTGATGGCGCCGGCCGATGCGGCCCACGTGATCGGCGTCCAGGCCAACCTCTGGACCGAGCACATGCGCACCGAGGACGACGTGGCGAAGATGGCGTTTCCGCGCGCCGCGGCCCTGGCCGAGGTCGCCTGGTCGGCGCCGGCGCGCAAGGACTGGGCGGACTTCGAGGCGCGCCTGCCGGCCGAACTGAGGCGCTACCGTGCCTTGGGGCTCGATGAAGATACCGGCGCGGTGGGCGTGAAACTGACGCAGCGCGTGGGCGCCGTCACGCTCTCCAACCAGATCGGATTCGGCGACATCCGCTACACCACCGACGGCGCCGCCCCGACCGCGACCTCGGCCGCGTATCAGGCGCCGATCCCACTGACCGGCCCGGTCCGGCTGCGCGCCGCGACCTTCGTCGGTGACCGCGCCGTCTCGCCAGAACTTGATCGCCGGCTCGATCCCGTTGGCCCGCAGCGGCTTCTGAGCCAGGAGCTGAAACTCTGCACCGAAAAGATTTCGCTCAATCTCGATGGTCAGAACGCAGCCCAGTACGGCCAGCCTTACCTGGTAGATCTGATGAACCCGTGCTGGACCTGGCCGCAGGTTGACACCACCCGGTCTCGCGCGCTTCGCGTCGCCGTGACCCGGCTGCCGTTCAACTTCCAGATCGGCGCCGACGCGGCCAAGATCCCGCTGCACCCGCCGATCACCCCGTCCGGCGAACTCGAAGTACGGGCTGATGGCTGCATCGGCGAGCCGATCGCGCGGCTGTCGCTGGCGCCGGCCCGGCGCAGCGACGGCGTCGTCACCCTCACCGGCAAGCTGCCGCCGCTCGCCGGGACCCACGACCTGTGCCTTAGCTTCACCGCCGGCAAGCTCGATCCCATGTGGGTGCTGGCCTGGGCCGAGCTGGAGCCAGCGCGATGACCGACGCCTTGACGCTGATCGCGCCGCTGGCCGGGTGGGCGATGCCGCTGGCCGAGACGCCCGATCCGGTGTTCGCCGAGAAGATGCTGGGGGAAGGCCTGGCGATCGATCCGATCCTGGGCGAACTGCGTGCGCCCTGCGACGGCGAGGTGATCGGCCTGCACGCCTGTTCCCACGCCGTCACCCTGCGCGCCGACAACGGCGCCGAGGTGCTGCTGCACATCGGCCTGGAGACGGTGAACTGCGGCGGCGAGGGTTTCGAGGCGATGACCGCGATCGGCCTCAGAGTCGCCGCCGGCGACCTGCTGCTGCGGTTCGATCTCGACGTGCTGGCCCGCCGCGCCGCCAGCCTGGTCTCGCCAATCGTGGTGATCAACAGCCGCAACTACGCGGTGGAACCGCTGGTCAGTGGCCGCGAGGTCGGGTTCGGCGAGCCGGTGCTGTCGATCCGGCCGGTCGGCGCCGTCGCGCCCGCACCAACGTCGGCCGGCGGCGAGGCGTTGCGGCGGCGGGTGAAGGTCGGACTGGCGCACGGTCTGCACGCCCGGCCGGCGGCGCTGGTGGCCCGGGAAGCCGGCAATTTCGCCGCCGAGATCGCGCTGGAGATCGCTGGCCGCCGGGCCAACGCCAAGAGCCCGGTCGCGGTGATGGCGCTGGGCGTGCGATTCGGCGACGAGATCGAGTTCGTCGCCATCGGCGAAGACGCCGCGGCGGCGCTTGAGGCATTGGCAGCCAGGGTCGCCGAGGGCGAGGAGCCGGTGGTCGCGCTGATAGCGGCTGTGGTCGAGTCGACGCAGCTAGAGTCGTCATCGCCCGTCAGCGCCCTTTCTGGCGTCCCTGCCGCGCCTGGCCTCGCCATCGGCGCGGCCGTGCGGCTGATCGAGCCGGAAGTGGCTGTGATCGAGCTCGCCGGCGCCCCGGAAGCCGAGCAGGCAGCGCTGGCTGGCGCGCTTGCCGCGGTCAGGGGCGCGCTGGCAGGCAGGCTGGCGTCCGAGACCGCGCAGCGGCGCGAGATCGTCGAGGCGCACCTGGCCTTCATCGGCGATCCGGAGCTGCGGGATGTCGCCGGCGGCGCGATCGTGTCCGGCAAGAGCGCCGGCGCGGCCTGGGCGTTCGCGATCGGCGGCTATGTCGACCAGCTGCGCGCGGCCGGTGACGCCCGGATGATGGAGCGCGCCGCCGACCTCACCGACCTGAAGCGGCAGGTGCTGCTGCAGCTATCGGGCGAGGCGTCGCCGATGCTGCATCTGCCCGACAACGCGATCATCATCGCCGACGACCTGCTGCCCTCGCAGCTTATGGAGCTCGACCCGGCCAGGGTCGCCGGGCTGGCGATCGCCAAGGGCGGGCCGACTTCGCACGTCGCCATTCTGGCTGCGTCGATGAACATCCCCGCTGTGGTGGCGCTGGGTTCGCGGGTGCTGTCGATCGAGGATGGCGCCCTGCTGATCCTCGACGGCGATACGGGCCGGCTGCAGGTCGCGCCCAAACCGGCCGAGATCGTCGCGGCCCAGACCGGCCTCGCCGAGCGCCGGGGCCGCCGCGCCAAGGCCCAGGCCAGCGCCGCCGAACCCTGTCACACCGCCGATGGCGCGCGGATCGAGGTGTTCGCCAATCTGGGCGCGGTGGATGAGGCGAGGGCCGCGGTCGAAAACGGCGCCGAAGGCTGCGGCCTGCTGCGCACCGAGTTCCTGTTCATGGAGCGCGACGCCGCGCCGGACGAGGGCGAGCAGTTCGCCGCCTATCAGGCCATCGCCGACGTGCTGGACGGCCGCCCGCTGGTGATCCGCACGCTCGACATCGGCGCGGACAAGCCGGCGCCGTACCTGGCGCTGCCGGCGGAGGAGAACCCGGCCCTCGGCGTCCGCGGCGTCCGCGTCAGCTTGGCGTTTCCGGAGCTGCTGCGCACCCAGTTGCGGGCGATCCTACGGGTGCGGCCGCTGACCCAGGTGCAGATCATGCTGCCGATGGTGGCCGCACTGGCTGAGATCAGGACGGTGCGGGCCGTGCTGGACGAGCTTGCCGCGTCGATGGGGGTCAGCGCGCCGCACTTCGGCGTGATGGTTGAAACGCCCGCGGCGGCCGTTATCGCCGACCTGATCGCGGCCGAGGCCGACTTCCTCTCGATCGGCACCAACGATCTGGCCCAATACGCCCTGGCGATGGACCGCACGAGTCCGCAGCTCGCGGCGCAGGTCGACGCCATGCACCCGGCCGTGTTGCGGCTGGTGCAACAGGCGGCGGCCGGCGGCTCGCGCCACGGCCGCACCGTCTCGGTCTGCGGCGGCCTGGCATCGGAGCTGGCGGCCGCGCCGATCCTGATCGGCCTCGGCGTCACCGAACTGTCGGCGGCGCCGGCGCGGGTCCCCGAACTGAAGGCCGCAATCCGGGAGCTGACCCTGGCGCAGTGCCGCGAGATCGCCGAGCTGGCGCTGGTGCAGGCGTCGGCCGCCGACGTGCGAGCGCTGACGCTGGCGCCCGCGCCGAAACCAAGACTGGGAGCCGTGTCATGACCGTTCGCGGGATCTCGTCCGCTGTCGGCGCGCTGCAGCCGCTCGGCCGCGCGCTGATGCTACCGATCGCGGTGCTGCCGGTGGCCGGGCTGCTGCTGCGGCTGGGCCAGCCCGACCTGCTGAGCATCGCCTTCGTCGCCGCGGCGGGGAATGCGATCTTCCACAATCTCGGCCTGCTGTTCGCGATCGGCGTCGCGGTCGGGTTCGCCAAGGACGGCAACGGCGCGGCGGGCCTGGCCGGGGCGGTATGCTTCCTGATCGCCGGCAACGGCGCCCAGGCGCTGATGGCCGTGCCGCCCGAGGCCGTCGCCGGATTCACCGGCAAGGCGGCCGACCTCGCCGGCGCGGCGTTCAAGGACTCCGCCCTGTTCCGCCTCAGCGTGCCGCTGGGCATCCTTTCCGGCGTGATCGCCGGGACGTTCTACAACCGTTTCGGCGCGATCAAGCTGCCGGAATACCTCGCTTTTTTCGGCGGCCGACGCTTCACGCCGATCGTCAGCGGTTTCGCCGGCCTGGGGCTGGCGCTTGCGTTTGGCCTAGGCTGGAGTTCGATCAGCCAGGGCATCGACGGCCTCAGCCACGGCATCGTCGCCGCCGGGCCGCTGGGGCTGTTCGTCTACGGCCTGCTGAACCGGCTGCTGGTGGTCACCGGCCTGCACCACATCCTCAACAACGTCGCCTGGTTCATCATCGGCGATTATCACGGCGCGACAGGCGACCTGAACCGCTTCTTCGCCGGCGATCCGACCGCCGGGGCGTTCATGGCCGGCTTCTTCCCGGTGATGATGTTCGGCCTGCCGGCGGCGTGCCTCGCCATGTGGCGCAGCGCCCGGCCGGAGCGGCGACCCGCGGTCGGCGGCATGCTGGCCTCGCTGGCGCTGACCTCGTTCCTGACCGGCGTCACTGAGCCGATCGAGTTCAGCTTCATGTTCCTGGCGCCCGGCCTGTTCGCCCTGCACGCGGTGCTGACCGGCATCTCGATGGTGGTGATGAATGCGCTGGGCGTGCGGCTGGGCTTCAGCTTCTCGGCCGGGCTGTTCGACTATGCAATCAACTTCGGCAAGGCGACGCGGCCCTGGCTGCTGATCCCGGTCGGGCTCGCCTACGCCGGGGTCTATTACGCCGCCTTCCGTTTCGCGATCGTCCGCTTCGACCTCAAGACGCCGGGCCGCGAGGCGCCGGAAGAGACAGTGGACGCGCCGGTTCTGAGCGGCGACCGGCCAAGGGCGCGCGGCTTCATCCAGGCGCTGGGCGGCGCGTCCAACCTGACCTCGATCGACGCCTGCACCACCCGGCTGCGGCTAGTGGTCGCCGACCAGGCCGCCGTCAACGAGCCGGCGCTGAAGGCGCTCGGCGCGCGAGGCGTTGTCTGGCCCTCGCCGCGCGATCTCCAGGTGGTTCTGGGCCCGATCGCCGACGAAGTGGCCCGCGAGATGCGCGAGGCGATCGCCGCACCGGCGCCGGTGACCGCCGGCGCCAACGCCAAGCAGCCCAAGCCGGTTGTCCGCGCCGATCCGGCTCTGGCGGCAGCGATCCTGGCGGCGCTCGGCGGCGCGGCGAATGTGGCCCAGATCGAAGCCGCCTCGAACCGCCTGCTGCTCAGCCTCGGCGACCCAGCCGCCATTGACGAAGTGGCCCTACGCCAACTCGGCGTCCGCGGCGTCGCCCGTTTGACGACGCGCCAGGTGCAGCTCATCCTGGCGGGCGAAGCGGCGGGCGCGGCGACGGCGATTGCGGACTTGGCCGTGGTGTGACGCCGCGCTGCAGGCAATTGGATTTAACGCAGAGGCCGAGGCCGCTGCTGGGTTCGAAGGATCAACACGAAGCGCACGAAGCTAGGGAAGCACACGAAGGGCGCGCTTTGCGCGCCGGGTAGTCACCTAGATCGTGGGGTTGGCTGGGTGCGGAGTGGACTGACCCCCTCAGGTGAGACAGTTAATTAGGCACAGTGGTTGTAGTGGCTGTGGGCCGCGGGATCGCGGTCCACAGGGCTGTGGATAAGTCTGGTTGTTGGGCTTCGAACTCCTCTGG
>Ga0302314_10005921_pt1 | contig 22203 bp, 21 predicted proteins | sample III_Palsa_N2_3_FD_200533 | JGI IMG/M metagenome (GOLD analysis project Ga0302314, IMG submission 200533) | Peat permafrost microbial communities from Stordalen Mire near Abisko, Sweden - III_Palsa_N2_3 | ecosystem: Environmental > Terrestrial > Soil > Palsa > Peat permafrost | place: Sweden...
TCTTCCGACCGGCCCACCCCTCCCCTTTCGGTGGTCGCGCGGAGACGTGCTTGTGAGTGCGCTTCCGTACCCTGTCGGTAGAGAGATGAGCATGTCTGAGCCTGACGCCACCAGTAATGCACTCGAGCGCCTCGAGTGGAGCGACAAGCGAGCGGCCCACGCCTCGCCGCTGGCCCAGCTCACGCGTCGCAGCGCGCTGACCGGCGGCGCTGCGGGTCTCGCGGCGGTCCTGCTCGAGGCCTGCGGTAGCGCCTCCGGCAGCGGCACCGCCAACGCCGATGCGGCGACCACCACGAGCCCCGTGGCGTCGATCTTCGGTGTCAGGGGTGGCTATCACTTCGCATTCGTCAACCACGCCACCGCCGACACCTTCTTCACGCCGACCGTCAACGGCATACAGGACGCGTGCACGCTGCTCAACTGCTCCTACTCATGGACCGGCTCGAATTCGAGCAACGTGGCTCAAATGGCCGCTGCGATCAAAACCGCAGTCAGCGGCAACGTCGACGGGATCGCCACCAGCCTGATCTCCCCGCTACTGGCCACGCCCGTGGACGCAGCGGTGCACGCGGGAATCCCGGTGATCGCCTACAGCGCCGATGAGCCCAACACCAAGCGGCTCGCGTACATCGGTCAGAACCTGCTGCTCAGCGGCCGCGAGATGGGCAAGAAGATCAAGGAGCTGATCCCCGGTGGCGGCCGGATCGCCGTTTTCATCGCGGTGCCAGGTTCCGCCGGAGTGCAGCCGCGACTGGACGGAATCAGGCAGGCGCTCAATGGCTCCAACGTCTCCGTAACCGCGCCTGCGTCCGGAGCCGGCGAGAAGCAGGATTTCAAGACGATCGGCGAGTTCATCGGCAAACATCTGGACGCCTACAAGGGCTACTTCGCAGTCGACGCAGGCAGCACAGAGGGCGTCGCGCTGGCGCTCAAGCAATACAAGCTCAACGGCAAGGTCGTCGGTGGTGGTTTTGATCTGACGGCCGGTACCGAGACGTTGCTGTACGAGGGCGCGATCCAGTTCGCGATCGACCAGCAGCCCTACCTGCAGGGCTTCCTCGCAACGCTCGAGCTGTTCCTGTACAAGGCCACGCAGGGACTCACGGGCGTTGCTGACGTGGACACGGGGCTGAAGTTCCTGTATCCGCACACGATCAAGCCCTATGCGACGACCAACAGCCGCTACGAGGGAACGAGCACCTCTGCCGGTGTCCAGAAGGCCTGACGTTGCCTGAAATCGAATACGAGGAGATCTGATGACCGCATTCCCGGAGTTGCGCGAGGCCGTGCTCGAGGGGAACCTGGCGCTGCCAGCCCATGGCCTGGTGAAGTTGACCTGGGGCAATGCCAGCCAGATCGACCGTGAGCACGGCGTGTTCGCGATCAAGCCAAGCGGAGTCTCCTACGAAGCACTGCGAGCAGAGGACATCGTGATCGTTGATCTCGACGGCGAGATTGTGGAAGGCGAGCGCGGCCCCTCGACCGACACCCCCACACACCTCGAGCTCTACCGCCGTTTCGAGGAGATCGGCGGGATCGTGCACACGCACTCAACGTGGGCGACTGTCTGGGCGCAGGCTCAGCGCGAGATCCCGCTGTACGGCACGACCCACGCCGACCTGTGCGCCGAGCCGATCCCGGTGACGCGCGCACTGCGCGAAGACGAGATCAGCGACGGCTACGAGCGCAACACGGGGACCGTGCTGATCGAGACGATCGCCGACCTCGGCCCTTCAAGGCTGCCGTGCGCGCTGGTGCGCGGGCACGCCCCATTCATCTGGGGCGCGACCGTCGCCAAGGCGGTCGAGACCGCCGTGACACTCGAGGAGGTCGCGCACATGGCGTTTCTGACCGCGACGCTCGAGCCGGGCGCACCGTCACTGGACGCGGCCGTGCGCAACAGGCACTACGAGCGCAAGCACGGACCCAACGCCTACTACGGGCAGGGCTGAGGATCTAATCCCGCCCTCCCCGCCCCGCTGGGCGCCCGCATGCCTACCAGCGGTCATGAACGTGGGCACGCAGCAGACGGTCGTAGACGTCGACTACCCCGCTCAACTGCTCGTCACTGAGCGGCGGCAGCGCCGCGACGGCCGCGTTGGCTCGCACCTGCTCGGGGTTTCGCGCGCCCGGGATCACGGTGCTGAGGCCGGGCTGATCGATGACCCAGCGCAGCGCGAACTGCGCCAGCGTCATGCCGGGAGCGACCAGGCGCTTCAGCTCCTCGACGGCCTCCAGGCCCACGTCGTAGGGAACGCCTGAGAAGGTCTCACCGACGTCGAAGGCCTCGCCGTGACGGTTGTAGTTGCGATGGTCGTTTGGCGCGAAGGTGGTGTCCGCGTCGTAGCGGCCCGAGAGCATCCCCGAGGCGAGCGGTACGCGGGCGACGATGCCGACGCCGGCCTCGGCTGCCGCCGGCAACACCTGCTCGAGCGGCTTGAGCCTGAAGCAGTTGAGGATGATCTGCACGCTGGCGACGTTCGGCCGCGCGATCGCGGCGAGCGCCTGCTCGCAGGTCTCGACCGAGACCCCGTAGGCGCGGATCCGGCCATCGCTGACCATTTCATCGAGTGCCGCAAAGACCGCGTCGCTCTCGTAGACCTCATCGGGCGGACAGTGAAGCTGCACAAGATCGAGCGTCTTCATATCGAGGTTGGCCCGCGAGCGAGCATTCCAGGCGTCGAAGTTCGCCGGCGAATAGTTCTCGAGCCGCTGCTCGACGCGGCGTCCCATCTTGGTCGCGACGAAGGTCTCCGGGTGGCGCGCGTGCAGCGCGCCGGTGAACTGCTCGCTGCGGCCGTCGCCGTAGACATCGGCGGTGTCGAAGAACGTGATCCCTGCTTCGACCGCAGCCTCGAGCGTTGCCTCGGCGTCAGCCGGTTCGACAGAGCCCCAGTCGGCGCCGAGCTGCCAGGTGCCGATGCCGATGACGCTGAAGCTGCGCCCAAGGCGCCCTACCGTGCGTTGTTCCATCATTGTGATTCTGCCAAGCGACGGCTCTCTTCGACTATCCGGACGATCTCGTCGGGATCGGTGCTGATGTGCAGTCCCGTGAGATCGTCAGAGTCGATGCGACCGTCGGGAAGCGCGCGCTCGCGCAACCAGCTGATCATCCCATCCCATTCGCCGTCTCCGATCAGCACCGCGGCGAAGTTCTGGACGGTCCCGGTCTGGATCAGCGTCAGCACCTCGTAGAGCTCGTCGAGCGTGCCGAAGCCACCTGGTGCGACCACGAACGCCTGCGCATAGCGGACGAACATGACCTTGCGGGCGAAGAAGTGGTGGAAATTCAGGCTGATGTCGAGATACGGATTCGACCCCTGCTCATGTGGCAGCTCGATGCTGCAGCCGATCGATTTCGCTCCCGCATCCCGGGCGCCACGATTGGCGGCCTCCATCAGCCCGGGGCCGCCGCCGGTGATGATCGCGTAACCGGCCTCCCCCAGCGCCGCCGCGACCGAGCGCACGAGCTGGTAGGTCGGATGCTCCGGACCGGTGCGAGCCGAGCCGAAGATCGTCACCGCCGGACCGATGTCCGAAAGTGCATCGAAGCCCATCGCGAACTCCTGGGCGATCCGCCGCACAAGCTCGGCGTCACGCGCCTGCTGGTGCGGTGCCTGATTGCCGAGCCAGGCGAGCAGCTCCTGATCGAAGGTGTGCCCGACCGGCGAGCGGCCATGGTCTGCTTTGTGGTTCACCGGATCGGTCATTACTCTCAGGGTAGGACTCATGGCATCACTGGACGACGTCGACCTCGCACTCAAGCTCTCCAAGCGTGAAGGGCGCGAGCGCCTCAAGCAGGCACAGAAGCGCCTGCTGGCGCTGCGCCTGCAGTGCGGTGGACTGATCGGCGACGGCAGAATCGGGCCACCGCTGCTGATCCTCTTCGAGGGCTGGGACGCGTCGGGCAAGGGCGGTGCGATCCGGCGCCTGACCGCGCCGCTCGACCCCCGCCACTTCACCGTCTCCGAGTTCGCCGCGCCGACCGACCGTGAGAAGCGACATCACTTCCTGTGGCGTTTTTGGTCACGCGTCCCGGGGTGGGGCGGCATGTGCGTGCACGACCGCACTTGGTACGGACGCGTGCTCGTGGAGCGTGTCGAGGGCTTCAGCAGCGAAACCGAGTGGAAGCAGGCATACGGCGAGATCGTCGAGTTCGAGCGCAGCCTCTGCGCCGAGGGAACCACCCTCGTCAAATTCTGGCTCCACACCTCCAAGCGCGAGCAGCTCAAGCGCTTCAAGGCCCGCGAGAAGGACCCGCTGAAGGCCTGGAAGCTAACCGACGAGGACTGGCGCAACCGCGACAAGCGCGATGCCTACGCACGGGCCGTCCGGGACATGCTGCGCAAGACCGACCATGACGAAGCGCCGTGGACGCTGATCTCCGGCGAGAACAAGCGCTACGCGCGCGTCGAGGTCATCGAGGCCGTGATCGCCGCGGTCGAGCGTGGCATGCGCGCCGCCGGCCAGGAGCCGCTCGCGAGCCTCTGACTACCGGCCGAGCGTGCGCACGAACTCGTCGCAGCGCTCGGGAAGCGGAGCGATCACGGTACGTGTACCTGAGAGACCGCCACGCAGTTCCTGATCCCCCACCTCGACCGGGAGCAGCGTGTCCTGCAGTTCGGCGATCATCTCATCGGCCGCCTGAATTGCGTCTGCCGCGTGCTCGAGCGAGACACGAGGGTCCTCCGGAGCGGGCGGCGGCGCCGCCGGGAAATCGCGGCTCGGCAGGTGCGAGCGCTGGGCGAACTCGCTGTGGGTACGCTTGAGCTGCCCGTAGGCGCTCTGCAGCGGACGGAACAGGTCCGCCTCCATGCGGTCGCCGGCGGACTCGTCGAGGTGCTCGTAGGCCTCCCCAAGTGCCGCGATTGCGATGCTGAGCTGGTCGGCGGCTGCGCCAGCCTCGTCGAGGATCTGCGTGCGGCCCTCCTCGGTCGTGTAACCCATTGCGCGAGGTACTCCTAGATGTCGGCGTTTTGCTCGATGTCGGCCGTCTGCTGACCGCCGATTTGGTCACGCAAGGCTGCAGCGAGGATACCGTTCACAAACCCCGGAGCATCGGCCCCACAGAACTCCTTGGCGGTCTCCACGGCCTCGTTGATCGCACCCTCCGGCGGGATCGCCTGGTCTCCTGGGAGCAGCTCCGGCCGTGTCAGCTCGAGCAGCCCGACCCGCAAGATCGAGCGCTCGAGTGGCGCGATGCGGCCCAGCGTCCAACCACTTGAATACCGGGTGATGAGCGCGTCGAGCTCGGGCTGGTGCTCCATGACCTCGGTCGCGAGCACGCGCGTGAAGTTGTGCGCGTCACGCGGGAAGGTGTCATCAAGGGGTCGCTCCAGCAGATCGCTCTGATAGAGCGCCCAGATCGCTGCCCGCCGCTGCTCGGTACGCCGCGCCATCAGGCGCGGGACACGTAATCGCCCGAGCGGGTGTCGACGCGCACCTTGTCGCCGATGTTCACGAACAGCGGCACGTTTATCTGGGCACCGGTCTCGAGCGTCGCGGGCTTGGTGCCGCCACCCGAGGCGGTGTTGCCGCGCAGACCCGGCTCGGTCTCGCTCACCTCGAGGTCGACGGCGCTCGGCAGCTGCACGTCGGCGGGATTGTCATCGATGTAGAGCACCTCGACCTGATCGGATTCCTTCATCCAGCGCAGCGGATCGGCCAACGTCGTCTCGACGATCGTCAGCTGCTCGTAGGTCTCGCTGTCCATGAAGTGTGCGTCGGTGCCGTCCTTGTAGAGGAACTGCATGTTGCGTACCTCGGTGCGGACTGGCCGGAACTTCTCACCGGCGCGGAAGGTGCGATCGATCACGTTGCCGTCGGTGGCGCGGCGCAGCTTGGTGCGCACGAACGCCCCGCCCTTGCCGGGCTTGACGTGCTGAAACTCCATGATCTTGTAGATGGTCCCCTCGACATCGATATGGGACCCATTGCGGAACTCGTTCGTGGAAATCATGCGGTGGTCGAGTGTAGTGCCGAAGCACGGCCCCCAGCCCCGCCGCCCCGAACGCGCGGGAACGCTCGGCAGAGCATCAAGGCACCCCGCTGCAGCGCCGGTGCTGGCCAGCGGGCCAGTACCGGCAGGAACCGCCTACTGGACCGTCCGCAGTGGCTTCGGAATCTGCGTGAGGATGCGGTTGCCCTCTTCGGTGACGACCACCAGATCCTCGATGCGGATGCCGAACTTGCCGGGCAGGTAGACGCCCGGCTCGACGGTGACGACGGTGCCCGCCTGCAGGGTGTCCTCGGAGCGGAAGGAGAGCGTCGGTGCCTCGTGGATCTCGAGTCCGACACCGTGGCCGAGGCCGTGACCGTAGTGGCCCTCGTGGCCGGCGCCGTAGATGATGTCGCGCACGGCCTTGTCGATCTCCTTGCCGTCGCCGCCCGCGCGAACCTCGTCGAGGCCGACCTGCTGGGCGCCCAGCACGAGCTCATATGCCTCGCGTGCCTCGGGACCCGGCTCGCCGATGGCGACCGTGCGCGTGCAGTCCGAGCAGTAGCCGCGGTACTTGGCGCCCCAGTCGATCACCACAAGCTGTCCCTTTTCGAGCTTGACGTCGCGTGGCGTGGCGTGCGGAAGCGCACCGTGACCCCCGCCGGCGACGATCGAGTCGAAGCTCGGCGACTCCGCCCCGCGCAGGCGCATGTCGTGCTCAAGCGCGAGTGCGAGCTCGCGCTCGGTGCGCCCCTCGAGCCCGCCCGCCAGCAGCGCCTCGAACGCCTGATCCGCGATCTTCTGGGCGGCGGCGATCAGCTCGATCTCCTGCTCGTCCTTGACCAGGCGCATGTTCTCGACGAGGCCCTTGACCGCCACCAGCTCGGCTCGGTCAGGGAAGAGCTCGCGTGTGCGGCCGTACGCATCGACGGTTACCGTCTCGGACTCGTAGCCGACGCGCAGCGAACCCTCGGGCAGGTGCTCGATCGCATCGGTGGTCAGGTTCTGGGCGACCGTGACGCGCTCAAACTCCGGGTAGACCTCCTGCTCAGCCTGCTCGGTGTAGCGGAAGTCCGTCAGGAATACGCGGGTGTTCGGGCCGACCAGGGCAAGACCGCTGCTGCCGGTGAAGCCCGTGATGTAGCGCACGTTGACGAGGTTCGAGACGAGCATCAGATCAACGCCCGCCCCATCGAGTGTGGCGATCAGCCGCTCAGCGCGTGTGCTCATCCGGAAAGCTCCTTCTTGATCAGTTCGAGTGCTTCGCGATAGCCGTCCGGGCCCTTGCCCGAAACCGTAGCCCGGCAGAAGTCGCGGACGACCGACAGTTGACGCCACTGCTCGCGTTCGTTGACCGCGGAGAGGTGCACCTCAATCGCGGGGAGGTGGGTCAGCTCGAGCGCATCGCGGATCGCCCAGGAGTAATGCGTCCAGGCTCCGGGGTTCAGGATGACGCCGTCCGCGAGGTCGCGGAGCGCGTGCAGATGCTCGACGAAGTCGCCCTCGTGATTGGTCTGGAAGAAGCGCACGCTGAGACCCAGCTCGCGTGCCCAGGCGTCGATCTGGCGCTCCAGGGACGCGAGGTCGAGTCGGCCATAGTGGTCCGGATCGCGGCGTCCGAGCTGGTCGAGGTTGACGCCGTGCATCACCTGAATGCGGTTGTTGACGATCGCGCTCATTCGTACAGCTCCTTGATCGCGGCCCTCAGCTCGGCCGGAGGCACGATCTGACCGTACTGCGGCCGGCCCGGAGCGGGACACAGCACAAACGGCACCGGCCCTTCGCCGACACGCTTCTTGTCGCGGGCGGTGGCGAAGATCACGTGCTCGAGGTCGACTTCGCGATCAAGGCTGACCGGTAGTCCTGCCTGCGCCAAGAGCTCGAGAACCTCACCGCGCAGCGCGTCGGCACCGGACAGCCGCAGCTCCGCCAGCAGGCCAAGTCCGACCGCCTCGCCGTGGCGGTAGCGCGCGTAACCGGTGGCGGTCTCGATCGCGTGGCCGACCGTGTGCCCAAGATTGAGCAGCTGCCGCACGCCGATGTCGAGCTCATCCTCGGCGACGATCCTGAGCTTCGCGAGTGCGCAGCGGGCGATCACGTCGGGATCATTGGCCGGGGCGCCCGAGATGATCCGTTCCCACAGCACACCACCCGTGATCAGCCCGGTCTTCACGACCTCGGCGTAGCCGGCGGCGATCTCCTCCGGTGGCAGCGTGGCAAGCGTCGCGGTGTCGGCGATCACGGCCGTCGGCTGATGGAAGGCGCCGACGTAGTTCTTCGCCTCAGCGAGGTCGACACCTGTCTTTCCGCCATAGGCGGAGTCGACCTGGGCCACGAGCGTCGTCGGTACCTGCACGACGCGCATCCCGCGCTGGAAGGTCGCGGCGCAGAACCCGGCGATGTCGCCGATCACACCGCCCCCGACGGCCACAGCCACATCGGTGCGCGTGACGCCGACGCGGACCATCTCAGTCCAGATGATCTCCGCGTGCGCGACCGTCTTCGACTGTTCTCCAGGGGTTATGCGGATGCTGCCCAGCGTCGGCTCGAATAGCTCTCCGTAGTGGCGCCCGGCGTTGTAGTCACTGATGACCACGCGCCGACCGCTCACGGTCTCAGGCCAGAAGCGATCCGCGGTGGCGAACCCGTGCCCGACATAGACGGGGTAGTCACCCGACGGCGTTGTCGCCCAGATCAGACGTGCGCTCCGATGCGGCAGTCCAGCGGCCGCGGCGAGCACGTCGCCCATCTCGGTTGAGCGATTGCCCGGGACGATCACGTCGGCGAGCTCCTCGTACTGCGGCCGGCGCTGTTCGTAGAGCTCTTGGAAGCGCTCCGGATCGCGAGCCAGCGGCCGCGTCCCCGCGGTGTCGCTGACGCGGTCCCAGGCCTGGTCCACCTCGACGTCGAGCCAGACGACCCTGACCCCGGCCAGCGCCTCGCGGACGCGCTCGGAGCCGATCGCACCGCCGCCGAGCGCGATCGCCTGCAGCTTGGGGTCCTCGAGCAGCTCGAGCGTGACCCGCTCCTCCAGCTCGCGGAACGCTGCTTCGCCGTCAGTTTCGAATATCTGCTGAACCGAGCGCCCATCGCGAGACGCGATCACGTCGTCGACGTCGGCGCTGCCGGCGCCGAGCGCGCGTGCTGCGGTCGACTTGCCAGCGCCCATGAACCCGATCAGTGCGACCTTGGGCTCCGCGCCTGGCGTCGGCGCCGAGGGCCCTATGCCATCGGCGGGGCTCATCGCCTCCAGCCGATCCGCTCCTCGTAGGCGGCGACGGCGGCCTTGACATCGTCGATGTGGTCGCCACCGAACTTCTGGCGATAGGCGTCTGCAAGCACGAACGCGACCATCGCTTCCCCGACGACTCCAGCAGCCGGGACGGTGCACGAGTCGGTGCGCTCACGCAGCGCCTGCGCCGGCTCGTGTGTCTCGATGTCGACCGAACGCAGCGGCTTGGTCAAGGTCGGCAGCGGCTTCATCGACCCGCGCACCACAACCGGAGCACCGGTGGTGATGCCACCCTCGACGCCGCCGGCGCGGTTGGTCTCGCGGTAGTAGCCGCGCTCATCGCTGTAGAAGATCTCGTCGTGCGCCTGTGAGCCGGGAAGCCCTGCGACCTCGTAGCCGTCGCCGACCGAGACGGCCTTCATCGCCTGGATCGAGAGGATCGCCATAGCCAGGCGCCCGTCGAGGCGCTCCTCCCACGAGACGTGCGAACCGAGACCCGGAACCGCGCCAAAGGCGCGCACCTCGAAGACGCCGCCGAGCGACTCGTTCTGCTTGCGCAGCGAGTTGATCTCGTTGACCATCGCACGCGTGGCGTCCGCGTCGAGGCAGCGCACGGGCGAATCGTCGACGTTCGCGAAGTCCTCCGGAGTCAGATCGTCGCGCCGCGGAGCGCTGACGGACGTGATCTGCAGCACGTGCGAGAAGACCTCGACCCCGAGTGCGCGCAGGAACTCCTTCGCAAGGGCGCCGCCGGCCACGCGTGCCGCCGTCTCGCGAGCGCTGGCGCGCTCGAGAATGTCGCGTACGTCGGTGAGGCCGTACTTCTGCGTACCGACCAGATCGGCATGACCGGGCCGCGGAAGGTGCACCTCCGGTGTCTCCGACTCGACAGGCCAGGGATTCATCCGCTCTTCCCAATTGGTGTAGTCGCGGTTGTGGACCTGAATCGCGATCGGGCCGCCGAGCGTGCGACCGTGCCTGACACCGGCGGTGACGTCGGCGCGGTCGGACTCGATCTTCATGCGCCCGCCACGGCCGTGGCCGAGCTGGCGGCGCGCCAGGTCGCGATCGAGCGCTTCACGCTCGAGCTGCAGGCCGGCGGGCAGCCCCTCGACAATGCAGGTGAGTCCGGGGCCGTGCGACTCGCCGGCCGTGATCAGCTTCAAAGACATAGAAATCCCAGATTACGTGGCCAGGTGCAAACTTGATCCGGCGAGCACCGCCACCACCCCGCCGAGCGCCAGGAACGGGCCGAGGGGAATTGCCGTCTTGCGCCCGATTTTGAGGCCACGGACGGCAAGCACGCCGATGCTGAACACCGCGCTCGCCCCGAGCCCGACGACCATCGCCAAAAGTACGTACTTACCGAGGTAGAGGCCGAGCACGATGCCGAGCTTGGCGTCACCCATGCCAAGTCCGCCACGGGAAAGCAGTGCGACGAGCATCAGGAAGGCGCCGGTTGCGAACCCCGCCAGGAGCTGGCCGGGAACACCGGACGGGTGCAGGACGAGGCCGATCACGAGCGCGGCGATCGCCGCAGGGAAGGTCACGCTGTTCTTGATCTTGCGCTCTTCGAGGTCGGTGATCGTGACCCGCACGAGCACGGCGATCAGCACGAAGCCCAACACCTTGTGCACCGTTGAGTGGTGAACTGCGAGGTCCGCCACCCATAGGGCGATCATTAGGACGGTTCCGGCAACGCGCAGCGGCTCGTTGCGCCCGGTGCCACCCTTGCGCGTGAAATTGAGGTTGATCTGCCTGGCCACGGTCCGCAGCGGCTCTGCGACTAGTCCGCGGCCGCTGTTTGGATCTGCTCGCCGGTCTGCGCGTCGCGGCCGGGATGGAACCTGCCATCGCCTGCACACCAGGGGCAGGTCACCTCGTGCGGAGTGCCGCCCTTGCCCGAGATCACCTTGCCGGTGCCACGGCAGGCGGTGCACTCGCTGCGGTCGTGATCGTTCTTCTGGCTGCCTCCGGTGCTCACGAGGCCGAGGATAGGAGGTCTCAGCGCCCCAGGGCGTTGCGCATAGCCTCAATAGGTGCAGCGGTGCCCGTGAACAGCTCGAAGGAGATCGCACCCTGGCCGATCAGAAGCTCGAGGCCGTCGATCGTTGGAACACCACTTGCCCGAGCAGCCCGAGTCAGTGGCGTGCCCCCGTCGCGATAGACGAAATCGACCACAGCACGATGCCCGTCCAGCTGATGGGTGCTGAGCAGCAGTGCTTCCAGTTCGTCGTCGGGATGCAAACCCACCGAGGTGCAGTTCACGAGGATGTCTGCCGCAGTCAGCGGCTCGCTCACCGCGCGTGCACCAAAATCGTGCGCAAGCTCCGCGGCCCGCTCGGGCGTGCGGTTCCAGATTGAGACCTCGCCCGTGCCGGCGTCAGTCAGCGCCCAAACCGCGGCACGAGCGCTGCCGCCGGCGCCGAGCACGAGCGCGGACGCCCCGCGTAGGTCAACCCGTCGAGAGAGCGCGTCGATCAGCGCCGGCGCGTCGGTGTTGTCGGCCCAGATCTGTCCGTCCTCGTTGAAGAGCAGGGTGTTGGCGGCGCCGATGGCGGCTGCGCGAGCACTCGCTTCACTCGCAAGCGCGAGGGCCGCCTGCTTGTGAGGGATAGTGACGTTGACGCCGCGGAAGCCGGCCGCGGGCAGCGCCCGCACCGTCTCGGTGAACAGCTCCGGCGGTACGGGCAGCAACTGGTAGTGCCAGCTGTCTCCGAACCCGGCCGCATGCAGGGCGGCATTCTGCATCGCGGGAGACCGGCTGTGCGCCACCGGCCAGCCGACCACTCCCAGCCTGATCAAAGCCTTGCGCTCCGGTTCAACGCTTGTCGCCGCGGATCAAGGCTTGCCGCCCTTGCAGAACTCAGCGTTTCCGTGGTTCCGCGCCGCCTTGTCGACCGCAGAGCTCCACTCAGCCGACCAGTGCAGGAACTGCTGGTAGTCCGACGTGAACCGCAGTGCCCCGCTGCCGCAGACCTTGTTGATGAAGTACAGCGCATTGGTCTTTGCCGGATGGGCGGCGGCGTTGATCGCGTCGAGATCCGGGCTGTCGATCGGTGTCGGCGGAAGGCCTGGGTGGTTGGTCGTGTTCCAAGGGGACCTCGAGTGCAGATCCTTCTCGGTGAGCGTCCCGTAATTGCCGGTCGCGTAGGCGACCGTCGAATCGAGCCCTAAGTCCATGTTGAGCCGCAGGCGGTTATAGATCACCGCGGCCGCCCTGGGCAGGTCCTTGGGAAGCTCCGCCTCCTCGCTGATCAGCGACGCGATCTTGAGCACGTCGTATCCCGTCAGGTTCTTGGACTTCGCGTAGCCGAGCTTGACCTTGGCGAACTCCTGCTTGAACCGCTTGAGCTGATCGGCGATCAGCAGGCTCAGCTTCACCGGCTTGCGCAGGTTGTAGGTGTCCGGCCAGAGGAAGCCCTCGAGCGTCGGCGTCCGCTTCGGCGCGCCGTAGATCCGAGGGTCGAGCAGCGAAGAGCGGATCGTCGCTTTGACGTAGTCCCCCTTGACTCCGTCGGCCTTGAGCACCACCCGCACCTGCTTGCGCGAGCGACCGGGGATGATCGTGACGTTCGCGAACTGGATGTTCGGGCCCGCGACGAGCTGGTCGAGCGCGGAGTTGTAGCTCATCCCCAGCTTCATCTTGTACTGACCAGCGTGGAGCTTGCCGCGGTCGCCGTCGATCGTCGCCGCGAGCTTGAAGAAGAAGCCCGAGGAGACCACGCCGTCGTGCGCGAGAATCGAGCCGATCTTGCTGACGCCGGAGCCCTGCGGGATCGTCAGCTTCACGCGGCCGTGGCCGGCGCCGGTGAACGGCTGGAACAGGGAGACCAGGAACCAGACGAGCACGAACGCGGCGACCAGCACCAGCAGTGCCACGATCCGACGAAGGATGAATACGCGGGGCGACCTCGATGGTCTGCGCCGGCGGGGCGAGCGGGAGATCGTCGCGCGCGGCGGGCCCGTCGGGCTCGACGCGCGGCGTGACCTAGGTGTGGGCATGCCGATCCAGCCAATTTGAGAGCAGATGCGCCGCCGCACGTGAGTCTTCGCTCGCGCGCGGCCTCTGGGTGGGGCGGGATCGGGGGGATCCGATCCCATCGCGCTGCGCGAGCAGTGTGGTGAAGCGCTCGTCGTAGAGCTCCACGGGCACCCCACCCAGCCGCTGTTCGAGCACGGACGCGAATTCCCGCGCTTCTCGCGTCTGCGCGGAGTCCCCTCCGGACAGGCTCAGCGGGAGCCCAACGATCACACGTTCTGCCTCTACCTCGTGCACGAGCGCGAGAAGCTTACCCATGCCCTTGCGACCGGCGGGCTTCAGCACCGGTTCGAGCGGTGTCGCGAGGACTCCGGTCGGATCGCTCACAGCCACGCCGCAGCGTGCGCTGCCATAGTCAAGCGCGAGCACGCGCACCAGACCCAGCCCTTTTCGGCACTAGCCGAGGGCAGCCTCGATCGCCTGCCGCGCGGCCCTGATCGCGTCGGGCAGATTCTCGACCTGCCGGCCTCCGGCACGAGCGGCCGTGTCCTTGCCACCGCCGCCGCCGCCGACCTCGGCCGCCGCGACCCGCACGATCTCCCCCGCCCTGACGCCACGCTCGATCAGCGCAGGCGCAACTGAGGCGACCAGATCGACCTTGTCACCGTCAGCCGAGATTGCGCCGAGCACGATTGCGGAATCGCCGAGCTTCGCCTTGAGGCGATCGGCGAGATCGAGCAGTTCCTGGCCGGCGACCCCGTCAACCGCCGTCACGATCAGGCTGGCGCCGTTCAGCACAACGGCGCCGGCTACCAGCGCCTGCTCGTCGAGTGCCGCAGCCGCCGCGCCACCGGCTTTCAACTGTTTCTCGAGATCTTTGACGTGGTCGCGCAGCTCCGTAACCGCAGCTGGAACACCGTCAGGTGTGACCCTGAGCGCCTTCGCGGCTTCGCCCAACAGGTGCCCGTGCTGACGCACGATCCCGATCGCGACCGGGCCGGTGACGGCCTCGATGCGGCGCACGTTGGCCGCGCTCGAGGTCTCGCTGGAGATCGCCAGCAGCCCGATCTCGGCCGTCGAACGGACGTGCGTGCCGCCACACAGCTCTCGCGAGAAGCCGCCATCACCGACTTCGACCATCCGCACGATGTCGCCGTACTTCTCCCCGAAGAGGGCCATCGCACCGAGCGAACGGGCCTCGTCGAGGGTGGTCGTGAGCGCGCGGACCGGATAGGCCCCGAGAATCCATTCGTTGACCTGGTTCTCGATGTCGCTGAGCTCGCCGGGGCTGAGCGCGGAGTTGTGCGTGAAATCGAAGCGCAGCTTGTCGGGACCGACATATGAGCCGGCCTGATGTACGTGGCTGCCGAGACGCTGGCGCAGCGCGGCGTGCAGCAGGTGGGTGGCGGTGTGGTTGCTCGCCGTGGCGTGCCGAGCGGCACGGTCAACACGGGCATGCACGCGCTCGCCGCTCTTGAGGGTTCCACGTTCCGGCACGACGGCGAGCACCTGATCATCGCCGAGCCTGACCACATCCGCGACTCGCGCCAGGCAGTCGCCACCCTCACACTCGATATATCCGGTGTCGGCCACCTGGCCACCACCTGTCGGATAAAAGGGCGACTCGAGCAGCTTCACCAGCACGCGCCCATCCTCGTCCTGCAGCGCGCCGACGGTCGTCTCGAGGTTGATCGCCTCGTAACCCTTGAAGTCCGTCTTGAACCCGGCGCCGCCGGCGAGAGCCGTCGCCTGTTCGCGCAGACCGGCGGGGTCGGTGACGCGGGCGCCACCTGCGCGCGACTGCCGGCGCTGCCGATCCATCAGCTGCTCGAAGCCCTGCTCGTCGACACCGAGGCCGTGCTCGGTCACGAGCTCGAGCGTGAGGTCGATCGGGAAACCGTGTGTGTCGTGCAGGCGGAACGCGTCACTCGCGGCGATGCCCTCGTCGCCCCGTTCCCGCGCACGGTCGATCAGCTCGTCGAGCAGCTTCGAGCCCTCCTCGAGAGTGCGGCCAAAGCCCTCCTCCTCGGAGTTCAGCCAACGAGCTATGGACTCGGCGTGATGCACGAGCTGGGCATACTCACGACCCATCAACTCGGTGACCGTTGTCTGGTAACGCTGCAGGAAACCGGGGTCGAGTCCGAGCGTCTTGCTTCCCTGCAGGATTGCCCGTCGCATGATCCGGCGCAGCACATAGCCGCGCTCCTCGTTCGAGGGCACCACGCCGTCGGCGATCAGGAAGGTCGCCGCGCGGCTGTGGTCGGCGAGGATGCGCAACGCACGGTCGACCTCGAAGCTCTCGCCGTAGCGGTGACCGGAGAGCTCCTCGCCGAGCGCAATCAGGGGCGCGAACTGGTCGGTTTCGAACACCGTCTCCTTGCGCTGCTTGATCGCCGCCATGCGGTTCAGGCCAAGGCCGGTGTCGATGTTCTTGTTCGGCAGCGGCGTGAGCTGACCGGGAGGGCTCTGGTCGAACTGCATGAACACGAGGTTCCAGAACTCGAGGAAGCGCTCGTTCTCCTCACCGGGCAGATCGTCGGGCTTGCCGCGCTCGACGCCGAGGTCGAGATAGAGCTCAGAATCGGGGCCGCAGGGTCCCGTCGGACCGGATTCCCAGAAGTTCTCCTCGCGAGGGCATTCGACGATCCGCTCGCGCGGCATCCCGACCTCGAGCCAGAGGTCGATCGCCTCCTGGTCGGGACCGATCCCGAGCTCGGCGTCGCCACCGAACACGGTGACCCAGATGTCCTCTTCCTTGAGCCCGAAACCGTTGCGCGACAGATCCCAGGCGAAGCTGATCGCCTCGCGCTTGAAGTAGTCACCAAAACTGAAGTTGCCGAGCATCTCGAACATCGTGAGGTGGCGCGCCGTCATGCCGACGTTCTCGATGTCGACCGTGCGGAAGGCCGGCTGGCAGGTCGTCAGCCGCTTGCTCGGCGGCCGTTCGGTACCGGCGAAGTACGCCTTCAGCGGATGCATGCCGGCGACGATGAAGAGCGCCGACGTGTCGCTGGGGGGCGGAATCAGGGAGGCACCGCGCTGTGCCAGATGACCCCGCTCCTCGAAGAACTGCCGGTATGTGTCGCGGATCTCGTCGGAGGTCATCGCCATAGCCGGGTGCAGTGTATGCGGCTCTAGCTGCTCCAGCTCGGCTGGCTGCCCGCGGCAAGCCTGGTGGCGGTGCCGCCGCCGAAACCGACCGACTCCACCTTGCCCTTGTCCGGGGCGTGCTCGAGTCCGCCGACATCGACCAGCAGCCGCTTGCCATCGCTCGAGATCTGCGCGCCCTGCACCTCTTCGGCGTTTATGGGCTCGCCCGCGACCCGCAGTGGCTTGACCTCCAGCGGTGAGAGCTGCACCGTCCAGGCGTAGGAGGTGTCCTCTCCCCCGTACTCGGCAATCAACCGGTTACCGTCCGCAGACGCCTCGAGCGGTGCCAGACCACTCAACAGCGCGGGCACGCGTAGGTGTGTGAGCTGGCGCAGTTTGCCGGCAGTTTCGATCCAGAGCTGATAAATCGGGGCCTTGCTCACGCCGCGGGGTGTGGAACGGTCGAAGACGATCCCCGACCGCGCCCAGACGGGTTCGAAGCTGTCGCCGTTGGTCGTCAGCTGGGCGGTGCCGCCTCCGGTGACTCCGGCAACGTAAAGATTCGTCGGAGACGAGAGCTGCACCGAACCCGACAGGCCGTACACCAGTTGTGTTCCGGCGGGGTTGAAGCTCGCTCCGGCGATCACGCCCGTTGTCACGACGCGGCTCTCGAGCGTGGTGGTGTCGATCAGTCCCAGCGCCCCACCACCCTTGGTGCTCGTGCTCGACAGCGAGACCGCGAGGTACTGCGAATTGGGAGACCACGCGAGCGCCGTCGCGTTGTCCCTGGCGGAGTTGAAGTAGCCGGCCAAGAGCTTGCCGGTGGTGCTGTAGAGCTCCAGGGCGACGCCGCTCTGCGCGAAGTGCTGAATAGCGACGTAGGCGCCGTTGGGAGAGATCAGTGGTCCGTCTCCGGCAGCGATCCGATGCGGGTCGCTGCCGTTGGCGTTCGCGATCCATACCGACGAGGTGTTCCCGCCGCTGGTGTAGGCGATGTAGGTCTTCGACTGCGGCGCCGACGCGGATGCCGCGGCGGCGCTACCGATAAGCGCCACGACCAGCACGGCCGCAAGCATGAAACGCCCCCGAGTCACATGTGCGATCGTACTCGAGCTTTGGGCCGGTTGGTAGCTGTTTGGCCCGGTTAGGATGGCCTGCGTGATCAAGGTGACACTTGTTGGCGGACCGACCGCGCTGATCGAGTACGCCGGCCTGCGCTGGCTCACGGATCCAACCTTTTCGGAGCCTGGCACCTACGGTGGCCTCACGAAGACAACGTCGCCGGCGTTGAGCGAAGCGCAGGTCGAGCCGGTCGACGTGGTTCTGCTCTCACACGACCACCACGCGGACAATCTCGACCCGGCAGGAAATGAGTTCCTGCCGCGCGCCGGGCGGGTGCTGACGACCCTGGCAGGGGCGCAGCGCCTTGGCGGTCACACGACAGGACTGGAGCCCTGGGCTGAGGCAAAGGTCGGCGGCGATGTGACGGTCACGGCCGTCCCGGCGCTCCACGGGCCCCCAGGTTCGGAGACGATCACGGGACCGGTGATCGGATTCGTGCTGAGCTGCGCAGGACACGACACGGTCTACGTGTCCGGCGACAACGCGTCCCTCGACGTCGTCGACGAGATCGCGGAACGTCTCTCGCCGATTGACGTGGCGATCCTGTTCGTCGGCGCCGTCCAGCTCGCCACCCGCTTCGACGGGGCTTATCTGACGCTTTCGGGCGACCGGGCGGCAATGGCGACCGAGCTGCTCGAAGCACGCGCGGTGGTGCCGGTGCACTTCGAGGGCTGGACACATCTCACGCAGGACCTCGCCCAGACCCGCGCTGCCTTCGCCGGCTACGGTCTCACCGAGCGGCTGTTCGCGGCCGAACCGGGCGAGACCGTCAGCGTCTGATTGCTCAGCAGGTCATCGCTCAGCGCTGCGCAGGTGATCGCCTAGCGAGTTCTCGCTCAGCGAGTGATCGTGCCCCAGCCGACGATCAGGTCGCCGTTCATCAGGCAGGCGAGCTGACCCGGGGCGGCGCCCGCCACGGGCTCTTCAAGCTCGAGCATGAGCTCGCGATGGCGACCGGCGGGCGCGGAGTCTGCGATGCGCGCCGGCAGCGCCTGCGAGCGGTAGCGAAGCTTGACGCGGTCGACGCAGGCACCGTCACGATGCAGGCGCGCCCCGCGAACGCGCACCCGGTCGGTGAGTAGGCGCTCGTGTGGACCGACGACGACGCGATTGCTGACAGCGTCCTTGTCGAGCACGAACAGCGGCTCGCTCGAGTAGACGCCGAGACCGCGTCGCTGGCCCACCGTGAAGAGCTCATGGCCGGGATGCTCACCAAGCACCCGTCCTTCCGGGTCTACGACCTCTCCGGGGCGCGGGGAGAGCTCACCGTGACGCTCGAGGAAGCGGGCACGGCTGGTGCCCGCGAGGAAGCACAGGTCCTGCGAGTCGACCTTGCTCGCCACCGGAAGTCCCGCCTGAGCTGCGATCTCGCGAACCTGTGGCTTCTCGTAGTCCCCGAGCGGGAAGCGCATGCGTGCCAGCGACTCGGGCGAGAGCGCGGCCAGCATGTAGGTCTGGTCCTTCGCCGGATCGGCGGCCAGCTTCAGCAGGCCGTCCTCGACGCGGGCGTAGTGCCCGGTGGCGAGTGAGGTAGCGCCCAGACGATCGGCGAACTCGAGCATCGCGTCGAGGCGAACGTTGCCGTTGCATCCGATGCAGGGGTTGGGTGTGTCGCCCGCCGCGTAGGAGGCCATGAACGGCTCCACCACACCGGCGCGGAACTCGGCGCGCAGATCGAGCGTGAAGTGCGGCAGTCCAAGCCGGTGTGCGAGCGCCCGCGCCTGCGAGACCGCGCTCGTCGAGCAGCAGCTCTTCTCGGCGTCGTTCTCGGTGTCGGCCCAGAGCTCGAGGGTGACCGCGAGGGCCTCGCCATCGCGCTGGCACAGAAGCGCTGCGACGCTCGAATCGACCCCGCCCGACATGGCCACCAGCGTTCTTCGCGCTGCCGGTCCAGCGGGACCGGGCAGCGCGCCACGCGTTCGGACAGCCGCACCCAACGCTCGGGCGAGCGCGTCGGCGGCAACGTTTGCCGCGTGCTGTTTGGCGGGACTGAGCCCGCCGAGCTCCTTTGCGATCTCATCGGCGCCGACGCGCGCGGCGTCGAGCAGCGTGGCTCCGCGTACCAGGGTCACGGCCGCGGATCCTGCGGCGTGCGAGGCGCCGCATCCGTTGGCGCTGAAGCCCGCGTCAGTGACGCCGGTGCCGTCGGTCTGGATGCTGAACGTAACCTCGTCGCAGCACTCACCGCCACCGAACGTGACGGTGAAGGCGTCGGCGGGGATGTGCCCCTCGCCCTGGGGCGAGGTCAGGTGGTGCTCGAATGCAAGCCTGTCCATCGTCCTACTCAGGATAAGTCAGGCGGCGAGTGTTCTCGTTCGCTGCTCGATCTGGGCGAGCACATCGGCCGCGACTGTCACCGCGTCGTGGTTGACCTGGTCCGAGTCGTAGCGGATCACCATAAGGCCGTGGCCGCGCAGCTTCATGTCCTTGCGGCGGTCACGGCGACGCTGCGCCGGGGTTCCGTGATTGCCGTCACCATCGAGTTCGACGACAAGGCTCGACGCCGGCCAGTAGCAGTCGGGCTCCTCACCGTGGAGCTTTACGTTGACCTGCGGGATCGGAACGTTGAAGCGCTGGCAGAGCAGCAGGAAGTCGTCCTCGAGGTCGCTCTTGGTGCGAGCCATTTCGGGGAGGTAGCCGCGCAGCCCGGTGATCAGTGCCGCACTACCGGGTCGGCCACGGCCGCAGGCGCTGCGGATTGCCGTGGCGTTCAGCCTGCGTTCGTAGTCGAGCTGTGCGAGCGATCTGAGCACGAGCTTGAGCGGCTCCGTAGCGGCTAGGTCGAGGAGGGTCTGGGTGACGGTCGTGCAGGGGATGCCGTTGACGAGCTCACGCTCGAGATCGCGTTCGCAATGGAAAACGACGCTCGGGAAGCGTGCTCGGATGCGGCGTGGTGTGCTGATGTGGGTGGCTTTGACGGGATAACGGAGCCAGGCTCGCCAATGAGCGGCGGTGCCGTGGCTGAGAGCCGCGCCCGGGCCTGCGAAAAGCAGCAACGAGGAGAGCCCGGATGATTCGTCGTGGCGGACCTGACCGACGGCGTAGACGCGCGGAAGGAGGGAAATCAGGTAGCCGGTCTCAGCCCAGCGCCGAATCGTGCTCGCTGCTACTTCGAGCGCCCTCAGCTGAGCCCAGCTCACGTTCCCGAATTGCTTCGCTGCGAGCCGCCCGACCCGAACTTTCGACGTACGGTGATCGTCCTGCGCCCTGTACGTCGAAAGTTCTTCAGAGCCCATGCCGACAGGGTGCCGAAGCGAACGTCGGGGCCGGGCAAACCGGCACAGTTTCGTTACACGTCGCGCCTAACGCAGCTTGAGACCCAGCTCGCGCAGCTGGATGTCATCGACCGGCGCGGGCGCGCCCGTCAAAGGATCTGCGCCGGAGGTCGCCTTGGGGAAGGCGATCACCTCGCGAATGTTGTTCCGGCCGGCCAGGATCGCGATCAGGCGGTCGATGCCCATGGCGATGCCGCCGTGGGGCGGCGTGCCGTACTTGAAGGCATCGAGCAGGAAGCCGAAGCGCTTGTTCGCCTCCTCCTCGTCGAGCCCGATGATCTCGAACACGCGCTGCTGCAACTCGGTGGTGTGGATGCGGATCGAGCCACCCCCCATCTCGTTGCCGTTCAGGATGAGGTCGTAGGAGCGCGAAAGCAGCGAACCGGGATCGCTCAAATCGCCGGTCGGTGCTGTGAAGGGATGGTGCTCGGCGGTCCAACCGCCCTCGCCATCTGGCGCGAACATTGGGAACTCGACGACCCAGTGGAGGTCGTGCGGCGCGTCCCCTGGGACCAATGCAAACCGCCGCGCGAGCTCGAGCCGCAGCGCTCCCAGGACCGCCCGCGCGACAGGAACCGCGTCGGCCACCACAAACAGCGCGTCGCCGGGCTTTGCCGAAAGCGCCGCTTTGATCGCGTCAATCTCATCCGAGGAGAGGAACTTCGCGATCGGCGAGCGCAGCGACCCGTCCTCCTGGACGAAAGCCCAGACCAGCCCGCGCGCGCCGTATTGCTTGGCGAATTCGGTCAGGGAGTCGAGGTCCGAGCGTGGCAGTTCCAGACGGCCCCCGTTCACCCCGAGGACGGCGCCCGAAGCCCCGGCGAGGGCGCCAGAGAAAACCTGAAACTCCGATGAACGGACCGCATCCGAGAGATCGACCAGCTCCAGCCCGAAGCGCCGGTCAGGCCGATCAGAGCCCCACCGCGTCATCGCCTCGGTCCACGTGATGCGCTCCCAGGGAGCGGCCGGCACCTCGAAGCCCTCGGAGGCGAACACGGCGCCGAACACGGTCTCCATCAGCTCGAGCACGTCGTTCTCCTCGACAAAGGACATCTCAATGTCGAGCTGGGTGAATTCGGGCAGGCGGTCGGCGCGTGAGTCCTCGTCGCGGAAGCAACGGACGATCTGGTAGTAGCGCTCGAGGCCGCCGACCATCAGCAGCTGCTTGAACAGCTGCGGTGACTGCGGGAGCGCGTAGAAGGAACCCGCCTCGGTGCGGGCCGGGACGAGGAAGTCGCGGGCACCCTCGGGCGTCGAGCGCGTCAGGAACGGGGTCTCGATCTCGAGGAAGTCGCGCTCGTCGAGCACGCTACGCATCGTCTGGATTACGCGATGGCGGAGCTCGAGCGCCTCGCGCATCGGGTTGCGCCGCAGGTCGAGTGTGCGGTGGCGCAGGCGCAAGTTCTCGTCGACGGGGCCGTCGTCATCGACCTGGAAGGGCGGAGTCTCGGCGTCGGACAGGATCTCAATCTGCTCTACATCGATTTCGATCTCGCCGGTGATCAGGTTCGGGTTGGCGTTCTCGGGCGAGCGCGCCACCACGTTCCCGGAGATCGTGATCACG
>Ga0302314_10005923_pt1 | contig 22201 bp, 20 predicted proteins | sample III_Palsa_N2_3_FD_200533 | JGI IMG/M metagenome (GOLD analysis project Ga0302314, IMG submission 200533) | Peat permafrost microbial communities from Stordalen Mire near Abisko, Sweden - III_Palsa_N2_3 | ecosystem: Environmental > Terrestrial > Soil > Palsa > Peat permafrost | place: Sweden...
TGCGGAGCGGGACCGGTGCTGCCATGGCGAACCTCGTCAGAGTGATCGCCTTGGTGAATCACATTCCAGCCCGTGTGGGAATCGCCTGCGTGAGTCTCATTCAACAGGACTTGGTATTAGGGTTCGACGGCGTGTCCGAGGCACGGGAGCCGGGCTTGCCGAACGGCCTTTGGTATCGAGCGGCGCCGCGCGACGGAGCCATCTGAGGCGCTGAAGGCGGTGCCGCTTTGTCGTTGATGCTGAGGTGCAGGGTTGCTGGTGATCGCCAGGCTGCGATCCTGGCGATCGGCACGCAAAGGTCCGGCGGCGACTGTAGCAGACGCCGGGATGGACGGTGCGAGCGTGGCGGTGCGCGGGTATGTCATGAGGTGTCTGGCCTGGTCGGGGCCTTGCGCGGGATCGGGCCGAGCGAGGCCATGGCGCCGCCGCAGCCCGGACAGATGTCCAGGGAATGCCCTGTGAGACAGCGGTAACGCTGGCGATAGTCGGCGGCCCGGTCTGGCGTCGGTGGCGTGGGCGCCGCCAGTAGAAGACGGCATTGCGCGAGCTTGGCGACGCGGTGGCCGTTAGCGAAGAGGCCGTAGTGTCGGATGCGATGGAATCCGTCTGGAAGAGCGTGCAGCAGGAAGCGCCGGATGAACTCGTCGGCGTTTAAGGTCATGAGCTTGGACTTGTCGTGGTGGCGATAGTCCTTCCAGCGGAAGCTGACCTTTCCCTGGTCCAGGCTCACGAGGCGGCTGTTGGCGATGGCGACGCGATGGGTATAGCGGCCAAGATAGGCGAGGACCTGTTCCGGACTGCCGAACGGAGGCTTGGCGTAAACGACCCACTCGATCCGCTTTAACTCGGCCAAGCGCGCGGTGAAGACGTCAGCGTCGGCCAGGTCGGCGAGATCGCTGAAGAAGCGGAGTTGGCCGGCATCAAAGGCGCTCTGCAGGCGCTCCAGGAACAGGCGCCTGAACAGGCGTGACAGGACCCGCACAGGGAGGAAGAAGCCCGGCCGGCAAGCTACCCAGCGCTGGCCATCCACAGACAGGCCGCCGCCCGGCACGACGCAGTGGACGTGCGGATGATGGTGGAGATTCTGGCCCCAGGTGTGGAGCACGCCGACCACGCCGATCTCGGCGCCCAGGTGTCTGGGATTGGCGGCCGCCACCCTTAAGGCATCGGACGCGGCCTTGAACAGGATCGCATAGACCACCGCCTTGTTCTGGAAAGCGATCTCGGCGACCTGGGCTGGCACGGTGAAGACCACGTGGAAGTACGGGACCGGCAACAACTCGGCCTGTCGCTCGGCCAGCCACTCGGCTCGAGCCAGGCCCTGGCACTTGGGACAATGGCGGTTACGGCAGGAGTTGTAGGCGTGCCGCACAAGGCCGCAGTCTGCGCAGTGTTCGGTGTGACCGCCCAGGGCCGCGGTCCGGCACGCCTCCACCGCCGCCATGACCCGGCACTCAACGCGCCCGAGATGGCGGTCATGGTCGCGGCGATAGTCAGTTCCGTGGCGGCGAAATACATCCGCCACTTCGAGATCCGGGCGCACGGCTCAGCCGGGCGGCGCGATCTCCATGTGGAGCTGATCAAAAGGACTGGCGGTCCGGCCGATCACCGCGGTTGAGACCTGGGCATAGAGCGTCGTCGTCGTCAGGCTGCGATGGCCCAGCAGCACCTGAATGATCCGTATGTCCGTGCCGGCTTCCAAAAGGTGGGTGGCAAAGCTGTGTCGCAGGGTGTGTACCGTCACCCGCTTCTCAATGCCCAGAAGTTCACACGCGGTTCGGCAGGCGATCCCCAATGTCTGCGAAAGGATCGGGCCGCGGCCATCGCGTCGGGGAAATAGCCAATGCCCCGGCTTGGTCAGCCGCCAATAGGCGCGCAAAATCTCCAGCAGCTGCGGCGACAGCATCACATAGCGGTCCTTGCCGCCCTTGCCCTGCTAACGCGAATGACCATCCGGCTGCTATCGATGTCGCTCACCTTCAGACGCGCCGCCTCCGAGGCCCGCAGACCCGCCGCATAGGTGGTCATCAGGGCGACCCGGTTCCGTGTTCCCTTCACGGCCTGCAGAAAGCCGATCACCTCATCGGCGCTCAGGACGACCGGCAACTTGCGTGGAGCCCGGGGATAAGCGATCCGCTCAGGCAGATCAGTTCGACCCAGCGTCACGCCGTAGAAGAAACGCAAGGCGCACACCGTCTGGTTCAACGCGCCCCAGGAGACCCTGCGGCCCACCAAATGCGCCTGATAGGCGCGCACCTCTTCGTATCCCAGCTGATCAGGCGACCGGCCAAAAAATCGACTGAACTTCGACACGTGATGCACGTAGGATCGCTGGGTCTCCGGCGACAAATTGCGGATTCTCAGATCCTCAATCATCCGCTGACGCAGAGGGCTTATCTGGGCCATCTGGGCTTCTCCTGTCTGGAAGGTTGGCTCGACACCAATTCTTCTCAGGCAGGGGCCTCCTCAGGCCAGAACCGCGCTCCGCCTACCGCGGCAGCGGTTTAGTTCAATCACATCCCAGCCCGTTTGGGAATCGCCCAGGTGAGTCCTACTCAACCGGACTTGGTATAATACAGAAAACAGCACGCCCCTCGTGACCATTTCTTCCACCTTTTTTAATTTTTGACATCGTGCATCGTTCAGGTTGGCGGCGAGAATGCCGAAGCCCTGTGAAAAGGATCACTTTAACACGCCAAAATTGTGGAGGGGTGAGTTAATTGGTTGTCGCCGTAATCTCAGATGAAGCCGATCGCGGCGGGCACCAGCCGCCATTCCGGCCCGGGTGCCCGCCATCGGTCAATGCAGCGCTTTGACTGCAGCGAGCTCGGTCTTGAGCGCCTGCAACTCCTGCTCCTGTCGGTCGTTCGCCGTCTTCAGCTCCTGGACCGCCTTTGTCAGCACCGCAATCAGCTCGTTGTATTTCAAGCCCTTGGTCCTTTCCTCGTTCTTCTCGGTCAGCACGACCGAGGGCAACACCTGCTCGACCTCCTGGGCGATGAAACCCATCTGTTCGCCCTTCATGCCGTCGTCCTTGGGTTCCTTCCAGACGAAGGAGACTGGGCGCAGCTTGGCGACCGTATCGAGTGCGTGGTCGGCAAGCGGCTTGATTTTATCTTTGTGGCGGATATCCGAGAGCGCGCCTGCTCCGCCGGTCGCATAGATCGTGCCGGCGACCTGCAACAGGTAGGTAGGGGATGTTGTGCCGATCCCAATGTTGCCAAATCCATCAATCCGCATCCGTTCTGTCGGCGTGGAGGTTCCCTCGTTCTTGGTGCCAAGAACGAGGGCCCCTGCGTAGTTGGTCCCACCGTTGCCGCCATCTGTGAGAGAACTCCATATTCCTGCGACGGGGTTAACGCCCGCATTTGTTTCCGAAGATAAGAAGATACTGGCGCCATTGTTACCGTAGCCGCCCGTTCCTCCGGCAGGTTCCACCAGAAGCGCGTTGTAAATTTGATTGCCCGCTGTCACGGACCCTGTGGCGATAGTCAAAGGGGCACTAGGTGACGTCGTTCCGATGCCGACATTCCCGCCATTAACCAGGTCGAACGTCATGATCGGCGTAGTCGACCAGCTGCCCCCGACTTTCCGGTGCCAACCGTATTGCACCTGGCCGTTGCCATTGTCCCACAGGAATTGACGCAGCCCGTAGGCCGTATTCGACCCGCCGCCACCGGAGACGGTGACGATCTGGCCCTCGGCCAGGCCGTAGGGTGCGGAAAACAGATCGGCCGGCGTCGCATTCAGCAGAAACGAATTGCCGTTCAGATGGCCGTTGCCGATCACGTCCAGCGTGTAGCTCGGGCTCGACGTGCCGATGCCGACCGGCGGCGCCAAGATCGTCGGGCCCGGGCTGTTCTGAGCGATGACAGTATCCAGTTCGCTCTGGCGGTTGCCGTTGCGGTCATAGGAATATGTCATCCGCTGATCGATCGGGACGATGCCGGAGGAGTAGGAATACGCGGGCGCCGGGGCGGAAGCGCCGGTTGGCGCCGCCGCAAGGGCTCCGCGGGCGCTGATCAATGCGAGGCAAATGACGCTCGCCTTGAATAGTGTTCCTGACTGCTGCATTTTTTATATCCAGGATTGTGCTTGGCACAATCTTGGTATCGAGCGGCGGTCCTTTTATCAAGCCGCCTTAAAGCTCAAATTTCGCCAAAGGCTCAACTTTTTGACGAGCGCCGAAAGTGCTCATAGTGAGCCTCGCCGAGATTGGGGAGATCGGGCGCAGGTGGGCCTTGTCCCACGATCCGCATGTTAGGAGCGGTGCCGATGATGCGACACGGTTCTGATGCGCCGGGCGTGGTCGGGGTAGCTCTCTCACGATCCCCGCGATCGGCCCTTGCTACTGGAAACAAACCATGGAGTAGTACAGGGTCGACCCCTGACCTATCGTGCTGACCACTACCTGCGCGAGCTTGGCCGGCGCACTGTTGTAATAATCGGGCGTATTGGCACCGCCATCCGGCTGGAGGCTGGCGACGATCTGGTTTCCGCCATATTGGTACTGGATCACGTTTGCTACAGTCGGTCGCAAGTACGGATTGCCCTCGACGCCGGCGACGTCGGCGCTGGCATCCCAAATCCCATTGTTGATTTGATTGATATAGGCCGAGAGCTTGCCTGTATGGCACGAGATCGCAGGCAGTGGAATTTCATAGGTTCCGGTACCGGGCACCGGGATCGAGCCGGTGAAGATCGGCGACATCATGACCTCGGCTATCCGGTTTCCGTTCGCGTCGTAGCTGTAAGTAACTGTTTGGTCAGCCACAGAGGATCGAGAAACAAAGACCAAAAATATTGCTATGAGGAGAAACTTTTTCGTTGAAGTCTTCATTTCCGTTCCATTCAAGATTTGGTCATCGTGGGAATCAAATCGGGGCTTCTCGATTTTGTAGCCTCTATTTTGAGATTCTCAACCGTCACTGGAGTAGTCGAGATACTTCAGTGCGGCGCCAGCGCCTGCCAGTGCGGTTCCATGCCACGGTAGTCCGACAGCAGAAGCGTCTTTGGGCGGGCGAATTCCGGAACGTCTACGATATGCAGGTAAGTATCCAACGCAAAGTTGACGGCTGTCCTATTGAGGTTACAACTACCTGAGCAAGATGAGCATTGCCCGCTTGAATGTAATTATCGGTATTTTGATCCTGATCTGGCTGGAGGATGGCCTGTATTTGATTGCCCACATATTGCCATTGATTGATATTGCCAACGAAAGGCCTCCGCGTGCCGTTTGCCGACATGACTATATCGGCACTAGCTGCCCAGGCGCCGTTTGGAACGTCGTCGATAGCCGCCGAAAGCTTACCGCTGTGGCAGCCTTCAGTAGGCAGTGCGATTGAATATGTTCCTGGCCCCGTGACAGGTAAAATTCCTTGACCGACGGGGAGGGTGGCGCCGACTTCATTCACTCGATTGCCGTTTTTATCATAGCTGTAAACGATAGACTCGTCAGCGTGCGCGATCCCTCCTAGCACGCATGCCGAAGCTACCAAGCCTAGTAGCAATCTGGAATGCTTTCGGCCGTTGTAGACCGACAAACTCCTTGCCGCCGCGCTGAGAAATGACGATTGCCGGCACCGGCATTGTTTCTTCCACTGCCTCATTTTTGGTTCCATTAAGGTGCCAACGCGTAATCGGGACGGGGAGTCCTCATTGGTAGCACGTGAGCGTCCAATACAGCGTCGAGCCCTGACCGATGTATCCGACGACGACCTGCGCCAAGTTCGCCAACGGACTAGTGATGTAGTTTTGCGTATTTGCACCCTGATCGGGCTGCAAATTGGCCTGGATCTCGTTCCCGGCGTACTGCCACTGGTTGATATTTGCAACCAGCGGACGGCGATGCCCGTCAACTGCCATGACGATGTCGGCACTTGCCGCCCAGACACCGTTGGGAATTTCACCTATGTAGCTCGACAACACCCCGACGGTGCATTGCTGAGCCAGCGGAATATAGTATGTGCCGCTCGTCGGGATATTTACGGTCCCTTGATATGTCGTGCCCGCAGCCGCGACCGCCGAGCTGACCGGAGAGATGTAGCTACTAAGCCCGACAAGACAGCTACCTAAAATTGCCGGCCGCCAGCGCCGCTTACCGTCCCGGACCATCTGAAGTGTTCGTTCGGAAATTTGCTTGCGTTTCAACATCGGTAGGATCATAGCGACACCCAAAGAACCTTCTTCCGAGAGTACCTAACACGGGTTGTTGCCAAAAGTAAGAGCCGAGATCACGTGCCGTGTGCCACAACGCTAAGATGATCTGCCGTCGAGTGATTGCCCGTGATCATCCGACACAGGATACCGCTTGTGGCCATTTTGGCATTCGGTTGCGCCCGACTGATACTTCCCAACCTCGGGGGGATCGACTTTTCTGAACGCGGTTATGATCGGGGAGCTTTTTTGATTGAGAGGCAGACGATGCAGTCGCCGGCGGCCACTCGCGCCTGCCATCCCAACCGATACGGAGGTCGCTTCGACGCAACGCTATGGCCAACACAAACCTCGCTGTGAGGATCGACGAGTACAAGTTCGGTAAAGGCCAAATCCTGTCCCCGCAACCACTTTCGTTATAACTCGCTCCTGTGCGAGATCTGATCGAAGCCCGCACAAGGTTAACTCATTGTGCGGGCTTCGATTTTACATCGTGGAGAGAAGAAATCTGACGATAGCCGATCATCGCTGATGTGCGATTTGGCTCGCCTGGATCGTTCGGATGACGCCGTTTCATCTCGGCATCCAGGTCGGCTTGCCGATGTGGTAGTGAGTTACGATGAAGCGCTCGGACTCAGTGTGCCGGCCCGGCGACGCTGAGCCCCGCCACCTTGTGTTTCTCGATCAGCCGGGCGACCAAGCCCGACGCTTTTGCTTCCTCAACGAACGCGCTCAGGAAAGCCGCTGCACCACCGTTGGCCTTCGCCGTACCAATCGCCTGCCGGACGGAGGTAAACTGACCGTCGAGGATGTGCGAGCCCGGCAGGGATGCCGCCTGTGGCAGCAATGCCGGGCGCAGCCCCGCCAGAGCCTCCAACCTGTCCTCGATGAAGCGCTGAAACGCATTGTCCAGGCCATCGACCCGGACCAGCGTCGCGTAGCGGATGTTGCGCGTGAGCCAGAGATCATAGGCGGCACGGCCCGCAACCGCGATCCGCACGCCCGGCCGGTCGATCTCGGCGATGGCGGTGAGCGGCGAGCCCGGCGGCACGAGATAGGTCGCTTCGATTTCGCAGTAGGGCGGAGAAAAGGCGATCTTCTCCGTCCGTTGCTCCTCGTCCGCGATCAGCCCGACATCCCAGATGCCGACCGCATCGGCCGTCTCGCCTGGGCTGGAAAATTGAAGATATGTGATCGGCACTCCCAGCCGCTCTGCGACCGCCAGCGCCATGTCGGGCGAGATCCCGCTCGGCTCACCGGCGGACGTTCTGCCGGTGACCAGCAGCGGATTGCTGAGATTGATGCCGGCCCGCAAGGTTCCGGTCGGCGCGAGTTGGGAGAGGATATCCGATGACATGGGGTTGCTCTCCGATGGTCGTTGCGACGCTCAAGGCGGCGACGGGTCGGGCGAGGTGCGTCGCAACTCGTCGAAGCCGATGATGCGGCCGGCGAGGGCGCTCGCGGCAACCGTGTAGGGGCTGGCCAACCATACCCGACCCGGTCCCGATCGGCCGGGGAAATTGCGGTTGATCGCACTGATCGTGATCTGGTCGCGCCGTTCGGAGGCGCCCGGCCCACAGTTGGCGCAGGCGCCGCAGGCCGGCTGCAGCAGCTCGGCGCCGACCGCGGCGAACGCGTCGAGATAGCCCTGGCGGATGCAATAGTCGCGCACGTCCACCGTGCCGAACTGCAGATAGAGCTTTACGTCCGGAGGCACCTTGCGGCCGTGGCGCGCCGCCCAGGACAGGACCTCGTGATAATGGTCGAAATCCTCGCGCTTGCCGGCCGTGCAGGAGCCGCCATAGGCAATGTCGATACGCACGGTTTCGTCGAGGGTGCCGATCGCCACGCCATTGCCGGGATCGCCCGGCCGCGCGACCATGGGCGACAGACGGGACAGATCGATATCGATCCGGGCGGCATAGGTGGCACCTTCGTCACTACGCATCCAATCCTCGATGACGATCTCCTCGCGACGCCGCTCGCGGATGAAGCGCACGGTCTCCTCGTCGGGCGCCACCAGCCCGGTGAATCCGCCCAGTTCGGCGGACATGTTGGTCAGCGTCGCCCGCTCGTCGGTGGAGAGCGCGCGCGCGCCGTCGCCGGTGAACTCGAATACCCGGCCGACGCCGGCGCCGGCCTTGAGTTCGGGCAGGGCCAGCAGATGCAGCACGATGTCCTTGGCCGTGACGCCGGCCGGGCGTGTGCCGGCAAGTTCCACCCGGATGCTCTCGGGCAGCGCGACGCGCACCGTGCCGGTCACGAAGGCATTGGCGATGTCGGTGGTGCCGACGCCGAAGGCGACGCAGCCGAGCGCACCGCTGTGCGGCGTGTGGGAATCCGTCCCGACGATGAGCTGGCCGGGCCGGGCATAGAGCTCCGCCATCAGCGCATGCGAGATCCCTTCGGAGCCGGCACTTGTCTCCAGATAGCCGTGATGCCGCAACCCATGCTCGGCCACGAAGGCGCGATGGGCCGCCGACAAAGCCCCGACGTCGGGCATCAGGTGGCGATGGGCGGGACTGAGGTGCGTGTAGGAATAATGGTCCTCGAACACGGTGATGCTGTCGGGATCGTGCAGCACCAGCGCGTCGCCGAAGGCCTGTCCCAGCAGGTGTCGGCACATCCCGGTATAGATGTCGTGGATGAAGCGTATGTCCGCTCGTACGAAGCCGCTTTGCCCGGGCGCCGTCACCGGCGCGCCGTCGGCCGTCGCCACCGCATGGCGGACCAGGATCTTCTCGAACAAGGTCCGCGGCCGGCCGTCGTCGACGAACGGCGCCGGCACGACATCCCCCAGTCGTGCGCGCCCATAGGCGAGCAGACCGCCGGCGCGCAGGATGGCGGCTGCGATCGGATCGCGACCGGCCAGCAACAGCTCGACGTCGAGCGGCGCGCCGGTGCCGAGACGATCCAACAGCCCGAAATCGGTCGAGGTGAACAGCCCGACATTATCGGCATTCTGGCGGTAGATCCGCTCGAAGCTCTCGGCGATCACCAGGCGGATGCCGGCCGCCCGCTCGGCGAGCGGGCTGTGCTCGCGCGAGGAGCCCTTGCCATAGCGCTTGCCGCCGACCAGGACAGAGAAGCCGCCTCGGGCAAGCGCACCGAGGCCGATCGGTCGCTCGCCGCCCACCTCGAAGCCGATATGGGCATGCTCCCCCAGTCGCTCGTCGAAAACGACGAGCGACCGCACAGGCGTGATCTCGTCGGTCGAAATCTCGCTGCGCAACGGCGCGCATTCGGCGGGGCTCAGGTTCTCGCCGGCGAGCTGACGTCGCACCGTCCCGGGATTGGACGAGAGGAAGAGAATGCGTCCCGGCAGGGAAAGCTTGAGGGAGGCGGTCAATGCGAGATTTTCTCCAGTTCGAGCCCGCGCGTACGCGGTCCCATGAGGCCGATCGTCAGCATGACGATCGCCATGGCGGCGGCGATGAAGACGAACACGCCGGTGACGCCGAAACGCTCCAGCGTGAAGGCGATCAGAAAGGCGTTCCAGATCGCCGAGAAGCGGCTCCAAGAATAGACGAAGCCTGCGGCGCGTGCCCGGATACCGGTCGGGAACAGCTCCTGCTGATAGGTGTGATAGCTGTAGGAGATGATGTTGCCGGCCAGCGTCAGCAGGATGCCGAGCCCGATGATCGCGACCGTGGATGAGGCCTGGCTGAACAGCAGGCCGCAGACGATGTTGAGCCCTGCCATTGCGACGATGACATGCTTGCGTTCGAACCGGTCTGCAATGAACAGGCCCAGCAGCGGACCGATTGGGGCGGCAAGCGCGATCACCGTCGTATAGCCGAGGCTGGTCGTGACCGTGATGCCCTGCTTGATCAGCAGCGTCGGGACCCAGTTCGCGAAACCGTAATAGCCGACGGTCTGGAAGATGTTGAAGACGATCAGCATGACGGCGCGCTTGCGGTAGGGCGGGACCCACATTTCGCCGAAGCCGGCGTGCTGCAGGACCGGTGCGGCCGGGGCAGGTGCCGGGAGCGGCCTGCCGTATTCCGCTTCGACGCGGCGCTCGAGGTCGCTCATGATAAGGTCCGCCTCGTCGAGCCGTCCCTTCATCGCGAGCCAGCGGGGGCTTTCCGGCAAGGCCCGGCGGATCCACCAGACGAATGCCGCAGCCATGGCGCCGATCACCACGACCCAGCGCCAGCCGTCCCAGCCCAAGGGCGTGTTTGGGACCAGCAAGTAGGAGAGATATGCCACGATCGGCACGGCCGAGAAGCCGAAGGTTTGGCAGCAGGCGAACGCACGGCCGCGCAGATGCTTGGGTGCCAGCTCCGATAGGTAAGTTCCGATCGTGACCAGTTCGACGCCAATGCCGAGCCCGGCGACGAAGCGCCAGAGATTGAGTCCGAACGCGGTTGATTGGAACGCCATGATGAGATTGGCCGCGCAATACCACAGCAGCGAATAGGTGAAGATCGCGCGCCGACCGAACCGGTCTGCCAGGAAGCCGCAAGCGATCGTGCCGATGAACAGGCCCGAGAACAGAGCGGCGACGAAGCTCGCGACACCGGTGGCGCCGAACAGGCCGGCGGTGGTCGGCGTCAGGATACCGGACTTCACCAGCCCCGGTGCGACATAGCCGGTGAAAAGCAGATCATAAAGTTCGAAGAAGAAGCCGAGGCTGAGCAAAACGATAAGCTTCCAAACCGTTCTGGTTGCAGGCAGGCGATCGAGCCGTGCGGATATGGCACCGGCGCCGGCGACGATGGATTGATCGGCCGCCGTATCGAGCGGTGGCGCCGGCGAGCGAACTGCTGACATGGCCATCGAAGGCTCCTCCCTGTGCGTTCGGCGCGGTTCATGACGGCGGACCATTCTCAGTCTCTGCCGTTCGGGCTGTTTTGCCCCCTGCACCTTGTTTGCACTGAAAATAGGAGTCGGCGGCATCAGCGAAAAGTTCTAATCAACGAGTTCTGCGTTCGTCTTGTGCGAACGCTTGACCGTCGAGGAGCTGCAGTTGGACGATCCGGACATCCAGACGCTTCGGCTGTTTCTGTCGATCTTCGATCTGCGCAATCTGACCCGCGCGGCTCAGCGCCACGCGATCGCGCCGTCGGCCGTGACCAAGCGGATTCAGGATCTGGAACGTCATTACGGGGTTGTGCTGTTCCTGCGTCAGTCGCGCGGCGTCGCGCCCACGCCAGCGGGCGAGGAACTGGCCCGGCACGTGCGTGATCTCTTCTCGCGTATCGATCACATCAAGGGCTCGATGAGCGAGTTCGCGCAAGGCGCGCGCGGCCAGGTTCGGGTCCATGCCAACGCCTCGGTTCTGCTCGAAGCATTGATCGCCTCGATCGTTACCTTCACGCGCGCCCATCCCTTGATCCGCATTGACCTGCAGGAGCTGATGAGCTGGGTCATCGTCCGCGATGTCGCGGAAGGGCGCGCCGATGTCGGTCTCGTCGCCGACTCGATCGAGATTCCGCCGGATCTCACGACGATTCTCTATGCGGAAGATCGCCTGATGGCGCTCCTGCCGGCGGACCATGTCCTGGCCGGGCGCGAGCAGGTCGCGTTCGAAGAGTTGCTCGGGTTTGACCAAGTGGGTATCGGTGTTACCAGCGCGCTCTCGGTTCAACTGGCCGACGAGGCCAACCGGTTGAACCGGGTCATCCGCTATTCCTATCGCACCGCGACCTACGACGTGGCCCGCGAGATGGTGGCGCAGGGCTGTGGCATCGCGATCCTGCCGAGCAGCCTGGTGCTGCCCCATGTCGGAGCGCCGCTATTGGCCGGCATCCCGCTCGCCGATGTTTGGGCCCGACGCAAGATGCGTCTCTGCTACCGCGACGAAGCCGCCTTGACCGTCGCGACCCGTCTGTTCCTTCAGCATCTGCGCCAGTCCGCGCTGCTCCCACGGCTCAATCAGCGCTGATCAATTCCGTCATCCATCTGCGATACCTGCGCGTCAATATCGCCGTCCGAATTTGGCCGGTCAGCAACGCAGCGAGCGGTGAAACACCAGGGTTCGGCTTGCGACCGCGGCCGAGACGCCGCAACTGGCACTTGACCACCGCCATGCTGGCGAGCGCAGCAAGCGTTTGCTCTTCCAGGTGATTGGCGGCAGTTCCACGGTCGGAACTCGACCATCGCGCCAGAGTTCGGCATGTCTGGCCGGATCGCCGGCGCTGTCCAGATGCCCGCCATCGCAATACCGCTGTCGAGCACCCGTTCGACGACGGCGAGGCGGCGGATGCCGCCGGTGACTATAACGGCATGCGCCACGCTGCCGATATCCCGGGCAAACTCGAGGGAATAGGCTTCGCGTGCCAATGTACGCCCGTCGCGCGCGTCGCCCTGCATGGCGGGGGCCTCGTAGCTGCCGCCGGAAATCTCGATGAGGTCGATCGACAGAGCGTTGAGCATTTCAACGACGTGGCGGGGGTGTCGGCGGCATCGAAGCCACCCCGTTGGAAATCCGCCGAGTTGAGCTTCGCCGATACGGATAAACCAGGAGATACGCTGGCACGCACGGCGCTAAACGTTTCGAGCAGCAGGCGCGCTCGGTTCTGGATCGATCCACCATCGATCAGCGCGACGATTGGCGAGGGGCGGGAGGAACTGGCTGAGCAGATAGCCATGCGCGGCATGGAGCTGCACGCTGATGAAGCCGGCCCGCTCGGCTATCCGAGGCGCCGCTGTGTCGGTCGACGCCGCGTTCCTCACCTCTAAGGCATCGCGCCGGTCACCAGCGCCGCGATCCTGGTCGATCGGGGCGTCACCCTTGCGGATCGAGCTCTGCGAGCACCGCCTGGGCAATCTCGGCCGCGAGCGCCTCGTCCTCGACTGCGCGCGCCAGAACAACGGCGCCGACCAGCTGCGCCAGTAGCGGCCAAGCGGCCTCGCGCGTCGGCGCGCCTGGTAACCCGTCGGCAAGCGTGGCGGCGACCCGCTCCAGCTCGACCTGGTAGTCGCGCCGCGCCGCCGGCCCGGCGCGGCCGACCTCGGTCGATAGGCTGGGCAGTGTGCAGCCGCCCGGCACATCGCGCCGGCGCTCTGGCCCGAGATAATAGCGAGCGAAGGCGCCGAACCAGTCGTCGCCGCGGCGGCGGAACAGCTCGACACCCTGGCGCAACCGGTCGAGGCCGGCCACCACCACCGCCCGGAACGCCTCGGCCTTGGACGGGAAGTGCCGGTAGAAGGCGCCCGACGTTACACCGGCCGCCTTGGCCAGCCCGTCGACCCCGATGCCGCCATAACCCTGCTCGCGGAAGGCGCGACCGGCCGCCTCCAGCATGCGCCGGCGCGTCTCCTCACTGTGTTCGGCGCTGTAGCGCATCACCCACCCCTTCGCGTCACCTTAGATAACGATCCATATCAATAAGATTGCATTGATAACGATCGTTACTTATTATCGCTGACATCATTCACTCGAAAGGAGCCATCATGCCGCTGGCGCAAATCTATGTTCCGCAGGGGGCGCTGACGCTCGAACAGCGCCGTGCCATCATTAAGGGTGTCACCGACGTGCTGGTCTCGGTCGAGCGCCTGCCGCCGAGCGGCCGCCCCTACGTCACGGTGCTGATCAACGAGGTCGCCGATGGCGGCTGGGGCGTCGCCGGCCACGGCTATGTGCTTCAGGAATTCCCGGAGTTGATCGTCAAGGGCGCGCGCACCGACCCTGACACGCCGCGCTGACCAGGAAATCCCGTCCTCACAATCAAAAATCGTCGCGACACAAACCGGCCGCCCCCTCGCTGGAACGGCCGGTTTGCTTGTCGGACGACGCAACGCCGGAAACCAGGGGAGGTCGCCCCCGGTGGTCAACCAGTAACTCCATGGCCGACGGCGTCAGCACGATCTCGCTTATCAGCTGTGCATCGCCACCGCCGCGTCGGTTCGCAGTCTGGCTCTGTCCGGCGAACAGAGGATATCGACCCTGAATTTGACGTCTGAGAAGTGGTGACTCATGCTGCCGTTCGGAACAGCAAGTCATGCCGGTTACGGCGCGAGTCCCCGCAACCACTTTCGCTATAGCACCATCATCTGTCAGATCTGACGAAGCCCGCGCAGCCGCAACGGGCCGCGCGGGCTTTGCTTTTGGTGAGAAATCTGAGACTCGCATCACGCCAATCAAAGGCCGCCGCTTTCTCGCCTTGGCTGATGCCGAACTAACGCTCGACAGCATAGCGTTGGTCATTCCATGTGCAGGCGAACGGCAAGGGTACAAGATCCTGCCCCCTAGTTCCGCCCGCTCGACCGTTCGCGGCAAGCAGCACTCGGCGGTCCTGGGGAGGTGTGCTTGCCGGTCGCCAATGTCGTCGTCGCCTACCGAACCACGCAGCGGTTCCTTCTTTCGAGCTACGCCAGAGGAGGCTTGCAGGCGATGTCGAGGCGCCGATGATGACAACCCTCTGCCCGCCGATATTGCTGCATTCATCCGTCCGCGGGAGAAGTCATGACCTGGTCCCGATCGTGCCGAAATGGGCACGCATGCGGTCTGGGTCGGGTGTGATGCCGGTGAACAGCCGAAACTGTTCAGCAGCCTGATAAACGGCCATATCGCCGCCGTTACTGGTTTGTGTGCCGAGTGCCCGCGCATGGCGCAGCAACTCGGTCTCGCGCGGAAAATAGATGACGTCCGAGACCCAGAGGTCGGGGCGAAGAAGGGCTGGCGAAAGAGGCATTCCGGGGTGGGCATCCATGCCGATCGGCGTTGCATTGACGATACCGTCCGCAGCTGCGATCGCTTCCTCAAGGTTGCTGCCGACGACAGCGCGTCCTTCGCCGAAGTGCTTGGTCAGCCGTTCGACGACCTCTCCGGCACGGCGCGAGTCCATGTCGAACAGCGTCAATAGCTCGTACCCCAGCGTCAGGCCCGCGTGCGCAACGGCCGCACCGGCGCCACCCGCACCGAGTTGCACGACGCGTCGTTTCTCCGCGTTCGTCATATTGCAGCGGAAAGCCTCGGCAAAGCCGATCCAGTCGGTGTTGTGACCGATCCGTTTTCCATCCGACAAGATGACGGTGTTCACGGCACCGAGCGCCTGGGCGTCGTTGGACAGTTCCGTCAGGTACGGGATGACGGCCTGCTTACACGGGTGCGTAATCGCTAGGCCGTTGAACCCGGTCCGCTCGGCAGCCTCCAGCAAGGCCGGCAGGGCGTCGGGGCCAAGGCCCAATCGACTGAGGTCGATAAGGCGATAAATGTACCGCAAACCAAGACGCTCACCCTCGGTCATGTGCAACTCGGGTGCGGCGGAACCTTGGATGTCTGCGCCGATCAGTCCGATCAGGACAGCTTGCTTGTTCACGGGTGCATCCTTGTCAGCAGTGATGGGCGGCTTCCTGGAGCGCTTGCGAGGACACGCTTACGGCGCGGCCGGTCGCCGCCGCCTGTTTCACGGCCTCGATGACACGGAGCGTTTCCAAGCCCTCGCGTGCGGAGACGACGGGCATTTCCAGGCCGCGCACGACGCCGCACAAATTGCGCACTTGCAGGCCGAGCGGGTCTTTTCTGTCCACTGGCAGACGCTCGCGCTCGATTGGCTCGACCCAGCTTGGCTTGCTCGCGTTGTACCAAAGATCCAGGTATGGGACGGACAACGAGCCCCGCGTGCCACCGATCATGTAGCAAGTCTCCTGCGTATGGGAGAATGCCGGGTTTTCGCCGGTCGTGAATTCCCAGCTCCACGGCGAGACGATCTTGTCGGAGACGTTGACGGTGCCCAAAGCGCCGCTGGCGAACTTCAGCAGGATGACGGCGGTCTCCTCGACCGGGTTGCCGCGCAGAGCGTTGCTTTCCAGTGCATGCACCTCCACCACCTCGCCGCACAGGTAGCGCAGCGTGTCCACGTCATGGATCAAGTTCATGAAAACCGGCCCGGCTCCCCGCTGCCGGCGCCACGGGAGGTCGAAATAGTCGTCGGGCTTGTAGAACCAGCACGTGCCGTTGACCGAGACGATCTGGCCCAGCCGCCCCGCATCGATCGCCTTCTTCGCTTCCTGAACCAAGGGGTTGTGGCGGCGGTGGTGGCCGGTGAGCAGCGGCACGCCGGCCCGTTCCGCCGCCTCGACGAGCTTCGTCGCTTCGGTCACATCATCGGCCAGCGGCTTTTCCACCAGAGCCGGCACCCCGGCCGCGACGACCTCGAGCCCGTTGACCACGTGCATCTGATTGGGGGTGGAAATCATTACCCCTTCCGGACGCTCGCAGCGGATCATTGCAGCGAAGTCGGGATACCAACTCGTGCCGTTGGCCGCTGCCAACGCTTTCCCCATATCGGTCGGATCGACGATCGCCATGAGCTGAGCGCAGTCCTCGTTCAAGACGTGTTCGATGTGCCGTTTGCCGATCAGGCCCGCCCCGAGCACAGCGATTTTGACGGGAGCTCCGTTCCATACCGTCATCTCAGGCCCCTTTGTCATTCATCAGTTTTGCAATGCGCCGAAGGGCCAGCTGGTAGCCTTGGATGCCAAATCCGGCCATGACGCCATCGGCACGCTTCGAGACGAAGGAGTGATGGCGAAATTCTTCCCGCTTGTAGACGTTGGCGATGTGCACTTCGATGACCGGAGGCACGAAGGTGTTCAACGCGTCGAGAATGGCGATGGAGTAGTGGGTAAAGGCGGCCGGGTTGATGACGATGCCGCCGGCGGTCTTCCGCGCCTCATGAATCCAGTCGATGATTTCGTACTCGCAATTGCTCTGGTGGAAGCGCAAATCGAGCTTCAGCTCGTCGCCCACCGCACGACAATCACGCTCGACATCGGCTAGCGTCTCATAGCCATAGATCTCGGGTTGGCGCTCGCCCAGCAGGTTCAGATTGGGGCCATTGAGAACAAATACGAGACGGCTCATCGTGATTTCTCCCTAGTGTTTGGTGAGGATCTGGCCGAGGAAGTCCCGCGTGCGCTGATGCTGCGGATTGGTGAAAAATACTTCGGGGTCGGCTTCTTCGACGATCTCGCCCTTCGCCATGAAGATGACCCGATCGGCTACTTGCCGGGCGAAGCCCATCTCGTGCGTGACGCAGATCATGGTCATGCCGTCGGCGGCCAAGCCGACCATCGTGTCCAGCACTTCCTTGACCATTTCCGGATCGAGGGCCGATGTCGGCTCATCGAACAGCATCGCGCGCGGTTCCATGCACAGCGCGCGGGCAATGGCGACGCGCTGCTGCTGGCCGCCGGAAAGCTGTGTCGGAAACTTATCGGCCTGATCGAGGATTTTGACCCGATCGAGATATCGACGGGCAGTGGCTTCAGCGGTTGCGCGATCGACGCCACGAGCGCGCATCGGCGCAAGGGCGCAGTTCTGCAGGATGGTCAGGTGGGGAAACAGGTTGAAGCTCTGGAACACCATGCCGACCTCCCGGCGCACGGTATCGATGACCTTCTGGTCGTCGGTGACCTGCACACCGGCCACCACGATGCGGCCCTTCTGGTAGCGTTCCAGGCGGTTGATGCAGCGGATCAGAGTGGACTTGCCCGAGCCCGACGGTCCGCAAACGACGATCTTCTCGCCTTTGCGGACCGATAGGTTGATGCCCTTCAGCACCTGGAACGGTCCGAACCATTTCTCGACCGCCTCCAGCAGGATCAACGGGGGTTCCGGCGAACCAGGCAGAGGTGTTTGAGGCTGTTGCGACATGGTTTGTCCTGCGGGTGCCGTTCAGGAAACGGTGAACGGCACGCCCTCGACCGAGGTCGGGAAGACCGGCGGCTCCATATGCATCCATTTCCGATACGGCTTGGCGAGGTCGCCGTTCGCGATGATCTGATCGATGAACGCGTTGACGGTCGTGTTCATGTCCTTGTCGCCGAGACGCGTGCAGGCGCCATTGTAGAGGCGGCTGAATTCGAGCTTGTTCTCGAACACGCCAGGCTTCGCCTCATCGAGGCGCTGCACGTAGAACATATTGCCGCCAATGGCGTCGACCTGGCCCGACAGCAGCGCCTGGATGGTGGCCGCGTCGTCGTCGAAGCGGCGGATCGTGGTGCTTTCGGGTGCGTTTTTGGTCACCTGCCCGTCCTGCGAACTGGCGCGGGGCACGCCGATCACGAAATTCTTCATGTCGGCATTGGTCTTGATCGCTGCGGTCTTGGCGGCGACCAGACTGATGACGTTGGCGACATACGGCTTGCTGAACTGGACCGCCTTGGCACGTTCCGGCAGCATCGCCATGGTGGCGAACAGCACGTCGCAGCGACCGGTGGTCAGCGCCGGAATACGGTTCACCACCGCAAGCGGCATGAACTCCGCAGGCACGCCTAGATAGGCACCGAACAGCTTGCCCACATCGGCATCGAAGCCACTCTGCACGCCGCTGGCGTCCACATAGCCCCAGGGCGGGTTGTCGCCCTGAATGCCGATGATGACCTTGCCGCGTTTCTTGACCTCATCAACGCTCTGGGCCAATGCCCGGCGTGCCAGAAAGCTCACGCCGAGGGTTGCGACGGCACCGCCGAGAACGAGGCGGCGGCTAAGGTTTTGATGGTCGAACATGCTGATACTCCTCACAGATTGCAGAGAATGACGTTCACCGGGCGATGGCGTGTCGAGCTTCCAATCGGGCGCTGTAGAGCGACAGCGGCCAGCACAGAAGGAAGTAAATTGAGCCGACGATCGCGAAGACGAGGATCGGCTCGAAGATCTGGTTCGAGACGATCTGTCCGGCACGGGCGAGCTCGACGAAGCCCACGATCGCTGCGAGCGAGGTGCCCTTAATGAGCTGCACCAGATAGCCGACCGTCGCCGGCTGCGCGATGCGCAGGGCCTGGGGCAGGATTACGTCGCGCAGGCGGGAACTGTACGGCAGGCTCAGTGCCATGGCGGCTTCGGTCTGGCCACGCGGCACGGCCTGGATGGCACCGCGCCAGATCTCGCCCAGGAAGGCACTCGCACTCAGCGTGAACGCGATGGCAACGGCGGCCCACGCGGGTAGGTGAATGCCGACGAGCCCGAGGCCGTAGTAAACGACGAACAGCTGCATCAGCAGCGGCGTCCCCTGGAAGACGCCGATATAGATCGCCATCAGCCGGCTCAGCAGGCGGTTTTTGGAGGTGCGGGCGATGGCCACCAGCAGCCCGGCCACGCCGCCGCCGACGAAGGCGACGATGGAGAGCAGCACCGTCCATTTCAGGCCGGTCATTAGAAAAAGGAACTCGGGCGCGCCGAAACCATGACCCATGATCCGCTCCTCAACGTGCCGAGTAGGCGAAGTACTGGCGCGAGACGACTGCGAATCCGGTCATCAAGATCCAGGACATTGCCAAATACATCAGTGTGATGGTGAAATAGACTTCGAAGCTGCGGAAAGTGTCAGATTCGATCCGCTGCGCGACCGAGGTCAATTCATAGGCCGAGACCGAGGAGCAGATGCTCGACGTCAGTGTCAGCATGATGAATTGACCGGTGAGCGAGGGATAAATCGCACGCAGAGCCGGTTTCAGAATGATGAGGCGAAATATCTGCGCCTTGCGCAAACCGAGCGCGAGGCCGGCCTCGGTCTGGCCTTTGTGGATGCTCTGCACGCCGCCCCGAATGATCTCGATGGCATAGGCGCCGCCGTTCAAGCCGAGCGCGATGATCGCCGTGACGGTGGGATTGAGCTTCAGGCCGAGTTGGGGCAGTGCGAAGTACAGAAAGAAGATCTGCACGAGGAAGGGTGTGTTGCGGATGATCTCGATGAAGCTGATCGTGGCAACGCGCAGCGCTTTGATGTGGGAAGCGCGGGTGACGACGCCGCCGATGCCGATGATCAACGCCAGGGCCATGCCCGCCAGAGCTAAGCCCAACGTACCCAGACATCCCCACAGCAGCGTCGGCAGGTAGTCGAGGACGATTCCAAAATCGAGCGTTGGGCCCATTGCTTCCTCCCTGTGTGCTAGTTGACCGCGGCGCTTTTTGACCGCTTGAAGCGTATTGATTCGTGCAGCAAAGCCGATGTGACGACGTTGGGCGTCGAGAACTGTAAGCGTGGCAGACAGAGAGAAGCTCGGTCTGCTGCCGGTTTCTACTTGCTCCCGTCGTGGTTTGACTGGCGGTCAGGGTTCTCGCCATAGAGCGCATCGACGAACGCATGCGTGGCCTCGCCGCAAAGACGCCCGCGTTCCGCCGTTGGAAGGTTGGCGTATTCCCGGCACGGCGCCTCCACGACGATGGTCGTCCCCTTTGGAAACGCCCTGACGAAATCCACCAGGGGCAATTCGCCTCGTCCGGGGTAAGAACGGCCTCCGCGACCTTCGGGTCGCAGCCCCTCGATGCCCGGATGAACGAGCGGCGCATCGCATAGATGCAGATAGAGCAAGCGGTCAGGGTTTATGGCCGCCAGATCCTCCGTGCGACCACCCATGCGGTAAAAGTGAAGAGCGTCTACCAGGAGCGTCGCATTCGGCGCACCAACGGCATCGAGCGTCGCAAGTGCCTCACCGACGGTTTTGACTTCGGCGAACGAGATCGGCTCCAGCACGACCCCCATTCCGAAGGACGCTGCCATTTCACAGAGTGCTGCGAAGTTCGCGCGAAGCCGGCCCTGGTCGGTGTCAAATCCCACCGAAAGCACGTTCTTGGCACCGAGCCTGGCACCCACCTCGATTGCCGGAGCAAGGGTTTTGACGTCGGTGAGCGAACTCAGCCAAACCGCCTCGATGTCGTGGACACTGACGCCAGTGTCCGCCAAGCGCTGCTCGATGGACCGGATCATCGCCTCGTCGCCGGCGACCTGTATCAGATTGTCCGTCGGCATCGGCGGCACCACGCGGAGCCCGATGGCGTCAAACCGACCTGCCGCCGCAGCCTCGACCAGCGCGACCGGCGATGCGTCCATGATCGTCAGATGGGCGATCGACAGTTTTGGGCGACCTGTTGCTCGCTCAACCATGGTTTCGGTTCCCTTGGAATGCCTTGCTCATGCTTCGTCCCCTCGAACCGGATGCGATTGCTAACAAGTGCTTGCGCCTCAAGGTCAGATGGTGACCTTGCCCATACGGTCTTTGGCAGCGTCGAAGAAGTTCATGTCGTCGACATTCGCGATCCGTGGTCGATCTTTGGCGAGCCCGCGGTAGAAGTCGCCCTTGGAGACGGGAGCGGCTTCCGCAACGATCAACCAATGGTCTCCACCGTCCCGGCTCTCGAAAACCTGTCCGTCGGTGTCGGCGGCGTAGAGGGCAAAACCCTCCTGCCAGGCCTCAAGCGTCAGCGCACCCCACATGGCGCGTTGCCCATTCGGCAGTCCGCCGAGCAGCATGTCCCAGGATTGGCCGCCGTCCCGAGTGCGGGCGATACGGCCGCGCGCACGGCCCAGTCGATACCAATGAGGCGGCCATCCCATCGCGCCGGCCAGGAAGATCAGGTCCGGCTGGCTCGGGTGCACCACCATCGGCTCCGGGTAGTCGAGCCCGGTCGGATGTTTGGCGCGAGACCAGGTCGCACCACCGTCTTCTGTGATTTGGAGGCCGACCAGCCCATTGGAGACGATGATCCGGCCGGGCCTGTCCGGATGAACGACGACGCGATGGATATCGACTTCGACGGGATCGGGATCGACGTTGAGATCGGTGAAGCTCTGACCACCGTCGTCGGAGACGAGCAGCGCGCCGACTTCGATGCCAACATAGATCCGGTCGTCCTCGACCACGATCTCCTTGACGTGTCCTTGGTTCGGCGGCGGCGGAAAGAACCAGCGATCAGCCGTTGCCACATCCCTGAGCGCCGTCAACTCGGCCCAAGTCTCGCCCCCATCATCGCTCCGGAAAAGATGAGCAGGTAGTGTGCCGGCCAGGACAACCTCGCCCCCCTTGATCTGGCCTGACCGAACCGACCAGAACTCGAATTGAGTGATGCCCTTATTCATCCATCGCCATGTCTGGCCGCCGTCATCGCTCCTTGCTATGCCGCAGCCACGGGTGGCCGCGATCAGCGCGCCACTCGAAAGCTTGGTCAGGCCGCTGACGAAGATGCCTTCCAAGCCTCTGTGCTTCAGAAACCAGTTACCGTGGTTGCCGCGTCGAAGCACGAAGACGCCATCGACCGTGCCGATCGCCATTTCGTCACCTGACGTTTTGCTTCGGCAGATATTGTCGCCGC
>Ga0302314_10005924_pt1 | contig 22199 bp, 20 predicted proteins | sample III_Palsa_N2_3_FD_200533 | JGI IMG/M metagenome (GOLD analysis project Ga0302314, IMG submission 200533) | Peat permafrost microbial communities from Stordalen Mire near Abisko, Sweden - III_Palsa_N2_3 | ecosystem: Environmental > Terrestrial > Soil > Palsa > Peat permafrost | place: Sweden...
TGATGCATACGCCGCCGCTGTCCGATCCGACCTGGAACTACGTTGTGCTGGTCGTTGCCGCTGTCTTCCAAGGGTGGAGCTGGCGCGTGTCCCAGCAGGAAATCGACCACCATCGTCGACCGGGCGAGAGCCTCTGGCGCACCTCCCAGCGCGGCATGGATGTCCTCGTGTACACCGTGTTCGTCGAGGACTCCGCCGCCTTGGTCGGGATCGCCCTGGCCGCTCTCGGCATCTGGCTCAGCCACGCGCTGCGCAGCCCCTGGCTCGATCCGGCAGCGTCGGTCGCCATCGGGCTCGTGCTCATCGCCTCCGCCGCGCTGCTGGCGCACAAGAGCGTCTCGCTGCTGCTGGGCGCCAGCCTCGACAGCGACCAGATCGCCGTGCTGCGCAGGATCATCTCGGCGGACGCGGCCGTCGAAGGCGTGGGGCGGCTCCTCACGATGCGCCTGGGTCCGGACAGCGTGTTGTTGACCGCGGCCGTGCGCTTTCGCAGACAGTTCACGCTCGACCAGGTCGAACAGGCCATCGAGCGGCTGGAGCATGCGATCAAGCTCCAGTATCCGTCGATACACCACCTCTACCTGGAGTCGGGCGTCCTCAAGCAAGCGGCGCGAGCCGGCGCAACGGTGCCCCCGGCAGCAAGTCCACACAACAGCACGCCGCAAGCCACTGCACAACCCGCTGTAGTGGCACCGAATCAACCTTGACGAACTGCGCATGCGAGTCGAGGCGTTGCGCCTCCTGCCGCAACCGCTCCTCGTGTTCGCCATCGCACGGACGCAGCGGCTTGCAGGGAGCATTCTTTCCAGGCTGCATGCTTAGGCAATGCATCGTTTTCTCGAGAGCCGCGCCTGCGTCAACTCTCGAATTCTTCAACACTTGAAAGCGCACCATGAACATCAACGTCTCTTCCAAGCCGTCTGCGTCGATGCAAGGCCGGCTGTTCCTCGATGCCATGATCCTCGCCGGCCTGGCCGCCGCGCTCGGCCTCGGCCTGTCGGATGCGAACGCCGCCGCCGCCGAAGCGGCGAGTTCTGGCCCCACGGCGACTCAGAAGACCGAGCGCGTGGTCTCGGACACCTGGATCACCACCAAGGTGAAGTCCGAGATCCTCAAGAGCAGCCTGGCCAAGGGCTTCGATGTCAAGGTGACGACCCTGCACGGCATCGTGACGCTGAAGGGGTCGCTGACCAGTGCGGACGTGATCGATCAGGTCAAGGCCATCGCCGCCAAGGTCAAGGGGGTGCAGAGCGTCGACACCTCGAATCTCGTCGTCGCGGCCAAGTAGCCTTCTTCTGTCGAATGGCGCGGCAGCGGCTTTTCGATGCAACTCCGCTTGAAGAGCGACTGACAGTGCACTTGCGACATGAACGATCGAATCCACCAGATCCTTGGCCAGATGGCCGAGCTGGAAGACGAGTTGAGGAGCGCCGTTCACGACCAGGAGAGCCGCATGTTCTTGCGGACCGACTGCCAGCGGATCAAGTTGGAACGATCCGTGAGACAGGCGCATCGCTGGCTGAAGACGGGTTTCTTTCGCTTGGCCCAACCAAAATTTCAAGGTCGGTGCGGTCCACTCGCGCTGGCTCGACCGGCACAGCAATCTCGTTGATCCCTGGTCAATGACACTTGAAGGTAATCGCCATGACCATGCCCACGGCCGAAGTCCAAGCTAGCGAATCCCTGCTCCGAAGCTTGCGCAAGCACATGCAGCCATTGACCGGGAGCTCCCGTCAGTACGACGGGCTCATGACGCTGATCGGTCCTGCGCGCTTTGCGCTGCTCGGGGAAGCGTCGCACGGCACGCAAGAGTTCTATCGCGAACGTGCGGAGATCACCAAGCGTCTGATCACGGAGAAGAACTTCAGCGCCATCGCCGTGGAAGCCGACTGGCCGGACGCCTGGCGTGTCAACCGTTACGTGCGCGGACTCTCCGACGAAGTCGCCGCAGTCTCCCTTTCGGGGTTCGAGCGCTTTCCCGCCTGGATGTGGCGCAACACCGTGGTGCGTGACTTCGTCGAATGGCTGCGCATCCACAACGCCAACCTCAGTCCCGAACGCCAGGTCGGGTTCTACGGGCTCGACCTCTACAGCCTGTTCAGTTCCATGCAGGCGGTACTCGCCTACCTGGACAAGGTGGATCCCGAAGCCGCACGCCGTGCACGTTCACGCTATGCCTGCTTCGACCACGCCGCGGAAGATAGCCAGGCCTACGGCTACGCCGCCAGCTTCGGCCTCAAGGGCAGTTGCGAGGACGAGGTGGTGCAGGTGCTGCGCGAGATGCGCCGTCGTGACGCCGAAGCCCCCCTGCCGCCTGGCCTGGAGGCCGACGAAGCGTTCTACGCACAGCAGAACGCGCGCCTGGTGCGCAACGCCGAGGAATACTACCGAACGATGTTCCAGGGACGCGTGTCATCCTGGAACCTGCGCGACACGCACATGGTGGAGACGCTGTTTGCGCTGGATCGCCACTTGGCCACAGCTGGCTCTGCTCCGAACGTGGTTGTCTGGGCACACAACTCGCACCTTGGCGACGCCTCGGCGACGGAAATGGGCGATCGCGGCGAATTCAACGTGGGGCAGCTGGTGCGAGAACGCTACGGGAACGATGCGGTACTGGTGGGCTTCAGCACGCACCACGGCTGGGTGACCGCCGCATCCAACTGGGACGAGCCGCCCGAGCGAAAGCGTGTTCGCGTCGGCCTGGCAGGAAGCTGGGAGGACGTCTTCCACAACACCGGAACGCCGCGCTTCCTGTTGCCGTTGCGGGGCCAAGCCGGTCTACGCCCTCTCGTGGCCGGCCCGCGGCTGCAGCGTGCCATCGGCGTGATCTATCGGCCCGACACCGAGCGGCAGAGCCACTATTTCAACACCCACCTCGACCAGCAGTTCGATGCCGTCGTCCACATCGACGAAACCAGCGCTCTGGAGCCGTTGGACGTCGATCAGAGCTGGCATAGCCGCGAAGCGCCAGAAACATTTCCGTCGAGCGTGTAGGCATTTTCATGCGTGGCGCCTGCAGTCCAGCTGCTGGAACGTCATCCGTCGGCATGCAGCGCCTTGAAACCCGAAATGACGTCGGAAAGTTCCTCGTCGATGGTGTTCTGCCTCAGCCGGTGGAAGCTGTCATGCAGCGACACCAGCATCTTGTCGATATTGCGGTCGGCGCGTTCCATCGCTGCCAGGCGACTCGAGTTCTCGCTCGCGAGCGAGTCGGCACAGGCACGAAAGATGGAAACGAAGAGGTACTCGCGGATCAGGGCGCGCAAGGTCGATGGCTTGCGGCCCATGACCTCGGCGAGCATGCCCGTCGGGCGAACTTGCTGCGCCAACCCGCGTCGCCACGTCTCGTCCAGGGGCAGCAGCCGCTGACCGACGGGCACGTATGCCGAGCCGGACGTGGGTCGGTTGTAGAACAGGTGCAATTCGGTGCCGGATCCTGGTTCCTCGAGCGCCTCCGTTTCCCCGACGACCGTCACCAGGAGCGTTCCGACCAGGCTCGCGATCGACTGCACGGATCCCGGAACGGGGAAGACGCCCAGCAGGGGTAGTGGTGTAACGGCGACCGCGGCACGAAGTCGCTCGCCGACCGCCCATATCTGCGGAGGGCCCTGGAAGGCGGCCAGAGACTGTCGTGCCTTGTCCAGCACGATGTCATTGAAGCGTCCGACCAAGCCCTGGTCCGAACCGAAGACGATGGCGCGAATCTTCTTGCCCTTCGGTCCGTCACGCTTCGGTGCTTCGACCTGCATGGGCGCACTCTGCCGAAAGCAGAGCCCCAGCCCGAGTTCCACGGCGCGGGCATAGTCGGCCAGTGCAGCGACCGACCGCTCGTACTGCCCCACGCTGGCGGCCGCCTGCGCCTTCATCGCGCGGACGACAGACCGAAGGTCGCCGGCGCTCCCGATCTTGCGGCGCAGGCTGGCGGTGCTATCTGCCACGGCCAGGCTTCGATCAGACCGGCGTCGCCGGAGCACCGGCCTGCGGCGCGGGCGCGAACGGCATCAGCGCCTGGCGTGCCACGGCGATCACCGCGGCGCGGTCTTGGTCGCTCAGCTTGTCGGCACCGAGCAGGCGCTGGCGGACGGCATCGGGAACGGATTTCTCCGCAGCATCGCGCACTGCGTGCTCGGCATCGCTCATACGCTCCATCGGTATTCGGTCGAACAGTCCGGCGCTCAACGCGAGAACGATCGCGATCTGCGCCTCCACGGGGACCGGCGCCAGCTCCGGCTGCTTGAGGCACGCCCGAATGCGCTGGCCGTGCGTGATCGATTGCTGCGTGTCGTCGTCCAGGTGGGCGCCGAAGCGAGCGAACGTCTCCAGTTCCTCGAATTGGGCGTAGGCCAGTTTCAGGTCGCCGGCCACGGCGCGAAAGGCGGCGAGCTGTGCCTTGCCCCCGACCCGCGAGACCGACTTGCCGACGTCCACGGCCGGGAGCACGCCCAGCTGGAACAGCGTCGGCGACAAGTAGATCTGTCCGTCGGTGATGGAAATCAGGTTGGTGGGAATGTAGGCGGAGATGTCCTCGGCCTCGGTTTCGATGATGGGCAGGGCCGTCAACGAGCCGCCTCCGTGCGCCTTGTTCAGGTGCGTGGCGCGTTCGAGCAGCCGCGAATGGATGTAGAAGATGTCGCCGGGAAACGCCTCGCGCCCCGGTGGCCGTCCAAGCAGCAGCGAGAGCTCGCGGTAAGCGCGCGCGTGTTGCGTGAGATCGTCGTAGACGATGAGGACATCGCGTCCCGCCTCCATGAAGTGCTCCGCGATGCTGGTCGCGGCATAGGGCGCGATGTAGGAAAGCCCCGGGGCGTCGTTGCCTTCTGCCACGACCACGACGGTGTAGGCCAGCGCCTCTTCCCGACGCAGCACTGCCACCACCTTGGCCACCGCCGAGGCCCGCTGGCCGATCGCGCAGTAGACGCAGACGACATCGCGGCCGCGCTGGTTGACAATCGTGTCGATGGCGATCGACGTCTTGCCGGTCTGCCGGTCTCCGAGGATCAGTTCCCGCTGCCCACGCCCGATGGGGATGAGTGCGTCGATCACCTTCAGGCCTGTCTGCAGCGGGACGACGACCGGTGAGCGCGCCATGATAGTCGGGGCTGGACGCTCGATCGGCGCCCGCCGCTCGCCAGGCAGCGCGCTCTGGCCGTCGAGCGGGCGTCCCAGCGGATCGATGACCCGCCCCAACCAGCCATCGCCGACCGCCACGTCCGTCACGCGGCCCTCGCGCAACGCCTGGTCGCCTGCATGCACCAGGGTGTTCTCGCCCAGCAGCACGACCCCGACCTCGGCGTCGTCGACATTGAAGGCAATCCCCGAGACGTCTCCGGGAAAGCGGATGAGTTCGGCATAGCCGACGCCGGGCAGGCCGCCGACCCGGGCGATGCCCGTGGCGACCGAGAGAACGGTCCCGACCTCTCGCGCCACGATGGCGGGGACGAAGGCTCGCCTGGCCTGGTCGATGGCGCCGAAGACGCGGTCGAAGGGGACTTGCAGGCTGTCGGATGCGGCGTTCATGCGGGCTTGGCCGTGGCCGCGGGCCTGGAGGCGGTGTCGGCTGCCGGCACATCTGCGGACGGCGCCTTGGCCGCCGTCGGCGCAGCGTCGTTCGGTTTGGGGGTGACGGGTGCGTCCTGGAGCAACGCGTCCACGGCATGCGCCAGCGCCGCCAGATAGTCCGAGATGCTCCACGCGAACTTCTGCCCCTGGGCGCTGAGCTCGATGCCGCCCACGAGGTCCGGCGCCGTCTCGAAGCGCAACGCCACCTTCATCCCGAAGGTGTCGTTGATCGCCTTGTGGACAGCGGTGCGTTGCACGGTCGGCAGCTCGAATGCGCTGCGCACGAGCACCGTCCCGGTCGGCGAGCTCAGCGCCTTGGCGAGATCGGCCTTGGCCGGGTCGACCAATGCCCGGAGCCGGTCAATGAAGACCTCGCAGGCGCTGGCCTCGAGACCGACGCTCGCGAGGTCGGTCAGCGCCTGGCGCGTCACCGCGAACACCTGCGCCTGTGCGGTCTGGACGAGCGCCTTGTTCAGGTTGCGCGCGTCGCTGACCAACTCCGCCTGACGCTTCGCGGAGACGTCGTCGGCAGCCTTGTGGGCGGCCGCGAGCAGCACGTCGCGTTGGGCCTGCGCATCCGCCGTCGCCTTGCTCAGCAGATCGGCCCGTTGCTTGTCGAACTCGGCGCTCTTGCGACGGAAGTCGTCACCGTCCTTGACGGCATCGGCCTTCTTGCGGTCGGCGTCGGCCAGTTCGTCCGCGATGCGTTTCTCGCGCGCATCGATGGCATCGAGCACCGGCTTGTAGAGGAAGTGCTTCATCAGCATCACGAGGATGATGAAGTTGAGCGCCTGCGCGCCGACGGTGAACCAGTCGATCAGCATGGCCTACTTCCCCGCGGCCTTGGCGGCGGTGGCGAGCGCGGCGTTCCAGAACGGGTTGGAGAAAATCAGGATCATCGACACGACGAAGCAATAGATCGCGGTCGACTCGATCATGGCCAGCCCGACGAACAGCGTGCGGGTGATGGTCGCAGAGGCGTCGGGCTGCTGCGCGAGGGCCGTGAGCGCGGTCGCGACGGCACGGCCCTCGGCCAAGGCCGGCCCCATCGTGCCGAAGCCGGTGGTCAGGCCGGCGATGACGATGGAGGCCACCGCGATAAGTGTCAAGCTGTCCATGGAGGGCTTTCGAAGGAAGCGCTCAGGCCGGCGGCGCCGATGCGGTGACCGCCGCGGCAGCCGTCGCTTCTTTGGGGTGGGCGGCACGCGTGGCCGCAGCGATGTAGACAGCGGCCAGGATGCTGAAGATGTAGGCCTGAACCATGCCCGTGAGCAGCCCCAGCAGGGTCATCACGATGGGGAAAACGAAGGGCGTGATCGTGAGCAGGATGGCGACGATCATCGATCCGCTCATCATGTTGCCGAACAGGCGAACCGCCAGCGCCAGGGTGCGGGATACCTGGCTGATGAGGTTGAAGGGCAGCATCACGACGGTGGGCTGCAAGTAGGTCTTCAGGTAGCCGCCGATGCCCTGGCCGGCGATGCCGAAGACCGGCACGGCGACGAAGACGCAGCCCGCGAGCGCCACGGTGGTCGACAACGACCCCGTGGGCGGGTCGAAGCCGGGAATAACGGTACACAGGCTCGACGCTGCAACGAACAGAAAAAGCGTGCCGAGAAAGGCGATGTATTTCTTCGGCTGCGTCAGGCCGACTTCGTCCACCTGGGTCAGGATCGCGGTGACCAGGATTTCGAGCAGGCACTGCCAGCGCGACAGCTTGAGGCCGGACCCCAGGCGGCGCGTGACGAGGGCGGAGATCAGCGACAACGCGATCATCAGCGCCCAGGTGAAGACGATAGTGGCATTGAGCTTGACGAAGCCGGACTGCCAGAAGATCCATTGGTCGGGGCTAAGGCGCATGTCGAAGTCCGGTTTCTGGCGCGACGCATGCGGATTCCCGGCGCCGGGTGATCCACGTCACCGCCACGCGCGCCAGCACGAACCCGAGCAGGCAGGCCAGCAGGCGCCGCCAGTCGTCGCGTCCCGCGACATACAGTCCGCCCAGCGCGACGGAGGTGCGCAACAGCATGCTGCCGCCAACGACCAGCGCGGGGTGGCGCCAGGTGGCGAGACGGCGAACCGTCCACCAGAGGCCGCCGTAGAAGAAGCTGCCGAGCGCGATGCCGACCAGCAGAGCCAGTGCGTCCATCAGGAGCGCGACGATCCGGGCATCGTGCAGTTCAGGCATGGCCGTCTCCGTCGTCTGCGTGCATCGCCCGGTCCTCGCCGGCCACCCATCGCCAGGCGTTGAGACAACCGAGCGTGAGCCCGGCGACCAGCAGCGCGAGCGTCCAGGCATGGGCGCCGGGGTGGTGGTGGTCCAGCCAGAGTCCGAGTGCCGCACCGAGAAGCGTCGGGATCGCGATGGACCAGCCGACCAGCCCCATCGTTCCAAGTCCGTACCAGACCCCCGGCGTTCCGTTGCGACGCGCCTTGATCTTCCGGGCCGCCTGGGCGCCGATCCGATCGGCCAGGGCGGAATCCGGCGTTCGCGGCGCCGGGCCGGGCGTCGGGGAATCGTCAGCCATGTTCGAATCCCGCGAATTGCCGCATGAATCCCGCTTCCAGCCGTGCGAGCACCGCTTGCAGATCCTTCTCCTGTGCGTTGCGGGTGAGGAAGTCCTGCACCACGGCTTCACGCAATTGGCCGAGATCCTGGCCATGCAGCGCACGGCGAACGGAGACGAGCACGTCGGCGCCTGTCTTGACGAGCACGCCCTCGTCCACTGCGACGAAGACCTCGTCGTGGCCGGCGCATTGGTAGACCAGGATGCCGGGCGCGAGTGCGGCGACGCAGTCCAGCCGATGCGGCAGCAAGCCGAACGAGCCTTCCGGTGTCTCCGCGACGATGCGCGAGACAGCCGGTTCATCCGCGAACACCTGGAACGGCAACAGGATCCTAAGGTGCATGTACGGCGGCTGCATGAGCGCTCTCCTGCGGCTTGGGCGCTGCGGCCGAGGTGGCGGGCTTGCCCTTGCCTTTGGCCTCGGAGATCGGGCCGATCATGTAAAGGGCGCTCTCCGGGCGGTCGTTGAACTCGTCGCGAAGAATGCGCTCGCACCCGTCAAGAGAGTCCGCCAGGCTGACCAGCCTGCCTTTCAGGCCGGTGAACTGCTCGGTGGTGAAGAACGGCTGGGTCAGGAACCTCTCCAGCCGCCGCGCTCGCGCAACCACCGTGCGATCAGGCGGGGACAGCTGCTCAAGCCCCAGCATGGCGATGATGTCCTTGAGCTTGGCGTATTGCGCAAGCGTGCTGCGGATCTCCTGCGCCAGGCCATAGTGCCTGTCGCCGACGATGCCGGGCGTGGCCATCCTCGAACTCGATTGCAGCGGGTCGATCGACGGGTAGAGCCCTTCGCTGGCCCGTTGCCTCGACAGGACGATCGAGGCGGACAGGTGCGAGAAGGTGTGGACAGCTGCCGGGTCGGTGAAATCGTCGGCCGGAACGTAGACGGCCTGGATCGACGTGATGGCGCCGCTGTCGGTGTTGGCGATGCGCTCCTCCAGGCCGGCGAGCTCGGTGCCCATGGTGGGCTGGTAGCCAAGCCGCGACGGCATCTGGCCCATCAGGCTGGACACTTCCATGCCGGCCTGGATGAAGCGGAAGATATTGTCGACGAGCAGCAGGACATCGCGGTGCTCGTCGTCGCGGAAATATTCGGCCATGGTGAGCGCGGCATTGCCGACGCGAAACCGGGCGCCTGCAGGCTCGTTCATCTGCGCGAAGATCATCACCATCTTGGGCAGCACGCCGGCGTCCCTCATCGCGTCGTAGAGTTCGGCGCCCTCTCGGCAGCGCTCACCGATGCCGCAGAAGATGCTGACGCCATCCTGGTGATCGATCATGTTGTGGATCATCTCCGTCAACAGCACCGTCTTGCCGACACCGGCGCCGCCGAACAATCCGGCCTTGCCACCGCGCTCGAGCGGCGTGAGGACGTCGATCACCTTGATACCCGTCTCGAAGACTTCGGATTGGGTGGAACGCTTGACGAGCGCCGGCGGCGCTCGATGCACCGAACGCCAGGCGACGTCGCGCAATGGCTCGCCGAGGTCGATCGTGTTGCCGAAAACGTCGAACATTCGCGACACGATGGATTGACCGACCGGCGCGCGCAACGGGCCTCCGGTGTCGCGTACCCGGGTGCCGCGCGCCAGTCCCTCGGTGGTGGTCAGGGCGATGCCGCGCACATGGCGCTCGTCGCGCTGCGTCAGCACCTCGATCACGATCCGTTCATCGGCACCTGCGCGCAGAACCGTCTCGATGGCCGGCAGGTGGGCATCGAAGAGGACGTCGACGACGCTGCCGCGAACGGCCGTGACAACACCGATGTTCTCGGACTGGGTCGACGTCCTCGGCACAGCCGGCGATCCCTCTGCTGGCAAGGGCGTGCGGCGGGGCCGGCGGGACGCAACGGTGGGCAAGGGAGAGGTCATGGTGTCGCGTGTCCCCTCTTCAGAAGCTGTAGCGGGCCATCAAATCGAACCTTGAAAGTGTCCCTGCCCCGTCCGAGAACGTCCGACGCGATCCGTAGATCCACTCGCCTCCGAGATCGACCTCCTTCACCGGCGAGTAGATCAAGTTGAAGAACGCTTCCTCGAGCGTTCGATTGTCTACGGCTTCTGCAGTCTTGCCCCGGTTGAAGCCGGTCGAGATGTTGCCGCGCAGCTTGTCGCTGAAGATGTGTGCGTAGCCGACCACCAAGCCCTGGTTCTTGTCGAACCCGATCGAGCCGGTCTGCGCGTTGATGGCGTACCCGTTGGAGCCATAGAGCGCGTCCACATCGCCATCGACGTACGTGTACTGCCCCATGAGGGAGTCCTTGTTGCTGAGCTTGATGCTTCCGCCGGTGGCGAATCCGTAGCCGCGCTTGGTCTCCGTATCCGATCTCTTTTCATGTGTCATGGCGCGAAGGTTGAGCGCGCCCCAGGAGAATGTCTTGTCGACTCGGGCGACCAGTTGAGGCATCCGCTCGCTCGCGCTGCCGCCGCCTGTCTGATCGACGGGATCTTCCGCAGCCAGCGTGACCAGCGCGGACTTCGTTGCATCACCGAACGCATAACGCACCATCGCACGTCGCGAGAAGGGCGCGCCGATGGGCCCGTTGAAATCGATCGTCTCAGGCAGGTCGTCGACATCCATGAAGGTCGACCAGGTCTGCCCGACGAGCCAGCCGTCATATTCGCCGTAGGCGTGACGGAGGCGGAAATCATTGCGGTTGGCTGTCCCGTACGAGTAGAAGTCAGCTTCGATCTTGGTCGTGATCAGGCCCTTGTCCGCGGGCGTCGAGCTCTCGAAGCCGATGCGTGATGTCTCGGCGGTGAACTGCGTCTTGCCACTCTGCCCACCTGCCGAATTCAGCGGCTGGAAGGTGAGGTCCGTGAACACGTCGGGCGAGCTGGATTGCTTGACGTCGTGGATCGCATGCGCCTCCGCGATGCCGTAAAGGTGTACCGAAGTCGTCGTACCCGGAATCAGGATCCCGCCCGGGATGGCGCTCTCGGGCTTGGAGGCAGCCGCTGCCGCGGCGCGAAGACGTCCTGCCGTGCGCGGATCCGGGACGGGCATCTGCGCCGCTGGAATCATGGCAACCGTCGCCTGCGACGCCGGTGCAACGGGTGGCGCGCCCTGTACAGCCGGTGCGATCGCGACGGGCGGTTGCCGCTTGAGTTGATCGATCTCGGCGCGCATGGCTTTCAATTCGGCACGCATCTCGTCCATCGTCTGGGCTTGAGCGGGGCCAGTATCGAGTACGAGCGCGAGCGCCAGTAGCGGGGCAAAGCGAGGTAGTTTCATCGGAATCTCGTGGGGCGGAGGGTTCTGGCGGAGGCACTCGTCGACATGCAGCAGATGCGGACGCGGTCACGGCGCCGGCGGTGGGACGGCCGCTGCGACCGCTGGCGAATACACCTGATCCAGACGGCCCGTGAAGAGCATCCACAGCGCCAGGATGGCGGCGATCGTGAGCGCCACCGCCACAATGAGCTCCGTCTTCCCGAACGGCGATTCGGTCGGCGCGTGTTCCTTCCGGGACCAGATGAACACCAGGTTGCCGAGCGCGAAGAAGATCGCGCCAGCGAGCATGTACTGGACGCCCGCCGCGTAGACCAGCCAGAGCCCATAGATGGTGCCCAGCACGCTGCAGAAGATCGCCTGCCCTTTGCCGACCTTGGCCGTTGCCGGGTACTGGCCGGTTGCCACCAGCTTCCAAAGAAAGCCCGTGGTGCCGATGTAGGCGGGGAGAATCATGACGCCCGTGATCGCGAGCATGACGTTCCAGGCGTTGTCGGAGAAGTAGACCAGGATCATCATGGCCTGCATGACGGCGGTCGACACCCACAGCGATACCGAGGCCGCGCCGTTCGCGTTCGTGGCGGCGAACGCCTTGGGGTAGGTGCCGTCCTTGGCGCCCGCATGGGGCAGTTCGGCCACCAGGATCGTCCAGACGAGCCAGCACGACAGGATCGATATGAGCACGCCTGCGTTGATGAAGTATTCGCCCCACTTGCCGACGATCGAAGACAGGACCGCCGCCATGGACGGCGGGTCGATGGCTGCCAATTGCGCCTGGGTCATCACGCCAAAGGGCAGCACCGAGATCAGCACGTACAGAAGCGTAGTGATCAGGAATCCGATCAGCGTCGCCCGGCTCACCGTCTTCGGATCGGACTTGTCGGACATCACCACCGCACCCTCGATGCCTATGAACACCCACAGCGTGACCAGCATCGTGCTCTTCAGTTGATCGAGCACGCTGCCAAGCGGCTTCGCGCCCGCGACGTTCGACGCAATGTGCCCCCAGAAATCGGACGTGAGCAGGCCGGCCTTGACGGACACCGCGAGGACGGCGACAAAGACGGCGATAGGCACGAACTTCGCGATCGTGCCGACCACGTTCAGGGCCGAAGCGCTGCGAATTCCCTTGAGCACCAGCATGTTCAATAGCCAGAACACGGCAGAGGCGAGCACGATGGCCTGCCAGGTATTGCCGCCCTTGAACCAGGGCGGGAAGAAATAATTCAGCGTGTCCATCAGCAGCACGCCGAAGCCGACATTGCCGAATGCGGACGAAAGCCAATAGCCCCAAGCGATCTGGAACCCCGCGAACTTGCCGAAGCCCTGGCGCGAATAGGAATAGATGCCTGCGGTGATCTCCGGCTTCACGTCGGCCAGCACCTGGAATGTCCTGGCCAGGAAGAAGATGCCCAGGCCAGAAATCAGCCAGGCGATCAGCACCGCGCCGAGCGCTGCGTGCTGAGCCATGTTCTGCGGCAGGTTGAAGGCACCGCCGCCCACCATCGCGCTGATGACCAGCATGGTGGTTGCAATGAGACCGAGCTTGTGGCCAGCCGCGGGGCCCTTGGGTTCGTCTGTCATGTCATGCCTTCGGTGCGGTTTTGTTGTGGGGCTTGGAATTGGTGGCTGCATCCCATCGAGACTTCACGCACAGCACCCGGTAGAGCCCGTCGATCACCTCGACGCCGTGGATGTCGTGGGCGAAGCCCGGCGTCTCTGCGTCGAAGGCCTCGAGCGCCTGCAGATAGCCGATCAGGGGCCCGTTGGCAGCGCCGGCGTTCTCCCCGGGCATCAACAAGGGAATTCCGGGCGGGTAAGGCACCACACCCGTGGCGACGGTGCGGCTGGCCAGTTCCGCCAGCGTCAGCGATTCGACGTCGTCGTTGACGAGGCATTCGTACGCCTCGACTGGGGAAAGCACCGGTGCGGGGAGCACACCGAAGGCAGCCGACATGAGTTCGGTGGTCCGATGCCTCTTGATTGCCGAAAACATCTCGGCGGCGAGGTCGGCGAGTCCCATCGGGGCATAGCGGTCGGGGTGCGCTGCCACGAGTGCCGGAATGGCGCGTTCCAGCCGTGTGTTGGCCAGGATGTCGCGATGGAATCCGAGCAGCGCGTTGACGAGCGTCCCCCACTTGCCGCGGGTCACGCCCATGGAGAACAGGAAGAGGCTCGTGAAGTCGGTCGTCTTCTCCACGACGATGCCCTGGGCGTCCAGGTAGGCGGCGAGCAGGGTGGCTGGGATGCCGGCGGCGGCGAGTTTGCCGCTGCGCGCCATGCCGGGCGTGACGACGGACACCTTGATCGGGTCGAGCATGCAATATCCGTCTTCCAGGTCGTCGAATCCGTGCCATGCATCGCCCGGCCGGAGCACCCACGCCTGCGGTTCGCGCGCGAGGCGTTCCGGATCGGCGAGATGGAAAAGCGTCTTCTTGCGCCCCTTGCCCTCGCGGACGGTATCGGGCTGCCAGGCATTGAAGAACCAGCTGCCGCGCGCCTCGAATTCGGCATTGAGGCGGCCCAGCGTCTGGCGAAACGCGATGGCTTCGGCGATCGACTCGCCCGTCAGTGCTTCGCCCGACGGACCGTCCATCATCGCGGCCGCGATGTCGTTCGACGCGATGATGGCGTACTGCGGCGAGGTCGACGCGTGCATCATGAATGCTTCGTTGAAGCGGTCATGAGGGATGGGCCGCCTGCCATCGCGCACGTGGATGTACGAAGCCTGCGACAGCGCCGCGAGCAGCTTGTGGGTCGACTGCGTCGCGAACAGGGTCGGTCGGTCTCCGCGTTCCTGCGCAGGATCGCCGCGCATCGCAAAGCGTCCCTCGTAGATCGGATTGAAGCGCGCATAGCCGTACCACGCCTCGTCGAAGTGGAGTCGATCCACCGACTTGCCGATCACCGTCTCGACGCGCTCCGCGTCGTAGCACAGACCGTCGTACGTCGAGTTGGTGATGACGGCATGCACCGGTCGAGGATCGATGCTCTCGGTGACCAGCGGGTTGGCGGCGACCGCCTCGCGGATCGCTTCCGCCTGGAGCCGCTTGGGTGGGATTGGGCCGATCAATCCGAGGTAGTTGCGCGACGGCATCAGGTAAGTGGGGATCGCCCCCGACAAAGTCATCGCGTGCTCGACGGACTTGTGGCAGTTGCGATCGCACAGTGCGATCTGGTACCGCGTGACGCTCGCCATCACGATCACGCGGTTCGACGTCGAGGAGCCGTTCGTGACAAAGTAAGTGCGGGCCGCCCCGAAGACGCGCGCGGCATTGCGCTCGGCCTCTCCGATGGGGCCGGAGTGGTCGAGCAGGGAGCCGAGCTCGCCGACCGAGATGGAGAGATCCGACCGGAAGAGTTCCTCGCCGAAGAACTCGAGGAAGGCACGCCCAGCGGGATGTTTGAGGAAGGCCGTTCCGCCCGTGTGGCCTGGCGTGTGCCACGAGTATTCGTAGGTCTGGGCAAAAGCCGCGAGGGCCTTGAACATCGGGGGCAGCAGCGTCGCTCGATAACGGTCGATCGCCGCGACGACCCGGCCTCCCAGGAAGTCAGGCGTGTCTTCCAGGAGCCAGATGTAGTCGTTGATCTCGGCCAGGACGTCCGCTGAGACATCGGCGATCGAGCCGCTGCAGGCGAGCAGGAAGATCGGCAACCGGGCGGATTGGCCGCGGACGGCCGCGATCACCTCCCGCGCGCCGGTGTGCTGCTTCGCCCCGGAAAGATCCCAGTCGACCAGCACGGCCTGCAGCAACGAGTGCATCCGGATCTGGGCGTCGGCTTCCTCCTGCGAGGCGGCTTCGATCACGCCGATGTCGCGTTCTCGCAGTGCGTCGACCAAAGCGGCCGTCGCACGGATGCCCGCGCTCACGCCTGCTACGCCGTTGTGGACGACCAGTACCCGCCGCCTATAGAGGATGCCCGGAACGCTTTGGCGCGCCGCGCCGTCTGCGGCGATCATGCAGGCTCCTTCACCACGTAGGTGTGGAAGGTGACGCGCCCCTCGAGCGTGTCGGCATAGACGCCTTGCACTTCAAACTCGAAACCGGGGAACCGGTTGAATGCCTCCTCGAACACCAGGAAGTAGTCGAGCATGGGCTGGGCGCGAGCGTCATAGCGTTCGCCCGGGACCACGATCCCGATCCCAGGCGGATAGATGAGCGCCAGGGTTGCCGAGATCCTTCCCTTGCACTGTGAGAGCGGCAGGTAGTCGACCTCGTTGCCCACGAAGGCTTCGGTGGCCTGCTGCACTGACATCGCCTGTTCGGGGAAGTGCGCACCTCGAAAGCACTCGCGTTGCAATGACGCGATGTTGTGTTCCCGGTAGAACGAGTGCATTTCGTCGCAGAGGCGTCGCAGCGTGTACCCGGCGTAGCGTTCGGGGTAGCGAGCCAGCGTCGTCGGCAGCACGTCCTCGAGCGGCGCATCGGCGTCATACAAGCCCTTGAACGCGACAAGCCGCGAGATCAACGATGCGCACTTGCCGGCCTCGACGGCGGGCGTCATGAGGAAGAGGATGCTGTTGAGATCGCACTTCTCGGGGACGATGTTGTTCTCGCGCAGATAGGCCGCCAGCAGTGGCGCGGGCACACCGATCGAGCTGTACTCCCCGGTCTGGCGGTCGAACCCCGGCGTGATGAGCGTCAGCTTGTTGGGATCCGTCATGGCCCAATCAGGCGCGGCGTTGGGGAAGCCGTGCCAGCGCGCATCGGGTGCGAGCGTCCAGCACGCGGGCTCGCGTGCCAGTACCTCGGTCGGGATCTCTTCCCACGGCGCTCGAACCAGCGGTGGGCTGAACCTCGAATCCTTCAGCGTGACGACGTCGGGAACGAACGGATCGAAGAACCAGGCGGTGCGCTCGTCGCGCGAAGCGGCCTTGAACTGCTTCCCGAGTGCACGGATCTTCTTGCGCGTCTCGATGCCGACACGGATTGCGTCGTCCCAGAGGACGAGGCCGTTGCGGCCCTTGTGCATGCGCGCGTCGACGTCCAGGCTCGCGAACAGCGGGTAAAAGGGTGACGTCGAGCAGTGCAGCATGAACATCTCGTTGAAGCGGCGATGCCCCGTGCGACGCGACTGGCCTCGCAGATGCTCGTCACGAACGTGGATCTGCGATGCCTGCGAGAAGCCCGCGAGCTGCTTGTGCGTGGACTGCGTGGCGATGATGCCGGGACTCGAGGCATCGAGATCCTGCAGCCCCATGGCAAAGTGCCCCGCGAAGAGCGGATGGAACTTCATGAACCCGGCCCAGGCTTCGTCGAAGTGGACGTAGTCGCAGAGATGCCCGATGCGCTTGATGAGGGTGCCCGCGTTGTAGATCGTGCCGTCGTAGCTGCACTGCTCGACGATCGCCAGCCGGAACGGGCGCTCGCGTTTCCAGGCGTCCTTGTCGGTCACCAGCGGGTGGTTGCGGATCTGCTCGCGCAGCTTCTTCTCGTCGAGCGCATCGAAGTCGATCGGGCCGATCAGGCCCTGCGGATTCCGATCGGTCTCGAGATAGATCGGAATCGCACCCGCCAGCAGCAGCGCGCCCTGGTGGTTGGACTTGTGATTATTGCGATCGAAGAGCACCAGGTCGCCGCGCTTGAGCATCGCGGAGGTCACCACCTTGTTCGAGGTCGACGTGCCGTTGAGGATGAAGTAAGTGCGGTCCGCACCGAACACCTTGGCGGCTTCCATCTGAGCGGCCAGCGCGGGTCCGACGTGGGTCAGCAGGTCGCCGAGCTCGGGCACCGAGTTGTCGATGTCGTTGCGGAACACGTCCTCGCCCAGGTGCTCCACGAAGAGCCGGCCGACCGGGCTGCGTCGATAGAAGGCGCCGCCCTGGTGACCTGGGCAGGTCCACATCTGGTTGCCCTCGTATTCATAGTCCATCAACGCACCGAAGAACGGCGGCTTCAGGCTCTGCGCATAGCGCTCCAGAGCGAAGATCGTCTCCTTGGCGGAGAAGGCCGGCGTCTCCTGGTCCAGGTAGATGTAGCCGGTGACGTCGCCCAGCGGCACGAGCGATAGCGAATCGACGCCTGCCAGCTCGCTGATGAGGTAGATCGGAGTGTCGAGTCCGCGCTCATGGCGGATCGCATGCACCAGTTTCTGGACCTCAACTTCGTTCGGCCCGTCGATCGCGAGCAGGAAGCAGCCGATCCCCATGTCGCTCTCGGCGGCCACCGTGGCGCCCATCAGCGTCGGCGCGATCTCGGTTCGATAGTCGAGTTGCGACAGGGAGTCGACAAGGCGCTCGGTCAGCCTGGCTTCGTTGCCTTCGGGCTCCTTCGAGAACACCGGGGTGTAGAGGAGGAAGTGAAACAGCGCATGGAACGGAACCGACATGTCTGGGCCTTGAGTAATCGAAGTGCAGACCTGGGTTGTAGCGACGTGATTGGAGTACGTCGGTTCGCTTGCGCACACAGTCCTGTCGATTCATCTCGACGAAAGACTCATCCGATATTCCGAGACAGCTGTGTGAGTTAGCGCACAGACCTCGATACCGACGCCCTCGTAAGGTGGTCTATCCGAGTTGCCAGTGAAAGACGCCGTGATGAATACCAACAAGCCATGGCCAGCGCCATTGATTTCTCAAAGTGAACGCGCGTCGGCGGTTGCCGTCGGGTTGGAGTCCAAGTAATGCCGCAGAGCCTCGGCATCCATTCAGAGGTGGGAAGGCTGCGCAAAGTCCTGGTGTGCCGGCCCGGGCTCGCGCAGAAGCGCTTGACCCCCGCGAACTGCAGGGAGTTGCTCTTCGATGACGTCCTGTGGGTCGCGCAGGCGCGCAACGATCACGACGCCTTCACCTCTGCCATGGCGGAGCGCGACGTCGAGGTACTCGAGTTGCATGACCTTCTCGCAACGACGGTCGCCGATGCGAAGGCACGCACCTGGCTGCTCGATCGAAAGCTGGCGCCCGACTACATGGACCAGGAGGCGGTGACGCTGCTGCGCCCGTGGCTCGATGAGCTGCCGCCGGCACGGCTGGCTGAGTTCCTGATTGGCGGTGTGACGAGGGCCGACCTGCCATTTGAGGCCGAGGGCCTGCTCGCGCACTGCGCCGATGCTTCCGACCTGCTGTTGCCTCCTTTGCCCAACACGCTCTTCGCACGCGACAGCAGTTGCTGGATCGGCGCCAGCGCAGTTCTGTGTTCGATGTTCTGGCCTGCGCGCAGGCAGGAGACCTTGCTCACGACGGCTGTCTATCGGTTCCACCCCGCCTTTGCCGGGCGAGTCAGCGAACTATGGGGCGACCCGGACGTGGATCATGGCCTGGCCTGCATCGAAGGCGGCGACGTGATGATGCTCGGCAAAGGCATCGTGCTGGTGGGCATGGGAGAGCGGACGACCCCGCAGGCGGTCAGCCAACTGGCACGACGCCTGTTCGCGACCGGGGCCGCCACCCAGGTGCTTGCTGCGCAGTTGCCCAAGTCACGCGGATCGATGCACCTCGACACCGTCTTCACGATGTGCGATTCCGATCTGGTGACGATCTTTCCCGATGTGATCGATGAGACCCGCACGCATAGCGTGCATCCGGGGAGCCGCGAAGGAACGCTGGACGTGCGCTCGGAGCCAAAGGCCTTCCTCGATGTCGTTGCGAAGGCAATGGGCCACACCCGGCTTCGTGTCGTGAAGACCGCCGGCGACGCATACGAGGCGCAGCGCGAGCAATGGGATGACGGCAACAACCTTCTGGCGATCGCACCTGGAGTCGTGATGGCCTACGACCGCAACAGCTATACGAACACCTTGCTTCGGAAATCCGGTGTGGAGGTCATCACCATTCCAAGTGGTGAACTCGGACGCGGCCGCGGTGGAAGTCACTGCATGGCCTGTCCCATCGAACGCGACCCGCTCTGAACTACCCTTCCGCAAACACGAACGGAGATCTCACCTCATGAGTTTCAACCTGCGCAATCGCAGCCTCCTCGCGTTGAAGGATTTCTCACCGCGCGACATCCGCTACCTGCTCGACATGGCCGCTGATCTCAAACGATCGAAGTACGCGGGTACCGAACAGCAGCGGCTGAAGGGCAAGAACGTGGCGTTGATCTTCGAGAAGTCGTCGACTCGTACCCGCTGCTCGTTCGAAGTGGCCATGCACGACCAGGGTGGCCACGTGACGTACCTCGATTCGGCCGGATCCCACATCGGGCGTACGGAGTCGCTCAAGGACACCGCGCGCGTGCTCGGCCGACTGTTCGACGGCATCGAATATCGGGGCTTCCACCAGAGCGCCGTCGAGGAACTGGCCCGCTTCTCGCACGTCCCGATCTGGAACGGCCTGACCGACGAATCGCATCCGACGCAGATCCTCGCCGACCTCTTCACGATGGAGGAGTTCGGAGAGAAGCCCTTGCACGACCTGTCCTTGTGTTACCTCGGCGACGCGAGCTTCAACATGGGATGCTCATTGCTCATTGGTGCCACGAAGATGGGCATGGACTTCCGCATCGCCGCTCCCCCAGCCTTGCAGCCCCCGGTCGCGCTGGTCACCGAGATGCGTGCGCTGGCGGTCTCGACGGGCGCGAAGATCACCATCGAAGCCGACCCGCTCAAGGCTGTGGCGGGTGCCGACTTCCTGTACACGGACGTCTGGGTATCAATGGGGGAGCCCGACGACCTCTGGAAGCAGCGCATCGATGCCTTGCTGCCGTACCAGGTGAGCACCGCATTGATGCGTGCCACCGGCAAACCGCGCACGCGCTTCATGCATTGCCTGCCGTCATTGCACAACCTCGATACGGAAGTGGGGCGGCAACTTCACGAGAGATTCGGCCTGACCGCGTGCGAGGTGACCGACGAGGTCTTCGAATCCGAGGCGGCCATCGTCTTCACCCAGGCCGAGAACCGCATGCACACGATCAAGGCGGTCCTCGTGGCGATGCTGGCGTGAAGAGGCGATCCGCATGAGGCTCGTTGTCGCGCTCGGCGGGAATGCGTTGCTCAAGCGCGGGCAGCCGCTGACCCCCGGGAACCAGTTGGACAACATCCGGACCGCCGCCGCCCAGCTCGCACGCGTTGCCGAGGGCAACCAGCTCGTGGTCACGCACGGGAATGGCCCCCAGGTCGGCCTGCTTGCACTGGAGGCCGCTGCGTACGACGCCACCGATGCGTTTCCGCTGGATGTGCTGGGCGCGCAGACGGACGGCATGATTGGCTACTTGCTCGAGCAGGAACTGGCGAACCGGCTTCCAGTCTCTCGCGTCGTGTCCACGCTGTTGACTCGCGTGGAGGTTGATCCTCAGGATCCTGCCTTCGCGCACCCCAGCAAGCCGATCGGGCCGATCTATACCGCGCAAGAGGCGAACGACATCGCCCTGAAGCGCCATTGGACTGTAGGGCGCGACGGCGCCAGCATGCGGCGTCTCGTGGCCTCGCCCCAGCCGAAGACTGTGCTGGGCCTCGACTCCATCCGGCTGCTTCTCGAACACGGCGCGGTGGTGGTCGCCGCCGGCGGCGGCGGCATTCCGGTGGCCCTCGGAGCCGACGGCCATAACTTGCAGGGCGTCGATGCCGTCATCGACAAGGATCTGTGCAGTGGACTGCTCGCCAGGCAACTGCACGCCGACTGCCTGATCATCGCGACCGACGTCTCGGCGGTGTTCCTCGATTGGGGCCTGCCGCAACAGAGAGCGCTGGGCAAGGTCTCGCCTGAGTCGCTCATGCGCATCGTCTTCCCGCAGGGCTCGATGGGCCCGAAGGTACGGGCTGCATGCGATTTCGCGACGTCCACCGGTCGACGGGCCGTGATCGGATCGCTAGCCCAGATCGACGACATGCTTGCAGGCACCGCCGGAACGCAAGTCCTCGTGGACGGCACCGCGGTCTGATCTGCTGAGATCCTTGGAAGGTAGAGAGTCTCTTGGGTACGCCGCCGAACAGACTGGACGAGCCTGTGCGCCTACAACCGGAATCAGACATTCAACAGCCATGCATTGGCACCACAACCCCAAGGGACTCGAACCATGAAACAGAATCATTCCAGCGTCGCGCTCGCGGCGCTCGCCGCCGTCGCCACGCTTTTCCTGGCCGGGCCTGTTGCCGCGCAGGTAGCCGGCAGCACGACCAATGTCACCGAATCCACGACATTCACCCCGGGCTGGAGCGTCAAGAAGACGCTCATGGGCAAGCTGATCTATAACGACGCCGGCGTGAAGGTCGGCAAGGTGGAAGACCTGATCGTCTCCCCCGACAAGAATGTCTCGTTCGTCATCGTGGGTGCGGGTGGCTTCGTCGGCATCGACCGCCACGATGTCGCGATCGCGGTGTCGCAGATCCAGAACAAGGGTGGCAAGTTGCTGCTAGCCGGCGCGACCCCGGAGACGATCAAGGCCCTGCCGGACTTCACCTACGGCACCGGCACGAAGAAGTGAGCCCCCGTCGCTGCTGAATCGAAACCAGACGGGACCCAGGGCCACGCGGCACGGGCCAGTCTCGAGAAGAAGGCGGCGATGGCCGAGGCTCCGCATCGCGGACGGTAGATCGGACTCCCCTTGGCTGCGTGGCCGATCCGGTGATTGCCGGTCGCGCGGCAGCGCGCCTGCGCCTGAGACAAGGGTTCGTCGCCCGCTGCCTTCGACCGCAGTGGCACGGCTTGGCACTGCTGCTGGCGCTGCGGGTGGCCCAGACGCTGGCGACCCTTGTTCTGCCACCTGAGCGGCGACGTGATCGACCAGGACGTGGTGACCGGCGATCGCGGCCATTTGATTCGAACGGATGGCGTGATGCTGGCCCTATCGTTGGTGCAGGTGCTCTTCGTAATCGGCGCCACAGCGGTCGGGACTCGCTTGGCCATGCGCTCCGGCGCCAGTTCTTTATGCAACAGCAGCCTCTACGACCACGCAACGTTCG
>Ga0302314_10005925_pt1 | contig 22197 bp, 21 predicted proteins | sample III_Palsa_N2_3_FD_200533 | JGI IMG/M metagenome (GOLD analysis project Ga0302314, IMG submission 200533) | Peat permafrost microbial communities from Stordalen Mire near Abisko, Sweden - III_Palsa_N2_3 | ecosystem: Environmental > Terrestrial > Soil > Palsa > Peat permafrost | place: Sweden...
GCGTTGGGCAGATCGTCGGAAGCAACTCGCAAAGTAGTGCGACCTTATTGTTTTTTTGATCTGATCGCCCTCGTCACCGTTGGCGGTTGACTCTCGAGTATTGACGACCAGATTAGCGAAAACTCCTCCCCTACCCAGGCAAATCAGGGCTTAACGAGCAGAGCAGCTTGCGCAGACTCGAACAGTCGGATAACTCGAATTGCTCGAGTTATCCGGCTGTTAGCCGTTGCTGCAGGTCTTCTTCTGAATAAAGAAAAAGTGCGGGTTTGCTGGACGGCTTGCGATTGAAAACTTAGCGCGTAGCAATCACTTCGCTTAGATTGTCTTTTGCGAGAAAGAACTTGTATCCGCTGAAGTCGCCGAGCAGCTTCTCGATCTGGCGATTGTTCCAGGTGCTGAGCAGAGGATGATTGCCGCTGCGCTGGATCTCGACGGAATCGGTTGCGGTGAGATGGTAGCGGGAGAAGCTGGTATCGACGCCGGTAGCCTTGGCGTGGAAGAAGGCGAGCAACAGGCCGCCCGGCTGCATGACCTCATGAATGCGGTCGATTACCGGCTTGAGCACACCGGGATCGAGGTAGTCCGCTGTATCCCAGAAGGTGACAACGTCGAACTTGCGATCGGAAAAGTTGAGGTTCGTGGCGAGGAAGCCGTCGACATCGAAATGAACCCCTTCAGTCGAGTCTTCGGCGATCTTCCACTCGGGCTTGGCCGCCTCGTCGACCAGATTGGCCATGTAGATACTGTGGCCGAGGCTGGTGACGTAGTTGATATTGATAGCCGAGGTGGGGCCGATATCGAGGATGCGCAGGGCCTCCTGCGACGCAAGATGCTTCTGCAGGTGAGACCAGCCGCTGGAGTGGCGGGACTCACGCTCTCGATGTCCGTGCTGGCCGGACGAGCGATTGCTACTGAAGAGACTCATGCCGCTATCTTCTCCGCCTGGGTTAGATCGGTTGTTCGCTGAAGAGCGAAGCCTCTGGCACTGAGGGGATGGACGCTGAGGACGCGGGTTGAGTCGGCGCAGATATGGCTTCCGGTCCGCTGATCTCGACGCGTCCCTTGAGGGAGGCAGATTCTTCGATGGAGAGGCGACCGGCAAGGATGTCGCCGTTGACGATTGCGGTCTTGTGCAGCTCGGCGCGGCCGGAGGCGATGATCTTGCCGTCAATCTGGCCGAAGACGACGAGGTCGCGCACGTTGAGATCAGCGAGAACGCGGGCGTTGGGGCCTACGGTAAGGCGGTTGCCGGGAAGGGTGATGGTGCCCTGGATCTCGCCGTCGAGGAAGAGATCTTCACTACCTGAGAGCTCTCCGCGAATGGTCACGGACTTGCCGATGACCGTAGAATCCTCAACTGGCTTCATACTGTTCTTATCTCCGTTAAGTGATGCGAAATACAGGCTGCCTTGCCCGAACTATACCCAAGCCGGTGCTGCGAGGCAAACGGGAGAGGTGGTGGGGACTAAACTTTTGACCAGCACGCGGCGTCAAACGGTGAAAGAGTGAAGGGATTCAAGCGGCGACGGTGGGAGTTGGTAGAGTTGGAAAATACACAGGGATATCTGCGAGGAGACGCGGTCAGGGTGGGACGATTCGGTTGCATGGTGATGGCGAGTCTGCTTGGGTGCGGGCTGGGGGTGGCGCTGGCCTCGTCGCAGGGCGGCGTGATGGAGGCGCAGGCGGCAAACCCGATGGCTTTACCCGCGCGGGATTGGGCGGCGGAGGCGGCAGGAAAAGAGACTGAGATCATCCAGCATTCTGGTTCGTATCTGCGTTATAAACAGCGGACGATCGATACGAAGGGCGATGAGCTGCGCGATGTGATCGAGGCCCAGGAGGGCACGGTTGCGCGGATGATCATGCGCGATAATCATCCGCTGACGGCGGAGCAGGATGACGATGAGCGTGGGCGGCTGAATGCGATGATCGACCATCCGGCGGACTTCTATCGTCACCAGAAGAACGATGCGAGCGGGAAAAAGATCGCGACCGATCTGATCAAACTGATGCCGGACGCAATGCTCTATACGTATGTGGCAGGACAGCCGCAGACGCCCAATGCGCCGGGTCCGGAGGTTGTGATCGACTTCGAACCCAACCCGCAGTGGAAGCCGCCGACCATGTACAGCGAGGGGTTGGTGGGGCTGCGTGGGCGAGTGTGGATCGATACGAAGACAAAGGAGATTGTGCGGATCGAGGGTGAGATCTTCAAGCCGATCAATTGGGGTTGGGGGATGCTGGCGCACATCTACCCGGGGGGGAAGATCGACCTGGAGCAGACGGCGGCGAGCGGGCCGCGATGGAACATGACGGCCTTCCATGAGCAGGTGACGGTGAAGGCGTTGATGGTGAAGACGCTGAGCGTGCATGCCGAGGGGCAGTCCTTTGATTTTCAGGCGCTGGCTGGCCCGATGAGTTATACGGATGCAGTTCGGCTGCTGTTGAGTTCCCCGCTGCCACAGTAGCGGCAAAGGCGCCCTGCGCGGACAGCGGTCACTTCGTGACGGGTATACCGCTTCGCGTGGTGCTCGATGGTCGCAACAGAAGATTGTGCCGACCAACGGGAGGACTGCGCGAAGCCCAATACATGTCACGAAGTGACCGACGTCCGCGCAGGACGCTCTTAGGCTAGAACGCGAGCCTTGGTCTTCAGGGTGGTGTGACGGACAGTGAGGGCCTCAACGCGGCTCTTGATGACCTCAAAGCCACGACCAACGGTGTCGGGCACTATGATCTCTCCTCTGCTGCTGACGGTGACGGCAGGCTCGATGATGTCCTGCTCCCAGTAACGGCTGGAGGCGGAGACATCGCCGGGCAGCGAGAAGTTGGGCAAGGACGAGAGCGCAATGTTGTGGGCACGGCCGATGCCGGTCTCGAGCATGCCGCCGCACCAGACAGGAATGCCCCGCTCGGCGGCCGCGTTGTGAACGGCGATGGCTTCGCTGAAGCCGCCGACTCGCCCGCACTTGATGTTGATGATGCGGCAGGATTCCATGTCGATCGCGGCGAGAGCGTCGCGGCGGTTGCGGATGGACTCGTCGAGGCAGATGGAGGTGTTGAGGCGCTTCTGCAGCAGGGAGTGGAAGTAGAAGTCGTCGTACCAGAGGGGCTGCTCGATCATAAGCAGGTTGAACTGCTCCCAGTCGGCGATGCGGTCAGAGTCACGCATGTGGTAAGCGGAGTTGGCGTCGCAACTGAGAGTGATGTCGGGCCAGCGGTTGCGGACGGCCTCGAAGATTTTGGTATCCCAACCAGGCTTGCACTTCAGCTTGATGCGCTGGTAGCCAGCGGCGAGTTCGGTGGAGATCTTGTCCATGAGGCGCTCGAGCGAGGGCTGGATGCCGATGGAGACGCCGCAGGGGATGACCTCGCGGGTGCCCCCGAGGAGGCTGGCAAGGGGGATGCGCTCCATCTGGGCTTCGAGGTCCCAGACGGCATTTTCGAGCGCGGACTTGGCCATGCGATGGCCGCGAACCTGGCTGAAGATGCGTGGGCAGGAGCCGCCGTGAAGAACTTCGGTGTTGAGCAGGCGCGGGGCGAGTTCGCTTTCGGCGATGAGCCACGCAGTGTCGACAGTCTCGTCGCTGAAGTAGGGATGCTCGCCGGCGACGCACTCGCCCCAGCCCGTGAACCCTTCGGCCTCGATCTCGACCAGCAGGATGCGGCGGCCGGTGGTGACTCCGAAGCTGGTCTCGAAGGGATGCGCGAGCGGCATATTGATCTCGCGAAGGTGAATGGCGTCAATCAGCATTGTTTCCTGTCTCCCGGCAGATCGTCGGATCTGCCTTTTTCAGCGTGCGAATCGGGGTTACAGTCGACGGACGGGCCCGGTGGTGTCTTCGCTGACAATGGCGTTCGCTGCTCCAAGTTTACCCGGTTGGCCTCGAGGTTACGGGGTTGAGGGCGCCGGTTCGAGATCCTTCGGTTTCAAATCGCCCAGCACGTAGGTACCGTCTCCGGTATCGCTGCGCTCGAAGGCGATGACGGCGAGGCCGCGGGCAAAAGCATCCTGCAAAGCGTGTGAATTTTTCTGTTGAAGCGCCCGGAGGCTTTCCCGGAACTCCGGATTGCGTTTCCATTCGACGATCGAGTGCGGCAACAAGACTCGTTCTAGGGGGACTTTCTGCGACGCAACGTGCTGTGATGGGCCGGGGGCTGGAGGCTCTTCTGCCCGGATGCCGGAGGTAAGACCAAGGGCGGTGAAAACACGCGGCGAGCGCAACCACCACTCCGCATACAGCCTATCGGTCGGGAGGCCAGCCTGCAATGGGGAAGATGAGGGGCCGTAGAAATCGGGCTGGTAGCGGCGGGCGACTGCACCAAGTTTGGTGATGTTCAGGAAGGCGTTTTTGATTTCGAGCGGGTCGAAGGTCCATTCCATGAGGTGAAAGCCGCGGGCAATAGCGTCGTCACGCTGGGCGAGCTTCATGCGGCGGCCAAGGCCCGCATTGCGATGGTCGGGGAGCACGGCGAGCATGTGGGAGTGGAGGTAAGGAAGGCCGTCACGGAAGCCGGGGAGGGCCATGGCGAAGCCAACCATGCGGTATGCGGGGGGATTGGCGGACGGGTTCTTCGGTTCCCTGCCCTGCACCGATTCTGCTGCTTCCGGCTCGACCGGGGAGCGGAAGGCGCCGATGACCTGGCCGCCTATCTTGCGCGCCAAGAGGAACATACGGCGAGGGACGATGTCGTTGTCTTCGTAGCCCCAGATTGCGCCCTGGAGCTGGACACAGCGCTCGAACTCGTCGAGCGTGGTGAGATGGGCGATGGTGTATTCGGTCATGGTCTCGATTTCAGGCGGGGTTTACGGCGAGGTCATTCTTCGCTTGAGCCCAGAGCTCTTCGAGCTGGGCAGGGGTACGGTCTGCGAGGGCTTCAGGCGTCCCGACAGCAGACTCCATGGCGGCGAAGCGACGGCGGAACTTGGCGTTAGTCGAGCGCAGGGCGGATTCGGGATCGACTTTGAGATGGCGGGCCAGATTGACGGTCGTGAAGAGGATGTCGCCAAGTTCGGCTTCGACCTTTGCAGGGTCTGAGAGGGGTTTGAGTTCGGCCTGGAGTTCGGCGATCTCTTCCTGAAGCTTGTCGAAGAGGCCCGAGGCATCGGGCCAGTCGAAGCCGACCTTGGAAGCCTTCGAACCAAGCTTGGAGGCTTCGAGCACGGCGGGCATGGAGCGGGGGATCTCGTCGAGGAGGGACTGGTTTGGCGATTCGCCTTGTTGCGAACTGCGTTTGGCAAGCTTCTCCTGCTGCTTGACCTGCTCCCAGTTGCGCAGGACGGCGGAAGAGTCAGTCGCGATGGTATCGGCGAAGATGTGAGGGTGGCGGCGGATGAGCTTGGCGTTGAGATTCTCGGCGACGTCGGCCATGGTGAAGTGGCCCGCCTCGGAGGCCATCTGCGCGTAAAAGAGGACCTGCAGGAGGAGGTCGCCGAGCTCGTCCTTGAGATCCGGCCACGCGCGGCGTTCGATGGCGTCGAAGACCTCGTAGGTCTCCTCAAGCGTGTGGCGCGTAATGGAGTCGAAGGTTTGCTCGCGGTCCCACGGACAACCGTCAGGCGCGCGGAGGGTGGCCATGATTTCGACTGACCGCGCGAAGGGACCGGCGGCCTGACGGCCCTGCTCGGCCACGGCTGCTGAGGACACAGAAGCGCGCCGCGGCTCTGGTTGAGATGTAGAGGCGGAATCTGCCATATCTCCCAATTTACTCCAGGCCGGACCGCACTCTGGATCGAGAGAAGCGGATTAAAGAAGCTAACGGAGCTCTATAGAAGCAGCTCCGTTGCGGGGGGTGTTAGCGCATCCGATTTGCCGATACGCTTCGACGAGCGGGACGGGTAGTGCGGAGGTTCAGGCGAGGCTTGGTGTTGCAGCTTGTGGACGGCCGTGAAGCAGATTACTGGCCGTTCGGACTTGGGGTAGGCGCAGAAGAGGTGCCCATGTTGGTCATGAGCTTTACTTCGACGCGGCGATTTTTGGCTCGGCCTGCAGAGGTCTTATCGGACGCTACCTGCTGATCTTTACCGATACCTATCAGATAGAACTTGTGCGGAGGAACGTTGTACTTGGTCGAAAGATAATTTACGACCGCGTCTGCGCGGCGCTGGCTGAGTTGATAGTTGTACTGCGCGTCGCCAACCGAGTCGGTTCCTCCGGTAACTTCGAGCACATAGCCACGGGTTGAGGCGAGCGAGGCGGCGAAGTCATCGAGCTGCTTGCGATCGGAGGCGGTGAGGACGGCCTTGTCGAAAGCAAAGGTCACGCTGACGTCCGAGACGGGCTTGTAGTTGTCAAGGTTGGCAACAACTCCGGCGAGGCTGTCGACGCGGTTGTAGGCGTCCTTGGCGTTCTGGTTCGCCGTGTTAGCGGATTGACCGGCAGCGTCGGCGTGCTGCGAGGCGGTGTCAGCTGCGCCCTGGGCTCCGGCGATTCCCTTCTGGGCGCGCTCGTCGGTGTCGACGATGGCGCGATGATCGGAGGCGGTCTTCGCGTCGAGGTCGTTGGTCTGCTGGATGACTGGCGTGGTCTGCGAGCGGACATAGTTCTTGGAAGCGCAACCCGTCGAAAGCAGTAACGCGGAACTAAGGGCGAGCGTGGAGAGAACGGTGACACGGAAGGAAAAAGCGGCGAAGTGCACTTGGTTCGACTGGGAGTGGAAAGAGAGAGACTGGGAAGGTTCAGAAATACGCATTCATTTTCTCCGTTCTATGACCTCGAGACTCTACGATCTCCGGCCTCTGTGACCTTGTGAAGGGTGCACGTGGGTAGCCAAATCGGGAGCGCCTCGGTGAAGTCTTCCTCGATCAGTTACATGGTGATGAGATGCGTAATTTCGTATCGGCGGAAAGCCACAGAAAACAGCATTTTTTGCCGGGTGCGTCGGTCAAATCTTCCTTCTTTCGCGAATCCACTGCTCCGAGACGAACCATCTTACACTTAGGGTTGTATGGATTTGCTGGAGAAAATTCGGACGATCCCCACGTTGCCGGGCTGCTACCTGTACAAGAACGCAGAGGGCGAGGTGATCTACGTCGGCAAGGCGAAGAACCTGCGCTCGCGCGTGCGGTCTTACTTCCTTGCGGCGAACCAGATGGGGAACGCGAAGACCGGCTCGCTGATGCGCGAGGCGGTCGACGTGGAGTATATTACCGTCGACAACGAACGCGAGGCGCTCGCGCTTGAGAACAACCTCATCAAGCAGCGAAAGCCGCGTTTCAACATCCTGCTGCGCGACGACAAGACCTATCCGTACATCAAGCTGACGATGAACGACCGGTACCCGAAGGTCTTCGTGACGCGACGGCTGAGGAAAGATGGTGGGGCGTACTTCGGCCCGTACTTTCCGGGGAACCTTGCGCATCGGCTGGTGGACCTGATCCACCGCAGCTTTCTGATTCCAAGCTGCAAGGTCGATCTTTCGCGATATCACCCGCGCGCGTGTCTGCAGTTTTATATCAAGCGCTGCCTGGGCCCGTGCGTGGACGGGCTGACGACACCGGAGATCTATAAGCAGACGATTCGCGATGTGCAGCTATTTCTTGAGGGAAGGCCGAATGAGCTGGAGCAGTCGCTGACGGCGCGGATGGCGGCAGCGGCTGAGAGCGAGCAGTTCGAACTGGCGGCACGGCTGCGCGATCAGATCGTGACCGTGCACCAGATGCAGGATAAGCAGCGAATCGCGACAGCGGACAATGAGGACGCGGATGTCTTCGGCTTTCACTTCGAGAAGGAGATGCTGGCAGTCAACCTCTTCCACATGCGCGGTGGAAAGATTGTGGACCGGAGAGACTTCTTCTGGGAGGATCTGCCGGATGTGCATGGGTTCCTGGGTGAGTCGCTGAATGAAGGAGACACGGAGCAAGAGGTCGAGGCGGAGCTTGAGCCGGTGCCTGCGTATCCGGCGCCGGAGATTGAAGAGTCGGCGGAGAGTGAGCAGCACTCGGTGCTGCATGCGGAGGCTGCACCGTTCAGCCCGTCGGCGTTCTTCTCCGCGCTGTTGAAGCAGCTGTATCTCGACCAGAGCTATATTCCGCGGTCGATCCTGGTTCCGGTGGACTTTCCCGATCGCGCGGTGCTCGCCGAGATGCTGACGGAGAAGACGGGGCACAAGGTGGAGCTTGCGGTGCCGCAGCGTGGGGATAAGCGATCGCTGGTGGACTTGGTCTGCCAAAACGCGCGGCAGTCGTATGACCAGCGGTTTCGTACGCTGCAGCCGGGCGCGACCGCGATCCAGGAGGCGCTGCAGGAAGCGCTCACGCTCGAGGAGCCACCCAAGCGAATCGAGTGCTTCGACATCTCGCACATCCAGGGCGCGGAGACGGTCGCGTCGATGGTGGTGTGGGAGGATGGCGCGATGAAGAAGGCCGACTACCGCAAGTTCCAGGTGAAGACAGTGAGCGGCGTAGACGACTTTGCGAGCATGCGGGAGATTATTCATCGTCGGTATAAGCGGCTGCTCGAAGAGAAGAAGCCCTTTCCTTCGCTGATCCTGATCGATGGCGGACTGGGGCAGTTGCATGCGGCGTATGCGGCGCTGGAAGAGATCGGCGTGACGCTGCAGCCGCTGGCTTCGATTGCGAAGAAGGAAGAGATCATCTACGTCTACGGGCAGGAGAACGAGCCAGTGGTGCTGGACCGGCGTTCACCTGTGCTGCACCTGATGCAGAAGATTCGCGATGAAAGCCATCGCTTCGCAGTGACCTATCATCGCAAACGGCGCGAGATACGCGACCGTGAGACCGATCTCGATGCGATCTCCGGCGTGGGGCCGCGTACGCGGCAGCGGCTGGTGCAGCACTTTGGCAGCGTACGTGGAATTCGCCAGGCGAGCCGCGATGCACTGACAGCTGTGGTGAGCGTGGCTACGGCGGAGAAGATCTTCCGGCACTTCGCCGAAGAGGGCGCGGCTGCGGGCACGCCGGAGTTTCCGATTCTGCGCTGAACAGATTCCGGCGTGAATAGCTGTGCGCAAACCGAGCGAAGTTTATCGGAACAGAACTGCGGGCACGTCCGTATGTCATGCTGAAGACAACTCCCACACGTTATGAGCCTCTCTATGCCCGCGCCCCAGACCCGCACGACAGTGGTCCGCCCCTTGGACCCGACTCTCAACGCAGCCTTACTTCTCGCGCTTGTCTTTGCCGGGATCAAGCTGGTGGTTCATATCGCCGCCAACCTTTGGGAGGCGCACATCGGCTATGGATACTTTCGCGATGAGATGTACTACCTCGAATGCGGACGGCACCTGGCGTGGGGCTATGTCGATCACGGGCCGATCGTAGCGCTGCAGGCGCGAGTCTCGGAGCTTCTGTTTGGACGCTCGCTCGCGGGACTTCGATTGCTCTCGGCGCTAGCGGGCGCAACGCGCATCTTTCTAACAGGCATGTTGTGCTGGGCTCTTGGTGGTAGACGCACGGCACAGGGGCTGGCGATGCTCGGTGTGCTGGTGGTGCCGATGTATCTGGGCGAGGACAGCTTCCTGTCGATGAACTCGTGCGAGTCGATGTTCTGGATGCTCTGCCTGCTCGCGTTGATCCTCGTGCTGCGCGGCGGATCTGCACGATGGTGGATTGTCTTTGGAGCGTCCGCTGGCATAGGTCTCTTGAACAAGCCGTCGATGACGTTCTTTCTTGTGGCCTTGTTGATCGGGCTGCTGGCGACGCCGGCGCGGCGCGTCTTGCTGAGCAGGTGGGCGGTGATCGGCATCACGCTGATGGTCTTGATTGCGTTGCCGAATCTGCTGTGGCAGGTGCACAATCATTGGCCAACACTTGAGTTCCTGCGCAACGGGCAGGCGGGGAACAAGAGCATCAAGCTGAGCCCGCTCGCGTTCACGCTGAAGCAGATCGTCAACATGGGTCCGATCGCGATCTTCCTATGGGGCGCGGGGCTGGTGCATCTATTGCGGCGTAGAGATCGCCGCTGGATTGGGATTACGTTCGTTGTCTTCTTTGTGTTGATGATGGCGATGCATGCGAAGGACTACTACGTTGCGCCAATCTATCCGGTACTCTTCGCGGCGGGCGGCATCGCGTGGGAGCTGCGCTTTTCGCACAGGCGCTGGGTGCTTGCGGATCGTGCTTTTGGATTTCCGGTGTATGAAACAACGCTGATCGTGTGCGCGATCTTCCTGCTCCCGCTCTCGCTACCGTTGATGCCGCCCGACCAATGGATGCACTATACGAAGGCGACCGGGCTGTATGCGATCAACGGCAACTCCGAGACGAACTCAAGCGGACCGCTGCCGCAGTTCTATGCGGATCGCTTCGGCTGGCAGGAGGAGGTCGACCTCATCACGCGCGTCTATAACAGGCTGCCTGAGGCGCAGCGGCGCGAGACGGGCATCCTGTGCGGGAACTATGGCGAGGCGAGCGCGATCAACTTTCTTGGACATGGGCTGCCGTTCGCCATCTCGGGACAGAACAACTATTTCCTGTGGGGGCCACAGGGGTACAACTTCAACAGCATGATCCTGATCGAGAACTCGACGCCTGAACATCTGCATCAGTACTACGACTCCGTTGAGCTCGTCGGCAGGATGGGCACGCCGTGGTCGATGCCGTTCGAGCATAAGAAGATCTACCTCGTGAGCGGACGCAAGTTCGATGCGGCTGCCTTGTGGGCAACGAAGAAGAACTACTTCTAGCCGCATCTTCAGCGGGGGAAACGCGAGGCGATATGCTACTCTCGTTCAAACCCCATGCCTGAATCGAACGATCTGGAAGGACTAACCGCCCGGCAAGAGCTTCCACGCGTGCTCAACATCTCCCACGCCACGTCAATCGTGGTCGGCATCATCATCGGAAGCGGAATCTTTCTTGTGCCGCGCGAAATGATGGCCGCCGTAGGCTCATCGAGCATGGTCTACGCAGTCTGGATCGTGGGCGGCCTGCTCTCGCTGTTTGGCGCGATGACCTATGCGGAGATCGCTGCAGGCAGGCCGAACTATGGTGGCGAGTATGCGTTTCTGCGCGAGGCGTATGGCGACCTGATCGGATTTCTCTATACGTGGACGTGGATCACGATCGTAAAACCCGCGTCGCTTGCGACGATTGTTGCTGGCTTGATGCGAATCCTGGGGCTGTTCTCCGTGTTTACGGGGTTGACGCGGCCAGCGGTTGGCGGCATTCTCTGGAGCCAGATCGCGGGCATCTGCGTGGTGTGGGCGATCACCGGGTTGAACATCGTGAGCACGCGCGAATCGGCCAACGTGCAGTTGGTGCTGACGTGGCTAAAAGGCCTGCTGATCGTGGTGATCGCGGGCTTCTGCTTTGGTGCGGGGCTGTTGCATCCGGGCAGCACGCAGGCGGCTTGGCATAATTTTGCGACGACATTCACCGGAGCGCGTGGCGGCTTCGGCGGCTTCATGATCGCGCTCATCGCAGCGCTCTGGGCTTATGACGGCTGGACCGACGTGAGCCAGATGGCGGGCGAGGTGCAGAGGCCGCAACGCAGTATGCCCTTTGCGCTGATCGGTGGGATCACCATCGTCGGCGTGCTCTATATGCTGACCAATGCGGCGATCCAGTATGTTCTTCCAGCCGCAACAATTGCAGCAGCAGACCGCCCGACGATCGATGCTATGCGGATCGTTGCAGGGCCGTGGGGAGCGGTTTTGGTCACGCTCGGCATGGCTGTGAGCATGGCCGCCACGTTTGTAGGCTCGTCGCTCTCAGGTGCTCGGGTTACGTTTGCCGCGGCGCGCGATGGACTCTTTTTCCGGCAACTTGCACATGTGAGCCCACGCTTTCGTACGCCCGATGCATCGCTGTTGCTGCAGGCATTGCTGACGTCGGTACTGCTGCTCTTTGTTGGGAAGTTTCAGGCGCTATTTTCACTCGCCATCTTTGCCGACTGGCTCTTCTACGCGCTGACGGCAAGCACCGTGTTCGTCTTTCGGCGACGCGATGCGGCGGAGGGTAAGGGGAGGCCGTTCAGCATGTGGGGTTATCCACTGCTGCCGGTGATCTTCATCCTATGTGCGGGCGTGCTGGTGGTGTTTTCGATCGTTGACCAGCCGCGCAACTCACTGGCAGGAGCGGGCGTCATTCTGTTTGGCATCCCGCTGCACTATCTGCTGCGCAGGCGAGTCGCGAAATAACAATGTCCTGCCGGACGGGCCCGCTCCGCACGGGGCGGTCACTTCGTGACATGTGATCCGCTTCGCGGTGGCAGCAAAGATGTCCGTGCCGACCAACGGGAGGACCATCGCGAAGCCCAATACATGTCACGAAGTGACCGCCGCCCGCGCAGGGCGTTTTTGCGTTAACTGCGGTTTTGGATGGCCCGCTCGTAGACCCGGACGTACTCTTCCGCAGGCTTCGTCCAACTGAAGTCCTGGGCCATGCCGTGCTGCATCATGCGTGTCCACTCGTCCTTGTTCTGGAAAGTGCCTAGAGAGCGGCGAATGGCGTCGAGCAGAGCGCCTGAGTCGTAGCCCCAGAACTTGAAGCCGTTGCCGCCGCCAAAGGCCTGCTCGTCGATGGTATCTTCGAGACCGCCGGTGGCGCGGACGATCGGCACCGTCCCATACTTGAGACTGTAGATCTGGTTCAGGCCGCAGGGCTCGTAGCGTGACGGCATCAGGAACATGTCCGCACCAGCTTCGATCTTGTGGGCCATCACGTTGTCGTACTTCACTCGCACCGCGACCTTCTGCGGATAGCGAGCCGCAACCTCGGTCAGCAGGCGCTCGTAGTACTCTTCCCCGTTGCCGAGCATGAGCAGCACCATGTCTTCTTCAACCAAGCGGTCCATGATCTGCACGATGAAGTCGAAGCCCTTCTGGGTAGCGAAACGCGAGACCACGCCGATGACAGCAGTCTCATCGGATACGCCGGTCATACCGAAGGCGTGGAGCAGATCCTCGCGGCACTTCTGCTTCCCGGAAAGATTCTCCGCAGTGAAATGCGCGGCGATGTTGGGATCGTGCGCTGGATCCCACTCATCGTAGTCGACGCCGTTGAGGATGCCGACAAGGTCGGCGCTGCGACGGCCCAAAACGCCTTCGAGACCATTGCCAAACTCGGCGGTCTGGATCTCCTGCGCATAGCCTCGGCTGACCGTGGTGAGCGCGTCGGCGTAGACGATGCCGCCCTTGAGAAAGTTGAGCGTGTCGTTCTGCTCGAGCTTCTCGAAGGTGAACATATCCCACGGCAGCAGCAGCGTCTCGATCGTGCGCGGCGGGAACCAGCCCTGGTAGCCCGCGTTGTGGATGGTCAATACGGCGGGGACGGAGCGGAAGACGGGATCGAAAAAGTAGGTTGAGCGCAGCAGCACAGCGAGCATCGCGCTCTGCCAGTCGTGGACGTGGAAGACATCGGGAACGCCGAGGATCTTGGTCGTCTCGATCACGGCGCGGCTGAAGAGGCCGAAGCGCTCGGCGTTATCGCCATAGTCGCCGCTCGGCGTGGCGTACAGGCTCTCGCGGTCGAACATCTCGGGCGAGTCAACGAAGTAGTGCTGCACGCCGTCGATCAAACCCCCGTCGAGGATGCGGACGAAGCGGTTGTACGACGGAAAAGGGATGGTCAGGCTGGGAACGACGACAGCGGCGTCGGGCACAAGCTTCGCGACCTGGCGATAGTACGGCAGATAAACCGACACCTTGTGGCCAAGCCGCGCGAGCGCCTTCGGGAGAGCGCTCACGACATCCGCCAGCCCGCCGGTCTTTGCCCAGGGGACGCACTCCGAGGCTGCAAATACGATATCCATGACAGGTTCCTCTTGCGGGCCCAAAGTTGGGCCCAAGCCGTTAGTCTATATACAAGATAGGACCTCGAACGATACGCGAACGAGATGGCCTGTGAGAGCGAAGCTACCTGGCTTCAGATTCTCCGCGCAGCCATCCGATTCATGCGTTCGATTCCCTTCTCTGATTCTTTCGATGCCAAAGATACGCAAGCCAAAACTCGGACAGAACTTTCTTGTGGATGACGCGGCGCGCCACGCTATCGTAGCCGCTTTGGGCGATATCAGCGAGCGCACGGTGATCGAGATTGGCCCCGGCCATGGGGCGATTACCGACCTGCTGGCACCGCGCGCAAAGCGGTTGATCGCGCTCGAACTCGACCGCGCACTTGCGGCGGAGCTGACGTTTCGCTTTCGTGACCAGCCGAACGTCGAGATCGTCCTGATCGATGTGCTCGACGCAGACCTTGCGACGTTGATCCCAACGGGCGAGAGCGCGGATGTGATTGGCAACCTGCCGTACTACATCACCTCGGACATTTTGCTGAAGCTGTTTGCCGCCGGGCGGGAGGGTCTGCTGGGACGCGCCGTTCTGATGATGCAGCGCGAGGTGGCAGATCGGCTGGCGGCCAAGCCGGGGGTGCGGGACTACGGGTTGCTCTCGGCGACCACGCAGATGAACGCGGAGGTCGATTCCCTCTTCACCCTGCCGCCTACAGCCTTTGCACCGCCGCCAGATGTGTTTTCAACTGTGCTGCGGCTACACTTCGCGCCGCGATTCGCCGAGCTTGGCGTTGATCCGGTGGCGTTCGATGGCTTTCTCAAAGTGCTGTTCGCGCAGAAGCGGAAGACGCTCCAGAACAACCTGCGTGCGGCGGGGTTCGCTGCGGAGCGGATTGCCGCAGCGTGGCCTGCGAGCATCGCCCCACAGGCGCGTGCGGAGTCGGTAGCGTTGGAGCCGCTGGCGGAGCTGTTCCGCGCCATATCGGCATCCGAATAACTCTGTATGTCCTGCCGGACGGGCCTCCTGCACGGAGAGCGGTCCCTTCGGGACGCGTATACCTTTCCGGGGCGACTGGATCGGAGTCTTCCCTCTCGTTAGTCGAGAGGGAGACCACGTAAAGGGTTAGTGTCCTTTTTCCTTTGCCGGAGTTGCAGCCGGTGCAGGCGCCGCCGGTGCCGAACGAGGCGCAGACTGCTGCGTGGGCGCGGTGTGGGTCTGCTGGCTCGATTGCTGCCCAGCCTGCTGACCCGACTGGGCGCGATGACTGCGCATGTACGCCGCGATCACCTCCGGGTCGACCACAGGAGTAATCTGCTGCGAGCCGCCACGATCGCCGACCGTCCCCGCATTCCCGATCGAGCCTGCCGTTCCCCGCGATCCCATCGCGCCGGATGGGCCAGAGACGCCTTGGGGGGAAGTGTAGATCGACCGTGCCGTCGGCTTCGCCGCACGCAGTTCGGAGGCGACGCTCCCTACCGGCCTCCATGCGGTTGAGCGACCGCCTCCTGAAAACACCCCGAAGGACTCGTGATTCGACTCGGCGCCAAAGACCGGCTCGTGGCTCGTCTTGTCGACCGGGTAGTCGCGCACCAGCGCGCCGCCCAGTGCTGTGCCTCCGCGCGGCGTGGACCCTCCGCCGATGGCGGGGAACGGCGTGGCTACAGTTCCGGCGATCGTCCGGGGAGTGCTTGCCGGAACGTGGCCGCCCGGCGAGACTGGCGCCATGCCGCCATGAACGCGCACCAGCGGGTGCGGACCAGGGCGCGGGACAGGACGGATCGGTCTGCGGAAGATGCGCGGCGGATTGCCAAAGTTGATCCCGTAGCCATAACCGCCGTAGCCATAGGTACCGCAGTAAAGATTCGGGGACCAGCCCCAGCCAAAGCCGTTCCAATAGTTCCAGGTGCCGCAGCGATAGGGCGTCCAGCCCCAACCGTAGCCGGAGGCCCAGACGTAGCCTGCGCCAGGCTGCCAGGTCCAGTTGCCGAAGTCGTAGGGATCGAAGCCGCCTGAGTCATTGCTGCCATCGCCAGCCGGATTGGCGGCTACATCAGGCTGCCAGATCGGGCTTTGTCCCGGAACGTCGTACCAGCTTCCGTTTGCGTCAAGATCGGCCCAGCCATAGCCCTGATCGCCGGCGAACCCCTGGCGCGCGGCGGTCTGGTTCGACGCCTCGCTCCCGGCAGCCTGATCGCGTGCCTCGTTCCACTGATCCCACGACTCGGGATCGATCTCCTGCTTGACCAGAAAGCGCCGCTCGCCGGACTGCGCAGGGATAGGATCGTCGCGCAGGCTCTGACCGGCAGAGACGTCGGCGAGCGAACTGGTCTGCTGGCCGCCCTGGTAGTCAATGTGCGCCATGCCGTCGAGCACGGCGATGACGGCAGGCGGCTCGTCGAGATTGACCCGCAGCGTGCTGTTTTCGACCGGCGTGATGAGGTCTCCCTGCGCGTCGACGCTGGTCTGCGAGGCGGTTCCGGCGCGCAGTTCGAAGTAGCCAAGGCCGTGTAGCAACGCCAGCCGTGATTGTGCGACGCCACCTGCACCAAGCGAGAGATTGACGAGGCTGAGTGCGCTGTTCGGGGTTAGCCGAGCGACACTGCCGTCTTCGAACTCCACCTCGGCCTGGCCGTCCTCGCCGGTCGTGATCACCGAACCTTCACTCAGCGGCATGTTGAGCACAGCTGCCTGGGCGTTGTTACCGGTGGCCCGGTCGATGCGAACATCTCCAACGGTGAAGGTCAGCCGGGCGACCCGCGCTGCAGCTCGGGTCGCCGGAGCACCCGCTGTCGCTCCCGTCGTAGGCGCTTGAGCATAGCCGAGCGAGACGGATGCGGAGAGCAGCAGCGCCGTCGCCAGCACACGAACGATGTGGCCTGGGACCGCACGTTGGGCTGTCGTCGCAGCCGCTTGCGTCGGTTTCGCTGTATCTGTCTGTTTCCGCTCGATCATCTTCCGCCTCTGTCTCCGCTTTGGCTCGAATCTCTCTGGTAAACACCGGTTCCGTCGATTGGACGCGCCGCATGAAAAATCTATTAATCAGTGTGATGTATGGGAGGCTAATTCGCTGCGGGAAATCGTTCGAGGAGGGTGCTCGCGCGTAACCGGACCCGGGCCAGGACATCGGGGTCGACGGAGAGCGAGTGCAGCGTCCGGGCGATGGTTCCCAACTCCAGCGCACGGCCCTGGGCAGACGCATCGACCAGATTGGCCATGTCCTCGTCCAGGCCAAGCCGGTCGAAGCGATGATCGAAGTCCAGTTTGCGGCCAAGATCAAGCGTGTAGGCGATTCCCTGGAAGATGTCGGTCAAAGCCGTGACGCTCTTGTTCTCTGAATAGTTGAAGACACAGCTTCCGTCGCCGCCCGTCCCGGTATACGTGAAGGTCTTTGCACCAGTATCGGCGATATTTTTCACATTCGATTCGCAGGGGATGTGGAAGCGATCGAGCACCCGCGTCAGTTCGAAAATCTTCTCAACCGTCGGCTTTGAGAGGGTCAGTGCCCGCTCAATGTGTTGGCTCGCGGCAGCTGAAACCTCGCGCGCGCCTTGCGGCTGAAAAACCTGCTCCGCCTGATAACTGCCGCTCCCGTCTTCGTTGATGCTGAGGGTAAAGCGCGGGACGATGAGGCCGGGGCGCTCAAAGTGGAAGCTGACACGAGCCGGAGTGGCATCGGGCTGCTGAGCGAGCACACAGCCTGTAACCAAAAAACCAATCGCTAGCCAGAAAGGGAGAAAAGAGGCCCGAGCCAATCGCGGAAGCATCATCGGCCGCCCTGCAGCGCCTGCGTCTGCGCGGTCTGGATGTGACAGATCGCGATGGCAAGCGCGTCGGCGGCGTCGGGCGAGTCGGGAGCCTGTTCAAGCTCCAGCAGCCGCGTCACCATAAACTGCACCTGCTCTTTGGCGGCAAGACCATAGCCGACGACGGCGCTTTTGATCGATAGCGGTGCGTATTCGACCACCGGCATCCCGCAGGTTGCCGCAGCGAGCATCGCCACCCCGCGCACCTGGCCCAGCTTCAGCGCGGACTTCGCGTTGGCGGAAAAGAAGACTTCCTCAATCGCGACGACATCCGGCGCAAACAAGGCGATCAAGCCAGTCAGCTCCGCGTAGACCTGCGCGAGCCGCTGCGGCGTGGTCTCTTTCTTGTTCAGCTTGATCGTGCCTGCGCCGAGATGTGCCAGCCGATTGAGGCGGCCGGTCGAGTCCACCTCGACGATGCCGTAGCCGGTGAACTCCGTGCCACAATCGATTCCAAAGACGCGCATAGAGGGATACTACTGCAATAAAACACTGTCCTGCCGGACGAGCCTCCTGCGCGCAGGGCGGTCACTTCGTGACGTATGATCCGCTTCGCGGTGGTGCTCCCAATGGTCGCAAGAGAATGTTTGTGCCGACCCACGGGAGGACCACGCGAAGCCCAATACACACCACGAAGTGGTCGCCGCCCGCGTAGGGCGCTTTTACCGCGAGATGCCCTCGAGCGGCGAACTCGCCGTCGCATAGAGCTTGCGCGGCATACGGCCAGCGAGAAACGCCTGGCGGCCAGCCAGCACGGCATGCTGCATCGCCTCGGCCATCAAAATCGGGTCATTCGCCGCTGCAATCGCCGTGTTCATCAAAACCGCGTCGAAGCCCAGCTCCATCGCCAAAGCCGCGTCCGAAGCCGTACCCACGCCTGCATCGACGATCAGCGGAACCTCCGTGATCAGCTCGCGCAAAATGCGCAAATTGGCCGTATTCTGCAGGCCCAAACCGCTGCCGATGGGCGCGCCCAGCGGCATCACCGCCGCCGCTCCGGCATCGATCAGCCGCCGCGCGAAGACGATGTCGTCCGACGTATACGGCAGAACGGTAAAACCTTCCTTCACCAGCACACGCGTCGCCTCAAGCGTCGCCTGCACATCGGGATAGAGCGTCGCCAGATCGCCGATCACCTCGATCTTCACCCAGTCGGACAGTCCAACCTCGCGGGCCAGCATCGCCGCGCGGATTGCCTCGTCGGCGGTGTAGCAGCCTGCGGTGTTAGGCAGCAGGAAGTACCGCTCAGGATCGAGGAAGTCGAGCAGCGACTCCTTCGAGCGATCGAGGTTGACGCGCCGCACCGCGACCGTGACCATCTCGGCGCCGGAGGCCTCGACTGCAGCCTGGGTCTCGGCTCCATCCTTGTACTTGCCCGTGCCGACGATCAGGCGCGACTGAAAGGCTTTGCCCGCAATGACGAGAGGTTCCATAGGGTCATTCTAAGGCAAAGGGTGTCCTGCCGGACGGGCGCCCTTCGCGGGCGACGACCACTTCGTGGTGTGTGATCGCTTCGCGTGGTGCTCCCGATGGTCGCAAGATAAAGTTTGTGCCGACCAACGGGAGGACCTCCGCGAAGCGGACAAAAAGGCACGGAGTGCCCGCCGCCCGCGCAGGGCGCTTTAAAAGCGGATGGCCCGCATCGGGATCGATGCGGGCCATCTGGCGGTGAGCTGTTGAGTTTGACTTGAGGCGTCCACACTCGTACATGGGCCGCTACGGAGATTCACTGCAAAATAACCGTCAGGACTAGAGCGGGACGCTCTAAGCCTCAGTCACCTCACGTACCGTTTTGCTACAGTTACTGTCAATTTTCATAGGCTGGACCATCCTCCTTTCCCGTGTACGAACGAGATTACGCCGAGCGCATTTGCGCGTCAATGCCCTGTCGCCGCGCGGCTTCCACGAAGAACACTAAAGTGTTCCGTCCCGGGAAAGGCTATTTCAGATAAGCCCGTACCAGATCAATCAGATCCTCGCCCAGATCCGGCGTCAGCGGCGCATGGCCATCCTTCAGCAGATGCAGGCGGATGTGGTCTTCGAGTACCTCGCCCATTAGCCCGTTGATGCCTCCGCGCACCGCCGCCAGCAGCATCAGCACATCGGCGCAGTCACGATCTTCGGCCAGCGTGCGCTCGACCGCATCCATCTGCCCGCGAATGCGTTTGACCCGGTTCAGCAGCTTGACTCGTTCTTTACCGATCTTCTCCGTCTCCATGAAAGCCGTTCCTCTCCTTCTGTTCGCCTGCCGCGCCTGCGCCCGACGGACGCCCGTTTCCCCAGCCTACCGGAACCGTGACTGCGACCACCGACCGATTCCTCACGTTGCACTGCCTTCCCTTTTTTTACTCAGGTATTACCAACCACAAGCAAGTGCCCGGAGGGGATGGTGCCAGCGCGACCAGGCACGTCAACTCTTGGTGTGCGGTCGATACTCCATTCGGCTCCGATCGCAGCTCCATCCGCCACATCTATACTCGGTCCATGGATTTGCGCCTGCTCTTCGAGTTGCCCGCCTTCCTGCTGGGGCTGCTCTTCGGCAGCTTCCTGAACGTGTGCATTGCGCGGCTGCCGCGGGGGGAGAGCGTGGTTGCGCCGCGTTCCCGCTGTCCGGAGTGCGGCCACACGATCCGCTGGCACGACAACATCCCCCTGCTGAGCTGGTTTCTGCTCCGCCGCCGCTGCCGCGACTGCGGCCAGCCGATCGCGGCGCGGTATCCGTTGACCGAGTTGGCACTGGGTCTCTGGTTCGCGCTCGCTGCCTACAACTTTCGCGTCACTGCATCCAACTCCGCAACGCCGCTCACGACTGAGCAGATTGCCATGGCCGTACTCTCCGCCGTGGGGTTCGCAGTCCTCGGTTTCCTTTTGCTGGGCCTTATGGCGATGGACTGGCAGACGATGCTCCTTCCCGACGCCTTCACGATTACGGGAATCGCTATTGGCTTCTTCCTCGTCTGCATCCAGGCCATCTTCCTCGGTCCGGGTGAGGACCAGATCAATCTCACCAGCCACCACATCCGCCTGGCCAGCCCGGGCAATGTGGTCGACCACGGCAATCTCTTCTTTACCGGCCCCGAGGCTCTCGTGATGGGCCGACTCGCCACCATCTGCGGGGTCGGACTGTTGCTGCTGGCGATCCGCAGCCTCTACAAGCTGGCCCGCAAGCGCGAAGGCATGGGGTTGGGTGACGTCAAGATGCTGGCTATGATTGCCGCGTTCCTTGGGTTTTGGCCTGCGATTGTTGCCCTCTTTGCGGGAGTTCTCGCAGCCTGCGCGTTTGCTCTGATCCTGCTTGGCCGCCGTCGCGCAAACACAGCGACCAAGCTTCCATTTGGCAGCTTCCTTGCCCTCGGTGGCCTGGTCGCGGCACTCTATGGCGAGCCGATTATCGCCGCCTACACAACATTGTTGCGATAAGGCCGGAAACCCGCGCAGCGCTTGAAGTAATGTCGTGTCAGATACCTACCGTGCGACTCTTACTCGCTTGACACTTGACCGGCACACTCTTAGTCTCAAAAATGGCCATGCAAAGTTACCCATACCTTTGGAATTATCTTCCGCTTGTGCTCCAGGTCCTGGTCGCGATGGCCCTCGCCGGTGGCATGGTGGGCGCGTCCTTCTTCATCGGGAAGCACAAGAACTCCCGCACCAAGGCCGGCACGTACGAGTGCGGCATGGATCCGATCGGCGACGCGCGCGGCCGTTTCTCGGTCCGCTTCTACATGGTCGCCATGCTCTTCATCCTGTTCGACGTAGAAGCCGTCTTTATGTTGCCCTGGGCAGTGATTTTTCGTAAGCTGCCCGTCATCACCGGCTCCCGCTTCTTCGGCTTCAACGAGATGATCGTGTACCTCGCGTTCGTCGGCGTCGGCTTGTTTTATGTCTGGAAGAAGGGCATCCTCGACTGGTCCAACGATAAGGGAGACCTTTAATGGCCGCCGTTACAGGCACCACCGCCGTCTTTGAGGCGCTTCCGGAGAACAAGGCCGTCCTGGCGATCAAAGAGCTCGCCACCGACGCCAAGTTCGACCGCGCCGAGCTCACCCTCACCGTTCCCGGCGAGAGCATCCTCGAAGCCGCCCAGGCGATCAAAGCCGCTGGTTATAACTTTCTCGAAGATGTCACCGCAGTCGACTGGTATCCCTCCGAGCCGCGCTTCCAGATCACCTATCACATCCTCTCGCACAGCCTGAAAGAGCGCATCCGCCTCGTCGTCCGGTTGTCGAGCGCCTCAGCCTCGGTCGACAGCATCATCAGCATCTGGCCGTCGGCAAACTTCTACGAGCGCGAAGTCTTCGACCTCTTCGGCGTTCACTTTGGCAGCCATCCCAACCTCCGCCGCATCATGATGCCCGAGGATTGGGAGGGTCACCCCCTGCGCAAGGACTACCCCGTGGAGGGTTATCGCTAATGGCTCCTGTCGCATCTCCCCCCAGCGCAACCGATATGGTAAACCCCGGCGTCGAGGATGTAATCGCCGAAGGTTTGAAGCACGGCAAGAACTCCGGCAACGCGGGCGACCACACCATGGTCCTCAACATGGGTCCGCAGCATCCTTCGACCCACGGCGTGCTCCGTCTTGTGCTTGAGATTGACGGCGAGTCCGTCGTCTCGCTCGCGCCCGACATCGGCTACCTCCACACCGGCATCGAGAAGACCTGCGAGGCGAAGTTCTACCAGCAGGTCGTTCCGCTTA
>Ga0302314_10005927_pt1 | contig 22192 bp, 18 predicted proteins | sample III_Palsa_N2_3_FD_200533 | JGI IMG/M metagenome (GOLD analysis project Ga0302314, IMG submission 200533) | Peat permafrost microbial communities from Stordalen Mire near Abisko, Sweden - III_Palsa_N2_3 | ecosystem: Environmental > Terrestrial > Soil > Palsa > Peat permafrost | place: Sweden...
CGAACGGCTGGAGGCTCTGGGTCTGGTCGCCTTCTGCAAAACCACTGGCGGCAAGGGCCTGCACGTGGTTGTTCCGCTGAAGCCCGGCAAGACGGCGCTGAATTGGCCGACCGCCCAGGCCTTTGCGCGCGAGGTTTGCGTCCGCATGGCCGCCGACAGCCCCGGCAAATACCTGATCAACATGTCCAAGGCGCAGCGGGGCGGGAAGATCTTCCTCGACTACCTGCGCAACGACCGCACCAGCACCGCCGTCGCGCCCCTGTCGCCGCGCTCGCGGGCTGGCGCTACGGTTTCGATGCCGGTGGCCTGGACCCAGGTGCGCAAGGGTCTCGATCCCAAGCGCTATACGATCCGCACGGCGCCGGCGTTAGTGGCTAAGCTGACGGCCTGGGATGGGTATGATGACGGCGCGCGGGATATGGCGGGAGCGATCAAGCGGTTTGGGAAGGGAATTTAACCCCGTTCCCCAGGCCGTGTGCCTGGGTGTGCCTGGGGCCCATTGAGCGCGAAAACAAAGCGCTATTGGCACAGACGGCGGCGCCGCTGCAAACTTCCCGGCGTTCGAGACCAATGGACCCCCCGCCACAAGGGCGGGGGAACGGCGAAAATTAGGGAGAGCCGAAATTGGTCGCGTAGCAGCGCCTCAACTCGCCTTCCGCTTAGCCCGCGTATGCGGCGGAGCCTTCGCCTTTGCGGGCGCCGCCTTGCCCTTGCCACCGAGGCTCTGCCGCAGCGCGGCCATCAGGTCGACCACCTTGCCGTCGTCCGGCTCCGGGGCAGTGACCTTGCGACCCTTGCCGGCGCGTTTCTCGTCGATCAGGGCGCGCAGGGCGTCTTCGTAGCGGTCGTTGAACTGACTGGGGTCGAAAGCGCCTTCCTGCTGCTCGATGATCTTCTCGGCGATGGAGATCATCTGCGGGTCGGGCTTCCTGTCGGGGATGTCGTCGAAGAAGTCGGCGGAGTCGCGCACCTCGTCGTGGCTGCGCAGGGACCATGCGATCATGCCGGTATCGCGGGGCTCCATGGCCAGCATCCGCTCGCGCTGGTGCATCACCACCCGGCCCAGGGCGATGCGGTTGGTCTTCACCATCGCTTCGCGGATGACGGTGAAGGCCTCGATCGCCAGCTTGCCGTCGGGCGCCAGGAAGTAGGGATTGTCCCAATAGAGCCGATCGATGCTGTCGGCCTCGACGAACCGTTCGATGTCGATGGTCTTGGTGCTCTCCAGCCGCACATCCTCGATCTCGTCCTGGGTCACGACGATGTATTCGCCCTTCTCGTATTCATAGCCCTTCACCAGGTCAGTGCGCTCCACCGGGCCGAGGTCGGGGTCGGTCGGAATCATGCGGATGCGGTTGTGGGTCTTCTTGTGCAGCATGTTGAAATGCACTTCGCCGCCCGGCTGGGTGGCGGTGTAGAGGGCGACCGGACAGGTCACGAGCGACAGGCGCAAGTGCCCCTGCCAGGTTGGGCGAGTGGCCATGGGAACCCTCCGGAGAATCGAAACCTTTCGGTCCTAACGCCGGGTGTCGCCGTGCGTTGCGGCCTGCTGCTAGCGTGATAGACCCGCCACATGCGTCAAGCTTCCACCATCCTCAGTTTTCGCACCAAGGGCCGCGGCCTGTTGGAGATCACCCGCGTGGTCGTGGGCTGGGCGGGCGATCAGGGCATGGACGCCGGCCTTCTGACCCTGTTCTGCCGCCACACCTCGGCGTCGCTGCTGATTCAGGAGAATGCCGCGCGGGCGGTGCGCACCGACCTGGAAGCCTTCTTCGCGCGGATCGCGCCGGAGGACCCGGACGCCTATGAGCACGATGATGAAGGCCCCGACGACATGCCGGCCCATCTGCGCACGGCGCTCACAGGGGTCCAGCTATCCATCCCGCTGATCAATGGCCGGTTGGCCCTTGGGACCTGGCAGGGGATCTATCTGTTCGAGCATCGCGACCGGCCGCACGAACGCCAGATCGCGATCCACCTGATCGGCGAATAAGGCGGCGGCGGACCGCCTATCCCGCCGCGGCGGACAGCGGCGCCTCCCAGGGGGCTTCCGGGTCGATCAAGTCGACGTCAACTTCCACATGCAGCTGGCTGGAAGCGTTGCCAAAGATCGCGCCGTCCATCGGGTGAGCCTCTTCGGAGGTGCGGGCGGCGGCGACGCGGATCAGGCTGGCCGACTCCACAAGGGCGTTGGTGGGGTCGAACTCGGTCCAGCCAATGTCGGGCAGGAAGACTTCGCACCAGGCGTGGGTAGCGCCGGCGCCGCGAATGGTCTGGCCTGGCGAATGCAGATAGCCGGTAGCGAAGCGGGCCGCGAAGCCCATCCGCCGCACGCTCTCGATCATAAGCCAGGCAAAGTCGCGGCAGGTGCCGGACATGAAGGCCACTGTCTCCGACGGACTTTGGACGCCCGGCGCCTCGCGGACGCCATAGTTGAAGCCAGCGTGGATGGCGCTGTTGATCCGCTTGAGGAATTCCAGCGCCGGCTCGTCGTTGGGGCCGGCCTGAGCGTGCAGCCAGTCAACATATTGGTGATCATGATCGTCTGTGGCCGGGGCGATGAAGGGCGCCAGGATCACCCGGTCGGCCATGCCATAGGCGATCGGCATGCGGGAGCGGGGGTTGTCCACATTGATGTCGGTGACAGGCGAGGGATATCGGTCCACCAGCAGGTGGTTCACGACTGAGAGTTGGTCGGACATCACCGCCGGAGTCAGGTGGCAGACGCAATTGCCATAGGCGTCATAGGCCCATTTCAGCGACCCCGGCGGCGTCTCCAACGAGGCCTCGATCAGGCGGGTGGCGTGGGTGTCCAGGGGCCGCATCAACAGGCGCCAGGCGCCGAACTTGACCGGCTCTGAATAGGTGTAGGTGGTCTCGTGGCGGATGCGCAGGCGCGGCATGGCGGGTCTTTGCGAGCTGAACTTTGCGGGGCTTCTGGGGCTAGGCTGCAGGGGGAACGCGCAAACGGCTGTGAGGGTCCAGATGGGCCGCCAGCGGCGCATTAGCAACAAATGCCGGCGTCACCTGTTTTGGCCTTGAAGCAGGAGATGCGACATGGACCGTGACGATCGCGTGATGGGTAAGGGGGCGCAGGTCCCGATGGACGGCGAAGCCGGCTACAACGCGGTCTATGCCGCCCAGAGTGGCGAGGCGGCGGGTCTGGTCGATCCCCGGAGCAACCATCCCAAGCCGCCGTTCGAGAAACAATCACAGCCCTGGCCAGGCTTGGCCAGCAAGATGAACCCCCGGCCTGACCATGGCGAGACCAGCTATAGGGGCTCAGGCCGGCTGGTCGGGCGCAAGGCGCTGATCACCGGCGGGGACTCCGGCATGGGCCGGGCCGCCGCCATTGCTTATTCCCGCGAAGGCGCGGACGTGGCCATCAACTACTATCCCACCGAGGAGCCGGACGCCCGGGAGGTGATCGAACTGATCGAGGCGGATGGCCGCCGAGGCGTGGCCATTCCCGGCGATCTGCGCGACGAGGCCTTCTGCCAGGGGTTGATCCAGCGGGCGGTGGAGGGGTTGGGCGGTCTGGACATCCTGGTCTGTAACGCCGGACGTCAGCAGGCCCACGATTCCATCCTCGACATCAGCACCGAGGACTTCGACGCAACGATGAAGACCAACATCTATGCGCCGTTCTGGATCATCAAGGCGGCGCTGCCGCATCTGAAGCCCGGCTCAGTGATCATCGCGACCACCTCCGAGCAGGCCTATGATCCGACGCCGGACCTCTACGACTACGCCCAGACCAAGGCGGCGACGATGAATTATGTGAAGTCGCTGTCGAAGCAGCTCGCGTCAAAGGGCATCCGGGTCAACGGCGTGGCGCCAGGACCGATCTGGACGCCGTTGCAAGTGAGCGGCGGGGCCAGCATGGAGAAGCTGGAAAAGTTCGGCGGCCAGACCCCAATGGGCCGGCCCGGCCAGCCGGCGGAACTTGCTTCGATCTATGTGCAGCTTGCCGACAGCGGCGCCAGTTACGCCACGGGCCAGATCTATGGCTCGGCCGGTGGGGCGGGGCAGCCGTAAGCGATGAGATTCCCGTCTTCCGCCACAAGGGCGAGGGAACGGCGAAGTTCGGAGCGCAATCCGCCCTGAGAGCGTCTACCGCTGCATCGACATCATGCGGCTCATCGGGACCATGTTGTGGTCGAGGTTGGCCATGATCCACAGGGATCCGGCGATCAGCAGGAAGACGATCAACACCCCGAAGGCCAGAGCCAGGACGTTGTTGGTGTTGTCCGGTCCGGTGGTGATGTGCAGGAAGAAGACCAGGTGCACGCCCATCTGGCCGATGGCCAGGGCGATCAGGGCGGCCGGAATGGCGGGCGCCCAGATCAGCTTGCTGCCGGCGAAATAGAAGGACGCCGCCGTCAGACCGAGGGCCAGGGCCAGGCCGATCACATAGCCCCAGGCGCCTTGGGCCACCCCGGCGCCGTCCAGCGCTTCGTCGCCGGGGGCGAGGTCGGCGTCTGACGATTGGGGGTCGATCTGAGTCTCGCTCATTGCACCATTCCCATGAGGTAGACGACGGTGAAGAGGGCGACCCAGATGATGTCCAAGGCGTGCCAAAACAGGCTGAAACACATCATCCGCCGCAGGATGTCAGCTCTGAACCCCTTGGCGTAGACCTGGGCCATCATGGTCCCCAGCCAGAGCAGGCCGACGGTCACATGCAGGCCGTGGCAGCCGACCACGGTGAAGAAGGACGACAGGAAGGCGCTGCGCTGCGGCCCGGCGCCCTTGGCGACCAGGCCGACGAACTCGTGCACCTCGAGCCCCAGGAAGACCGCGCCGAGCAGGCCCGTGACGGCCATGGCCGCATAGAATTTGATCTTGTAGCGCGCCGCCGCCGCCAGGCTGGCCAGGCCGCAGGTGAAGCTCGACACCAACAGGCAGCCTGTTTCCAGCGCGACCTCGTTGAGGTCGAACAGCTGCTTGCCGGAAGGCCCGCCCGCCGTGTTGCCGCTCAACACCGCGAAGGCGGCGAAGAAAGCGGAGAACATGACGATGTCGCTGAGCAGGAAGATCCAGAAGCCGTAGCCGACGACGATCCGTGTCGAGGCCGGCCCGCCTTGATCGCGCGGGGCGCCATGTTCGCTGTGCGTCACGGCCGTCATATCGGCTCCGGCAAGGCTGTGGCGCGGGCGGCGCGGTTTGCGCGGTCTATCCGGGCGACGTCTTCAGCGGGGATTTCGTCCTCGCCATGGTCGCGCCAGGCGAACACCACGAAGGTGGCGTAGGCGCCCAGGAAGCCCACCGCCGCGAACCACCAGATGTGCCAGATCAGGGAGAAGCCGATGATGGTGGCGAAGAAGGCGCAGACGAAGCCAGTGGGGCTGTTGCGGGGGACCTCGATGGCCTCGTAGTCGGGTTCGGCGGCGGCGCCCTGTTCGCGGGCCTGACGCTTGGCCGACCAGTAGGCGTCCTCGCCCTCGACCAGGGGCAGGACGGCGAAGTTGAACGCCGGCGGGGGTGAGGCGGTGGACCATTCCAGGGATCGGCCGTCCCAGGGGTCGCCGGTCGTATCGCGCAGGGCCTCGCGCCCCCGGATACTGACCACCAGCTGGACGATCTGCAGGATGATGCCGATGGTGATGATCACGGCGCCGGCCGCGGCGATCAGCAGCCACGGCCGCCACTCGGGCACGTCATAGTGCTGCATCCGGCGGGTCATGCCCATGAAGCCGAGCACATAGAGGGGCATGAAGGCGACGTAGAAACCCACCAGCCAGAACCAGAAGGCGGCCTGGCCCAGGCCTTCGTGTAGCCGGAACCCGAAGGCCTTGGGGAACCAGTAGGTGTAGCCGGCGAAAGCGCCGAACAGGACGCCGCCGATGATCACATTGTGGAAGTGGGCGACGAGAAACAGGCTGTTGTGCAGCACGAAGTCCGCCGGCGGCACGGCCATCAGCACCCCGGTCATGCCGCCGATGACGAAGGTAACCATGAAGCCCAGGGACCACAGCATGGGCGTCGTGAACCGGACGGTCCCGCCGTACATGGTGAAGAGCCAGTTGAACACCTTCACCCCCGTGGGCACGGCGATGATCATCGAGGCGACCCCGAAGATGGCGTTGACGTCCGCCCCCGCGCCCATGGTGAAGAAGTGATGCAGCCAGACGGTGAAGGAGAGCAGGCAGATGGCCATGGTCGCGATGACCATCGAGCGATAACCGAACAGCGGCTTGCCGGAGAAGGTCGAGACCACCTCGGAATAGATGCCGAAGGCCGGCAGGATCAGAATGTAGACCTCCGGATGCCCCCAGGCCCAGATGAGGTTCATGAACATCATCATATTGCCCCCACCGGTGTTGGTGAAGAAGTGGAAGCCCAGGTAGCGGTCCAGGGTCAGCATCGCCAGGGTGGCCGTCAGGATCGGGAAGGCCGCTACGATCAGCAGACTGGAGGCCAGCGAGGTCCAGCAGAACATCGGCATGCGCAGATAGGTCATGCCCGGCGCGCGCAGCTTCAGGATGGTGGTGACGAAATTGATCCCGGTGAGCAAGGTGCCGACCCCGGCGATCTGCAGCGACCAGAGGTAATAGTCCACGCCGACCCCCGGCGAGTATTGCAGCTCCGACAGGGGCGGGTAGGGCAGCCAGCCGGTGCGGGCGAACTCCCCGATCACCAGGGACAGGTTGACCAGCAGCACGCCGGTCGCGGTCAGCCAGAAGCTCACCGAGTTCAGGGTCGGAAAGGCCACGTCGCGCACGCCCAACTGCAGCGGCAGGACGAAGTTCATCAGCCCGATCAGGAAGGGCATCGCGACAAAGAAGATCATGATCGTCCCGTGCGCCGAGAAGACCTGGTCGTAGTGCTCGGGGGGCAGGTAGCCGCCGGAGTGGAAGGCCAGCGCCTGTTGCGAGCGCATCATGATGGCGTCGGAGAAGCCGCGCAGCAGCATGACCATGGCCAGCAGGGTGTACATGACCCCGATCCGCTTATGGTCGACGCTGCAGATCCAGTCCCTCCACAGGTAGGGAACGTAGCCCTTGGCCGCGACCCAGCCGAGCACCCCCAGGATCGACAGGGCGACGATCAACGAGGCGATCATCGGGATCGGCTGATCCAGCGGAATGGCGGCGAGGGTCAGTTTGCCGAACATCTCAGCCTCCGGTCCGTGGCGAGACATTGGCGGCCGGCTGGCCGCTCTGGGGACCCGGTCCCGGCGCCTGCGCATGGCTGACGACAGCCTGGAACAGGTTTGGATCAATGGATCCGTAGGTGAAGGCGGCGACCTTGATGCTCTGTTTGGCCAGGGCCTGGTAGGCGGCCCCGTCAAGCATCGCGCCGGCGCCGTGCGTCTTCCGCGCCCAGGCCGCGAAGTCCTGCGGCGACATCGCGTTGACCTTGAAGTTCATGTCGGAAAAGCCATCGCCGCTGTAGTGGCCAGACTCGCCGTAATAGGTCCCGGGATGGTCGGCCTGCAGGTTCAGCTGATCGGCCATGCCGTTCATGGTGTAGATCATCCCGCCCAGCTGCGGCACGAAGAAGGTGTTCATCACGCTGGCCGAGGTCAGGGTGAAATGCACCGGAACCCCGGCTGGAATGGTCAGCGAATTGACGCTGGCGATCCCCTGCTGCGGGTAGATGAACAGCCATTTCCAATCCAGCGAGACGACTTGGACTTCCAGCGGCTTGTTCGGCGAGGCCAGGGGCTTGGCGGGGTCCAGGTCATGCGAACTTACCCAAGCCAGGCCGCCCAGGAAGATGATCACCAGGACCGGGATCGACCAGACCACCATCTCGATCCGGCCGGAATATTCGAAGTCGGGCAGGCGCCGGGCCTTGGGGTTGGAGGCGCGATACCAGAAGGCGAAGGCCAGGGTGGCGATTATGGTCGGGATCACGACCACCAGCATGATACCGACGGAATCGAGCAGGATGATCTTCTCCTGCGCGCCGACCGGACCTTGCGGATCGAGCACGGCGGGCGCGCAGCCTGCCAGCGGCAGGAGCCCCGCCGCGATCGCCGCGACACGCCATGGCCTCATTGCCCTCAAGAGCGTCTCCTTAAGAGCGCCGAAAGCTGCACCATCCCCATCGGTCCGTTCGCATGCGACCATCCCGACCCAGCGCGACCTTACCCCTAATCGCGACAGGCAGAAGGCGTTTGTCGAGAAAAGCGCGGCTGCCTTGAGCGTCGCCATCGCCGCGACCGGTTGTCGCGATCCTTAGCTTGGCCGGACCCGCGACGCAGAAACCCAAACCGCCACGCTTGTGATTGCCTCGCAGCATGGGTAACGACCGCCGCGATCGCAGGTGGGGCCAAACATCGCGAGCGCCATGACGCCAACCAATCGACGCCATCTGCTGAAACTGGGCCTTGGCCTGACCGCCTCGGCGGCGGTGACGACGCTGTCTGCTCCGGCCATCGCCGCCATCGCGCCCTCGCAGCGGCGACTGGCGCTGCATAATCTGCACACCAACGAGTCCCTTGACGCGGTCTATTGGCAGAACGGCCGATACGTTCCCGGCGAACTCTCCTCGGTGAACCATGTGCTGAGGGATTTCCGCAGCGGCGACGTCCATCCCATGGACCCGCGCCTGCTCGATCTGCTCAATGACGTGGCGCTGCGGGTCCAGACCCGTGGACCCTTCCACGTCATCTCCGGCTACCGCTCGCCAAAGACCAACGCCATGCTGCACGCCCACAGCAACGGCGTCGCCAAGAAAAGCCTGCACATGCAGGGCCTGGCGATCGATATCCGTCTGCCGGACGTGGCCTTGGCCAGGTTGCACCAGACCGCGCTCAGCCTGGGACGCGGCGGCGTCGGCTACTATCCCGGCGACAACTTCGTGCATGTGGACGTCGGCCCGGTCCGGCATTGGCAGGACGCCGAGGCGGCCTGACCTCGTCGACGCTTCAAGGGCGAGGCGGCGGCGCGTCCGACGCGAACCAAGGCGTCGGCGCGGGGCGCTGTCGAGGCCAGACCTCATCCAGGGTGGCGGCGTCATAGAGCCGGCCGTTCTTCATCACCTGCACGACTGACCCGTCATGGGCCACATCGGCCAGCGGATCCTTGGCCAGGATCACCAGGTCGGCGAACTTACCGGGCTCCAGGCTGCCGATCTCGCTGGCGTGGCCGATGGTTTCCGCCGAGCCCATGGTCGCGGCCTTCAGCACCTCGCGCGGGGTCATCCCCCCGGACGCCATAGCTTCAAGCTCCCAGTCATAGCCTATGCCCGGATAGTTGCCGTGGCTGCCGATGCCCACCACCCCGCCGGCGTGCTGAATCTTGGCGATGGAGGCGGCGGTCTGCGGATAGACGCTCTCCACCGGATCGACCCAGTGGACGCGGGTGAACAGTTTCTCGGCGATGTAGTGCGGATAGAAATGCTGGAGCTTTGGATCCTCGAACGGCCGGGTCGCGGCGATGAAGCTTTCGCCGGCGGGCGGGCCGCCGTGGCTGATCTCCAAAGTCAGGTCGTAGCTGACCTGGGACTGGGCGAAGAGCTGGACCACGTCCTTGTAGAGCGGCACGGCGCTGAGCGAATGCTCGTTGCCGGAATAGCCGTCCTCGACCTGGGTCAGGTCCAACTTCATGTCGACCGCGCCTTCGGTGGTCGGCATCAGGCCGAGATCGTGTGACGCCATCGCCACCCACTGCCGCACCCGTCGGTCGCCGGTGCGGTACTCCTTGAGGTTATGGGTGCGGTAGAAGTCGGTGTAGCGGGTCAGCACGTCCCGGGTCTCCTGCAGCGACTGGAAGTCGTTGAACGAGAATACCGCGGTGGCCGTGGAATAGAGCCGGGGGCCGAGCATGGCGCCGGTGTCCAGCAGGTCCTGGTAGGCCAGCATGTCGATGGACAGGGTGGAGGGGTCGAACGAGGTCGTGACCCCATAGGCCAGGGTCGCGCGCATCGCCCAGTCGTCAGCATCCAGCAGCCCGCGCCGCACTTCGCCGAAGTGGTCGTGCACATCGACGAAGCCAGGAGTGATGAAGCGGCCGGTGACATCGCGGATGACGGCGCCTGGCGGGATGGGCACGGTCCCGCGCGAGCCCAGCGCAGTGATGCGGTTATCGACGATGACCAGGTCGGCGTCGGGCACGACCTCCTCGCCCTTCATGCTGATCACCGTGGCGCCGCGCAGGACGACGGAGTCGTGAGGCGTGTCGCGAGGGACTTCGACCTCAGCCTGGAAGGCCTCGACGCCAGCCTGGCCGGGCGTCGGACGGTCGCCACGGGTGGGCTGGCCTGGGGAGTCCAGGGCGGCCTGCGTCAGTGGCCGGCGATAGAAGGTCGAGCCGACGGCCCAGGTGATGGTCCGGCCGCCGTCGGCCCAGCCGAAGAAGTCCGCGCCGACGCTGGTCAGCTTGCGGTGGGGGACGGTGGGCGACGTGAGATCGATGGCGGCGTTTGCCGGCGGGACGGCCACCAGGTGAAGCTGCTGGGCGTCCTGCGCCAGGACCCAGCGACCGTCGGGGCTGATCTTCAGGTCGTCGGCGGCGGTGTGGTGGTCGATGAAATAGTAGCCCAGGCCCACGACAGACAGCACCGTGCCGCGGTCGCCGGAGCCATCGGCAGCCACGGACTCCAGGCCCTTGTCGGTGTTGAGGAAGATGCGTCCGGGAGTGGTGGTAAACTGCGGATCGCCGGACATCAGCCCGCTGGTGATCACCCGCGCCACGCCGCCGGTCGCGGGCAAGGCGATCAGGTCCGCCTGGCGCAGGCCGCCGAAGGAGCGTTCGACGAACAGCGGCTCCTGGGCGGTGTGCAGGCGGTCATAGGCGCTCGAGCGCAGCGCCAGCACCTGCCGCCCGTCGGGGCTGAACACCGGGTTGGTGTAGTAGGCGCCGATGTCGGTCAGCCGCCGGGGCGATCCATGACCATCGGCGGCGGTGGCCCAGACAAGGCCGCTTTCATGCGAGGTCCAGCTGACATAGGCGATGGTTTGACCATCCGGCGACCACGCCGGCTGGAACTGGGGCCTCTCGTCGGCGAGCAGGCGATGCGGTTTCGCGCCTGGCTTCAGGTCCATCACATAGAGCCGGGCCAGGGCCGAGAAGACGATGCGCCGCCCGTCGGGCGACTGGACAGGCGCCTGGATCAGCCGGGCGCGAACCGGGCCCCTGTCCGTGGTCAGCTGCTGGCGCAGGAAGGGACCCAGGTCCAGGTCGACGTGGGCGGTGAACGGGACGAGGGTTGCGGCTCCAGACGCCACATCGATCCGATGGAATTTGCCGCCATAGACCAGGACGATGGCCTTGCCGTCCGGTGTGAAGGCATAGCCGGGGATCAGATCGCGGGTGGGCAACGCCTCCTGCACGTCACGCTGGATCGGCCAGGCCAGCAGCCGGTCGGCGCCGGTGGCGAGGTCTCGCAGGCGCAGCGCGGTCTGGCCGTCCAGGCGGGCGGCATAGGCCAGCAGCCTGCCGTCCGGCGACAGCAGGGGCCGCATGGCGCTGCCCTGGTTGGTGACGATCGTCTCCAACGCGCCGGTATTCAGGTCGAGGCGGCGGATGGCCCACAGCGGCAGGGTCACGTCGTCCTCGAACACCGCCCCTTCATGAGCGGCGAAATAGAGGAACCGGCCATCCGGCGAGGCCTTGGCGCCCAGGACGCTGTAGTCGCCTCCGGTCAGCTCAACTGGCTTACCCGCGCGGGCGGCGTCGAAGCGCCAAAGCTCGATGGCGTTACGGTCGGAGCGGTAGAGGGAGGCGTAGATCGCCTTGCCGTCAGCGGACCAGCTTGGCGAGACATATTCGTTCGGCCCGATATTGGCGCTGATCTGGCGCATGCCCGATCCGTCGGGACAGCTGACCCAGATGTTCTCCGACCCCGAGCGATCGCTGGTGAAGGCGATCATCGATCCGTCGGGCGAATAGGTGGGCTGGCCTTCGAACGGCATGCCGCTCGCGATGGCGTGAGCGCCGCCGCCGCCCGCTGGCATGGCGTAGAGGTCGCCCAGGATGTCGAACAGAATGGTCTGTCCGTCGGGCGAGATGTCCAGCGACACCCAGGTCGCCTCGTCGGTGTCGAAGCTGATCTTGCGGGTCGGGCGCAACGGCAGGGGCGCTTCCGCCGCTGGTCCGGTCAGTTGGGCGATGGCTGGGGCGGTGGGCGCCAGCAGCGCCAGGCCGAGCAGCGTCACCGCCAGCCATCCTGTCATCCCCGGCCGCCTCGGCATCGATGGCTCCTCAGCGATAGTTGGACGGCCAGGGGTCGTTCGCGTGGGATGGCGCATATCGCTTGCCCAACGCGTCCTGGCGGGTGCGCAGCGTCGCCTTCACCCCCTGCACATAGACGGCGTCGGGCCAGCCGGACACATCCAGCGGATCGCCATGCCAGATCACCACGTCGGCGTCCTGGCCCACGGCGAGGACGCCATAGTGATCGGCCACGCCCCAGATCCGCGCGGGGCCGGTGGTGACGGCCTCCAGCGCCTGGTCCCACGTGAGGCCATTGGCGATGGCCAAGCCCGCGCCCTCGCGCAGGGTCTCGCCGGCAAGGTAGCTTTCGTAGACGGAGGACAGGTCGTCGACCATGCCGAAGGCGATCACGACGCCGGCTTTTCGGAGCCGGGCGGCGTTGTCCAGCCGCGCGCCGATCTCGTCGAGGGAATAGGCCAGGTTGGCGAAGGGATCGAGCACTACGGGAATCTTGGCGGCCGCCAGCAGGTCCGCGACCCGCCAGGCCTCTGCGCCGCCGATGATGACTACGCGGACGTGTTCGTCGTGGGCCAGGGCGATGGCCTGACGGATGTCGGATTCGCGGGTGGCGGCGATGGCCAGCGGGACCTTGCCGTCAAGCACCGGTCCCAGCGCCTCGGCGTCCAGGTGGTTCAGGATCTGGTCGCGCGGGCCGGCGCCGTGCTTGTCGGCGCGGTACTCGCGGGCCTCGTCCAGGGCGTTGCGCAGAATCTGCCACTGCGCCGCGCGTGAGCCGCCGGCGGCGGGGTCGGACGGGCCGCCGGTCTGGACGGCCACGGCGGCCTTGGGCCGATCAAGGATGTCGGCGCTCTCGCTCAAGCGCAGCGCCGCGCCCTGGCCGGTGAAAGGCGCCGAGGCGGACCCGGTCGGCAGGGTCATCGCCCGGGTGACACCGTCGAAGCGGGCCACGCGCAGCAGCTCGGAATTGGGGTTCAGCGCATACTGGATGTCGAAGGCGGCGCCCAAGGGGCCCGACTTCACCGCCCGATCCGCACCGTCGTCGGTGGAGGTTACTTCCTCGATGCCCAACTGCGATGCGCCGTTCATCAGCCCCGGTGTGACGATCGCGCCCTTGGCGTCCACCACCTCGACGCCCGGCGGCGGGGCGAGGCCGGCGGCGACGGCTTTGATCTTGCCGGTCTGAATGATGATGGTTGCGTCCAGGATCGGCGGCGCGCCGGGCTGGACATAGGCCTTGGCGTGGATGATGGCGGTGGTCTGGGCCATCGCTGCCGGCGCCGTGAGCGCCGCCGCCAGGCCCATGAAGGCGAGGAGCAAACGCCTCATGACCGCGGCTCCAGCACCGGCTGGCCGAGTTCGAAGTCGGCCTTGGGCTGCCGGTTCGGGTCCATGCGATCGAACACCAGGGCGCCGTCCAGGAACACCTGGTCGGCCTTGGAATAGGCGCTGAAGGGATCGCCGGACCAGATCACCACGTCGGCGTCCTTGCCCGGCTCCAGCGAGCCGATCCTGGCGTCCAGGCCCATTCCCTTGGCGGGGTTGAGCGTCACCCACTGGATCGCCCGCTCCGGCGGAATGTCGATCCCAGCGCGCCGTCCGGCGGCCATGGCCTTGCCGGCTTCCAGGGTCAGGTGCTGGCCGATCATCGGCGAGTCCGAATGCAGGGTCACGCAGACCCCTTGCGAGTCGAGCAGGGCCGCGTTCAGCCGCGTGCCGTCATAGGCCTCCATCTTGAAGCCCCACCAGTCAGACCAGACCACGGCGCAGATGCCCTCACGCTTCAGCAGCGGGGCGATCTTGTAGGCCTCCACCGCATGGTGGAAGGCGGCGACGTGGTAGCCCATCTCGTGGCTCATATCGATGACGTCGGCCATCTCCTCGGCGCGGTAGCAGTGCATGTGGACGCGGATGTCGCCGTCCAACACCCCGGCCAGGGTGTCCATCCTCAGGTCCCGCGCGGGCGCGTCACCGCGCTCGCGCTCATACTTCTCCCATTTTGCCTTGTAGGCCTTGGCGTCGATCCAGGCCTGGCGATAGCCGGCCATTTCGCCCATCCGGCTGGTGGGGAATTTGAGCCGGGGTCCGTAGGTGAACTTGGGGTTCTCGCCGCAGGCCATCTTCAGCGAATAGTCGGCGCCCGGGAATTTCATCGCCTGGACGGTCACCGCCGGGACGTTCTTCAGCACCACGCCGCGCCCGCCGAACAGGTTGGAGGAGCCGGGCAGGACCTGCAGCGTCGTCACCCCGCCGGCCATGGCGCGGGAAAAGTCCGGATCCTGAGGCGTGATCGAGTGTTCGGCCCAGACCTGGGCGGTGTTCGGATCGCTGCCCTCGCTGACGTCCAGCTCCTGCAGATCGTTGGCCGTCAGCGGCAGGGCGAAATCGCCGTCATGAGAATGGATGTCGACGATGCCCGGCGTGACCCAGCGTCCCTTGGCGTCGATGACCTTGACGCCGTCGGGACGAGCCAGGTTCGGCCCCACCGCGACCACCTTGCCGTCGCGCAGGAGCAGGTCGGCGCCCTCCAGCCTGTGCCCGGCGCCGTCCAGCACGGTGGCGCTTGTGATCAAGGTGTCGGCCCGGGGCAGCGGACGATAGGTGCTGGGATAGGGGTCCAGCCGATAGGGCAGGGGCTCGCGTGGAGCCGGCGCGCCCGACGCCACGCTCGCCAGCGCCCAGATGAGCACGCCGCATAACGCCGGCGATTTCCGCATGGGAGCACAGCCCCTTCCAACGCGCGGTCCAGCCGCTTCACGCCGTGACGCTGACCCCATCGGCGCGACTGCGCGCCTGCACCAGGGCCTAATGCCGTCGCGATCAGGCCATGCGGCCTAGTATCGACGCGGGATGATCACCTTCATGGTCTCATACCCGCGCACGAAGGCCGACGGCACGCGCTTGGGCTCTTCCACCACCCGGATTTCGGGGAATCGGGCGAGGATTTCTTCCCACAGGATCGTCAGCTGCAGCTCGGCCAGGCGGTTGCCGACGCAGCGGTGGATGCCGAAGCCGAAGGACAGGTGCTGGCGGGGCCGGGGCCGGTCGATGATGTAGGCGTTCGGATTGTCGATCACCTCGTCGTCCCGGTTGCCCGAGGCGTACCACATGATGACCTTCTCGCCCTTCTTGATGGTCTTGCCGCCCAGCTCGAAATCCTGAGTGGCGTTGCGGCGCATGTGAGCCAGCGGCGTCTGCCAGCGGATGGTCTCCGAGACCATGGAGGGGATCAGGCTGTGGTCGGCCTGCAGCTTGGCCAGCTGTTGCGGGTTCTGGTGCATCGCCAGCACCGAGCCCGACATGGTGTTGCGGGTGGTGTCGTTGCCGCCGACGATCAGCAGGATCAGGTTCCCGAGGTATTCCATCCGGTCCATGTTCCGGGTGGCTTCGCCGTGCGCCAGCATGGAGATCAGGTCGCCCTTGGGCTCGGCGTTGACCCGCTCGTTCCACAGCCGGGTGAAGTAGTCGACGCACTCGAACAGTTCGTTCTTGCGCTCGGTGTCCGGGTCATCGGTGACGAACAGGCCGGACTCTTCGTTGGCGGTGGCGACGTCCGACCAGCGGGTCAGCTTGCGGCGGTCCTCCCACGGGAAGTCGAACAAGGTTGCCAGCATCTGGGTGGTCAGTTCGATGGAGACGAGGTCCACCCAGTCGAACGCCTCGCCGATCGGCAGCTCGTCCAGGGTCTTGATGATCCGGCTGCGGATCAGCGGCTCCATCACCTGCAGGTTCTGCGGTGAGACGATGGGGCTGACCGTCTTGCGCTGCACGTCATGCTTGGGCGGGTCCATGGCGATGAACATCGGCAGGGTGAAATCTTCTGTGGGGTCGAAGATGGTGATCGACGGCTCCGACGAGAAGACCGCGTGGTTGGTGTCCACCGCCATGATGTCGTTGTATTTGGTGATCGACCAGAAGGCGCCGTCCTCGTGGTGTTCGGCGGGATGCAGGTGAACCGGGTCTTCCTTCCGCAGCCGCTCGAAGTAGGGCCACACCGTATCGGTGCGCCACAGCTCGATGTCTGAGACATTGATGTCGTCCAGGGCGATCGCCTTGGCCTTCGACATGGCCTCGCTTTTCAGATCGACTGCACCTTCGGCCATGATCGCCATCCCTGATCCGCGTCACCGACGCCGGTTCCGTCCACCGGCCCACGATGAGCCAGCCTTTAGCGCTGACGATACGATTGACGCGCACGTCACCGCAATGGATCGCCTGGCGTGTGTCTATCGCACGGCGATGATCTCGACCTCGCCGGCCACTGACGCCACATCGCCCACCGCCTTGCCCATCACGGCGCGCGCCAGGGGCGAGACATAGGAGATGCTGCCGGCCGCGGGGTCGGCCTCGTCCTCGCCGACGATGCGGAAGGTCTGGCGGCGGCCGTCCTCCCGTTCGAGATCGACCGTGCGCCCGAACTGCACGATGTCGCCCTCGGGCGCCGGCGTGGTGAGCTGGGCGCTGGCCCGGCGGGCGCCCCAATAGCGCAGGTCCCGGGTCGCCCGCGCCATGGCGGTGCGATCGGCGCTGACCCCGTCGGTCTGCGCGGCGGCATAGGCGGCCCGCGCCTCGCCGAGGGCTTGTTCGATCAGGTCCAGCCCGCTTTGGGTGACCAGGTTCGGGTGTGGGGAGATCGGCCGGTCCGGCAGATCGGACGCCCGGGTCTCAAGATCTTCTTCGCGAGTGAAGGCGACGGCCATTGGCGGGACTCTCAGGAACGCGACAGGCGCCGCATGAGCGGAACGCTCAAGACTGCAATACGACCTTCCACAGGTGATGTCGTATGCGGATCATATGGTCATCAGGAACTCGGCGCCGGTTCCGGCGCGCTGCGGCAGCAAGGCGAGGTCGCCGCCGTGACTGAGGGCGACCTGGCGCGCAAAGCTTAAACCCACGCCGGTGCCTTCGGCCTTGGTGGTGAAGAAGGGTCGGAAGACGCGGTCGCGATCCGGTTGCGCCACGCCGAGGCCGCTGTCCTCTATCGTCAGCACGGCGCCATTGTCGCGCGCCCGCGCCGTCAGTTTCACCCACCGGGTTTCGCCGGGAGCAGCGAGCGTCGCCTCCGCGCCGTTGGACAGCACATTCATCAGGGCGTGCACCAGCAGGTCCATGTCCAGGTCCAGATCGAAGTCCAGGGCCGGCTCATTGACCTCAAGCGTCACCCTCTGCCGCTCCCAGCGGCTACGAAACACCCGGGCGACTTCCCCTAGCAGAGCGCCCAGCCGGGTGGGTTTCAGGCTGGGGGGCGGCAGCCGCGCCAGGGTCCGGTAGGCATCGACGAAGCGGGTCAGGCCCTCGGCGCGTCTGGCCAGGGTCTCGATGGCGTCGCGAGCCTGCGCGGTCGACGCCGGGGTCTGGTCCGAGAGCAGGTCCACCGCGGTGCCGGCCAGGGAGGCGATCGGCGTCAGGGCGTTCATGATCTCGTGGCTGAGCACCTGCAGCAGGTCCCGCAGGGCGGCGGCCTCGGCGGCGCGGATTTCCGGCTGGATGTCCAGCAGCACCGCCAGCCGCAAGGCTCCCTCGGGTCCGACAAGGTCGCTCATGGACAGGGCGAACGCGCTCGGCCCGCCATCGGTGTCCAGGACAACGGTAAGCCGCTCATTGGCGGAGGGGCTGTTGAGCGCATGCGCAAGGGTGCTCGGGGCGTCGATCAGCCGGTCGTCGGTACGGAATAGGAGGCGCGCGGCTCGATTGCCGGTGTGGATGACGCCATCGGGGTGAAGAACCAGCAGTGGCGCCGGCGTCTGGTCGAGCAGGCTGCCCAACCAGCGCTGCTCCGCCTTCGATGGTGTTGCGGCGTCGGTGATCGAGCGGGGGGAAGGCGAGTCGGTCACATGGACCGACCAGACGGCCACGGAGGCCAGCCAGACGCTGAGCAGCAACAGCACCGCCGTGCAGGCGTAGAGCCCGAACCGTAGGGCGACCACCACCCCGATCCCGCAGGCGAACAGCAGGGCCTGCCTCAGGGCGCGCCAGCCGATGCGCTTAAAGTCCATGCTTGGCCATGCGGCGATAGAGGGCGGCGCGGGTCAGTCCCAGCTCCTTGGCGGCGTGGCTGACGTTGAAGTTATGGCGTTTGAGCGCGCGGCTGATGAGGGTGCGTTCGGATTCCACGAGGTTCAGATCGGATCGCAGAGGGGCGCTGGGCGCCGGTTGCGCCTCGGCCAGGGCCAGGTCGGAGAGCTGATAGCTGTCGCCCTCGGCGAAGATGACGCAGCGCTCCATAGCCTGACGCAGGGCGCGAACATCACCGGGCCACGGGCTTTCGACAATGGTCTCGATTACCTCCGGCGCCAGCGTCTTGACCGGGCGGCTGTAGCGTTGCGCATAGAGGTGCAGGAAATGCCGCGCCAGCAGCAGGGCGTCGCCGCCCCGGTCGCGCAACGGTGGGGCCAGGATCTCCACGGTGTTCAGGCGGTAGAACAGATCGTCGCGCAGGCCGCCGGGGCCGAGCAGGGCGTCCCGCCGCCGCGTCGCCGCCAGCACCCTGACGTCCAGGGTTCCGCGCCCCGCCCGGCTGGCGTCGATCAGGTCGAGCAGACGGGTCTGCAACACCGGCGAGAGGGCGGCGACCTCCTCCAGCAACAGGGTCCCCCCGTGCGCCTGATCGACCGCGCCGCCCTGGCGCCCGCTGCCGAACAGGGCCGCTTCGGCCTCCTCGACGGAAAGCCCGGCCAGGTCGACGGGAACGAACGGGCCCGAGGCCCTGGCCGACTGCAGGTGCAGATTGCGGGCGATCAGCGTCTTGCCGGTTCCGGCCTCGCCATGGATCAGCACGGAGGCGTCCGTCGGCGCGGCGCGCCGGATCAGGTCCCTGACCCGTTGGATCGCCGGGCTCTCTCCCATCAGGGGCGCGCTGTCCATCCAGACGTCCGGCGTGGAGATGGCGGACTGATCGTCGGATGACACTGTCTTCAGCCGACGTCGGCGGGAATCCAAAGCCGCGTTGATGGTGCCGACGAGCCGGTCGTTGTTCCAGGGCTTCATGACGAAGTCGATCGCCCCGGCCCGCATCGCCGCCACCGCGATATTGATGCCGCTGTGCCCGGTGACCACCACCACGGCGGCGTCGGGGTCGCGGGCCAGGATGTCGTCCAGACAGCGGAAGCCTTCCTCCCCCGAGGTGGCGCCGCGGGCGAAGTTCAGGTCCAGCAGGATGGCGTCCACCGGTTCGGCCGCCAGCACGATCCAGGCCTCGGCCGGACTGCGGGCTTCCGTCATCCGCAACCCATGCCGGCCGAGCAGCAATCCTGCCGCTTTCAGCACGTCCGGATCGTCATCGACGAACAGCACGTGATCTTTGGGGGTTGACGCGGGGTCTTGCATGTTCGGAATCGGACACTTCATATTTAGCCGAACACATGCAAGTCCAAAGTCCGAAAAATGTCAATAAACCCAATCTGTTAGTTTTGGCGACGGTCGCGCTACACTGACGGTTCGAAAGAGCAGCCCGTGACCGAACCGAACACTTCCGAACAGGGCCCAGAGCCCGCGCCTTTCGCGCCAGGTCCCAGCATGGATCGCCGCATTGAGAAGCCGCGCGCGCGCTTCACCCCGCCGATGAAGATTGGCGCCGGCGTGGTCGCCGCGATCGTCGTCGCCATCTTCCTGATCCGGATGCTGCCGCCGCCGAACAGCCTGTCGGTGAAGGGGGGCGGCCTGGAGATCGGCGTCGTCCAGAATACGGCCTTCCAGGACTATTTGCCCGTCCGCGCCGAGATCGCGCCCCTGAGCACGGTGTTCGTGACCGCCGTGGCCGGGGGACAGGTCGACAAGGTCATCGTTCTGGACGGGTCCGAAGTGGCGGTGGGCGCCTCCTTGGCGACCTTGAGCAACCCGCAGCTGAAGCTGGACGTGACGTCGAAGGAGGCGGAGATCGCCGGCCGGCTTGGCGACACCAGCGCCCAACAGCTGGCCCTCGAGCGCAACCGGCTGGATCGGGAAAAGGAAATTTCCGAGACGAGCTATAGCCTCTTGAAGGCCCAGCATGATCTCGACACCCGCCAGCATCTCCATGATCTTGGCTTCGTTTCCGACGCCGAGGTCAAAAGCTTCACCGACGAAGCCAACTACTATCGCGATCGCCTGAAGGCGCTGAAGGCCGGCGAGCAGGAAGAGAGCGCCATCGCGGCTGACCAAGCCTCGCAGATCCGCCAGACCGGCTCCAGCCTGAACAGCAATCTGGCGGTGGTGAAATCCAGCCTCGACGCCCTGGTGGTCCGCGCCCCGGTAGCCGGCCGCCTGACCGACTTTACCCTGCAGCCCGGCCAATCGCTGAAGGCGGGCGACCCCGTCGGCCAGATCGATTCCGAAGGCGCCTACAAGCTGACCGCCGACGTCGATGAATTCTATCTCGGCCGGGTCACTCCCGGCCAGCCGGCCACCGCCGACTTCGATGGCCACAGCGTCGCCCTGACTGTCTCCCGCGTCCTGCCCCAGGTGAGCAACGGCCGCTTCCGCGTCGAGCTGACCTTCAACAAGCCGCCGAACACCGCCTTGCGCCGGGGCGAAAGCACCGACGTGCGGATCACTCTGGGCGACACCCAGCAGGCCCTGGTGGCGCCCAACGGCGCCTGGCTGGAGGAGGGCGGCGGAAGCTATGCCTTCGTCCTCGACAGCTCGGGCCATCGCGCGGATCGCCGCCCAATAACCGTCGGCCGGCGCAACCCGCAACAGGTGGAAATCACCTCTGGCCTGCACCCCGGCGATCGCGTGGTGACGTCCAGCTACGACGGCTACGCCAAGTCCACCCACCTCATCCTGCACTGATCCCGGTTCGAGAAGGCCGCCCCATGATTGTCCTCGCCGATGTCCATCGCCTGTACCGCTCCGATGAAGTGGAGACCACGGCGCTCAAGTCCATTGAGCTCCAGATCGAAGAGGGCGAGTTCGTCGCCATCATGGGTCCGTCCGGCTGCGGCAAGTCCACCCTGCTGAACATCCTGGGCACCATCGATCGGCCCACCAGCGGCAAATACATGTTCCGCGACCTGGAGGTCACCGACATGGCCGAGGCGGAGCTGGCCCGCTTACGCCGCGACAATCTCGGCTTCGTATTCCAGAGCTTCAACCTGATCGACGAACTGACCGTCGCCGAGAACGTCGAGCTGGGCATCGTCTACCGCAAATGGGCCGGCAAGGACCGGAAGGCGCGGGTGCAGGCGGCCATGGACCGGGTCGGCATCGCCCACCGGGCGCGGCACTACCCGCACCAGCTCTCCGGCGGTCAGCAGCAGCGCGCCGCCATCGCCCGAGCCATCGTCGGCCAACCCAGCCTGATCCTGGCGGACGAACCGACCGGCAACCTCGACACCGAAAATGGCGCCCAGGTGATGGGCATCCTGCAGAGCCTGAACGAGGACGGCGCGACCGTGGTGATGGTCACCCACTCCCCCAGCCACGCCGACATGGCCAAGCGCCGGATCGACATGCTCGACGGCCGCATCGTCGTCTCCGCCCGCCGCGAAATCTAAGGCGCGAGCGGATGTTCCGGCACTACCTGCTCACCCTCTATCGCGCCCTGACCAAGCATCGCCTCTACGCCGCGCTGAACATTCTCGGCCTGGCGGTGGGGATCGCGGTGTTCCTGGTGCTGGCGCTCTATGTGCGGTTCGAGACCAGTTTCGAGCGTTGGATTCCAAGTGCGTCACAGGTCTATGTGGTCCGCTCGTTCTGGACCCTGACCGGCGAGACCCTTCCGCCCGACAACGACAGCATGGGCGGACTGCTGGACGAACTGCGCGCCGACTATCCCCAGATGGTGGGCACGCGGGTGTGGGATTCCCGGATCACAGTCCGGCAGGGGTCGCAGGTGACCTCGGAGCAGATCGAGCTGGTCGATCCCGGCTTCTTTAAGGTGTTCGACCTGCCGATGTTGGCCGGTGACAAGGCCAGCCTGCTTCAGCGGCCGGACGACCTGCTGGTCAGCGCGACCTTGGCTAAGAAGTATTTCGGGTCGACCAACCCCATCGGCCAGCGCCTGACGATCCAGCTGCGCGGCGCGGTCTATGACTACCGCGTCGCGGGGGTGATGAAGGACGCGCCGAAAAACTCGGACCTGAAACTCG